>Ga0099364_10000782_pt1 | contig 53971 bp, 47 predicted proteins | sample TergutTh196P3_FD_73070 | JGI IMG/M metagenome (GOLD analysis project Ga0099364, IMG submission 73070) | Microcerotermes parvus P3 segment gut microbial communities from Pointe-Noire, Republic of the Congo - Th196 P3 | ecosystem: Host-associated > Arthropoda: Insects > Digestive system > Gut ... | reverse complement strand
ATATTAAAAGGGGAACTAGCAGAAGGCGACGTTTTACCATCTATTCGCGGTTTTTCCAACGATATAAAAGTGAGCGTTCTGACAATAAGGCGCGTATATGACGAGTTGGAGCAGGAGGGATTTACCTCAAGTCAAGTTGGCATCGGCACTTTCGTAGCAAGAGGAAATCTTGAACTATTGAGAGATTCAAAACGCCACATGGTCGAAAAGAAAATGCAAGAGTTAATTGAAATAGCTAAAACCTTAAACATCCCAAAAGATGAGCTTAACGCTATGATGGATATTCTGTTCGAGGAGGATTGAGATGGGAAACATTTTAGAGGTTTAAGGTTTGAAAAAATCTTACGCGGGTTTCTCGCTGATTGACGTTAGTTTTACTTTGCCCGAAGGTTGTATTACCGGCTTCATCGGTATCAATGGAGCGGGAAAAACCACCACAATACGAACAATTTATAGGTTCGTCCAACATTCTCAATTTGACTTCGGTTCTATTTGTTCTGTTATGCGGCGTTTTGGCTCACGGTATATTTGTGCCTATCGAGTTTAGGTTTGGAAATGTAAAAGCCCGATTGATTTTTTTTGTTACAGTTCTGTTGTTTTCGATGGGGTCTATGATATTTGTCAATTTTCTTGGCGGTGTTGATTTTTCAAGAATAGTCGATAGTATTACGCGAATACCCACTATCGTCACGCAAGCCGCTTTGTTGTTGCTAAGCATATCGTTTTTTCTCGTGTCGATGGCAATATCTATAAAGATTTTTTCAGACAAAGAGCTTTAGCTCATAAAAACCTGATGATAATACCAGTTTCATCAGGAAATCGAATATATGGGCGGCGTTGTCAAGAGCACTTCAAATATTTTTATAAAACTAAGCCTATCAACAGTAATTCTCTGATAGGCCTTTTGAATTTTTTCTCGCACACAGCAATTTCAAAGATAATATCCGCGATTACACAAATTATCTTGCAATTCGGAAGGTGTTTTGGTAAAATACAGACATTACCTCGAATGGAGGGAACTTGAGTATGAACTATAAAAAACTGTGGAAATTGCTTATCGACAAGAACATGAACAAGGGCGATTTGCAAAGAATTTCCGGCATCAGCACTTCAAGTATCGCTAAACTCTCAAAGGGTGAAAACGTGCAAACAGATATATTGGCTAGGATTTGTTTCGCATTGGACTGCGATATTAGCGATATTATGCAATTTGATCGCGATAATGTGGACTTAAGTAAACTACGCGGAGGCAAAAACAGTGGACAACCAAACTCATAACTGACAGCGACTATCAAACTGCCCGTAAGTATTGGAGAGTGTTGTCAGGGATGAGGACGAGAGCAACGAGGAATGGGGGTGAGGCTTGGTGAACACAAATATCAAAATCTATCACATCGTCCATATCGGCAATCTACCGTCAATCATTTCAGAAGGATATCTATACTCCGATGCTGAAATGCGGAAACGCCCGAAGAATCATGTGCTTATCGGAATGAGTAGAATAAAAGACCGAAGAATGACTCTGCCGCTAACCTCGCATCCGGGTATGCACGTCGGTGAATGTGTTCCGTTTTACTTCTGCCCACGCTCGCCAATGCTTTATATGTTTGACAGGAGAAACTCGATTGACATAGAATATCGCGGAGGGCAAGAACAAATTGTGCATTTGGTCGCTGATTTAGATACAACGGTTGATTGGGTAGAGGCAAGCAATTTACGTTGGGCTTTCACAAACTCAAATGCCGGGTCGTATTATTTTGAGGATTTTTCCGATTTGAAGGAACTGAACAAAATAGACTGGCAGGCCGTACAAGCAACACAATGGAGCAAATTCCAAGACAAAAAACAGGCAGAGTTCTTAGTAGAGCGGTTTTTCCCTTGGGCGTTGATTGAGGAAATCGGCGTATATTCTCATCATCAGCTACATGCTGTAAACGAGATAATTAGCGGCCACACGACAAATAAGCCCGCAAAAATACAAGAATTATGGTATTATTAGAACAGAGGGAGATGGGGCAAGGACATGATAGAGTATAAAAATGGTGATTTGCTTGCGTGTAATACCGATGCGATTGTCAACACAGTCAACTGTGTTGGCGTGATGGGACGCGGTATCGCATTGCAATTCAAAAAGCAATTTCCAGAAAATTATAAATACTATGAATCTGCATGTAAACGCGGAGATGTCCTTCCGGGAAAAATGCTTGTGTACGAAACATTCACATTGACAAACCCTCGGCTGATTATTAACTTTCCGACAAAACGCCATTGGCGCGGTGCCAGCAGGATAGAGGATATCGAAAAAGGTTTGGCGGATTTAATTATCGTTATTCAAAAATATAGCATAAAGTCGATTGCGCTGCCGCCACTCGGCAGCGGTTTGGGCGGGCTTGATTGGGGAGAGGTTAAGCAGCGCATAGAATCGTCTCTCTCGCAGCTTAATGACGTTGAAGTTATTGTGTTTGAGCCAACAGACGCACCGTCTGCGGATCACATGGCGCCTAACCGCAAAGTACCCAACATGACCAAGGGCAGAGCGTCTTTGGTGAGTCTAATAAAACGTTACTCAGAAGGACTGCTAGACCCGCTTGTTACGCTTTTAGAGGTACATAAACTAATGTATTTTTTGCAAGAAAGCGGAGAACCGTTAAACTTGAAATTTGTCAAACATCATCATGGACCCTATGCCCCCGATTTACGACATGTTCTACAACATATCGAAGGTCATATGCTGTCAGGATACGCCGATGGTGGCGATAATCCTGATAAGCAAATACAGCTTATTCCGGGCGCAGACACTGATGCTGCAACGTTTTTAGATCGGCATGAGGAAACCAATATGCGTATTAACCGCGTCGCCGAACTTATCGACGGATTTGAAACACCTTTCGGTATGGAACTACTTGCCACCGTTCATTGGGTTGCAAAGAATGGCAAACCCAATACGCAGGGTGCTATTATTGATAGGACCTACGAATGGGGTCAGTACAAGCGCAAGTTCAGCGCACGTCAAATCGAAATCGCAATAGAACGATTATCATCCAGCGGATTTTCCGCACCACCTGACGGCAAAAACCCTCAACACTGATTACCAGTTATTTAATAAACGGAGTACTGGGAGCGTGGTGAGCAGTAATCTTTGATATTATGCTGATGGTCAGACCTTGCCGGAATGGGGGCTGTTTTTGCATTCCGCAGCGCGGAGCAAGGATGCGGAGCGCCGCGAATAGGCGCAGGATGCGACTTTGAGCGATAGGAATGTAAAAAACAGCCCCATTCAGGCAAGGTCTTCGGTAGGCTCTGACCAATAACAGACGCCTTACAACGCCGACTGATAAATCGCCTTAATCGCACCGGCGTCCAGGACTTTGAAAGACCCGATCGTGCGTGTTCCGTGATAAGTGCAAAGGTCTGTCAGCAAATCAATTTCATCTTCAACCGGGAGACCCGCAGCCTCAGTCAGAGTGAGGGGCATTCCAAGACTTTGGAAATACTCCGCAGTCTCCGAGATACCGGCTGCGGCGGCGGACTCGTCGTCACATACCGCAACGCCCCAGACGTTACGAGCATATTGAGCGAAACGCGGGATGTCATCACGGTATACAAAATTTGCCCAAGCGGGCCAGAGCGCGGTCAAGCTTTCACCGTGAGGTACGCCGTATTTTGCAGAGATCGCATGGCTGAGCTGATGAACCGCAAAATCCTCTGTCTGTCCAAGCCCCGTAAGCCCATTGTGTGATAGGCTCCCGGCCCACATCAGTTCTGACCGGGATTTGTAATCATACGGTTTTTCAATGGCTTCCTTCCCGAATTTGATGACGGATCGCATCAGCGCTTCTGCAAGAGCGTCCGTTATTGAGTTATCGGCATCCGGGGCAAAATAGCGATCAAGCGTGTGCATAAATATATCGGCTGCGCCGCACGCCGTTTGGCGGCTTGGCAGGCTGTATGTCACAGTCGGATCCATTATGGCAAACCTCGGCCGGTTATACTGGGATCTGAGTCCCCTTTTGATCCCGTCAGTCCTGCTGGTCAGAACTGCGGAATTACTCGTCTCACTTCCTGCCGCAGCGATTGTCAGTACCGCTCCTACAGGCAAAGACGCTTGCGGCTGCTTTTTTCCGCAGAAAAAGTCCCATACCGGGATATCAGGCGCAACAAGCCCGTGCGCGACAGCTTTCGCTGTATCGAGAACACTGCCGCCGCCGACTCCAAGGACGAAATCAAAGCCCTTGTCTTTGTTTTCGTCCACAGCCTTTTGCGCAAACTCAGCCAGCGGGTTCGGCTGTACGCCGCCAACACAACGGAATTTCAGCCCCATAGACTCAAGGGAGCTAATAACAGTATCCATGACGCCGTTTTTCACCGCGCTCCTGCCACCATAGAAGACAAGCACTTTCGTTCCTCCAAAGGCCTTTACTTCATTTCCGGCAAGACCCGCCGTGCCGGACCCGAAAACCACCTTGGTCGGACTCCAAAACGAGAATGTATTCAATATAAGCCCCTCCTGCTATTCAGATAGCAACCATGCTATTGTCAATGAGAATAAATAAAAACCCCGCCAATGTCAATTGGAAATTGGGCGGAGGCTTTCTTTTTTCTTCGGGATAAATCACACGCCCCGGCGCCACAAATTATAGACCACTGCCGTAGGAATATTAACCGAATATTTACATATTACACACATTATATAGTAGACTTTTCATATTCAGGCGGTATAATAGTTTTCTTGGATATAACGGTATAAAGCAAACGAATGTTTTTGGAGGTAGCTTGTGGTGGCTAAGAAGAGCAGGAAAATAAAAGCTTTAGTTGTTTGTATAATATGTATCATTGCGGTTTCGCTGATTGCGGTATTAATCTCCGCGTTTATGAGCAATGAAAACGATAGTTCAGGCGAATTGGTAATAAGAAGAGACGTCACAGTTGAGACCATTACGCCGGAAATTGGCAGCATTATTGTTACCGGCGAATATATAGGCATAACTGAACCCGGCCGGCGGCTGACGGTTTTCCCAAAACTGCCCGGGGAGGTCGTGTCGGTATATTTCAGCGTAGGTGATACGGTAGAGGCAGGGGATATCCTGTTTACGATGGACGCAAAAGACATCCTCAATAACATAAAATCCCTGGAGGCCCAGCTTGCGATACAAGACGCGACTGTTAACGCAGCCCGGACAGGTGTTTCCCAAGCGGACGGAAGCGCAATGCAGGGTCAGATACTTTCAGCCACAGGCGGCGTGCAGCAGGCCGAGTCCGCGATAAGGCAGGCCGAGCAAGGTCTGGAGCAGGCACAACTGGCATATGACGCCGCCGCTCAAAGCCACAGCAACGCGCTGTTTGTTTTTGAACTGGGCGAAATATCCCATAGTACTCTCGAACAATCGCAAACCGCTCTTTCTAACGCCGAAATCGTTGTCAACCAAGCGACAAACGCTCTGCAGCAAGCCAGAAACGGTCATCAGCAGGCGCTTCAAGCCCTGAATATTACATATCAGGCGCCGGCGGAAAGCAGGCAAAGGGCGCAAGACGCGCTGCGTCAGGCGCAGGCTGCGCGAAACAGTCTGCTGGTAAGCATTGAAACCACTACGGAAATGCTTGACGACGCGGCGGTCAAGGCCCCGATCAGCGGTGTAATAGACGCGCGCAACATTGACCCGTTTAGCATGACTTCACCGCAAAGCCCCGCGTTTGTCATCTCCGACAGCAGCGTCATCTCTGTTACTTTCAGAGTTCCGAGGAGCGCCGTAGAGCATATGGAAATCGGCGACGGAGTAACGCTAAAAGACGGGAATACCGAATACGCCGCAACCATAACTGAGATTTCCACAACGGTCAGCGCCGGAGGTTTGTTTACAATCGAAGCTCAGCTTGACGGCGCCGCCGCCGGCATTCCGGGCGGTTCTTCCGTAATTGTATCCGCAACCGCGCAAAAGGCTGAAGATGTACTGATTGTCCCCCTAAGCGCAGTTCATTATGATAACGGCGCGCCTTTTGTTTTCGTTGCGGAAAACGGCATTGCCAGAAGGGTACTGATCGAAGCCGGCATATTCGACGCGCAGTATATCCAAATCATATCCGGCATCCTGCCCGATGCTCAAATCATCAGCACATGGAGCTCCAGATTATCAGACGGCGTAGAAATAGTATTCTCCGGCAGAGGTAGCGCCGAATGATAAAACTGACTCAGACTCTTGTAAAGCGTCCGGTAGCAGCAATTGTAATAATTGGCGCTATTGTTATATTCGGCGCAATGGCGCTGATATCAATGCCCCAAGAGCTTACCCCGGAAATTGAAATGCCGATGCTGGTCGTGTTCACTATGTACCCCAATGCCGGCCCGATGGATGTGGAAAACCTTGTAACAAGGGAGATTGAAAATGCCGCAAGCGCACTGGACAGCGTTACTACAATCATGTCATACTCTATGGAGAATATTTCGCTTGTTATTATCCAATATGAATACGGCACAGATTTAAGAAGGGCTTATTCCGACGTCAGCGAAAGGCTTGACTCCCTCGCCATGAGCCTTCCTGACGAAAGCAACTCACCTATTGTCATGGAAATGAATATAAACTCCATGCCGACAATGACATTATCCGTATCCTCCGAAACTCAGGAGAATCTGCTATATTACGTTGAGGAAGAGGTCGTCCCGCAGCTCGAAAAGCTTTCTTCCGTAGCCGGAGTTGACGTTTATGGCGGGCTGGAAGACTATATCCGCGTGGAAATCAGGGAAGAGCTGCTCAGGGAGCACGGTATTTCAATAAACAATGTCGTCGCAGCCGTGTCGAATGTGGACTACTCCGCGCCTCTGGGTACATTAGATTTCGGCGATATTGACATATCGGTCCGCACTGAGGTCAGATATCAGACTGTTGAGGCGCTGCGCTCGGTTCCGATAACGCTGATGACCGGAGATATTATCCGGCTTTCCGACGTTGCGGTCATCCATATGTCAACCAGGGACGCGACTTCGATAAGCCGCATGAATGGAAATGACGATATCAGCCTTGATATCAACATGCGCCAGACGGCAAGCGCTGACAGGGTTTCCGCCGATGTGACAAGGGCGATAGCGGCCATAACAGCGGAAAACCCGGATATTACCGTCACCGTTGTAAACGATAACAGCGACATGATATCCTCATCGCTCAATTCAGTGGCTCAAACTATGGCAATGGCTATAGGGCTGTCCATGATTGTGCTGTTCCTGTTTTTTGGAGATATACGCGCAAGCCTGATCGTAGGGAGCGCCATGCCTGTGTCCTTGCTGATAACATTCATTTTTATGAATTTCATGGGCTACAGTCTGAATATCGTATCCATGAGCGGGCTTGTCATCGGCGTGGGAATGATGGTAGACAACTCCATAGTTGTTATCGACGGTTGTTTCAAAGGAAGGGCCAAAAAGGACTCTTTTACGGATTCGGCGGTTAAGGGAACCAAATATGTCCTGCTGTCCATATTCGCCGGCACGCTCACCACCGTTGTGGTGTTTCTGCCGCTTGCGACTATTCAGGGCTTGTCGGGGCAGTTGTTCGGGCCGCTCGGTTTTTCTATTGTCTTCGCGCTTACTGCCTCGCTGTTTTCCGCGATTACCTTAGTGCCTCTGTTTTTTGTCCAGTTCAAGCCGATAGAGCGCAATAACTCCAAGCCGGCAAAGATTTTCAGAAAAATTGAAAACGGCTACGCAAAAATGCTTGGTCTGATACTCGGCAAAAAGAAAACAGTTTTTACCGCCACTGCGATTATTATGGTTATCTCTGTTTTCCTCTCCAGATCTATTAATTTTGAACTTATGCCGTCTGTTGACGAAGGCACAATCAGCATCGCGGTTGATACCAAGCCGGGCCTGAAGCTGGAACATATTGACGCTATCCTCACGGAGCTTGAAGATATGGTGGCGGCGCACCCGGATGTGGAGCGTTATTCCCTGACCGGCGGAGGCGGCGGTTTTGGCGCAATACTGGGTGGAGGGTCAACGCTTACGGTTTACCTCTATTCGGACAGGAATATGCAAACCGCAGAAATAATTGAGCAATGGCGCATGGAGACAAGAGATATTGTAGACGCCGACATTGATATTTCCTCCACTTCAATGATGGATATGGGAGCTATGCAGGGTGACAATGCCGCGGTGCTCATGAGGGGCGACAGCCTTGAGGGGATCAGGCAAGCCTCAGCCCTTGTGGAAGAAGTCATGAACGGACATCCGGACATTTTGCGCGTTTCGTCAACCCTGGATAGGGCCAACCCGCAGATGGAGGTCATAGTAGATCCGCTTATGGCGGCTTCCAGAAATATGTCGCCGCAAATGGTCACGGCGGCCGTATATTCGGCAATCAACGGAATGCAAGCCTCGGAGATCCTCATTGACGGCCATAACTACGAAATATGGGTCGAATTTCCGGAAGGACGTTATGAATCTGCCGGCGATATTACAAACATGATGCTCACCTCAGCCACCGGCGAGTTGATACCGCTTGCTGATATAGCCACTATAGGCTTTTCCGATACGCCGCAAACCATAATGCGCGACGACGGGCAGTATGTGGTAACTGTCACCGGGGTACAAACCGCGGCCGCAAGGTCTTCGGCCCAGGAAGAAATTGACGCTGCCGTCGCACAGCTTACCTTCCCGGACGATGTGGAAATCGGACAGACGCTGGGCACGGAAATGATGAATGAAGAATTCATGGCGCTTGGCATGGCGATTATAACGTCTGTCCTGCTGGTGTTCATGGTTATGGCGATCCAGTTTGAATCAATTCGCCATTCGCTTATGGTTATGGTGTGCATACCCTTCGCCGCCATCGGGGCGCTGCTGCTGCTGTTTTTGACAGGATCCACAATTAGCATGGTATCCTTGCTTGGCTTTTTGATATTAGTCGGGACTGTCGTCAATAACGGTATTTTATATGTTGACACGGTCAACAGGTACCGTGAGACTATGGATCTCCAAACTGCGCTTCTTGACGCGGGCCGGACAAGGCTGCGCCCGATCCTTATGACAACGCTTACCACTGCACTGTCCATGGTTCCTTTGGCAATGGGACTCGGACAGGGCGGCCAAATAATGCAGGGGCTTGGCGTCACTGTTATCGGAGGCCTGTCGGCCTCTACCTTGCTTGCGCTTTTATTTTTACCCACCTTCTATCAGGTCATTGAAGGCAATCCTGAAAAACGGGCGGAGCGTAAGAGAAAAAGGCTGGAAAGACGCGAAGAGAAAGTAGCCGAGCAGGAAAGAATCCACGCGAGCTGAGGTTTGTCACAAGATATAATTCCAAAGGGGTAGTAGTTATGAAAAATGTTTTATGTTGTCTTTTAGTCTTAGCTTTGTGCGCGGCTGCAGTCGCGCCGGCGCCGGTAATGGCCGCTTCACAGACAATTACTGTGGACTATGACGATTTGGCCGATCTGGTTGTAGACGGCAACGCTGCTTTCCGGGGGATTCAGCAGGAAATCAGAAGGCTTGAGCTTACCCATAATGAGCTGCAATGGCAGTACGGGGAGTTATTTGAGCAAATTGAGGCGGGCGCTTGGATGCTCATATCTTCACTTGGGACAATCAGAGCCAGTATGAGGCAGTTGCGTGAAGTAATAGACGAACTGAAGGACTCTATAAGCAGCAGGGTAATACAAATTACATTTCCGGCGCAAATGATGTATATGAGCCATTATATCCTCATGATCGAACTGGATATCGCCCTGAGAGAGATGGAATCGCTGGAACTGGAGCTTACGAACACCCAATTAAGGCTCTCCCGCGGACTTGCCTCGCAAAGGGAAGTTACAAACGCCGAAAGAGCCGTGCGCCGTCAGCAAGATGTTCTCAAAGCAAGGCGGGATTCAATCGACGACAATCTGGAAGCACTGGCGAAGCATCTGGGGATTATTGGCACTATTGAGCTTGGCGATCTGCCTGAGATTGATATTGAAAAAATCACGGAGCGGGATCCGGAGGATGATCTGGCCGCGTATATTATTGCCGCCTCCGCCCCGGCTGAAAAAGCGCTGGAAGACGCACGGACTGAAGCCCGCAGGGACAACACGGCGCCCAATCGGCATGTTCGCGACGTCGCCTCACAGGAATTGCGGCGCGTAAGACTGGAAGCGGAAGCGGATTTTCCGAAAATCTATGACTCTTTGCTTGAAGCATATGATGATTTCATCGACTTTCAAGAGGTAGTTTATGCGCAAGAGGATTACGACTCGCTTGAGGCGCAGTATGAGCGCGGATTGGTCAGCCGAAATATGCTGCTCAGTATTGAGCGTCATCTCGATAACATGAAAGACCGCCATGAGCAAATGCGGCTGCAGCTTTGGATGCAGTTTATGGAATATGAGTTCGGCCTGATAAAGCTGACTTTGTAGGAATACATAGAAAACTTCTTTGTTTGCGCAAAAGCTGCAAATGTGCTATTATTCATTATGCGGGCGGCCAAAAAAACGGCCACTGTCAATTATCAATTGTCAATTGTCAATTGTTCAAGCTGGGGGAGAAATCTGTTTGAAATACGTATTGATTATCGGAGACGGGATGGCTGATGAGCCGGTGCCGATGCTGGGCGGGAAAACGCCGCTGCAATATGCCAAAACACCTGCGATGGACAGCCTTGCCTCATCCGGTGTGATTGGCTGCGCCATAACGGTTCCGGAGGGGATGCCGGCAGGAAGCGACGTGGCAATACTCTCGATATTCGGCTGCGACCCTAAGCGCGGTTATTCCGGCCGCGCGCCGCTTGAGGCGGCGGCGAGCGGCATTGCCCTTATGCCCGGCGACGTCTGCTATCGCTGCAATATGGTCACGTTCGAAGACGGAAATATGGATTTTGAAGAAAAAAAGCTCCTGTCACACAGCGGAGGTTCGGTTGAAGGCGCTGAGTCCGATGCGCTGCTATCCGCGCTGTTTGAATCTCCCGCATTTAGGCAGGCTGCTGATATGGCGGGGCTGAGCGCTTATCCCGCGTCGTCATTCAGACATCTGGCGGTGCAGAAAGGGGCGGACATTACGGGGCTTCGCCTTATGCCGCCGCATGATTATCTGGGACATCCGCTGGGGCAGCTTCTTCCCAAGGGCAGCGCAAACGCCGCTGTTCTCGAAGGCTTGATGCGTCTGGCCCATGAAATTCTGGACGCTCACCCGGTCAACATGAAGCGCCGCTCAGAAGAAAAGCTGCCGGCAAACGGTATATGGTTCTGGGCTGAGGGTACAACCGCGCCACTGCCGGATTTTTTCCAAAAATACGGGAAAACAGGCGGCGTAATATCGGCTGTGCCGTTATGCCAGGGTATTGCGGTGCTTATCGGGCTTAAGAAAATATATGTCGAAGGAGCGACCGGGGAGCTTCATACAAACTACGAGGGAAAAACTGAAGCGGCTCTTAAAACGCTTAAGTCATGCGATTTCGTGACTGTGCACGTAGAAGCGCCTGACGAATGCACCCATAACGGAGACACGAATGGCAAGCTGCAAGCCATCGAATGGATAGACAGCAGAGTAGTCGCGCCGCTCTTCCGGCGGCTTAAGGACTCCGGTGACGATTTCCGGATGCTCGTCATGAGCGACCACAGAACCCTTACCTCAACGCGAAGCCATGACGGCTCCCCTGTTCCATATATTATTTATGACAGCCGTACCGACAAAAACACAGGGCTTACCTTCTGTGAAGATGACGCCTGCAAGAGTTCGTATATTACGGACGGGACGAAACTCATGGATTTGTTGTTTTGCGCCGCTGACATATGAACATATGAAAGAAACCGGTTCAGCCTTTGCGAAAGTGAATATCTCTCTTGATATAATCTCAAAAATGCCGGATGGTTACCATGATATGCTGATGGTCATGCAAAGCGTCAGTCTGTGTGACGTAGTGACGGTAGAGTGCGTCCCCGGCAGTGGTGTAAAAGTTGAAACAGGGCTTTCATACTTGCCGGGCGATGAGCGCAACATTGCGGCGAAGGCTGCGCTGGCTTTTTTTGCGCACACCGGAATAGCGGGCTACGAGACGAATATTGCCATAAAGAAGAGTATTCCCGTCTGTGCCGGACTTGGAGGCGGGAGCGCCGACGGCGCCTGTGTGCTGCGTATGCTTGACAGGATGTTCGCAACAAAGCTAGGGCTTGGCGCACTGGAAAAACTTGCTGAAAGCGTCGGCTCCGACGTCCCGTTCTGCATTTCCGGGGGGACAAGGCTTGCCAAAGGCCGCGGCGGAATGCTTACAGACCTACCGCCGATACCCCGGTGCGTAATAGTAATCTGCAAGCCGCATTTTGCCTTCTCAACACCTGAGCTTTTCAGCCGCATTAAGAGTGAAAAGATCCGTTCAAGACCTGATACGGACGGCATAATCGCCGCTTTGGGCAGGTGCGACTTAAGCGGCGTAGCCATGCGCATGTATAATGTTTTTGAAGACGTCCTCCCGCGCGGAGAACGTGATATTGCGGATATCAAGCACTCCATGCTGGATAACGGCGCACTGGGCGCGGTGATGACCGGCTCCGGTTCCGCGGTTTTCGGCATTTTCAGCAGTGAATACGATGCTCAAAAGGCTTGCGATCTATTAAAGCCGAACTTTGAAAGCTGCTTTTTGACAGAAACAACATGTAAGATAATGTGAAATATAATAGGAGGTTTTATTTTGAACGTATTACTGGTTAACGGCAGCCCAAACAAGGAAGGCTGTACCTACACAGCCCTCTGTGAGATTGTGACTGCCCTGGAGAAAAACGGCATAGATACGGAAATATTCCACATTGGGACAAATCCTGTCATGGGCTGTGTGGCATGCAGAAAATGCCAAAGTATCGGTAAATGCGCCCTTGACGATGATATTTGTAACGAACTTGCGGCTAAAATAGCGGCGGCCGACGGTCTCATTATTGGCTCCCCGGTGTATTTTTCCGGCCCGAACGGGGCGCTGTGCGCAATTTTAGACAGGGTATTTTATTCTTCAAAGGATAAATTCCGGCATAAGCCTGCGGCCGCCATAGTAAGCTGCCGGCGGGGAGGCGCGTCTGCGGCCTTTGACAGGCTGAATAAGTATTTCACAATATCTCAGATGCCTCTGGCTACGTCTCAATACTGGAACTCTGTGCATGGCTTCACACCCGAAGACGTGCGCCGCGACCTCGAAGGTCTCCAAATAATGCGAACCCTCGCAAACAATATGGCGTGGATGCTGAAAAACATTGAAGCTGGAAATCCCCCGCCGGCGCAGGAAGAAGAGCGCATGTTTACAAGCTTCCCGGATGGGAAGTAAAAGATTTGTTGAGTGTGTGACGCGGAAAGGCTTTTTGTGCCTATATTAGCGTTAAAACGGCCAGAGGAGAGAAAACGAGAATGAAAAAGATATTGGCAGGTCTTTTATCAATGCTTATAGCCGTTCATTTAACGTCGTCTTGCGGTGCGGAGCAACCTGCCGCAAATCACGTTAACTACACTCCGCGTCAAATTGCGGAAATCCTTGTCGCCGCGCAGTCAAATGTTCCGGATCTAAATACTTTGACTCCTGAAGATGATTATTTTGTGGAATACCTTTCCAACATTCATCAGGTCAACATCAACGATAATGAGGTCGTTGACGGAGTAATACTCTATGCCGGCGGTGTTATTGCGTACGAAATCGCCGTTATACAATTTACCCAGGATGCGGACATGCAGCATGTCAGGGATGCGTTTTTGGAATACATTAATCGCCGTATTGCGGCTTTTTCGGGATATGCCCCGGATCAGGCTGCGGTATTGAGCGGCAGCATTGTGAGGGTCCACGAAAACTTTGCGGCGCTTATTATTGCCGATGAAGCGAGAGATGCGGAATTGACATTTTTAGCCTGCTTTAGCGCCAACCCACCCGGACTTCCCGAGCTCACTGATTCACAGCGTCTGGCGTCCCCGGAGGAAAATAATTCACGCGCAGACGCAGAATCCTCTATGAGTACAACTCCCCCGGTTGAACCGAAATCCAGGGAAGAACATAAATTCTCTGAAGATACAGACTCAGCGGAAGAAACGGACTCTGCGGAAGATGCAAGCTCCACCGAAGAAACGGACTTCACGGAAGAAGCGGGCCCCATCGCAGAAGCGGACTCCGCAGAAGATACGGACTCCATGATAGAAACGGACTCCATAGCAGAACCGGATCCCACAGAAGGTGCAGACTCAACAGAGGATACGGATTCCTCACAGCAGCACAAGCCCTCTGAGCAAGCCCCTTCAATTGAAACAGAGCCTTCTCATGAGGATTCCTACGATCAAGGCTCAATTCTACGAGCCTGGAATACCGGCGACATTTCTATGCTGACAGAAAAGAACAGAAGAGTATTTAATATGTGCGTTGAAATTATTCGTTCACTTATTACAGACGATATGAATGATTTTGAAAAGCAACTAGCTATTCATGACTGGATCATTAATTGGGCGGATTATGACCCGCAAGCACTCAGCAACGCACCGGAGGACGCAAACCCGGACCCGGACAACGCGAACCCCTATGGGCTTTTATTCAACCGGGCGGCTATCTGCACGGGTTTTTCCTATACTTTTGAGCTGCTTATGAGGTTAACGGGCTTTGAATGCATGACGGTTCATGGTTTTAGTTTTCGAAATGAAGCGCATGCGTGGAATTTAGTGCTGATAGGCGGAGAGTGGTATGTTGTCGATGTGACCTGGAACAATCCAATCGGTGGCGGCATTTCATACCGGCATTTCAATGTTACCAGCGAATTCCTGTGGGACGTCGTAGGCCACCGCTGGGATCGGGACTCAGTACCCGAGGCGACCGGTTTATGGCCGCCCCAATAATCTGCTCATAAAAGCCCGTACCCCATGTCCACTGACAACTAAAACTGACAACTGAAAACTAAAAACTGCGGCTTGCCCGCATTAGGGGGATATGAGATAGTCTTTTCAAGTATTGCTTTCCTGTATTTCTTTGTACCCGTCGCGCTTGCCCTTTACTTCATTGCGCCCATGCCCGGCGGTTCTCTGAAGCTGCGAAATTCTGTACTGTTATTGCTGAGCCTGGTGTTTTATGCATGGGGCGAGCCTGCGTTCGTGTTGGTATTAATTGCCCAGAGCATTTTGACATGGGCGCTGGCTTTGCTGATAGATAAGTTTCGCGGCCGGACGCTGTCGAAAGTGTTTATGATTGCCTCGGTTGTAATTTGCCTGAGCGCGCTTATAATATTCAAATATGCCGATTTTTTTCTGTGGAATATCAACCGCGCGTTTAATATAAATTTTAGCCTATTGGAATTGGTTTTGCCAATCGGCGTCAGTTTCTATACCTTCCAAATGCTCAGCTATACTATTGATTTATTTTGGGGCAAAATACAAGTCAGCCGGGACTTGCCCGGTTTTTCCACTTATGTGTCGATGTTTCCGCAACTGATTGCCGGCCCGATTGTGCGTTACAGCGATGTAGAGCATAGCTTGGCAAAACGTAAGCACAGCGTCGAAGACTTCGCTGTTGGGGTGCGGCGGTTTGTTATCGGCTTGGGGAAAAAAGCGCTGATAGCGAACATGATGGGGGAATTAGTAGAAATATATAAACACAGCCATGAAAGCAGCGTTTTGTTTTCATGGCTGTACGTTACCGCTTTTGCCCTGCATATTTATTTTGATTTCTCCGGGTACAGCGACATGGCTATCGGTTTGGGGCGCGTGTTTGGATTCAGGTTTTTAGAGAACTTTAATTATCCCTATATTTCAAAAAGTATTACGGAGTTTTGGCGGCGCTGGCATATTTCGCTTTCGAGCTGGTTTAAGGATTATGTATACATTCCATTAGGCGGCAGCCGTGTTTCCGCGCCCAGGCATATCATTAACATTCTTGTAGTCTGGTTCTTAACAGGCTTTTGGCATGGCGCGGCATGGAATTTTATTATCTGGGGCCTATATTTCGCTTTGATTCTTTTGGTTGAGAAATTCATCTTATTAAAAATTCTGGAGAAGGCGCCCAAATTCCTCCGCCATGCGTATGTGATGATCTTAGTGCTGATAAGCTGGGCGCTTTTTGACGCATATAGCCTTATGGCAATAGGCGGTACAATTTCGAGGATGTTCGGCTTTGGCGCGGACAGTTTTGCCGGGGCGGCTTCTTTGTACTATCTGAGAAGCTATTTAGTTCCGATAATAACAGGCATAATTGCTTGTACGCCAGTTCCGAAGCTATTGGCGGAAAAACTGTCGGCAAAGAAGTCTATAGTTGTTTTGGAGCCGCTTTTTATCGGCATATTAATCATTGTTGTAACCGCGTTTTTGGTTGACGGTTCTTTTAATCCGTTTATTTATTTCAGGTTTTAGGGGTGTGGATGTTGGATACTGATAAAATCAGACTTCGCTCAATATTTGTCATTGCGGTTTTCATAGTGATTATCGGCGGACTCTTTGTTATCAACCTAGTTTCGCAGCCACCGGATATGCTGATGAGCGAACGCCGCATTCCGGCGAGGCGTCCCGAGCTTTCGGCGGAGACAATTGTTTCCGGAAGCTTTATGGATGGATTTGAGAGTTTTTCCGCTGACAGCTTCCCTTTCCGCGAGAACTTTCGCGCCATACGCGCGTCCGCGGTATTCGGAGTGTTTTTACAGACCGATAAGGACGGCGTTTATTCCGACTCAAACGGCATTGGCAGCTTTCAAACCATAAGCGCCGCTTCGGTTGAGCAAGCGGCGGATAAAATCAAGTCAGTTGCAGGCGTCTTGGAAGGACTAAATGTTTTTTACGCCTTTATACCTGACAAGAGTATATATTCGGAAATTGCGGTTCCCGGCTTTGACCCTGAATTAGTTCGGCAATTGATGTCAGCCGGGCTGAACGCGGATGAATTTACATTTATTCCCCTAGTTGACGCGCTCAGCGCCGAGAGTTTTTACAGCACGGATCTTCATTGGGATCAAACAAGAATTGACGGCGTCCTGAATGCGCTCAGCGCCGCTATGGGGATTGAGATAGATTTGAGTCAGTATAGCAGAGAGTTTGCGGGCGATTTTCTTGGCGTTTACGCCGGGCAGTTTGCCCTGCCGGTAGATAGCGAAAAGCTCTATTATCTTTCTCACCCTTCTTTGACCGCGATGTACATGCGAGGCGCGGCAGGAGATTTTGAAGCCGGCCCGGTCTATGATTTGGAGCGGTTTATTGGATTGGACCCCTATGATATATTCTTGCGCGGCGCGCAGCCACTTATCATACTGGAAAATGACAATGCAGCTTCGGACAGGGAATTGTATCTTTTCAGGGATTCATTTTCCTCAAGCATAGCACCGCTCCTGGCAGGAGCATACTCGAGAGTAACGGTTATTGATTTTCGTTTTATTGATTTGCATACGCTGAGTCAACTAATTGACTTTACCCCCGGCTCCGACGCCTTGTTCCTATACAGCTCCGTAATACTAAACAACGCAGATGCGCTATTGGTGCGGTAATCTACCTAAACTGGATTTGATGCCGGTTTTTCATATTGTCATTAATAACAATACTTTCAAGCCTAACGCCCAAAGTATAAAGTCTGGCATTATAACTTTTTTCTTGCGGTTCATTTTAGCCGGCCTCATTCCAAATCCAGCACGGCATATTTACCCATTATCAGCCGCTCTTTGGCGGAAAAGTCAACTCGTTTATTAAACAACGGGCCGTCATATACGAATGTGTGATATTCTCCGTTTTCACCGCATATGTCCGCGCCATGCCTTTCGATTTCATCTACTACTTCCCTGCTTAGTATCCGCCCAAGGAAATCCTCCGGCAAGCGCGTCTTGTCCACGATCTTGATTATTGCCAAAAACCCTGAGTCAATAAAATCGTACACAATATCCTTCCGATTATCTCCCCACAATGGAAAATACGGCGTAAGCCCTGTGTTTTCACAGCGCTCTTTGCACCAGTCCAAATGGCCCCCTATGTCAATATCTCCGAACACGCACACCCGCGCACCCTTACTTTTGCCTTCGTTTAGAGTTATTTCAAAATTCTCGTTGTACTCCGCGCCGGTCGTTCTTATTAGCGTAAGCGGAATTGACAAGGAATCGGAAGCCCTCTGCAGAAGCTCCGCGCTCATCCCATGAAACCAGGAATGAAGCGCGTCGGATTTATACGCGGTCATAAGCCCAACGGGCGTCAGCCCCGCGTTTACCGCCCTGTATATAGCCAAAACACTATCCTTGCCCCCGCTATAGGAAGCGATAAATTTCTCGCCCTTCAAATCATCCATAATCAAACCCTAACTTTCGTTCCTGATTCCCACTATCTCATATATCAAATCCATATCCAGCGCGCGGCGCACATTATCCGCAACAATATCAAACTGCCGCTCAAGCTCTGCCCTGTCAAATCCAAACTCTCCGCCTTCAACTCTGCACTCTCCACTCTCAAACCCAAACTCTCCTCTCTCCCCTCTCCTCTCTCCTCTCAAAGAAAACCCGTCCTCCTCCGGCAAATCAAAACTGACATAAGGCACAATTCCCGCGACCGGAAGGCCGGTTATCCGCTCAAGTATGCGCCTACCTTCTTCAAAGCCGGAAATGTCGCCCCTGAAGCGATTTAGTGCCGTCGCCTTTACGAGCTTTCTATCCCGCTCGTCAAGAAGCCCGATAGTGCCGTATAAAGACGCGAAAGCACCCCCCCTGTCAATATCCGCAACGAGGATGACAGGGGCGTTTACACGCCTTGCGATTCCCATGTTTACTATGTCGTCTGCGATAAGATTTAGCTCCACAGGGCTTCCCGCGCCCTCGATTACGATTATGTCATACTGCTTTTTAAGAGAGTTATAAGCCTTAATTATCTCAGGCAGGAAAGCCGATATTTTGAAGTCATTAATATTACCGGAGCCGCCCATGTCAAAGGGCCGCCCATTCAGTATTACCCGCGTGCCTTCCCCACCGTCCGGCGGCTTGAGAACTAATGGGTTCATCTCCGTAACAGGCTCCGCCCCTGCAGCATAAGCCTGCATAAGCTGGGAAACGGCAATTTCACCGCCGCAAGCCGTGCGCGCCGTGTTGCCTGTCATATTCTGTGATTTAAAAGGCGCGGCCTTAAATCCATCCTGCCTGAATATCCGGCACAGCCCCAGGGCAATGGTAGTTTTCCCCGCCCCCGACGCCGTCCCCTGGATCATAACAGGCTTGGCAATACGACTGCTCACTCCCAAATTTATCTGCTCACTCCTAACTCCCAATAGTGTCCCATTTGTGCAGGGATTCGCGCATATACCGCGCGACGTCTATTTCATAAACATCCTCCAGCAGACTGTCTGTGATGATTTCGTCAGCCTTTCCGCGGGCTTGTATCTCGCCGTACTTCATTACCATTATATCGTCGCTGAGCTTCATCGCAAGGTTAATATCATGCATTACGCCTATGACCACGCGCTCGCCTTCTGCCGCCCATTTTTTCAGGTAATCCACCAACTCGATCTGATGCTTCAGGTCAAGGTGGTTTGTCGGCTCGTCGAGCAGTATTATCTCCGGTTCTTGAACCAAGGTCCGCGCCAGAAAGACCCTCTGAAGCTGGCCGCCGGAAAGCGTCGTAATAAGCCTGTCTTTTTGTTCGGTAAGGTCAACCGCTTCCAGGCACCTCATGACAAGCTCCTTGTCTTTTTTTGAAGGCAGCCCTAACACTTTGTCCTTTATGTGAAGATATCTGCCCATCATCACGGTATCGTAAACTGAGTACGAAAAATAGACTCCCGATATCTGGCTCAACATGGCTATTTTCAGTGAAATCTCCCTATGCTTCATCCTACGGACAGATCTCCCGCTGATATCAATATCTCCGGTAAACGGCAATATATTCGCAACGGCTTTCAGCAGCGTAGTCTTTCCGCAGCCGTTAGGCCCGATGATCGACAGGTTTTCGTTATTTCTCACCCCGATGGATACGTTCTTAACGACGTCGGTCCCATTATACCCGGCAGACACGTTTGTCAATGTCAGCATGGCTTATTCACTCCCCTCTCTGCATAAATTGTTAGTGGCCACACCTTTTTCCCTGGGACGCGCTTATGGTTTCCCATTGATTTAAATACTCTTAGCCCTTCTTCCGAAATAAATACTGGCGAAAAACGGCGCTCCGATTATCGCCGTTACCGCGCCTACAGGCAGCTCGCTGGGCGATACGATAGTACGGGCGACAAGGTCGCACAGCACCATAAATGACCCTCCAAACAGCGCGGAAAAGGGAATCACATATCTGTGTGACGAGCCGAACAGCTTGCGGACAATATGCGGGGCGACCAGATCCACAAACCCGATTACCCCTACGAAAGCGATCGCGCTTCCTGTCAGCGCCGCGGAGGCTATCAGCAGTATCCATTTAACCTTTTTAATATCGACCCCCATCGTTTTCGCCTGTTCCTCACCGAATGTCATCATATCAAGTTCCCTGTTGTGATGGATGACAAAAACCGTTACGGCTACCGCGATTGGCGTAAGGATATACACAGGCGTCCACCCTCTCGCCGAAAAGCTTCCCATCTGCCAGAAAATAAGCCTCTGCAGATGCTCTCTTGACAAAGCGGACAGGAGCGTAGTAACCGCGTTTACAAAAAGTGAAAACACCATGCCCGTGAGTATAATCGTGTTATTTTCCATACGGCCGTCAATGCGCGAGGCAAATGATACGGCAAGCAGAAGGGTTCCAATTCCGAATACGAATCCCGTCAGCGGCAGCGTCATCACCGCCGCAAACGGCAGCGTTATGCCGTAGAGTATCACAATGCACGCGCCGAGTGACGCCCCGGAGGAAACGCCCAGCGTATATGACGACGCCAGCGGGTTGCGCAGCACCGACTGCATGACGGCGCCGCTGACCGACAGCGCGGCCCCTACGATAAAAGCAAGCAGGGTGCGCGGCAGCCGGAGGCTCAACACTATTGACACGGAGGCATGGTTAAAATGCTCCGCAAGCTCCGCACCAAAGAACCTGTGGCGGATTATTGCAAATATGTCCCCGGGCGGTATCCACACGCTGCCCAGCGCGACGCCGATCATAATGACCGGCAGCGCGGCGCATATAACGATTATGGCTTTCGTTTTCATCAATATAAATCCGGATATATTGCCTTTGCCATTTCCATAAGGGCGATAACAATGTTATGGCTTGGGCGGTTGCTGGCGTCTGTGCTTATATAGTGCACCTCATTGTTTCTGACTGCGGATATTCCGTTCCAGCCGAACCTTGACTTTATCTCATCTACCGGGTTTTCTATGTAGTTTACGCTTGTGAGGATAACGTCGGGATTGGCGTCCAAAATCGCTTCGTCCGCTACGGAGAACCAGCCGTCACGAGCTGCAAAAATATTCTTGGCGCCAATAATCTCTATCATCTCGTCAAGAAAGGCGTTCCGGCCGAAGCTGTACATATGCGGCGACGCGGCAAGCTCGAAATAAACGCTCTTTTTTTCTGTGATGGTTTCGCCTATTGCCTTAATTCTTTCAATCTCCCTTTGCATCTCCAGAACGATTTCCGCCCCTCTTTCCCGGACTCCCAAAACCTCCGCCATAAATAGAATGTCCTCAGTGATACCCTCAATACTAACGCTTGAAGGTACATATATTATGCAGATTCCCGCGTCCGCGATAATCCTGAACGGATCGTCGCCGCCCGACATGCTCATGCCGGTAACAAAAATAACGTCGGGGTTCATGCTGATTATCCGCTCACCGTCCGGCGACATCATTGAGAATATTGCAATGGCGGGATCTATCCCCGGAATGTTATCTGAATATTCATCCGTAGCTATGACCTTATCCGCAAATCCGAGGGCGGCAACCACTTCTGTATTTGACGGCCCCATAGATATGATCCTTTCTATCCTCTCGGGCAGCGCTATAGGATTCCCGTCCCGATCCCTGTCAATACTGCCTCCCGGCACGGCGGCAGCATCCGGGGGCGGCTCTGTCTCAGCCGGTATCGAAACCTCGCCTGCACAAGACGAGCAAGCAAGCAGGATAGCCAAAACTGCTAAAACTGAAATAATTCTTATTCTCATATTGCTCATTACTGACCCCTCAATTCTCAACTCAAGTCCGTCCTGCGGCGCGCCCTACACTCACTTTACCCTCGTTGCAATGCCGCAGAACAGGCGTACTACCTCGTCCGATGAGCGCGCCATCTCCGCCAGCGCACGCCCCACCGCTTCGCGCCATTTCCTGAGATCCGGGTCGGCGGGGACTACTCCACAGGAGATATCGTTGCATATTACAATCGCGCCGCCGTTTTCGGCAATGAACCGCCGCGCCGCCTCATCGGCGTCCGCATCCGCTTTGACAAGAGCCAGAATCCACTTGTCGATCTCATATATAATTTTCGCGCCGCGCGGCGATTTGGCGTCGTCATCACTGCAGCGGAAGACGTCTTCCTCGGTTAATCCAAATCGCTCCAGAGCATAATCCAGCTTCCCCTGATATGCCCCGCCGAATATTAGTTTCACTATATCAACAGCTCCTCACCACCAATAATAGTGCATGTTCTTTACTCCCATAGCTGCCGCAAGCGCAACAAGGCCGCAAAGCTCGCTCACCACAATGGAAAACCCTATCAGATCCCCCGAAACGCCTTTCATGCTTCGATACACGCCTGTCATGGACGCCATATATCCCAATACCACCGCCGCCGCGACGCTCAGCCCGTATATTCCCTCAATAAAGAAGGCGAAAACAATTGCCAAGCCGGCAACAACCGCTATAAAGGCTTTGTGCTTCATTCCGGATTTTTCTCTGTACAAGTTGATGTAACCGCTGTGTGCGGACGGCTTGAGGCAGAGCGCCGACATTGCCGCACAGCAGCGCGAAATGACAGCGATTGGGAGGAGCAGGAGATAAGACATGATATATCTTCCGTCAGATATCGACATCACAGATGCAAATTGCATGAGAAACAGCGCGGCGATCATGATTACAGCAAATGAGCCTGTATGCGGGTCTTTAAGAATACGAATCTTTTCCTCGAGCGACCGGCGCGACATTACCGCATCGACCGTATCCATATATCCGTCAAGATGGATAAGGCCGGGTGTGAAAAACATGACAAGCGTCAAGACAGCCTGCGGAATCAAATAAGGCGCCCGCCACCATTCAAGCAGCAAAAGCTCCGAAGCCACCCACCAAATCGCACCGATAACAACGCCGACGAGAGGCAGACATGGCATCATCAGATCCGCGCAGTCTTCATCCCAAACATGCTTAGGCGCCGGTATAGCGCAAAACATTCCAAACGTCATATTAAAAGCAATAAAATATCTTTTCACCAAACCCCACACGCCCTGAATTAAAATTGCGGCACTCACAGCAGCTTCAAAGCTCTCCGGCAACTTTCAAATCTCAATTCTCACTTCTCAACTCTCAAGCGCTATGCACAATAACGCCCGAATACGCGATCTCAAGCACAGTATCGCAGCCTCTCGCCGCCATGCGGTCCAGCATAGCCAGCGACTTGCGGTATTTTTCCGTCAGCGGGTCGTATATCCCTGCATCGCAGTAAATATAATCCGATACTATGACGATATTTTCAATGCCGCATATCACATCGGAAAGCCCCTTTGCAATCCTTCCCGCCGCCTCTGCGTCCACCCCTCCGCTTTGAGGGAACATCTCCCCGGCAAGCAGCGCGGTGAGGCTGTCGAGAAGGAACGAACCTCCGGGATCACATTTATGCAGTATTTCTTCAATGCGCCCGGGCTGCTCTATCGTCTCGAACCCCCAGCCCTCACGTTCCCGCCTGTGCCGCTTGATGCGCTCGTCGTCCTCGCTGTCCGCGGGGGCCATCGTCGCAATATAATACAGCGGGCGCGCGGGCTGCTCCTTTGCCATACGCTGGGCATGGTATGATTTACCGTTTTTGCAGCCTCCGGATATGAATACTCTCAAGCTTTCGTCCTCACAAAAATCCATATGGGCGAGTTTGCGGCCATTTCACCTGTCATATCGTAAAACGGTCGATGTTTCTCAAATCATCCACATAGTCGTCGTTTATTTCCGCTTCCTCAAATGTACCCATATTCCGCATCATCGCACAGGCGGCGTCGATAACAGCAAACATGATCGGGCAGCCGCTCCCCTCGCCGAGCCGCATTTCCAGATTCAGGTACGGCTTAAGCTCCAGGACATTGGCAGCATGCCTGAATCCCGGCTCATATGATGCGTGGGAGGCGAACATATACTCCTTCGCAAGCGGCGCCAGCCTAGCCGCCGCAAGTGCCGCGACCATAGATATAAACCCGTCTATCACCGCCGGAACCCTCATAAAAGCGCATCCGATGAAAACGCCCGTCATTGCCGCAATATCAAATCCTCCGACTTTTGCCAATACGCCGATCGGGTCTGCAGGGTCAGGCTTATTATTTTTAACCGCTCTTTTTATTACCTCGATCTTATGCCTGTACGCTTCTTCACTAAGCCCGGCGCCTTTGCCGGCAACGTCGCCGGCGGGCAGACCTGTCAGGACGGAAAGCACTGCCGCTGATGTGGTTGTATTGCCGATGCCCATTTCCCCTACGCCGATAAGCCTATAGCCGTCTTCCGCGGCCTCAACCGCCGTTTTTATCCCTATCAGCACCGCCTGCACGGCTTCCGCGTATGTCATTGCGTCGCTTTTTGCGATATTCCATGTGGATTTTCTGATTTTTCTGTCTTTTACATTGGGATTATCAATATCGGCGTTTACCCCAACGTCCACAACTATAACGTCCGTATTGAACTGCTTTGCTATTGCCGAGACGCCCGTAATGCCTTTTGTTATGTTTATAGTTTGGGCAAGCGTGACCGGCTGAGGCGTCGCCGCGACGCCTTCCTCATATACGCCGTTGTCCGCCGACATGACAATAACGCACCGCTTACCCGTGTCATAAAACACGCTTCCGCTGATTCCGGCAAGCCTCGCGGCTATATCCTCAAGTCTGCCCAGGCTTCCGGGAGGTTTCGCAAGCGTGCCAAGCCTCTCACGCGCCCTTTGCATCGCGCCGGCATTAAGCCCCTTGATTTGAGATATGAATTCCATAATCGCTTTTGCTGACATATTTGTTCCTCTCGCTAGGGCGCGTTCGATAATTGGCAATGTGACCAAGGTGGAGCAGTTTTTTCGTCCTGCAAGACAAAATTTCGCAGGAATAATTGCTTTATTTTAAGAAATTTTGACGAAGCAGGGCGGGAAAAGTGCCCGCATTGGGCATGTTGACGATTATCGAACACGCCCTAAATAAATCCCGGCTCTAAGTGACTTTAGTCACGAGCCGGGATAACATCGCTGTTCGCAGATCCGCCGATTAAGCATAAACATAACGCAATGCGGCGCTATAAAACGCCGGCGTATGATCGAAATCCGCAATTAACCATACTTCCTCCATGCTCTGTGGAGTCACCATATGCCAAAATGAGGCAGGTCTTCCGGCTCAGACGTCGCCGCTAAGAAATCGCCTTCTCGGATAATCTATCCAATGGCCGTACGTCCGCACATGGAGTACGTACATGATTTCCGCTCTGTCAACACGGCAGCAGGACTGCTCAGGGATTTAACCTGATTCCCTATTATCGCATCGCGAACCTGCATTTTGTAATTCATATTATTAAATTATACGCAGATTTTACATGAGTTTACGCATTTTGTCAAGGAAAACCGAGTACCGCGATTGACCGCCCTGTACCAAACGGCTGAAGGTCAGAGCCAACCCCAAAGACCTTGCCGAAACAGGGCTATTTTTTGCATTCCTATCGCTCAAAGGCGCATCCTGCGCCTATTCGCGGCGCTCCGCATCCTTGCTCCGCGCTACGGAATGCAAAAAACAGCCCTATTCCGGCAAGGTCTGACCTGTAACTCCCAATCTTTCGCTTATCTTAAGAATTACGTGAGATTGTTTGTAAGATTTATCATTTATCTTTTCTGTATCAGCAGTATATCGGCAGCCGAAAGGATGTGAAAATGTGTTATAATACTACGATAAAGCGCGAAAGCTCATGAAAGTTATGGAGGATATATATAAATGGCGGAAATCCTTATTTGTGACGACGACAAAGAAATCGCGGCAGCGATAGCGATCTATCTTGAAAACGAAGGGTATACGGCTCATCTTGCCCATAATGGCAAAGAGGCGCTGGCCGTATTAGAAGAGCACGACATACGGCTAATCATTATGGACGTAATGATGCCGGAGCTTGACGGTCTGCGCGCAACGATAGAGATTCGTAAAGAACGCAACATACCGATCATAATGCTCTCCGCAAAAAGCGAAGATACCGACAAGATAATGGGGCTGTCCGTCGGCGCGGACGACTACGTCACAAAACCCTTTAACCCTCTGGAGCTTATCGCCCGTGTAAAAAGCCAGTTGCGGCGTTTCACCGTACTCGGCAGCCTTCCTTCGCAGGACAGCGGAATCTTCACCGTTGGCGGGCTTGAAATCGACGATAACCGCAAAACCGTCATGGTAGACGGCGAGGACATAAGGCTCACCCCCATCGAGTACAAAATAGCGCTGCTGCTGATCCGCTCACCCGGCAGGGTCTTCCCGATAGACGAAATCTATGAGCGCGTGTGGGGCGAAGACGCATTCTGCGCCGACAACACCGTAGCCGTGCATATCAGGCGCATCAGGGAAAAAATAGAGTTCGATACAAAGAATCCCAAATACTTGAAAGTAGTATGGGGAATCGGATACAAGATTGAAAAACAATAGAAAGGATAAAAGTAACTGCTCAGTACCCCGCTGCTGAAGCCTTCCAAGCCTCGTCATTGCGGCCTCCAAGCCGCGATCCCCTCGGAATCCACAGGGGATTGCGTCCTGAACTCGATTCAGGGCCGCAATGACGGGAAGGGTTGTGAGTAGTTGCTGATAAAAAAATGAACAACAATATTGAAATAGAAGAAACAGACGCTCCGGCTGACAAGGCCGGTGGTAATGGCGTCCCCGCAGTACTGCGGCCCGAGCCAAAGCGCCGGACGGCGCAGAAAACTGTTAACTTAATCAGCTTCATTTTGATACTCGCGCTTACATTTTTGATACTCAACAGAGTATTCGCCATTGATAACAGATTCACCGACGCCCGTATTTCGCCGGAAATCGTTCTGAGCGACATGCCGCCCGATGAGCACTTCTTTAACGGGCATATGGGCGCCGCGCATTACCATGCAATGCAAGTCCTGTATTTCATGAGCGAGGAGTCCATAATCGCCGGGGATCATCTTATGTGGAACACGAAACTGTATGAAGAATGGGACGAATGGGATGAGGTTACCAGTTATTTCACATATTTCCTAACAACGCCTGACGGACGTTACCACTACGCCGAGCTGTTTTATGAGGACTACTCAGATGAAAAACGCGAACAATTCGAACAATTCGCAATCCGGAGGCAGCTTGAGGACTTCCGCAATTCAATTCGGCATCTGAGGGATACGGAAGGGCTTATGTACTTTTTGCTTCGCGGAACACAGACCGTTTTCAGCAATACCGGAGAGGATTACGGATTTATGAGCCAACCTGTCTATCTTGTCTCGGCTCACGACTTCTTTGCAACCTCCCATGATTACCACGGCGGCAGAGATTGGACATTTTCCCATTTCACCGGCGGCTCGCTGCCAATCGCCGACGACATGACCCTATATCTTGCCTTTACCGGTGAAGTAGTGAGCGTGCACAGGGACGCCTATTTCTCAGCGCGTCAGGCATACATACGTGATTTCGCGGTCATAACCGCCTCCGGAATCCTGATTCTGGCGCTGCTCGTCATACTTGTGCTTGGCGCATGCCGAAAACCGGTATACTTCACCCTTGCCGACAGGCCTTTTCTGGATATCAGCCTTGCCGCCGTGATTTTTTGGACGGCAGCTATGGCGTATATTGCCGTGAACGTAATGGACGCCATTGGGTTTCCCCGGATAAACCGCAGCATTGCAGCGATGAACATTTTCTATGCGGCGGCGCCTGTCGTCTTCGTCTCCCCGGTACTGCTCTGGTTTTTGAGCCTGGTAAAGCGCGTTAGGGCCGGAAGCTTCTGGCGGCATACGCTGATTTACCTCATCCTGAGCAGGTCGTCCCGTCTTGCCGTGCGCCACGCCAAATCACTGTGGGCGGGCTTCCCTCTGACCGGCAAAGTCGGCCTTATCTCCCTTGCATCGTTTCTTATGCTGCTCATCACCGGTCTTGCCGGTTATGGCTCATATTACAACGACGGATTCCTTGCTTTTGTGTTTGCGGTTATCTTCACCGCAGCGGTCACATTTTTTCTCCTGCGCTATGCCCGCCGCATCTACAAGCTGGAGGAGGGCGCACGCAGAATAAGCGGAGGCGATTACGACGAGCCGGCGGAGTCAGGCGGAGGGGAACTGGGCAGTATCGCGAACTCGATAAACAGCATATCGGCGGGAATTAACAACGCCGTCGAGCTGCGCTTGAAAAGCGAGCGGCTGAAAACGGAGCTCATCACAAACGTATCCCATGATATCAGGACGCCGCTGACGTCAATCATAACATACACAGACCTTCTCAAGCATGAGGGACTCAACTGCGAGAAAGCTCCGGAATACCTGGATATCCTGATTCAGAAATCTCAACGTCTCAAAACCCTGACCGACGAGCTTTTTGAGGCCGCAAAGGCTGCGACGGGCAATATTGAAGTCAACCTCACGGAGCTGGATCTGGTCTCGCTGATAAATCAGGTTCTTGGCGAGCTTGACGGCGCCTTAAAATCATCAGGGCTTGAAATGCGCGTCAATCTGCCGGAATCACTGATGGTCAAAGCCGACGGCAAGCTTATGTGGCGGATACTTGATAATTTGCTTTCAAATGTATTTAAGTACTCCCTTCCCGGATCGCGTGTCTATCTGGACGCCCAACCGGAGGGCGATTACGTCCGGATTGAGCTGAAAAACATCTCCGCCACGGAACTCAACATTGACCCAAACGAGCTGACCGACCGCTTCAAACGCGGCGACGATTCCCGCGCCGACGGCGGCAGCGGACTCGGGCTTTCGATAGTGCAAAGCTTTGTCGCCGCCCAGGGCGGGAGGTTCTCCATCTCCATCGACGGCGACCTTTTTAAGGCTGCGGTATTTCTTATAAAGATATGTTAAATTGTTATTAATATAATTTCTCTCTTTGAGTTGACAATGCGCCCCGTACATGTGATAATGCTTTCTATAGTAATTGTAGGCAACATTGCTGCTTGCGGGGCCTCTGGGGGGCGGTTCCGCGAGGATGCGGGGAGGTGAAGTCGTGTTTTGCCCCCGGAGTGATTAACTATACTCTAATTGAAAGGGAGGAGTTACAAAGCATGGTACCAATAATTATTACCGTAGTGTATTTTCTGTTCTTCTGTATCTTCTTTGGGCTGCGCTCAAGGAAAAATGTTGCCGACGGTAAGCAATTCTTCACCGCCGGCGGGTTAATGGGCTGGGTCGCCGTTATGTGTTCCTTTTCACTTGCGCCATTGGGCGGAGGGCATACGTCCTCGCTATGGCAGCAGGCGGGCGGCATAGGCGTCGGAGCGGCATGGTGGGGCATCGCTTTCGGCGGCACGATGGTCCCCATCTTTATGCTCTGGATCGGGCCTATGTTCCTGAAACTCAAAGTACAGACATTCCCGCAAGGCATGGGCAAAATCTACGGTCCCAAAATGAAAGTCTGGAATTCCGCCGTGGCGCCCGCCGGTTGGCTGGGCATCGGCATGGCTGAGATTTTCGGCACAGCCATGGTAGTCTACACGCTCAGCGGCGCCGGCAATGGTCCTCTAAGCGTGGTTGCCTGTGTCTTGATAGCTGCTATCCTCAATTTGATTTACGTCTTGTTCGCCGGAATGCTGCAAGCCTCATACATGAACATAATTAACGCGATCGTTCTCATTATAGGCAGCTTTTTCGCCGTATTCTGGCTGGGCTCTGCGCTTCCCGGCGGCTATCAGGCTGTGTCCGACAGCTATTTTTCACGAGGTATGCCCGGAAATATGAGCTTGTTCAGCTTTACTCCGGACGTTTTGTGGGGCGTACTTATTCCCGTGTTTATTCTTGGCATTTTCTCCGTCTCCAGCGAGCAGAAACAATATCTGCCCATGCTGTCTGCGAAGGACACTGCCTCTATCCGAAAAGGGGCGGTTCCCGGTGGTATTATTAACGCTATGTCCGCTATCCCCTTCGTCATCCTCGGCGTTGTCGCGGGCGCCGGACACCTTCCGGGCGTCAATTCCGCCGACCCGATGACAGCCGTTCCCGATCTTATCATCGGCTATCTTCCGCCTGTAATGGTCGGGATCCTGATGGTGGCGCTCCTTTGCGCGCTTCTGTCCACAGGCTCGGGCGTTATACTGTCAACATCCCATGTAATATACGACGATTTCGTCAGGCCCGTGTTAAAAAAGAAGCATACGCCGGAGCAGCAGAAGATGATCAGCCGCGTCGTATGCGTTGTCGTGACTTTGGCAGCCGCTATTCCGTCGCTCTTTGTTGAAATCTTCATGAATCTGTTCTTCTGGTGCTTCTCGCTGAGCCTACCGATTTTCATTTGCTATTTGATTGGCATGCTTTGGAAAATCAACAGAAAAGCCGCGTGGATCAACTGCATCGCTTCTCTGGCGGTAAATTGCTGGTGGACCTTTGCCACCCCATCATGGTGCCCGCCGCAATTCTCGCTTAGCTTTTACCCCGTGTTTATCGTAACCGTCGGTCTGGGTATCATCCTGAATCTTGCGATGCCCGGTGAAAAAGGCATGCTGGCGCAAATTAGTGAAAAGGAAAAAGCCGCCGCTTAATCCCCTTTCGGCGCTGCCATTACGCTCCACGCTTTGTATTATTAATCAAGGCTGGGGACTATTAAGGAGGTATTATTAATGAATTGGGCATATATGCTGATTTTTCAAGGACTTGTTTTGTCCGTGATTTTGAACCTGATTTTTTACGGTATCTACAAGCTGACTGAAAAGAAGGATAAGGAGGACAAATCATGATTTATGTTGCTACTTATCTGATTTGCGTTATCATCGTACTCGCCATTTGGGGCGGCGTCGCATACAAGAAAAACCTCGAGCGCGGCGAGGTCGAAGATAAGTAAACCGGTACCCCATCCGGCCGGAAAATGAAGTTTTTCAATAACTACTCAAAACCCCTCCCCCGTCATTGCGGTCCTGAATCGAGTTCAGGACGCAATCCCCTACAGATTTCGAGGGGATTGCGGCTCAGAGACCGCAATGACGAGGCTTGGAAGATTTCAGCAGTTGGATACCGGGCAGTTACGTTACTTTCCTGCCGGTTGGGGTACTTATGCGCTGGGAATCCTCTGTCATTTCCCGGCGCTTTCACAATTAATTTTGCATTGTTCACTGTAAAGAAAGGAGCTTTATATGCAGATAAAAGCTGCGATCATTGAAGAAAAAGGCCAGGATTTTCAAATTGTAGATATGGAACTGGATCCGCCAAAAGCCGGTGAGGTTCTGGTAAAGGTCAATTCCTGCGGCGTTTGCCATACGGACGATATGGCCAGGCTTCAATTTGCCCCTGTTCCCCTGCCCGCCGTCTTTGGACACGAGGGCAGCGGGGTCATTGAGAAGGTTGGCGAAGGAGTCACGGACTTCAAGCCGGGCGACAAAGTAGGATTCTCCTATAGTTGGTGCGGCAAGTGCGAAGCCTGCCGGGTAGGAAGACCATACGGCTGCCTCGATAATTTTCGCATTAACTTCGGCGGCGTGCAGTATGACAATACGAAAAGATTACATTATAAAGGGCGCGAGGTCTCCTCATTTTTCGGCCAGTCGGCCTTTGCCACACATTCGATTGTGCATCAAAACAACATGATCCCCGCGCCGGACGACATCCCCCTTGAGCTGATTGGGCCGCTGGGCTGCGGCATCCAGACCGGAGCGGGAGCAATTTTTAACTATCTGAAACCGGAAGCGGATTCCTCCATACTTGTGACCGGCTGCGGCAGCGTCGGACTGAGCTGTATCATGGCAGCCAAGATCGCCGGCTGCAGCAAGATAATCGCCTGTGACGTCATGGCGCCGCGTCTGCAGCTTGCCTTGGAGCTTGGCGCTACCCATACGCTAAACGCCAAAGAGGTCGCGGACATACCGGCAGCAGTACAGGCACTTACTGACGGCGCCGGCGCGCACTATGCCGTTGACTGTACAGGTATTTCCGCCTGCGTGCGCCAATCGCTTGTCAGCACGCGAACTGCGGGAATCTGCGTGGTTTTGGGATTAACTCAGGACTTGACCATACATTGTGAAAGCGAGCTTATGGGCAGATGCAGGACTCTGGCCGGGCTGGTGGAAGGACTGTCCGTACCGCAGGTATTTATCCCCAAGCTTCTCAACTACTACCGGCAGGGCAAGTTCCCCTTTGACAAGCTGATTCAGTTTTACGATTTCAAAGATATCAACCGGGCTTTCGAGGACACGGCAAACGGCAAGGTAGTCAAAGCCGTCCTTAAGATGAGTTAGCGGTCATACCCAATGCCACTTAAGTTTAGGACTGCCGTCATTGCGTGCTTGACCCGCAATCCCCCACGGTACGCATCGTTTATGGGATTCCGTGTCAAGCACGGAATGACGCGTGGTGGGTGATTGCCGCTTAACTAAAGTAGCCAAAATTGAGCCGCTTTCGGGGCGGCTCATTTTTGACAAAAAATGATATTATTTGTAATGTTTATATAAAAAACTGAGTTAATATTAATATGGCGGCAAGAGGTGACGTCTGTTGCTTATACTCTTTTCGTTTTCTTCGGAGTATGAACGTGATAAGTTCGAATTTATTTTTCATAAGTACAAAAAGCTGATGCTCCACAAAGCCTATGGTATTTTGCGGGATTATTCCCTTGCGGAAGACGCCGCAAGCGAAGCATTTATCCGCATTTATAAAAACATTCACAAAATTGGCGACCCCGAGAGCAATAAATCCATAGCGTTTGTTGTTACCATTGTCAAAAATGTGTCCCTGACCATGCTCAAAAAAGAAAAGGAGCAAGCCTTTGACGAGTACGATTACGAGCAGCCCGACTCTTTCAATCTGGAAGAGCATACAATATCACAGCTTAGCTCCGAATATATTTATAAAACGCTCGACAAATTGGGCGAGGAAATGAAAAGCGTGTTTTTGCTCAGATATGCATATGAACTCAGCCACAGAGAGATTGGCCGGATTCTTGGGCTCAGCGAAAACAACGTAACGGTACGGCTGCACAGAGCAAAGAAAAAACTGGCGGCATTGTTGGAGGAATGAGGGGTGAGGGATTAAAGTGAGTGACAGCGAGAAAGCAATGCGTAAAATAGCTGATGCATATGTTGAGCATTATGGCTTTGAGCTTCGCCGGGAGCTGGAAGAGCTTAACAGGGAGCCGGAAGAGCAAAGCCTGACGCCGGCGGCAACTGTTTCCGGGATTCACCTTCAGCGGCGCGTCCGCAAAAAAATATCGGCGGAAAAACGAAGGCCTTATTTGCGCGCGCTACCGCTGATTGCCGCCTGTATCGCTCTAATGGTCATCTATCTGCCGAACCTGTTCAGTCCCGATTTTCCCGCGTCTCCGGCGCCGGCCGGTCCGGCGGCGTCCGCGCCCTCATCGCCCGCTGCACCCGCCGCGCCTGCGGCGCCGCAGGATTCGGCGCCGCAGGCCGAGGCTCCCGAGGCGCCCACTTTTGAGGAGTCTGATTATGCCGTCATTCCCCTTTCCGCACCTCTTCCCCAAGGATTTACGCAAGCCGGATTTGACCGGGATCTCGGAAAGAGTATATATTATATTGAGGATATATACCTGGATAATGTCATTGTCACACTGGAAATGGCGGGCGCTCCGCAGGACACATCCGGACTGGTAGAAATCAGTATTGGCGGCTCAACTGCTTTCGGCAAGCAAACTGACGCCTACAGTCTGCTCACATTCATCAGTGACGATGTGCAATATACCCTCACCAGCCGCCACGATATAAACACATTGCTGCGGCTGGGAAGCGCTTTTATTTAAAAAAACAGCTCCCGGCCTTCGAATACAGCGGATTCCACGCAGCATTCGTGGCGTTTTTTGATTCCTTTTACATACGCGCTGTCGCTTAAAAGTTCGGGCGACGACGTCTTCAGGGAACTAAGGTCGCCGAAGAGATCCAGCCAATGCGTTGAGCCGCCGGCGTCATACATTTTAACTTCTGATAGAGTCTCAAAGCTCCTGGGCGCAAAAGACGGTGCTTTTACGAGGCAGCGGGGTCCCGCCACAAACTTTTCGCCCGCAATATCGAACTTGACCTCTCCGCTTAATATGTAGAACAAGTCAACATTAGGATTGGTATTCACATAGCGCACTTTAAACCCCTTCTGAAGCTCGGCAAGCCAAAGCTCTGTCTTGCCGTTGTTTTCCCAGCGCCCCGTGTACTGACGCATAGAAACGCCTGGGAAGTCGCAGACTTCAAATGGTTTGTCATAAGGCCGTATCTCATGCATATCGTCTTTTGAGACGCGCTTTGCGTACGGCGGGTTTTCACGCAGGATATTCGTTTTATTTCCGAGATAATTTGCCTTGACCTCCGGGTCGTCGAGCATCTGCGGATTTGACTTCAGTATCAGCGCCCAGTCGTTTATTGTTCTCAGCAGACCTACACCGTGAAAAAGTCCGTTCCAGACGACCGGCTTTGTCAGCATTGTCATTTTATGCGCGGTATATGGCGGGATAAAGAGTATGTCGCCCGCATCCGCCGTTGCGACCTTACCCCGGGCATACAAGTCCATGCTCCCACTGTGGATAAAGAAGGTTTCCCATCCGGTACTGTGTTCATGATATGTCGTGCTCGTGTAAAAATATGAATCGTTAAACTCATAAAGTTGGTCGGAACCTTCCGGCCAGAGTATGTCATGCTGCTCTTCAACCAGTTCCCCCGTACGGGGATCCCTGTCTTCGTGGACGTCAAGCCAGTCTTCCGGCTCGTCAAGGCGGATAAGGTAAGGATGCCGCATTTTATTTCCCCTCCATGAATGATTTACTAAATAATACGCCAAAAAAGTCAAAAATACAAAAAAGATTTCTGTCTGCTGTAATGTTTTTGGGTTTTTCCAGGTTTTAGTTTATGAAAGCGAACCCAAAACAAATCAGAAGGAGATTTATAAAAATGAAAAAAGTAAGAACAGCTTGTATTATTATGCTTATCATCTTTTCCCTCGTGATGAGCGCCTGCGCCAGTAATAGCGCACCAACCATATCTGATTTCCCGCTATCCCAGACTCCCCCTGCCCCCGGTGATATACAGTCTGCCCCCTCTTCCCCTGCCGCCCCAACAGCCGGGGCGCCGACACAGGAAACGGACGGCTCAAGTTATTACGATATTTCGCCCAGTGAATCGCCGAGTGAATCTTACCTTGTCATTACCGAAAACCTTGCTGTTTCCACTGACGTCGAATCCACCTTGACCTTTTCGCTAAAGGTGGATACAGCGGCTTACACCAATGTCTCCCGCTTCCTAGAAAGCGGAAATCTCCCACCCCGGGACGCTGTGCGTACTGAGGAGCTTATCAATTATTTCACTTATGACGGCTACATGCATTTTGAAAACAACGCGATTTTCGCCATTGACGCCGAGGTCGGGCCATCACCTTTTAGCGCCGGCCGCCACCTTGCATTTATCCGTGTGAAAAGCAGGGACATCGACAGGTCTCAGCTTGCGCCGAGCAACCTCACCTTCTTAATCGACACCTCCGGCTCTATGTCTTCACATGACAGGATGCCTTTGCTCAAGGAGTCTTTTGCCCTGCTGGTGGACTCCTTGACGGAAGATGACCGCGTTTCTATCGTCACCTACGCGGGAAGCTCCGACATTCTTCTCGACGGAGTTTCCGGAGCGGATAAAGGCCGCATACTTTCCGTTATTAACAGTCTGGAAGCCCGCGGTTCGACCGCAGGCGGACACGGGATACAGACTGCCTATGCCCTGGCCGAAAAAAACTTCATGCCAAACGCGAATAACCGCGTGATTCTCGCAACCGACGGCGACTTCAATGTCGGCGTTTCCAGCAACGCGGAGCTTGCAAGGCTTGTTGGCGAAAGGCGCGGCAACGGGATTTATCTCAGCGTCCTGGGCTACGGCATGGGCAACATACGTGACGACCTAATGGAAACCCTTTCAAGAGAGGGCAACGGCAACTACTTTTATATCAACAATTTAGCCGCGGCGAGAAAGGCGCTTGTGGATGAGCTTTCCTCAAACCTGTATACTATTGCCGACGACGTAAAGGCGCAAGTTGAGTTTAACCCGCATAATGTCCGGAGTTACCGCCTGATCGGCTACGAAAATCGCCGCCTCCGCAACGAAGACTTCTCTGACGACGCCGTAGACTCCGGCGAGGTCGGCGTCGGTACGGATGTAATTTTGATGTTTGAGCTGGAGCTGCAGGGCCCCGCTGCGGCAGGCGGCGGCAGATACGCTCCCGTCAGCGATGTGCAGCCCGACTTCGCCGACGAATTATTTGAGGTCCGTCTGCGTTACAAGCATCCAGGCGAATATGAAAGCAACCTGATGGTTCGGCAGGTATTCCTGGAAAATATAGTGGAAACCGGCAGCACTGACTTCCGCTTTGCTGCTGCGGTGGCGGCGTTTGCCCATCTGCTGCGTGACTCCGAGCACGCGCGGGACGTCACGCTCGGAGAAGTACGCAATCTTGCCGAGGAGGGCCTGGGCCGCGATTATGCGGGGTACCGCAGGGACTTCATGCGGCTGCTTGAGCTATACGGAAGGTTAGTATAATATATTCTCGTAGTCAGACTCCACAGGAAAAAGGTGTTTTTCCCTGCAACGCACCTATGGTTTCGGATATCCGCCGGCCTGTAACACATTCTCTTCTATCCAGCGGGCGGCTCCGTCCACGTCGTTTGAACCGCAGATGAATCGCGCCGCCTGTCTAGCGGCGGGTACGGAGTTTTCAACGGCAACTCCGTATCCGCACGCACTCAGGTAATCCGCGTCTCCTATGTCGTCGCCAAAGGCGGCAACAGCCTCAAGGCCAATACCCATATGACATGCCACGACCTCCATCCCTCGGAGCTTCGTGGCTTTGTTTGAGGCGATGAAACAGTTATCCCCGCCAACATAGTTAAATATCCTTGCATTTGGGAACCTATCCGCCAGTTCCCGGCGGTCATTTTCATCCGCGATACCGATTACCAGTTTGTACACGTCCCGGTCAAGCTCTCTGCTGAAATCATAGTACTCCGCGTGGGCATAGTCGCCGGAGGCGTATTTAAAAATCTCTTTGCAGACATAGTAATCCCCTTTTACAGTTTCCGCCTGAAACCGTTTGACGGAACCGAGCCTCATGCAAAATCGGATAATCTCGTTCGCGGCGGCTTTTTCAAGCGGTATGCTGAGCAAAACATCATTCCCGTACAGGCACAGCGCACCGCCGCTGGTGACTAAGTATTCAGGTGAGACAATGTTGATCGCGCTTGCGCTGGATTTCAGAGAGCGAGCCGTAACAAAGCAGACGGGTATCCCCCGCTCTTCCCGGCAGCGCCGCAGAATATCGGCGGAGTAGCCGGATATGCTTTTGTCAGGCCTCATCAGCGTATCATCAAGATCCGCCGCAATAAGCTTTATATCCATTGTGCCTCACATAAAATCCGACGCGGTAAATCCCGCTATTATCAGAATAAAAATTACTGACGTCAGGGCAGTGAAGAAAACAAGGAGCCTTTTCTTCTCCGGCATGTCAGGCGGGGGCGGCGCCAGCCGGAAGATGTCCGGCCTCCTCCATAACAGGAATATCGCCGCTATGACCCCCGTCAGCAGATATAATGTAAAGATAATCAGGTTGGCTATAATCGTCAGTTCCTCGTTTCCGCCGGTAAGCAACGTGGCTGCGACTGCCAGGGCGTTATTAACGAAATGAATTAATATCCCTGTTAGTATGGAGCCTGTACGGATGACAAAGTATCCGATGGCAAGCCCCACCAGAAAGGCGGGAATAATCTGCATAAGGTTGCCGTGGATCAGCCCGAAGAGAATCGAGGAGGCAACAATGGCAAAACCGTCGCCAAAGCGGCGGAGGGACTGCATTATCACCCCGCGAAACAAAAGCTCCTCAAGTACCGAAGGAAATACGGTCAACAGTATAACATACATCACCAAAGATACGGTATCACCGGGCGGCTTGAAGTCCGTACTCGGCGGCGTTATGCCCGCGCCCGATTCCAGCGCTCCGGCGATAAGCGCATACGATAGGCTGCCAAGCACGCCTATACCCAAGCAAATAAAAATCGCAGGGATCGCCAAAGATAAACTCCCCCGCCGCAAAGGAAACGCGACACGCGTGGGTATTTTTATCCATGTCTTGGTCAAAAAGAGCGCCAGACCGAAAGAAAAGGCATATGAAAAAAGCGTTACCCCTTGCTCAAATATCCGCTGAATATCAACAAATCGGTTCGGACTGATCAGCATCCTTGCCAAAATATTCGGTACCCATTCCGCGGTTACACTGAAAACAAGTAAAAGCAAAAGGCCCCCGCATATGATATTCGCGTTTACGCGCAGTTGGGACTTAGGCTTGCGTCCGACGGCAGGAACCCTGTGCGGAGCCTCGGAAAGCCTCCTCGCCGGATAAGCCTGGGGCTGGTAGTAATGATAGTGGTAGTGGTACTCCCGGCACTGCTGAACGCCTTCGCTTTGCTCATACTCATGAATCTCGTTTTCCATTCAAATTTCCTAATTCCTATATGCCTAATTTTTGAATTACTAATTGTCGCTTAACTTGTTCCGCCTACCCTACGTCTTCCTGCAAAACGACGCTAATGTCCAAGCTGTCGCCGCCAATACCGGTCTGACGGTATAGTGTAAGCCTGACTGAGTCGCCTACTTCGTGTTCATCCAGTATTTGCCAGACGTCCTCAACTGTGAATATCCTGTCTCCGTTGACGTGGGTGATTATATCGCCGGGACGGGCGTCTTTATTTGAGATATCTGATTCTGGATTCATCCAAGTGATCTGCACTCCCATTGGCACATCATGATTTCTTGATGCAAGCTCATCGACAAGCTCGACCTGGATGCCCAGCATCACGCGGCCGACAACGCGCCCATGAGCCAGCAGGTCGTCAATGACGGGCTTTGCGTCTGTGATGGGAATGGCAAAACCAATACCTTCGTATTCAGGCGCGACTATTTTGGACGAAGGTATACCAACCACCTGCCCGTAGATATTAACAAGCGCCCCTCCTGAATTTCCGGGGTTAATGGCCGCATCTGTCTGGATAAGCCTCATTGCGTAGCGACTCCTGCCGCCATCCAAATCGCGGTTCAGCGCGGAAACAATGCCCTGAGTGACGGTTCCGGTGAGCCGCCCCGCCGGATTGCCAACGGCAATTACGGTGTCGCCAACACGCATGGCGTCCGAATCACCGAATACCGCCGCCGGCAGGTCATCAGCCTCAACCTTGATAACGGCAAGGTCGGTGCGGGCGTCCATTCCGATAATGCTTGCCTCATATGAAACATCGTCCGACAGCATGACCCTCACAAAAGCCGCGTCTTCGACAACGTGGGCGTTTGTAATTATATATCCGTCCGCACTCATAATAATTCCGCTGCCACCGCCCGTAGGGCGGATAAATCGCTGGCTGTCGTCATAAGGAACCACGCCTACTACAACCGGGATAAGCTTTTCCGCCACCTGAGCCGTGGTAAGCGCGCCTCCTTCGGCGGCGGACTCCGCGGCGCCCGCCGGCTGCGGAACTATCTCAAACGAGCTCGCGACGGCTCCCCCCCGGGCTGTGTTTGCTTCACCCTCTGCAGAGGCTGCCTCCCGGGCCGACCGTTGTATATCCGTCTCAGTAATATATGTGTACAGAGAAAAGGCAAGGAAAAAGCAGAGAAGCAGAGATACGGCGCAAATTGACACAGCGACGGCTACAACTGTTTTCCGGCTTTTCGTTTCCCGTGCCGGGCCGGCAAGCGTTGTATAGTCCGCAAATTCCCATTGGCGCTCGCTTTGCCCATGAGCGTTATTCACGCCGCTATGCTCCGGAACACCCGAACCATGCCGAAAGCTCTGGTTCGGGACGCCGACAGCTTGCATACCGTCGCGCTCAGGGATGCCCGGAGCTTGCCGTCCGTCATGATAGTAGCTGTAATACGGCGGCTGTCCATACTGCCTCGGCGGATAATGTTGAGCTCCCTCCATTTGCATGGGCTCCTCTTGCGCGGACGCCCACTGCGCGGGCGTTCCATGCGCCGGCTCACCCCACGCGGGCGCTCCTTGCGTGGGCGTTCCCTGCACCGGCTCATCCCACGCGGGCGCTCCCTGCACGGGCGCTACCTGCACCGGCTCATCCCACGCGGGCGTTCCCTGCGCGGGCGCTCCCTGCACCGGCTCATCCCACGCGGGCGTTCCCTGCGCGGGCGCTCCCTGCACCGGCTCACCCCACGCAGACGCTCCCCGCGCGGGCGTTCCCTGCACCGGCTCATCCCATGCGGGCGCCCCCTGCACGGGCGTTTCTTTTTCTTCAAATTCGCTCATATTCATTTTCTCATGCCTCGCTGAATCTCCCAATATATCTTAAGTTTACCACGCGCAGGTGGATAACACAAGAATACATTTTGTTAAGCAATTACCCCATTATATCGCAAGTTGAAGTTCAGACGTCTCTGATTAGCCTGTTTAGACGCCTAAACTCCCGGATAAAAAAGACCACGCCAAGAGCGGCGGCAGCACTGTCTGCAATTGGCCCGGCGAATACAACGCCATCAATCCCATATTTCAAGGGCAGTATTATGAGCAGAGGAATGAGAAACAGTATTTGGCGGGTAATGGAAATCATCACGCCGAGGCTTGCCCTGCCTGTCGAAGTGAAGTAGCCCGCGACCATCGGTTGAGCCCAGTTTGCAAATGTCATAAACATAAAAATCCGAAGGTAGCGCGTACCAAATTCAAAGTATTCTGCGGAACCTTCCCCGAATATAGCAAGAATCTCGCGCGGCAAGAGTTGAAAAGCCAGAAAAAACGCGGCTGAAATAATTATTGCGCCTATAAGCGAAAGCTGCAACGTCCTCTTTACCCTGACGTAATTCCCCGCTCCGTAGTTAAACCCGTTTATCGGCTGACATCCTTGGCCCAGGCCAACACAGCAAGCCAGGAAAATAATGTTTATTTTTGTTGTCGCACCCACTGCGCCCAGAGTGATCGTACTTCCATACTTCGACATTTCGCCGTAATATTTGAGCGTATTATTTAGTACAATAGTCATTAGTGTAAGTGCGATCTGGTTTACAAATCCGGCAGTACCGAGTACGCATATTGCTTTCACCCGGGCAATATCCGGTAAAAAGTCGGTTTTTGAAAGGCGAACCGTTTTCATCCCGCAGAAATAATATACAAGCGCTATCGACGCAGACAATACCTGCCCAAGCGTCGTAGCCCAGGCAATCCCTTTGATTCCCCAACCGAAAGTGAACATAAAGATGGGGTCGAATATCAAATTGAATACGGCGCCGGAGGTCATGCTCAGCATCGCCCGGTTCGGACTCCCGTCAGCCCTGATGAGATTGCTTAATCCGAGCGTTACCACTTGAAACGGAATGCCAAGCGACACGATAAATGTGTAATCTGTGGCGAGTCCCATTATCTCATCGTTTGCCCCAAAAAGGCGAAGCAATGGAGACAGAAACATAATAGATATAAGCGAAATGCAAACTCCGCATAACAGCATTATGGCAAGCCCGTTTCCGGCAAACCTTGCAGCCTTTTCTTTATTGCCGGCGCCAAGGTTTAGACTAAAATTGGCCGCGCATCCGACTCCAATCAATATCGACACCGCAGTTGTTATTGTAACCAGAGGAAAAGCGATGTTTGTTGCTGCTATTCCGTCGTAACCAATGCCGTGGCCGATAAAAATCTGATCAACAATGTTATATACCGCATTAAGCAGATTGCTTGCTATCGCCGGCGCGGAGAATCTGAGTATAAGTTTTCCTATCTTTTCATATCCTAACGGGTTTGTCTCAATCATTTCAATATATCCATAATAGAACCTCACATTCTCACATGATCAAAACTCAAAAGAGATTTGATTGTCAGCTATCCGCGCAATTTAGGTCGCTCATTCGTTCTTTTTGTTTGGTGCGGTACTGCGTAATCGGCATGTTCTCCTGCTCCCGGAAAAATTTATATAGCGGCTGGGAAGATGAAAAACCCACCATTTCAGCTATATCGTCTATTGATAAGTCTGTATTTACCAAGTAGGATTTTGCGTGGCTGATACGATAGAGGGTTAGGGCTTTGGCGTAGGTTGTTCCGAACAGATCCTTAAAGATTCTTTGCGCGTGTCTCGGGGATACATGTATGGCTTCGGCGACATCCATCAGCGTAATTCTTTTGCCGTAGTTATCATGCATAAATTTCGTGATTCCCATAGCCAAGTTAAGGTTATTCATCTCAGGCGGACGTTCGGTGACTGGCCCGATGACCTCCCTGAGGCAATTGATCAGAAACTCAAGGCAGTATCCCCTAAGCAGAAAAAACCACCCTGTATTCTTCTCGGTAAGCTCTTTTTCCATCTTGTCCAATATACTTCTTATTCTATCCACCGGGCAGGTTCCCTGTGAGGCTAAACCCAAACGCGAGAGCTTGTTAAGCTTTGTTGAGAGCGGCCGGTTTTTTTCGTCGTCCTTTTCCATGTATGGGAATTCAAACATTATGTCAAAATACTTTTTTTTCTCTTCGGGCCTGTATACCGCATTATGCGGCAACCCGGGCATAATCAGCAGGAAGTCGCCCGGCGAGAGTTCATACTCATTTCCGCCGACATTCATAGTCAGGCAGTTCTCAACGCAAAAACATATCTCGCAGCAGTCGTGTATCTGGGTGATATCCAAGTATGTTTCATCGAGCATTTCCATGTATGTCATTTCAATCGCGCTGGTGGACAGGTGAAGCTTTAGGTTAGCCGGGCAGTAAAGTGCGTTTCTGTTTTGTTTATACATTTTTACACCCCCTTTTTGTGAGAAATACACAATGTTTCCCTTCTATTAATACAAAGACTATAAAAATGACACAAGCGAGTAAAAATTGTCCGAAATCCTTATTAACGAGATTTTTCTGAGGCTTTATAATCATGTTATGGCTGCGGAAGCTGCGGCAGCGCTTATGATGTGAGTCCGCGGCGGCGCATTCCTCAATCTCAATTATAGACACACTGCAGCCCCATTTGCAATACCCGAGCAGAAATTTGTTTCAAATCCGGTTCGGACTGGCATTATTTTGATAAAGAGGAGTTGTTATTGTATGAGCAGCCTTGAACAGAAGATCGGAAATCTGACATACGCAAGCCCATTTGTGATTGGGTCAAGTCCGTTGACCGACAAGGTGGATTTCATCAAGCTGGCGGAAGATAACGGGGCGGGCGCGGTCAGCACAAAACTCACCATGCTGGTGCAGCCCGTAAAGGGTCTGCGGAAGATGTATTGCGAAAAAGGGTACTTTAATTTCAACCCCAGCGATAAACGCAACGATTTCGAGGAGGGACTGGAGCTTGTCCGAAAGGCCAGGGAAGCGACCGGTCTTGTTATTTGGTCAAATATGGCGGGTCCCGGCGAGGATACTGACGGCTGGGTCAAGCTTGGACGGGCGCTGGAGCAAGCGGGCGCAGACGTCTTGGAACTGAATTTCAACTGCCCGAACATGGGAACGACGCCGGAAGGCGGAATAAAGATTGGAGTGGGAGTTGGGAAGAGCGTTGATCTTTGTTATTTGGTCACAAATGAGGTTAAAAAAGCCGTGAGCATACCCGTCTATCCAAAGATATCATGCGACGTCCCTGACGTTGTCGCCGTATACAAGGCCGTCGAAAGAGGCGGAGCGGACGGCGTCGTAATAAACGCCGGATATTTGGGCGCGCCGCCCATCGACATATATAACGGCGGCAAAATAAAAATGAAGGGACTCACCAAATGCAGCTACGGCGGCACTGTCGGGCATATCAACAAGCAGTATTCCAACCGTTTTGTGGGTTTGTGCTCCCAGAATACCGGACTGACGATAGCCGGCGGAGGCGGAATATCCGAATGGAGCGACGCAGTCGAGACAATTATGTTCGGCTCGACATTTACGACCATATGCTCAAAGATAATGGCCGAAGGCTTCTCATACCTAAAGGTACTAAACGAAGGCTTGAAAAAGTTTATGGATGAAAATGGGTATGATACCCTCTCCGATATGCGCGGCTTGGCGCTGAACTACATATGCGAGACAAATCAGCTCCACGAAAACAAAGTTTCGCTTCCGCCGACATTCGATCATGATAAATGCGTAGGCTGCGGCGGGTGCGAAAAAATCGGCTGTTGCGACGCAATAGAGATAATCGACAAAAAAGCCAGGCTCATTTCAGAGGACAAGTGCGTGTATTGCGGACTTTGCGCCGCTGTGTGCCCCAAGGACGCAATTAGCTTCTGAGATTTGAAAAACATGGAGATTTCCAAATGACCAATAAAAGCAACGAAATAACATTTCAGGAAAAAAAGCGCCGTGTCCTTACCGCTATTGCATGCGGAACTCCTGACAAAGTCCCTAACACTGTGCAGATAGCGTCATACGCTTTTCGCCAGGCAGCGGACTTCAGTATGGCCGAGAGCATGGCAGACTATGAGAAGGCATGCTTCCTGACATACGAATTCTACAGGCAGCACCCAACTATTGACGCTGCATCTGTGACCAGCGCCATTCCATCGGCTGCCGTCATGGAAAGCTTAGGGCTGAAGACCGCACGCTGGCCGGGAGACGCAAAAGGGCTCGATGCTGACAACACATACCAGTTTATTGAATTTCCAACCCTTTTCGAAGACGAGTACGATGAGATTTTAAATGATCCCGCCGGGTTTTTGTTCAGAAAATTCCTTCCCCGAACGATGGAGATATTTGAACCTTTTGAAACACTTGACTTCTTGTCTCTCATGGGAGGTGGTTCACTTCGCTATTTCGCGTCGCCAAAAATGATCCCTGCGTATAAAAGGCTTCTCGCCGCCGCCCAAGAAAACCAGCTAATGCTGAATGCGCAAACGAAGTATAATAACATGCTGCGCGAAGAAGGATATTTCTCAATAGACGGGCAGGGTTCAGCTACAGCGTTTGACATGCTGGCCGACCGTTTGAGGGGAACTTTCGGAATGATGACCGATTTGATGGAGCAGCGTGAGGATGTAAAACGTACTTTGGATCGATTTGTAAATGTTCATATTGACAGCTTCATCAGCGGAGAAAAATCTGATGGTCCAACCTACGGATGGGTCTATCTGCACAAAGGCTTTGACAACTTTATCAGCGACAAGGACTACGGCGAATTGTACTGGCCTTATCTGCGGCAATGGATAATAGCGCTCATTGAAAATGATATAACACCGGTAGTTTATACAGAAGGCTCATACACCACGCGCCTTAAATATCTAAAAGACGTGCCGCCCGGCAAAGTCATTTATCATTTTGAGGAGGTAGACCTAAAGCTTGCAAAAAAAGAGCTGGAAGGTATTGCATGTATCAGGGGAGGATTCCCGGCAAATACAGTTATCTACAAAACTCCGCAGGTGATTGATGAAAAAGTCAAAGAGGCCCTGGATATTCTGGCGCCCGGTGGCGGATATCTCTTCTCCACCGGCTACGCCATCGACGGGTGTCCGAAAGAAAACATGGAGGCTCTTTTGGAAGCGGTAGAGAAATACGGGAAATACTGAAACCAATTACAAGGAGAAACTATCTATGGGAATGACGATCACTGAAAAAATTTTTGCAAGGGCTTCCGGCCGTACGGAAGTCAAGCCGGGGGAGATCGTAAACGCTAAGATTGACTACGCTATGGTGCCGGACGGTGTGTGTTCGCTCCTAAACGAAGGTTTTCGAAAGCTGGGCGCGCCTGTGTGGGACAAAGACAGGGCGGTCATTGTGATCGACCACGCTTCCCCGCCTTGCGTGGTAGGGCATACCAAGTGGGTTATTGATACAATAAAATTCGTGGAGGATTTTGACATCACCCATTTTTATAACATGCAGGGCGTCGCACATCAGATAATGCCGGAAGACGGCTTTGTTACACCCGGCGCCCTTATAGTAGGCGCGGATTCCCACACAACGACATACGGCGCCCTTGGTGCTTTTTCGACCGGGCTAGGCGCGACAGAGATGACTTGGGTGCTTGCCACCGGAGAGCTGTGGTTTAAAGTCCCTGAAACGATTCGCGTGGAAGTGAGCGGCAGCCTGAGGCCCAGGGTGATGGGTAAGGACATTATATTAAAACTGCTTTCAATGATTGGCGTAAACGGCGCGACGTACAAAGCTCTGGAATTTGGCGGCGAGACGATAAAGGACCTGAGCATTGACGACCGCCTGACGATATGCAATATGGCGGTAGAAGCCGGAGCAAAAAACGGCATATTTGAAACTGACGACAAAACACTGGAATACCTCGAAGGGCGCGCAAAAAGCTCTGTGGAGGTATGGAAAAGCGATTCGGACTGCAAGTACAGCAAGGTCATCAGCATCAATGCCGACGAATTAGTCCCCCAGGTCTCATGTCCGCATAATCCCGGCAATGTAGTAGACGTCGGCAAAGTCGCCGGAAAGAAGGTAGACCAGATACTGCTGGGTTCCTGCACAGGCGGACGAATGGAAGATTACCGCATAGAGGCCGAGATTATGAAAGGCAAAAAGATACCCCGCCATTTGCGCTGCCTCGTCATTCCTGCATCGGCAAAAGTAGCAAAAGATATGCTGAAAGAAGGCCTCACGGAAATCTTTATGGACTGCGGCTGCATAGTAAGCAGTACGCAGTGCGGGCCCTGCGGAGGTATGCAGATGGGCTTTATTGGCCCGGGCGAAGTGTGCATCGGCACACACAACCGGAATTTCAGGGGACGGATGGGAAGCCCGGACGGGGAGATCTATCTGGCTTCTCCGGCCACAGCGGCGGCGACAGCACTTACCGGCTATATAACCGATCCGAGAATTGTTTAGGGAGGCAGATATAGTGAGCATTATTAGAAACATAGTCCGCGCAAAATACGGCGACAACATCAGCACTGACGATATGACTTCCGGCAAGTTCCTTTCTTCTTTTGAACCTGAGGAACTCGCGAAGATATGTATGTATGATATAGATCCGGATTTTCCTTCAAGAATGGCGCCCGGGGGCATTGTGGTAGGCGGCATGAACTTCGGGTGCGGCTCAAGCCGCGAAACGGCGCCCATTGCCTTGAAAGCGTGTAATGTCAAAGCTATACTGGCCTGCGAGGCAGCGCGTATATTCTACCGCAACTGCATCAATGTAGGCGTGCCGGTACTGGAATGTCCGGCCGCCTTTGAGGGGTTCGACCTTGACGACGATATAGAAATCAACCTCGAAACGGGCCTGGTCAATAATCTGACAAAAGGAAAAACATACCAAGCGAGCCCTATCCCGCCATTTCTGATGGACATAGTCTCCGAAGGCGGGCTTTTGGCGGTATTGGAAAAAAGGATAGCGGAACAGCGCTGAGCATATCGGCGCATTGGGAAATGAAACAAATCAAATTAATTATTAAGGGAGAGCAAAATCAATGGGACATACTGCGACTGAGAAAATACTTGCAAAACGTGCCGGCGTTAAAGAGGTTTTCCCCGGCGAGATAATTACATGCGACATAGACATGGTTTTGGTACACAGTCCGTGGATGTTTGTGCCTGATTTGGAAAAAGTAGGAGGCGTCAATAAGTTTTTTGACGGTGAGAAAGTCGCTTTCACTCTTGGGCATCATGTATGCTTGCCTTCTGACGAGAGATATGCACAAGATTTGGTTCTTAGCCGTGAAATGGCTAAAAAATACGGAGTGAAATATAATTATGACATGGGTACGGGAAACGGCCATATTATCATGGTAGAGAACGGCCATGTGTACCCGGGCGGTTTTTTCGTGGGCGGCGATTCCCACACGACAATGTACGGCTGTGTGGGGGGATTCGGAATGCCGCTGGCATACGACCTTCCCGAGGCCCTGATAGGCGGCAGGACATGGCTTAAGGTGCCGCAGAGCGTGCAGATAAAGATGGAAGGCGATACTCCAAAGGGCGTATGCGCCCGCGATGTTGTGCAATACCTGATGGATGTTGTCGGCGCCGACGGCGGATTGGGGTATACGATTGATTTTTCCGGCTCATACATCCACAAGCTTAGTATTTATCAGAGAATGCTGTTCACTCTGATGGCAATGGAGATGGGAGGAGTGACCGGCTTCGTAGAACCTGACGATATTACGGTCGACTTTGTCCGCAACCGCGCGAGGTTCCCCTATGAGCTGTTCTTAAACGACCCCGGATACGATTTTGCGCGTGCTTGGGATGTGGATGTGTGCAACATAGAGCCGATGATCGGCTATCCGCCGCGCCCGAGCAACTCAAAGACCGTCAGAGAGGTTGAAGCGGAGAACATAAAAGTAAACCAGGCGTTCCTTGGGGGATGCACAGGCTCCTCGGCAGAGGATTTCCGTATGGCCGCTGAAATCCTTAAAGGCCGCAGCATCCACCCTGACGTCCGTCTTATCGTGGTTCCCGGAACACGCGAGATCGCGGCCAATATGCGCAGGGAAGGGCTCCTCGGCTTCTTTGAGGATCTTGGCGCCATAATCACTCCGCCCTACTGCGGCCCTTGCCAGATGGTTTGTATGGGACACCTTGGAGACGGCGAGGTTATGATTGGGACACATCCGCGCAACCAACCGGGCCGCGCCGGGACGGCGAATGTGTTTACGTATCTGGCATCCCCTTACACCGTTGCGGCGTCCGCTGTCGCCGGTAAGATCGTAGACCCGAGAAGATACCTGTAATACTACTTTTTGAGGAGGAAACTATGGAAACAGTTGTTAAGGGAAAGGCTTGGACTTTCGGAGATAATATCAACGCCGAGAGCATGATGCGCACCGGTTCTGACTGGGATCCGGCTCTTGCCGCGGAAACATGCCTGAGGTTTTATGACCCGACTTTTGCGGAAAATGTAAAAAAAGGCGATGTTGTCGTAGCGGGCAAGAATTTTGGTAATTCATCGTCGCGGCCCGCCGGCCAAGTATTGCAGGTTTTAGGGGTATCTTGCGTTTTATGTGAGAGCAGCGCGAGAATATTCTTCCGCAACACGTGGAATATTGGCGTCCCTGTACTGGAATGTAAGGGAATCGCGGAAATAATCAACAAAGGGGATGATGTGCAAATAGACATCACGACCGGGAAAATCAAAAATCTTACCACAGGCGCCGAGGCGCAGGCGGAAGAACCCATTGGCCTTCTTGTAGAGCGATGGAAGCTTGGAGGCATGGTCGGATGGATCAATGCGCACAGGGAAGAATATCCCGGACTGGATTGAAAAAAGGAGGTGGCAAGATGATGTATCCGGCAGGAGAACCACAGTGGAGACTGGGAAGAATCCGCAGCTTGATGGAAGACGCCCGGCTTGACGCATTGGTGATATATAGCTGCCAGTGGAAAGTGGAGTTTATTCACTACGCCGCGAACTACCGTGTGATCGGGGACGACGCTGTAATGGTGCTGCCGCTCAGCGGTGAGCCGAGCCTATATATCGGCCAGCCTTGGGACCTGCAGCGCGCAGGCGAGGAAAGCTGGGTAAAAAACATTGTAGTCTCACCAAAAGACATGATGAAACTTGCGGGCGAAGAGGCTTCAAAATACGGCCGCGCCATCGGAGTAGTCGGTGATACGATTATGCCGAACTATCATTATTATCAGTTGGAAAAATCGCTGGCCGGCAAAACTATCAGCAGTTGCTACGCACTCCTTGACAAAGCCGCCCTAATCAAGTCTGATTGGGAACAAGATATCCTGCGCAAATGCGCCAAACTTGCGGACGACGGCTTTTCCGCAGAGCTTGAGTGCATGCGCGTAGGAATCAGCGAATACGAAATGGTAGCCGAAATCGAACATGCCATGCGTCGCGGCGGCGCCGACGATGATTTTCAAATGATTGGGATGGGCGTCAACCTGCCCAGTATGAACTTGGCGACGGACAACACATTGAAAATGGGCGACCTTGTGGAGACAGAAATCACCCCAATGATCGGCTCTATCACCTATGCGACACAATTGTGCAGAACTGTAAAAATGGGCCCGGCGTCTGAACTTGAACATCAGAAGTTTCAATTGTTATGCGACGCCCTTGAGTACGCATTGTCAAAAATGAAGGCCGGCATAAAGGCTAAGGAGCCTTGTCTCTGGCAAAATGAGATAATCGGAGCGGCCGGATACGAGAAGTATTGCCATCCTCCGTATATGCGGTCGCGCGGACACAGCTTTGGTCTTGGCGCTATTGACCTAAACGAGGACAATGAGCTTGTCCTGGAGTCCGGCATGACAATGGTAGTCCATCCGAATCAGGCGATCCCTGAAGTCGGCTACCTTGTTCTTGGTGATACCATAATAGTAAAAGAAAACGGTATTGAACGGCTGAACAGTTCTCCTGCCAAGCTATTCGAGATCATACCCAGGGTTTAGGAGGTATGTCAATATGAGTTTTACGAATATGACCGTGCTTAGCCACGGCAGGACGATTTGCGATGAATTCCTGTTTCCGGGCAACGAATATGAGGCCAGAATAGGGAAAGTCAGTGAGATCATTGACAAAGAGGGCCTTGATGGGCTGCTCATCTACACAAATTCGCTTAGCCGCGGAAATGTGTGCTATCTGACCGGTTTCTCAAACTTTTTGTCTTGGTCGGTCTCAATGGTCATTTTGCCAAAGGGCGGCAAGCCCATTTTAGTGGCTACGATTGCCCCGAGAGACATTGCCTTCACCTCGAAGCTGCTGCCCGAATTTGTTGAAATTGTTGCAGCGGGGTTGAGCCTTGTTTCAAATGAACATATCTCTGTCAAAACCATCGAGTACATGAAAGAGAATGGGCTGCTCTCCGGCAAAAAATGGGGAAGCGTGAACTTTGACTGTCTGCCGTATATGGCAGACGCCCCGTGGAAGGAAGTTTTTCCGGGCGGTATCCCGGATTGCTCCAAAGCCTACTATGCCCTGCGCTCCCGAAAAAGTGATTCTGAGATGTATGTGATATCCCAAGCGTCGGCGATGGCGAAAAGAGCTGCTTATGAGTACATGCGCCAGGCGCAGCCCGGGGTCAGCGAGACGATTCTGGCTTCAAAAATCGACCGCGAGCTGAGGATAAACGGCGCCAATACGGTGAGCATCCTCACCGGCGCGGATAAATCCGGCGGCGCATCTTTGCATGTTCCGCGTGAGCGCTGTTTTGAAGACGGCGACACAGTCTGTATTTTTGCGGATATTGGACTGCAGGGCTATCACGGCTCCTTTGGCGCCACCAAGATAATTGGCTCAATGAGTACTCAGCAGGAGTCTCTCTTTGCAAAAGCACACCAGCTTTGGGACGGGAAACTGGCAGATATGCTTGAAACCAAAGAAAGCATAGTAGGCTGGCATAACGCAGTATGCGGGGAGTATGAGTATTATACCATCGTCAACGGCATCGGGTGTGATCTTGTTGAATACCCGGATCAGTACGGCAGCGAGGCAAAACTTGAATCGGGCATGACAATCACATTGAGCATGAACGTACAAAAAGAAGGGGCCGGCGCTGTATTTATGAGCGAAAACTTCCTTGTAGCAGAAAATAGTTTCATCCCGATGAGCGGTCCCGGCAAGTAGCTTATGCATAAATTGATTTGCCGCTTGACATGATATGTTTGAGCTGCTGAAAGACGCCGCGCTGTTTATAGCGCTGTCAATTCTGGGATGGAAAGCCCTCTCAGCCGTCAAGTGTCCGGCGCCGGAGATCCTCGGTTCCATGCTGTTCGTGATTATTGGCAATATCCTGGGCCTCAATATCACGCTCCATCCTTTCCTCAACCTTGCGGTCACCATTTGGATAGGTATGGCGGTCGGGCTTCAGTTTGACGTCCGGATGAATCCGAAGCTTATAAAAGAAGTGGCGCTTGTCTGTTCTTGGCTGATCATAACCGGGCTTCTCGTGGGGCGATTACTGATGCTGATGGGCGTCAACGCCGACACCGCGCTGTTTTCTTCTCTCCCCGGAGCTTTGGTAGAGATGTCATTCATTTCCGTCTCATTCAACGCGGATTCTTTCATGGTAACACTGTTTCACGCGTCAAGAATGGTGACTTTGCTGGTTGTCATGCCAATAATAATACGCGCCATGCCCCCGGACTCAAGGCCGCAGCCAAAGCAGCCGGAGAAACCTCAGAAAACACATCAGTCAAAGTTTGACTGGCCGGTCGTCATAATAATAAGCGCAGTATCCGGCATTCTGCTCGACAGGCTGCAAGTGCCCGCGGGAGCCTTATTGGGGCCTTTGGTGTGTACGGCAATCTATGTGCGCGTCAGAAAAACGCAGATGCGGTTTGCCGGGTCATGCAGAGGCGTAGTGGATTCATTAGTGGGAGGTGTTGTTGGGACAAGAGTTACAAGAGACAGCCTATTTGCGCTTCCGGGCATCGTCATGCCGCTGGTCACGCTGAATGTCCTCATGATATTAAGCAGCCTGCTTCTGGGCTATGTACTGTATCGGATCAGCAGCCTCAGCCGCGTGACTGCCCAGCTTGCCTCGGTACCGGGTGGCCTTTCCCCATTCATTGTGCTGGCAGGTTCAATGGGCGCCGACGTCAGCCGCGTGGCTGTATTCCATCTTTGCAGATACCTGACTATGATAGTGTTTTCTATCATACAGGGACTGATATTATCAAACCTAGGCTAAATAATTTTGGAGGTACTATTATGAAAAAGATCGCACTCGTACTCGTGCTCGTACTCGCAGTCGGCCTCGTGGCTGCGGCGTGCGGCGAAGCCACTCCCGCGTCTCCCGGAACACCCGCTGCATCCCCCGAAGCGCCGTCGGCTCCTCCCGCAGCATCTCCGGATTCTCCCGGAACGTCCGGTTCCCCCGATCCCGCTGCGCCTGAAGGCCCGGTGGATTTGTCCACGCTTAACATTAAGAGAGATATCCTTTATGCCACAAACCCTGTCGGATCCGGCAACTACACTTTTTCCGCCGCCCATGCCGCGATTTGGGGGCAATACCTAAACACAAACGTCACCGTTGAGCCGACTACCGGCGCCGAAGGCGTTGTCTATGCCTTGGAATCTCACGCTGATTTAGGCATCGTCAATGGCTTCTACGCCAGAGAGTACTGGATGTCCGGACTTGAGAACAGCTATGACGTCGTCCGTGTACTGTTTGTCGGTGAGCCGCTGTGCTTCAGCTTTATCACCAATGCGGCTGATGGCATTGAGACTGTGGCGGATCTCAGAGGTAAGCGCGTCACATACGTCGGTCTGTCCCAAACACACACCATGATGGCCGAGGCAATGCTTGCTGCATACGGCCTCACTGAAGCCGACGTTATTCCACTGCCCATGAGTTCCTCAAACGCGGGCCTTGAAGACCTTGCGGAAGGAAGGACTGACGCTGTTATTGCATCAGTAGCCGGGGCCAAAATGGATGAACTTGCCGCAAAGATAGACGCCCACGCCATTGAATTTAACGATCCGGCGATAGCGGCGAGGATAACGGAGATTTCCGACGGACTGCTCATTCCCGCGCAGCTTAGAACGCATATACCCGGCTCTTATGTAGGTGCAAACCTTATGGCTTCGGTGAACCAAGTTCTTGTTCGTTCCGACGTGGACGACGACACCGCCTATGCGCTCACCCGGGTCAATCTTGAGAATACCGACGAGCTTGCGGTCATGCACGTTGATCTTCAATTCTGGGATGCGGCAATAGCAGTCACTCCGTCGATGGCTTACTATCCGTACCACGCCGGAGCCATCAGGTATTTCAAAGAGGCAGGGCTCTGGACTGACGAGGCTGAAGCTTGGCAGAACGCCATTCTTGCTCAATTCGGCCAAGCACGATAAGGAGTAATTACCCCAATAGGAGTGTCCTCGAAAACTAAGTTCGTCATTGCGGCCTCCGAGCCGCAATCCCCCCGAATTCCGCAGGGGATGGCGGGTCAAGCCCGCCATGA
>Ga0099364_10000781_pt1 | contig 54064 bp, 46 predicted proteins | sample TergutTh196P3_FD_73070 | JGI IMG/M metagenome (GOLD analysis project Ga0099364, IMG submission 73070) | Microcerotermes parvus P3 segment gut microbial communities from Pointe-Noire, Republic of the Congo - Th196 P3 | ecosystem: Host-associated > Arthropoda: Insects > Digestive system > Gut ... | reverse complement strand
GTTATATTTTTTACACTCTTTTGTTGATTTACATTTCGTGCAATTGGCGCAAGTGAAAAAATCATTTTCGACACAGCACTGCTTTACAGGACAGTTTTTTACACCAACGGCACATTTCGGTGAATTGCTCCTGCAACCTTCACATTTTCCCGAAGTGTACGCGGGACAAGCCCTACAGTAAAATCCACAATGGGAAATCAGTTTCTCGTCTTTGTCAATTTGTATTTCCGTCATACTCAATTCATTTTCTGTCCTTTTGGACGGTTTATATTTTGTTTACCTACAATTTTACTACTTCGTTGTCCCACGCTTGTCGATAATTCCTAAATATACGCACACCCTACACCGCTGTTCAAAACTTCATGCGCATTTTCAATATAAACCATCCTTTACTTTGCCTCACATCGCAAAGCCTCACTCAAAATCTCACTACTCATTACTCACCGCCTCACCCCACTTTCTTCACATGCTCTTTCCCAATATTGATAGCTTTCAAGTTTTCGGGTATCATGTGGTGGTGGCGTTCGGGGAGGGATTTTTGCAATCCTTTTTCGATATTTGATTCGTCCACTAACGGTTTTATTTTGAGGAAGGCGCCTAAGACGACCATGTTGAAAGTCTTGGCGAGGCCTGTTTGTGCGGCGAGTTCGGCGGCTTCGATGCTGTAGATGGAGATGTCGTTGCGTGTGGGCGGTTTGGTGATGCCGTTGGGGTCGTAGAGCAGTGTACCGCCGGGTTTGACGGTGCGTTCGAATTTGTCTAACGACTGTTGGTTGAGGATGATAGCGGTGTCGAACTGGTTGAGGACGGGCGAACTGATGCGCTCGTCGCTCAGAATGACGGTTACGTTGGCGGTGCCGCCGCGCATCTCCGGTCCGTAGGAGGGCATCCAACTCACTTCCTGGTTTTGCATGATGCCCGAGTAGGCTAATATTTTTCCCATGGAGAGGACGCCTTGTCCTCCAAAGCCTGCTATGATGATTTCTTCTGTCATGATGTTACTTTTTTAAATTTGTTCTTCAATTATTTAACAAGTTCGCCGTCCACTTTTATGTCGCCCAACGGGTAGAACGGGAACATGTTTTGCTCCATCCACTCGTTGGCTTTCACGGGAGACAGTTTCCAGCCGGAGTTGCAGTTGGAAACGACTTCAATAAAACTCACGCCGCATCCTTTTGCCTGATTTTCGAATGCTTTTTTGATGGCATTTTTGGCTTTACGGGCGTTGACGGGGGTGTGAACCGACTGACGGGTAACGTAATAGGCTCCCGGAAGTTGCGCCACCAATTCGGTGATTTTCAGTGGGTTTCCCATCGTTTGGATATCGCGTCCGTAGGGGGAGGTCGAGGTGGGCATGCCTTTGAGGGTTGTCGGCGCCATTTGTCCGCCGGTCATTCCGTAGATACCGTTGTTGATGAAGATGATAACGATCTTTTCACCGCGGTTGACGGCATGAATGGTTTCGGCTGTTCCGATGGCTGCCAAGTCGCCGTCGCCTTGATAGGTGAAGACAAATTTTTCGGGTAACATGCGTTTGATGGCTGTTGCCAATGCCGGAGCGCGTCCGTGCGCTGCCTCTTGCATGTCTATGTCGAAATAGTTGTATGCCATCACGGCGCATCCCACCGGAGCAATGCCGATGGTTTTTTCCTGAATGCCCATCTCGTCTATCACTTCCGCAACTAAGCGGTGGACGACGCCGTGTCCGCATCCGGGGCAGTAGTGTAAGACGTTGTCGGTCAGCACTTTTGTCTTTTTGAAAACGTTATTTTTCGGTTTTCTTATTTCGGGTCTTGCAAATGCTTCACTCATGTTTTATCCTCCTATAATTTTAGTTTTGAGCGCTTCGACGACTTCTCCCGGAGCCGGGATGATGCCGCCCATACGTCCAAAATGTTCTACTTTAACTTTTTCTGCTACAGCGAGTTGTACGTCTTCAATCATCTGTCCGGCGTTGAGTTCTACAACCAAAAATCCTTTGACGCCGTTTTTCACCAAATCCTTAACGGCTTGATACGGGTAGGGCCACAGGGTGATAGGACGTAAAATCCCAACTTTAATGCCTTGCTCGCGACATATATCCATGGATTTCTGACAGATACGCGCCGAAGATCCAAAAGCGACCAGCACATATTCAGCGTCTTCGCAGTTGATGGTCTCGTAACGTACTTCGTTCTGCACTATCTCGGCATATTTCTTTTGCAGTTTGTTGTTGAACACCTCTTGTTTCGAGGAGTCCAACTCCAACGATGTGATGATGTTTCGTTGACGGTCGGGTGTTTTTCCGAGCGTTGCCCAAGGGCACTCTTTCCTGATTTGTTCTTCGGTGCGACGGGGTTGTTGTGGTTGCAGTTCCACTTTTTCCATCATCTGTCCGATGACACCGTCCGACAGAATCATCACGGGGTTTCTGTATTTGAACGCCAACTCGAAGCCAAGTCCTACAAAATCAGCCATCTCCTGTACTGAGGCGGGCGCCAGCACGATCATGCGATAGTCGCCATGTCCGCCGCCTTTGGTGGCTTGGAAGTAGTCTGCCTGCGACGGTTGGATGGTTCCCAAGCCCGGTCCGCCGCGCTGGATGTTTGCCACCACGCACGGAAGTTCAGAGCCTGCTATGTATGACACGCCTTCCATTTTTAAACTTACGCCCGGACTTGACGAGGAGGTCATCACTCTTTTGCCGCAAGCGCCGCCGCCATATACCATATTAATAGCAGCGACTTCGCTCTCGGCTTGCAGGACGACCATCCCGGTGCGCTCTTCCGGACGTTCCGACATGAGGTATTCAATAACCTCCGACTGAGGCGTGATGGGGTAACCGAAATATCCGTCAACTCCGTAACGGATAGCGGCTTCCGCCAATGCCTCGTTGCCCTTCATTAACCTTAATTCTTTCATCTCTTTACTGTTTTTAGGGTTACTCTTCAATTTTTGTTCTATAAACCGTAAGCACTACATCGGGACAAATCATCGCGCAATTAGCGCATCCGATACATTCATCATTCTGTTTTACAACGAAATTATATCCTTTGCCGTTTACCTCTTTTCCTAAGGTTAAAACGTCTTTCGGACAACCGGTTACGCATACGCCGCACCCCTTGCACCTTTCGACATTTATAACGACATCTCCAACTATTTTTGCCATATCTCTATTGATTTTTAACTGTTTAGAAATAATTGTACTGTGTTGCAAATATACAACTTATATTGAAATAAAATAATAGGAAGATAAAAATCGGTGAATTGCGGAAAAATGGGGAAAAATCGCTCTTCTTCATAATATTGATAATTTCGTCGAAGAAGTGGATGGGTATTGTTGTTTTATTGCGTTCATATTAATCATAACTCAAACGAACTTTTCTCCGGCAATATTTTCTCAAATGCCTGATTGATAATGTTTTTAATTTTTTCAAACTCCACAATTTCGTCGCTGTCGTTGATGCAGAACAGGGCGTATTTCTGTTTTACGATGTAAGCGGCGATTTCTTCGGCACGCCGGTCGGTAATTACGTCGGTGTGGGTATCTTTAATGGAGTGAGGCGCAAAATTACCACTCAAAAGTTGTTCGTAGCGCATGACCCAGTCTGTAATATTGGTATAATCTCTGAATTTGCTTTTACTGGTGGCGTGTAACGTTTCATATTCTTCTTCCCAAACTTTTTCAAACGTGGATTTCAAAAACGGGATGGCGACATGTGGATTTTTCAGCCCCACATTATTGGCAAACGGCAACAAAAATAAATTTTTCAAATTTGCCGTTATCCCGTATTTCATGTTAAACCACCTAAATAAATGTTTCTTAATGGCAGACGTAAAATGGTGTCGTTTGTGTGTCAGACTAATACCATTCAGTACATAATGTCCAAATGGTATAATGGGGGAAATGGGCGTAAGTTGTGCAAAATCAACGGGTTTACCTTTTCGGAAAAAACGTGTTCGATTAATTTTTTTCCCGATAAACAGATCATCATTGAAATATACAAAGTTCCTGCTTAAATTTTTGATCCTATGAATATTTAGTTCTATTGGATTACAAGAAAAAGTCGGCAAATATTCTTCCGGAATAAAATCGGTATGTTTGACGATATTGAGCTTCTCAGCATCTTTGTTTATCCATTTTGGCAGATGTCCCCACGTAATCAAATGGATTTTATTCACCCAAGGCACATATTTTTCAACGCTACGGAACCAATATTGCAGATTGTCCCAGTCGCGGACGCGGGAGATGGAGGCGTCAATGCCTTTTTCCTCTTTATAATACTTTTGGAATTCGGCTTGCCATTCGGGGTCGTTGCCGTCTATCCACGTTACTACAAAGTCTATCGGGTAATTCTCTTTCATGTTCTTTGTGCTATTTGATTACTTTCCAATATCCGCCTCTGTCGGGACCGATGCGCTCTATTAAACCTTTGGCTTTGAGTTTGGCGATGTTTTTCTAATTTTTTTGGTGTAATGCCAACGATAAATTCTACTTTCAATCCTTTGCCTTGGGTTGATATGTTTTGAATGTCGGTGTTCATCTGTCCTCTATTTTTTTCTTTTGAATTTTTGCTATTTTACAGCCGCGGCAAAGGTAGCAAAAAAATCTTTAACGCAAAGTGTCGGTTAGAGATATGTCATCTGTGTTCTCTTGCCAGCATCTTCCGTAGCACCGCCATCGGAGAGATTTTTTCCACCCTGCAAGCGATTAAGACAAAGAGGAAGAAAAGAAATACATTGATAGCCAGACGAATATACAGATTCAACTGTCCGAACAGTGAACTCGCAAAATAAATCAGCAAGGCGCTTCCGGTGTAGATGCAGAATTTCTTGATGTTGTAGTTGACGGCGAAATGTTTTTGTCCCCAGAAGTACGAGATGACCATCATGGAAGTATAACAGGCGAGGGTCGCCCACGCCGATCCGATAAATCCGAAGAATGGAATTGTTATCAGGTTGACAATGATAGTGATAGCCGCGCCGATGAATGAGATGATGGCGCCGTAAATAGTCTTGTCGGAGAGTTTATACCATATCGAAAGGTTGTAGTAAACGCCCAAGAACAGCAACGCCATCATCAAAATAGGTATCACCGTTTGTCCCTCTCTGTATTCTTGTCCGATGATGATGATGATCACATCCAGAAAGAGCATGGTGAGCAGAAACAGTGCGCAAACAATGATGACAAAGTAATTTAATAGGGTTGCGTAAACGGTTTTGGAGTCTTTTTCTTTGGCATAATTGAAGAAGAACGGCTCTGCGGCATAGCGATACGCTTGCGTGAACAGAGCCATCAGGATGGAAATTTTGTAACATGCCGAATAAATCCCAACCTGCGCTTCGGCAATCCCCGCGGGAAGCATATAGCGCAACATCAGGCGGTCAATGTTCTCGTTGATATTGCCCGAAAGTCCTACAAAAAGCATCGGGATAGCGAAAGTCATCAGTTTTTTCCATATCATAACGTCAAATTTGCCAAATCCTTTTAAAATTTCCGGAAACAGAAGCAATAACATACTCGCCGACGAGATGACATTGGAGATAAAGACGTAGGACACTAATTTTTTTTCATTGAAAAACGCTCCAATCAGCGGTTTTAAGAGGGAATCGCCGCCTTTATTCATGATGTAAGGAGATAAAACGATGAAAAATAGATTGCACAGCACAAAAATAGCGATATTGACCAAGCGCACTATTGCAAATTTTTTCGCTTTTCCCATCTGACGCAAATAAGCAAAGGGAATGGACGTTAAAGCGTCAATGCCGATAACCCATCCGAACCACCGCACATACTCCGGATGGTCGGCATAGTCAATCAGCAAAGCGAGCGGCGAAGCGAAACATTGGGTCAACACGATAAAAAGCGCCGAAGTAACAAAAACCGACCAAAATGTGCTGGAGTACACATTGGAATTGTTGCCATACTTGGCAGCATAGCGAAAGTAAGCCGTCTCCATGCCGTAAGTAACAATCACAATCAAAATCCCCACATAAGAAAACATGACGGAGAAATCGCCGTACTCGCCCGGCGCCAGCACACGAGTATAAACAGGCACCAACAAATAGTTCAAAAGTCGCCCCAAAATGCTCGACATGCCGTAAATAGCCGTCTGTCCCGCTAACTGTTTAAAAGGATTCATTTTGCAAAAGTACGTTTTTTTGCGATATGCGATATGCGATAAGGTTAGCCAACAAAATTACATTCTCGCCACCATCACCCGTTTGGTAACGCTGTTTCCGTTGCCGTCATAGACTTTGAAGAAATAAATACCGGTGTTGTAGGAAGAGACGACAACGGTGTTGGCTGTGGTTGATTCTATTAACTGTCCGATGGGGTTATAAATTTCAACTTTGGCGAAACCTTTGGCGTTGATGGTTACGGAGGTGTTGGCGGGGTTGGGGTAAATGGAAATGGTGTTGGCGAATTCGGAAATGCCTACGCAGTCGCCTGTTGCGGATGCGAGAACTTCGGTTGATTCGCTTAAGTTGCAAATGGCTTTTATCTTCCAAGTATAAGATTTTCCGTGTTCAAATTCGGCGATTTCGGTAAACGGAGGCGTGGTAACGGCGCCTAAAATGTTGCCGTCTCTGCTGATTTCGTACTCTTTGGCTCCGGCTACGGCTGTCCAGGTGACGGTTGCTGTTTCGCAGTTTTCGATTTCGGCTTTTGCGTTTGTTACGGGGTCGCACACTTCACATTCTGCTGTTACAGAGGCGGATACCACCCTTGATGCGTTCTCGCTGCAAATGGTTTTGATTTTCCATTTGTAGGTCGTTCCGTTGACAAAATTGAAGTTGTCGGTATAGGTAGGCGTAGTAACTCTCCCTAAAAGCGTTTTGTTTCTTCTGATTTCGTACTCTTTGGCTCCGTCCACAGGCGTCCAGGTGATGGTTGCCGATTTACAATCCGGTTCAATTGTTGCGGTTGCATCTGTTATGGAATTGCACGAGGGTTGCGGTGGCGGCGACGGTGGTACGCCTTCAACGGTGAAAAAAGTGTAATTATTATCTGTCGCACTGTGATCACCGGCTATGTAAGTGCCCGGGTATTCATCCGTTTGCGCCATCAGATACATCTTGTCATCACCGAGACCGGCTAAGGTCAGATAGGCAAATTCTCGATCAATAACGCCAACGAAATTTACAAGATATTCCGTTTTTGTCCAGGATTGTCCGCCATCGTAAGAGACAGTGAAATAGGGATGACGGAGCCAACGGTTATTACCTTTATGTCCGTTATCTACCAATCCGAGGTAAGCCAACCGCAATCTGTTTTGCGCATCAAATGTCATTTGCGGAAATGAAAAACAGCCGGCGATGCCATAACTCGCTGCCGCCCATGTTCTAATTATGTCGAAATCTATTGCAAAATAGTGCTCGTCGTTTAACGGAGTATAAAATCCGATAATGGGCCACTTGGGATAGGTAGAGTTCACATATAACCTATCACCATCAAACATATCCCAATTAAAATAGTTATCTATTAACTGATCTATTTCATAGTAAACAAAATCATTATCCCCGTCAATCGGTTCCATCTCTTCATTCCAATAAGTGAGGAAAGAGGTGGACCAACCTAAAAAATAGGTACAACTTCCTTCAGTCTGATTATTCTTAGCCATTATTACCGAAAAAGCAACATGAATCTTTCCATTGTTATCCAACGCGATACATCCTTGGCTGGGAATATAGACGGTGTCGGCATAATCTGTGGGAGTCGCGTCCCTGCGAACCGGGGAATCGAAAAATTTAATGCTTTCCCATGTGTCGCCATTATTGTACGATTTTAATACGTAGCCGTGGTTTCCTGTGCATATAAAAGAACATGCCACAGTATTTCCCTGCACAGCAAAAGATATGGCGTCGCTATAGTAGGATTGTTTATTCCATTCTTCTCCGAGCATTTCGGGGAGTAATTTTCCATTAATATCCCACGTCGAACCGCCATCCTGCGTTCTATAATAAAACACAGGAGTAGTATATCCTTGATATGGTTGTGCAGTGGGAGTAGTCATCGGCGACATGATATGGATATATTGATGATTAGCGCCGCTGGTGGTCATTCGCGCCCACACCATAACATAGCCGTCATTGGGCGACGTTCCGGCGGGATAGGGAACGGGCGTGATTGTCCACGCTCCCTGACCTTTGTTCGGGCGCGTCATCAATACAAGCCCATTCAAAACCTGCACGCCATTATGCACGTAAGAATCGGCGCTTCGGGCAAGGATGGCCTCGCCGTTAGCGCCCCATTGGGCATACGAGGGCCAATAGACCGGTATCCCGCCTACTCTGTTTTCCTGCGTGCTCCATGTCTGTCCGTCATCCGCCGAATAAGCGTAGCCGATGCCCCGATTGGGCGTACTGCTTCCCGAAAACGGAGCGTTATCATCATTCGTCCATGTACAACCGATAAAACCGTCGTCATGCCGTTGGGTCATCGGGTAAACCGAACCTTGCGTCTGCCGGTCGTAACTCTGCGAAACGCCCGCCGACCTCCATAAACCAATAGCAATTTGCGCCATGGCAGGCATCGTCAAACCTGCAACTAACATACATAATAAAAGTTTTTTCATTGTAAATTATATTTAATTAAAATTGGCGCAAAGGTACGACTTAATTGAGAATTGAGAATTGAAAATTGAGATTTTTTGTAAAAAGTTTGTTTATATTGTATGATGAACTTTTCCATGTTTTATGATGTTTTTTTCAATATTTCGGTATGACTTATTATTGGGGTTATTATGGTGGTTTACGTTTTTCAAGAAACAATGGCAGCGAGTTGAATTGGTGTATTATAGAATATGTTAAAGGGACAGACCAAGCAGCAATCAGTGTGAGTTATGAAGGTGCTATTACGCTGAATAACTGTACAATCCGCAACAATCAGGGCTGGGGAGTAAATACCCGCATATGCGGTTTTTTTCATCAAAACGCAAAATACCCGCATATGCGGGTAGTACAGCAATTTTCCGCGCCGTACCTTTGCACCGGAATTTTTTAGTAAAACTTAATAATAATATTGTATAATCATTTAAAACCTTAAAAAGATGACAAAAGTATTCTTAAAAAACAGTAAGAGCGCTTTTCTGTTAAGCGCAAAAGTAGTAATGATGGCTATTGCCGTCTCAATGTTCTTCACTTCATGTGAAAAGGATGACCCGAAATCAACGGAAGCGGATTTTATCGCTTTTACGTTTGATGGAATTGTTGGCTCTGCCACCATCAACAAAGATGCAAAAACTATTGTCGCTATGGCGAATGCGTCGGTTGATTTGGCTACGATGAAACCCGTTTTCACAATCTCGGCGGGTGCGACGGCAACCGTTAATGGCGTTACGCAAACCAGCGGTTCCTCCTCTAACAACTTTGCCGTTCCCGTGATTTACTCTGTTACGGCAGAAGACGGCACAACGGTAAAACACTGGACCGTTACCATCACCAAAGAGGGCGGCGCCACCGGAACCGAAGCCAACTTCCTGACATTCACCTTCGACGGAATCATCGGCGTTGCAACGATTGACCAAAACACCGGCACAATCAATGCCAAAGCAACTTCGGCGTTCGATCTGACCGCAGTGAAACCAACCTTCACCCTGTCGCCAAACGCCACAGTAACCGTTAACGGCGTTCCGCAAACCAGCGGCGTTACGACAAACAACTTCGCCACGCCCCTCGACTATTACGTTACTTCGGGCGACGGCTCAAACACCAAAAAATGGACAGTTACCATCACCAAAGAGGGCGACGTCGTTACCGAACTCACCAACGACATGATCAACACCGGCGACAAAATCCTCGCGCCGGGCGTTTATCTGATACCATCGTGGCTATCGCTCAACGACAATAACAAACTCACCATCTCGCCCGGCACAACAATACGAATGGGTACTAACGCATATTTTAGCATCAGCAACAACGGTACTCTGATAGCAAAGGGAACAGAAGCATTACCTATTATTTTTACAAGCGACAGAAGCGCTCCGAAACCGGGCGACTGGAACAATGTAGGCATCGGTCAATGCGATGGAAGCGTACTCGAATATTGTATTTTTGAATATGGTGGCAGCAGCGATTACTATGGTATGGTTCATGTGGGTTGTGAAATGACAATCAATAATTGTACGTTCAAAGACTCAAAATATACGGGATTAACGGTTCGGAACGATGGTGGTTTTGTGGAATTTAAGAACAATACGTTTATTAATTGCGCCGATAGCGATGTTGATCAACATCCGATGTATGTGAATAACAGTTTTAGTAATTTGAGAAACATCGGCACAGGCAACACATTCAGCAATACGGAACCCAATAAAGGAATTATGGTGGACGCCGGCACTTTGAGCAGAAATGTAACGTTGGAATATGTAAATGCTCCTTACTTTTTGAAAAACTGGCATACCATCAATTCTACTAATAGCGCTACCTTGACAATAAAAGCCGGCGTACAAATAAAAATGATGAGCGATTCCTATATTTCTATTGAAAATAATGGAAAATTAGTAGCGCAAGGCACAGCCGACAATCGTATTAAAATCACCGGAGTGAACGACCAAAAAGGATATTGGCAAAATATTCATTTCAACAGTAACGCCTTGGAAGGCAATATTTTAGAGTATTGCGACATCATGAATGGCGGTAAAAGTGACTATTGGGCAGGCATCGTTCTCGTTAACGGAACCCGCGCCGACCAGGTAACCATAAGAAATTGCCATATAGCCAAGTCGTTATACTATGGAATATACTTCATGAACAATGGCGAGGCTGTGTTAGAAGGCAATACGTTTGCGGATTGCAATTCGGGGGAGACGAATAAGCCGTAGTCGGTCCCGTTCTGTCCCGTTGTCTGAACTGTGATTTTAGTGTGATTTATTTGATTTTTATGATTTTTCAACTCATGTTCATCACAAAAATCACACACATCACAGTTCAGACAATTTTTTATACCGGCGCAGCATCAAAAATTTTTGTTTCGTATTTTATCATTTGTGAAATTCTTTTCTCAATCTTTTTCCAGTCAAATTTGGCGTTAATTAAATTGATAGAGGTATCAAAATCAATATCGCCAAAATAGGAAAGTCCTTTTGCCGCGTGATAAAAATTTGGTCGGTCATATTTTTTTTGATAACAATCAAGCATTTCAATCAACGACATTTTTGTAGATAAAAAGGCAACATCAACAAAGTCTTTCAACCGTGTGCCGTTATCACTGATTGCGACAAGTTTCATACAGGCAATGTCCTGCAGAGAATACAAGCGAACTTCATCATTAATCAAAGGCGGGTTTAAAAGCGGGTAGATATGTGCCACAATATCAACTTTTATATCGTCAATATGACCCAAAACCGTATTTACATCAAAAACGCGGTGTGGAACAAAATTATAATTATTTTTCAAATGCTTTTCAAGTGCATAAGCGTCAAATGATTGATACGAGAACAAGTCCAAATCTATGCTTTTTCTGTGTCCTATTTGGAGCGCGAGATTTGTACCGCCTGCAAGCAGAAAGTCCGATAACATGTCGTCTTTCATTAACTTTTTCAAGAGTTCATACGTTGCTTTCTCAACTGTTGCCGTTTGTAACATTCTAAATCCTCTTTTTTAAAATTAAAAGCCGCACAAATAAAAGAAATATCTTGTGGATAACGAAAATTCGGTATCTCTTTAATAATTTCCCTAACACCCGAAACGCCGCCATAAAGGTGAAACATTGTGTTATAATCTTCGGGCAAACCATATTCAATAACCCGCTGCACGACCATTTTTTTATTTTTCTGCACATCAAAATCATTCCAATCAACGTCCCAAAGAAGTTTTTTTGGAATTTGCGCATTCGGTTTAACTTTATCTTTCCAGTCTGACCACATAAATAAAAAATTTATGCAAAGGTACACATTATTTTGAAATAATGAAAGACCTCCAAACCCATACCCGCATATGCGGGTTTTTTCATCAAAACGCAAAATACCCGCATATGCGGGTAGTACAGCAATTTTCCGCGCCGTACCTTTGCCGCAGAATTTTTTAATAAAAGTATTGTATCATTTAAACCCTAAGAACGATGAAAAAAGTATTCTTAAAAAACAGTAAGAGCGCTTTTCTGTTAAGCGCAAAAGTAGTAGTGATGGCTATTGCCATCAGTTTAGTAGCAACATCCTGTAAGAAAGACAAGGATGACGACAAACAAACCGGAGGCGACGTAATAGTGGATGACAACGGTCTCACGCCCGACATCAACAAGTTGATTTCCCCTGAGATTCTGGCGGAAATAGAAGGAATGGGAATGCCCATTTACACAGGCGGTAATCCTCCGAAAGACATCACCGGCGTTTATGTATCTTCACCCGACATTTGCGTGGCAACCAACGTGCCTAACGATTATTTTGGTCCGGGGCATCAATTTGCCGATTTTTACTTCAACTTGTCCGAACAGAACAACAGCCAACTGACCATCGTGGTGGCAACCGCCCAGGCTGCCCACACAGGAGATGGAACGGGCGCCTACATCGTCGGCGAAGGAGACAAGTTCACCATCTTCTGCCCGCTGAACTCCCACACAGCAGCATACGATCACGATTATAAAAACGTCGTTATCTTTTCGGGAATTTTCACTGCCGACGGCATCCAAGACTTTTACCATTCGACCTTTATGTTAGAAGGTGGAGGACTCGAGTGGGGACTAATCGAAGACGGACAAGGCAGAGTTATCTACGACAGCGATGGTATGTCGGAACACGCAACATGGCCCAATAAAAAATCCGCTCCCATCGGAACTACGGCGGGGGAAAGTGTGATGAAATAGTAAACATTGCGAATTATAAATAAAAAACCACGAATTACACGAATTATCACGAAAATTGATTAGTGATAATTCGTGGCATTCGTGGCAACTAAAAACCTCAAAAGATGAAAAAAGTAATTTTAAACAACGTAGGGACGAACCTGTGTGTGCGTTCGATGGCAATGATAGCAATAGCCATCAGTGTAGTAATGTCCTCCTGCGGAGGCGGGAGCGGAAGTGGAAACAGCGCCGTTGGCGGCATCTTGAGCGGCGGAAAGTTCGACGGGAACTACAAGTATAACCCGCCCACCACCAACTACCACATCAAATGGACAAACACATGGAAGTACGACAACGGCAACAAAACCAAGACGGAGACCAACTTCGCCGCCTGCATCGGCAAAGGTTATGCCGCCAACTTCACCGACGAAAGCGTAACCTACATTGACTTCGAGACCGGCAGAGGCTGGTCGCGCTTGACAAACGAAACGAAATGGTACGAAGACGACTACGACTATTCCGACACCGAAGACTCGTCCGACGTCGGTCCGCTCTCCGCGATGGAAGGTTTCTTTATGCGGTATTTCCGTGCGTTTGGATTCGAAGACAGCGAATTGTCGAAACATTACGTCGGCAACGAAAAGGTGGCAGGCGTCAACTGCTGGATGTTCGACTCCAAAGGACTGAACGCCATCACCATGAAGTACTGGATTGACCCTTCCAACGGCTGCTGCCTCAAACACCAAAATACCGAATCGGGCGACGTAACGGAAGTGATATACTATGACCTCAACTATACCGCGTGGACGGATAATTTGAAGTATCAATAGATTTTTTTACGCCGTACCTCATTGCGGGCTCGACCCGCCCCCCCCCCGAAAGTCAGAACAGGATTAGCAAGGTTTTTTGTTAATCCTGTTTTTCTTGTCCCCCAAGTTCCTAAACTCTTCAGGGCAAACGCATTAAAATTTTTCGGATTAAAATCATCCCGTTAGGGATGTGAGCTTGGTAGAAAACGGGGCTTGCCAAGCCTATAGCATGCCTTTAGGTATGCAACCCGCAATATAAAGTTGCATACCTAACGGCATGCTACATCACGGTCATTGCTTTTTTCTACCAAGCTGTTATCCCTAACGGGATAAATCATGATAGGTCTAATTCTCTGATTATGGGTAAAATTCACGGGAAACACCCATGCGAAACAAATATAAATTGCTGACAATCAATTTATTATATTAACCTTTGATTCTTAATGCCTTTCCGAAAAAAGAGGGAAAGCAGGGGAATTTTAATGCGTTTGCCCTGCTAAACTCTTGTACAGACAGAAAAATAAATGTACTTTATTAATCCACAATAAATTTGACAAAAAAACCTGTTAATCTTTTTTTCATCAAAACGCAAAATACCCGCATATGCGGGTAGTACGGTAATTTTTCGCGTCGTACCTTTGCAGCAAAATTTTTTAGTAAAAGTATTGTATCATTTAAATCCTAAGAAAGATGAAAAAAGTATTCTTAAAAATCAGTTTGATAGCATTGACTATCAGTGTAGTAATGTCCTCCTGCGGAGGCGGGAACAAAAACAATCTTCCGACCACGGCAGACGGAAAAATTGACGCCGACGCGTTGATAGAGCAACAGATGCAGGAGTCGGCGACACAAACCGACATCACCGCTGCTAACTGGCAGAGCGAAGTGAAAAAACGTTTCGGAATAGACCTCGCCGTACCGCAAGGCTGGTCGTTTTCCGATGTGAGAACCTATTGGAGCGGCGAAACGGTCATTGTCATTTTCGATCGCGGAGACGACAATCCGACCAAGCCAAGCGAAATCTCAACAACGATTTTCAACGCTACCCAAGCCATCTCGTCGGAAGGAAATTTCAACGTAGATGTAACCATCAACGACGCCGGAACCTCCGGCTCTACCTCAAAAGGTAAAGTGTATGACAATTTCAAAGAGACCCAACTCGGCGGCAGTTTCTTCGGCGAAGAGTACATCAACGCATTCTGGTATTACAAAAAAGACGGCGTGAAGGTGGTCAGTCTCGACTGCGACACCAACGGCGAGAAGTTTGTTGTGAAATTCGAGATGTCGAAAGTAACGATTTGATCTGGGTTACAAGTAAATTTTGCGAATACTTGAAAGCGAATGGAGCGTTGGCAACTCTCCATTCATTTTTTTTTCGTAAGTTTGCACCGTTTTTTTTAAATTAAAACTTTGTGAACTTGGAAGATACGATGCCGTTATTAAACGCTGAAATTACCGAAAAGACAATTGACGTCGAAAACGTTTTTCGGGCAAAGAATCCGCGTTTATTTCGCTGGACGCCGCGTTTTGTGGTGCGCTGGGTCGCTAAACTGATTTGGCAAGACGAGATAAACCGCATCATCTATGCCTATCCTAACGACAATCCGGTAACGTTTGCACGCCATATTCTGGAAGAATTTAACGTGAACATTCAGGTCGTCGGAGGTGAAAATCTGAACGACAGGCACCGATTCATCGTTGCATCGAACCATCCGTTGGGCGGGTTGGACGGCGTGGCGATGTTGGATACGGTCGGCAACATCTATCCCGACGTCATCTTTCCGGTTAACGATATGCTGCTGTTTATTCCACAATTCCGGAAATCTTTTATCCCAATCAGCAAGCAGGGGAGTAACATCTCCAACACGGCGAATCTGAAAAATATACAGGCGCATTTTTCGTCCGACCATCCGATACTCTATTTTCCGGCGGGGATATGCTCCCGAAAACAGCGTGGCGTCATCAAAGATTTGGAATGGAAAAAATCATTTATCTCATTGGCAGTGAAGTACAAACGCGACGTCATCCCAACATTTTTCCAAGGTCGCAATTCCAACTTTTTCTACCGACTGTCCAACATACGGAAGAAGTTGGGTATCAAATTCAACTTTGAATTGGTATTGTTGCCGCGAGAGATGTTTCGTCAGCAAGGCAAGACCTTTCAGGTTGTTTTTGGGAAACCGGTGCCATGGTCATTTTTCGATGAGCGCCATACGCCCGAAGAATGGGCGAAATTGCTGCAAGAGTTTGTTTACACGCTAAAGTCGGGTAACGAATCGTTTGAATCATTTGTTGATACTAAAATAAAATAAGATATGGAACCCATCATACCTGCAATAGACAGAGCATTGATCAAGAAAGAGTTGAGATGGAAACTTTGCCGTATCACTAATTACGGGAACCGCGAGATTTACATTGTGAACAACCTGAACGCACCCAACACGCTTCTCGAAATAGGACGACTGCGGGAAATCGCATTCCGCGATTCGGGCGGCGGAACCGGCAAATCGGTGGACTTGGACGAATTCGACCTCTCCGCCAAAAATCCTTTTCAACAACTTATCGTCTGGGATCCGAAGGAAGAAGAAATCATCGGCGGCTACCGTTTCATGAAATATTCCGACTTGAAACGCAACGCCGAGGGTGTTTTGGATTCTCCCACCACCCATCTTTTCCGGTTGGACGATTTTTTCTTAGTCCATTTTGCCCCCTATACCATTGAGTTAGGGCGCTCGTTCATTCAGCCCGACTATCAGGCGACGTTCGACATTCGCAAGGGGATGTTCTCGTTGGACAATCTGTGGGACGGATTGGGCGCTTTGGTGGTCAAAAACCCGAAGATAAAGTATTTTTTCGGCAAGATGACCATGTATCCCTCGTACAACCAAGAGGCACGCAACTATCTTTTTGCTTTCCTCAACCGTTACTTTCCCGACCCCGACTACATGGTACATCCGAAAGACCCAGTCGTGGTGAAAAATCTCGAACACTATGCGTTGCCATTCACCGAAGATTCTTATAATGAGGATTATAAAATCTTAAACCGCATCATCCGCGAACATAAAGAGAACATTCCGCCTTTGGTCAACGCCTACATGAACCTCTCGCCAACTATGCGCTCTTTCGGCGCAGCGGTGAATGCTGACTTCGGAAATGTGGAAGAAATCGGCATCCTCATCACCATCAACGACGTGTACGAGAAGAAAAAAGCGCGACATATCAATATTTTAGGAAGGAAGATTAAATTGCCGAAACGGGGAAAGAAAATGATTTCAAATGATATATAAGTGAAATAAAATGAGGTTACCAGAAGAGAACGAATATATCGAATACAAAGAAAAACTCACTGATTCTATTGAAAAAGAATCAGTTGCATTTCTTAACGCAAAAGGCGGCTGTATTTACATCGGCGTTAAGGATAACGGAACTATTGTTGGTGTTTCCAATATTGATAAAATCCAGTTACAAATAAAAGATCGCTTAATTTATGGTATTTCTCCCGCAACGCTTTCGTTTTTCACCATTAACACGGAACACATTGATAATAAGCCTGTTTTAAAAATTTCTATCAAAGAAGGCATTGAAAAACCTTATTACATTAAAAGTAAAGGATTATCGGAATCGGGAGCATTTATCAGAATCGGAAGTTCTGCCCAACCTATGACCAGCGCCATGATACATTCTTTTCAAACAAAATCGTTTCCTAAATCGTTGATAAACATAGAATCACCGGAACAGGAACTCACATTCGCAGAACTGTTTATTCATTATCACCGATTCGGTAAACCACTCAGTGACAATACTTTTGCCAAAACGCTCAATTTTCTGACCAAAGACAAAAAATACAACTACTTGGCGTATTTAATGGCAGATAACAATCAACTTTCAGTCCGTTTTGCCCGCTTTAACGATGCAGGAAAACGATTTGAACTAATTGAAAAAGGGATGGAATATGGCAACGGTTGTCTTATTACTGCCATTCAGCGTGTTTTGGATAGATTTGAAATTGAAAATATTACGCTCTCAAAATTGACGGGCGCTGCGCACCGAATTGATAAACGTTTGGTTGACAGTAAATGTTTGCGCGAGGTCATCATCAACGCCTTTGCCCATAACGATTATTCTTATGGAATGTTGCCAATTTTTGAGGTTTTTCAGGATCGTTTTGCTGTTCGTTCTTACGGAGGTTTGGTTCCGCAGTTGACCATTAACGACTTTTTCCTCGGCGTTTCCGCTTTAAGAAATCCCGAATTAATGCGCATCCTTAAAGATGTGGAATTAGTTGAGGCTCTGGGTTATGGAATTAGAGAAATCACAAAAGTTTACGATAGGAGTATTTTTGAATTTACTGATAATACGGTTTATACCCAACTGCCTTTTGATGAAGAAGTTGCGGAAAGTTTGGGAAAAAATAAAAGTGAAAATAAAGAAGAAAATTGGGAAAAAATCGTTAACTTGATGAAGGTGAATCCATTAATTACTATTTTGGATATGAGTATTCATACTGGTTTAAGCATTGGTGGAACGGAAAAAGTCATAAGACAATTAAAATCGGAAGGCAAAATCTCCCGTAAAGGTTCTAAAAAAGATGGTTTCTGGATTGTTGGGGAAAATGAGAATGAAGTAAGGAATAAAGTAAGGAATAAAGTAAGGAATAAGCCATCTGATAGATTGATTACCAATGAATTAGATAGAGATAAAGTAACCAATAAAGTAAGGAATAAAGTAAGGAATAAGCCATCTGATAAATTGATTATCAATGTATTGGATGGTAATAAAAGGGATAAAGTAACCAATAAAGTAAGGAATAAAAATGCTGAAACAATCATGAAACTAATGATGGAAAATCCAAAAGAGATTACATCTGAAATCGCAAGAAAAGCGAGTTTAAGCATTGGAGGAACGGAAAAAATCATAAAACAACTCAAATCAGAAGGAAAAATTTCCCGTAAAGGTTCTAAAAAATATGGTCTATGGATTGTTGAAAACAGTAAGGAATAAAGTAAGGTTTAAGTAAGGAATAAAGTAACCATTAAAGTAATGAAAATTAATATTTCCAAATTCATCCTCAGCGCCCCCAACCTGAAAAACTGTCCGGCGGTGGTTTCCAACATGCCCGAATTTGCTTTTATCGGGCGTTCTAATGTCGGTAAGTCTTCGCTAATCAATATGTTGTGCAATCATAAGGACTTGGCTAAGACGTCGTCGAAGCCGGGGAAGACGCGCCTGATAAACTTTTTCCTAATCAACGACGCGTGGTATATCGTTGATTTGCCCGGGTACGGATACGCCAAAGTCGCCAAGGCGCAGCGCGAAAAATGGGAGACAGAGACCAGAAACTACCTGCTTCGCCGTGAAAATTTACAACACATCTTCCTGCTGATAGACAGCCGTATCCCGCCACAAGCCATTGATATTGAGTTTATGGAGTGGCTTTCAAAAAACCAGCGACCTTTTTCCATCCTTTTCACCAAGTGCGACAAACTCTCGTCCAACAAGATACGTTCAAACCTCAAAGCGTTTCAAGCGGAACTGTCGCAACGATGGACGGAATTGCCCTTAGCCCTGCTTACCTCGGCGGAGACGAAAAAAGGAAAAGAGGAGATTTTACAACTTATTGAGGAGATGACAAGCCATGATTTCAGTTGACAACATCAGCGTACAGTTTTCGGGCGAGGCGATTTTCGAGAAAGTCTCGTTCATCGTCAATCCGAAAGACCGCATCGGGTTAGTGGGAAAAAACGGCGCCGGCAAAACCACGCTGCTCAACGTCATCGCCGGGAAGTTAGAGCCGGAGACGGGACGGACGGTCATTCCGTCGGGATATTCCGTCGGCTATTTGCCACAAAATAAAATCTCTCACAGCGCACTTTCGGTTTACGATGAGGCGAAAACAGCCTTTGCCGAAGCCATCGCGTTGGATAAGGAGCGGCAACAACTCGCCGGACTGCTATCCGACCGGACAGATTACGAATCCGAAGCATATCTGAAACTCTGTGAACGACTTACCGTCTTGGAAGAGCGTTACAACCTGATCGGCGCAGCAAGCATGGACGCCGACTTGGAACGTGTCTTGTGCGGATTGGGTTTTCTTCGCGATGAATTGGCACGTCCGCTCAACACTTTCAGCAATGGATGGCAAATGCGGGTCGAATTAGCAAAAATATTACTGCAAAAACCCGAACTGATTCTGCTCGACGAACCGACGAATCACCTTGATATAGAATCCATCCAGTGGTTGGAAGCGTATTTGGAAGATTATCCCGGCGCCGTCATCTTGGTATCGCACGATCGGACTTTTTTAGACCATGTAACACATCGAACATTAGAAATCTCGCTGGGCAAAGTCATTGATTACAAAGCCTCTTACTCCGATTACGTGTTGATGCGCGAGGAGCGGCGCAACGCCCAAATGGCAGCCTACAGCAACCAACAGCGAGAGATTGCCCACATCGAAAATTTCATTGAGCGGTTTCGTTATCAAGCGACGAAAGCCCGACAGGTGCAGTCGCGAGTGAAGATGTTGGAAAAATTTGATATTGTGGAGATTGACGAACACGACACCACGACCATCCATTTCCGTTTTCCGTCGGCTCCGCCTTCGGGGAAGGTGGTGTTTGAAGCGCAGCAGTTGGGTAAGAGATACGACGAGAAAGAGGTTTTGCGTAATCTGGAGTTTATGATTATCAAGAAAGAACGTATCGCCTTCGTCGGAAGGAACGGCGAAGGGAAGACGACGTTGGCGCGTATCTTAGTCGGCGACTTGGAACATTCGGGCATAATCCGGAAAGGACACAATGTATCTATCGGATACTATTCGCAAACGCCGGATGCCATGCTCGACCCCGAAAAGAGCGTCTTCCAAACCATTGACGACATCGCCGTCGGCGACATGCGGACAAAGGTGAAAAACCTGCTCGGCGGCTTCCTCTTTGCCGGCGACGCCTTAGACAAGAAGGTGAAAGTGCTGTCGGGAGGCGAGAAGTCGCGACTCGCATTAGCCAAATTATTGCTCTTTCCGGTGAACGTCTTAGTGCTTGACGAGCCGACAAACCACTTGGACATGCGCTCAAAAGACATTTTGAAAAGCGCGCTTCTGCAGTTTGAAGGAACGATCATCATCGTATCTCACGACCGCGACTTCCTTTCGGGACTTACAAACCGCACCTTCGAGTTCCGTAACAAAGAGATAAAAGAGCATCTTGGCGACATTCAAGAGTTCTTAGATAAGCGGAAGATGGAGTATCTGCACGAGTTGGAAGTCGCAAAAAGAGCGCAACCGGAAGTTGCAAAGTCGTCCTCCCAAAGCAAAGAGGAGTACGAGCAACGCAAACAAAAAGAGCGCGACCGCCGTAAAGTCGAACAGCAAATAGAGAAATACGAAAAGCAAATCATCGCCATCGAAACCCGCATGGCTCAGATAGACATCATGCTCTCCAATCCGGAATACCACGCAGAGCATCCGGAAGATAAAAGCATTTACCTTGAATATCAACAGTTAGAGCGCCAACTCCACGAGACGACCCGACTGTGGGAAGAACTAATAGTGTAAATTAAACAATAATGAAAACGCTTAAATATTTTTTTCTGCATTTTTTTTAAATTTTAATATGTTTAAATTTTCACATCTTCGGTGTGGATTTCGGATAGTTGTTCCGGAGTCAGGTGTGTTTCTTTGGCGAGGCGGTTTGCTTGTCGTTCCAGTGTTTTCTCGAAGAGGTTTCTCACGAAGCGGGCGTTGCCGAAGTTACGGTCTTTGGCGGCAACGACTTGTTGGAAATGTGCGTTCAGGATGTCGGCGACTTCGTTGGTGAGGTGGTAGTCACATTTTTTGAGGTTGTAGTCGAAGATTTGGTAGAGTTCGTCGGCGGAGTAGTCGGGAAATTCGATATAGCGGTTGAAGCGCGATTCCAAGCCCGGGTTGGAGTTGATAAACTTTTTCATTTCGTTGGTATATCCGGCGAGGATGACTACCAATCTGTCGCGGTTGTCTTCCATGCGTTTTAGTAGTGTGGCGATGGCTTCTGCGCCGAAGTCGTTTTTGCTTCCGCTGTCTGCGACGAGCGCGTATGCTTCGTCAATGAAGAGTACGCCGTCTAATGCGCTGTCTATGATTTCGTTGGTTTTGATGGCTGTTTGTCCAACATAGCCTGCCACCAATCCGGAGCGATCTGTTTCGACAAGATGACCTTTTCGGAGGATGCCCAGCCCTTTGTATATCTCGGCGACGATTCTCGCTACGGTGGTTTTTCCTGTTCCCGGATTGCCGGTGAAGACGACATGGTAGGATAGTTGCGACGCTTTCAATCCCTGTTGCGCCCGCGCCTGCTGTATCTTGATAAAGTTTTCCAGCGTTGTTATTTCGTTCTTCACGGAGGTTAAGCCGGTTAGTTTGGTTAGTTCCTCGTGCGGATTTTTATTGATGGGCTGGAATATTTCGCATTCGTCCGGTTTTTTGTGGGTTACGGTCTCTTTTTTCACCTCTTTCTCCATGTTGAGTAGTTTGCTGAGCCATTGTTCTTCCTGTTTGGTGATAGTTCCGTCAGCCTTGGCGGTGATGGAGGCGAAACGGTAGAGCAGCACCAAATATCTCTTTTTCATGTCGGCGTCGTATTTGCGCAGCAGGTATGAGACGAGGAATGTTTCGTCAATATCGCCGATGTGTAACGTTATGAAATCTTTGATTTTGCCTATTTCCGTTTCGCCGGAGGTGTTCATCAGGGTTTCCAGTTTGTCGAATGAGATGGCATGTTGCCGTGTTATGAAACGGGCAATGAAGATGAGCAGTCCGGCGCCCTCTTTCGTCTTGAAATCAACGGGGTTATCCAATTCGGCGTAACATTTGATGATGTCGTGGCAGAAGAGGTTTCTCAACACGATGTCTTTCCGGTCGAGCATTTGTCCGTCGGGGTCGTGTTTTATCTTCGACAGGAATGTTTCGTGGATGACCGTATGGAAGTTGGCGTCGTTTTTTAGTTCTTCAAAGAGCGTGTAAAAGTTTTCCACTGCTTTGTGAATGGCGTTGAAATAGGGGACGTCAATGAGTGATTTTGATGATTTTTTCTTCAACACCTTGAAGGCGTCGGCAAACTTCTCGGTCGCCTCCGCATTGCTGATGAGGAACGTCAGTCCCAGTGGCGCAATGGCTATTTCGCCGTAAATGGCGATGGGCATCGTAGGGTTCTCGGCGACCTCTTTGTCGGGGCTTCCGTCTTTATTGACGAAGGTGTATTTGTAGTCCACGACGACACTGTCGCCCGGCACCACGTCGCTTTCGATAAAACGGGTTCTGCTGTAGGTTATGTTCACATCTTCGACGGGTATCGCCTCGAAATCGGTGGCTGACAGCGCCTTGATGATGTATCGGGGATAGATGTAATATTGGCGGTCGCCATCGCCTCGAAGTACCGGTATGTCAAATTCCGACTTCAGGTTGCCAAACGCTCCGACGTTAAATAAGACCTCTTTGCGTATCACGCTCTTGCTTTCGGACGTAGAGGCGGCGGTCAGCCATATCTTTTGCGAGAACAGCAATTCCTCGAACTGCGCGCAGAAATGGCTAAAGGCTTCTTTTCCGCTCTCGTCCATGGCGCTGTCAATATCGGTTTGGATGCGTTTCAGTTCTTCCAAGCGGTTGGATGGCTTTTGCCGCTGTTCGACAGGCGGCTTGTGGTGCGGCACGGGTCTGTCTTTCTTCGCGGATGGCTTTCTCCAGATAAGATATGCCGCCAACAAAAGCGCCGACATGGCAAAACAGATGTACCCGGTCAAATGATGCACGAAAAACAGTGCGACGCTGACCATAAACAGCGTAACTAACAGACAGGAACAGCCTTTGGATTTGTTCATAGTGCTATTCATGTTTCGCTTTTGCTTTCTTTTTCAGGAACCATATTCCGGCGACGGCGACCAAGAGCAGCGGTATGCCGATCAGCGGTCGGTAGAAGAGCCACGAGAGGGAGATGACCAGCATAGACCATGCGGCGCCGCCGATGATGCAGACCAATCCGACGCCAGCCCCGATGATGTTGCCGAGAAACGGTAATACCTTAAACACCGCCGGCAAGATGCCGAACATCATCTTCAATCCTATCACCACCACGACGATGCCGAGGATGCGCAGCAGCCACGCGAGGGCGCTGTTTTCCGCGTGGGCGTCGGCGAACATGCTGTCGGCGCTCACCGTTCCCATCGCTACTCTGGCAAAGGTCTTGCCGTTTTTGGCGTGAAACTGCTCGAAGGTGTTGTTGACAACCTTCCCGATGATGGAGATGTTGGCGGGGACGACCTTGGTGAGCGTTATCCGCACGTCGCCGATGCGCGGCGAGGAGGGCGACTGTCCATAATAGACGACGTTGCTGTTGACATGCGTGGTCTCGTCGGAGGTTACGTTGACGGCTACCGGAGTGTCGCCGCTGATCTCTTCAACCATGAACGTCGGCAGCCGGTATCCGCCGAAAGTAACGTTGTCGGCGCGTGTTATCCGCGACTCTATCGCTTTCAGCACCGTGTTGGAGGTGTAGTAGTCGGGGTCGGCAAAGTTGGCGGAGTTCACCGGCTCGCTCACCCACTTTTTCTCGTAGGTGTAGGTGGTGATGGTCTCTTCGCCGCCGCCGATTTTGTCCCGTTTTTTCTCTTCCTTCTTCTCGACGTACTGATAGTACTCCACACTGCGACGGAGCGCTATCGCCGTCTCACTGACGCCAAACGTCTCGTCCGTGAGGACATCGTCGGTGGTGGCGAACGCGCCGGCGTGGATGAGTTGACCGTTCAACGACGGGTCAACACGCGACACGTCGCTTACGACAACCAGCGCCTTCTCCGCCTCCCGAATAGACTTTTTCGTCTTTACAAAATTACCCTCGTTCCAAAACAGTACGATGGTGCCAATGGCGAACAAAATGACGCCGGTTACAATTCCTTTTAAAGAGTCGGTCAATCTGGTGCCGTAACTCTTTGTTGTTTTTACTTGATAAGCCATACTTTTATCTATTTAATGATTTAAAAATTAATATTCCACGTATTTATTCCACAGCATGTCGGCATGTTCTCTGAACGCCGGATAGGTGTTTCTGTCTGTAAACTTTTTGTCGAAGGTGTATTCGCCGCCGATGTAGTCGTCTGCGAACTTCATCCGTTTTTCTCCTGTCATGCCGTATTGCTCGCTGCCTTCGTACATCCGGATGGAGAGTTCGTCGGGACTGAAGTCGCCGCGGCACGACGAGATATAGACCAACCAGATTTCGGCTACACCGTCGCCGTCGAGGTCGGTAACGGAGAGCGCACCTCTGACAAATTCGGCTACCGGATAGTTCATACACTCCTCTACGGGATGGTAGAACTGCCATGCCTCTTCCCACGTGTTGCTCTTTTTCAGGAAACGGTGGGCGTAGATGGCTTTGTTGGAGAGGAAGTCTTCGTCGTCTTCCCACGTTATTACTTCGGTTTCGGTTAGTATCAGCATGTTGTCGCCGGTTTTGTCTGTGTAGCGGTATGCTTCGCAGAGGTTGCCGGTATAGCCTGCCTCCGCGGGGATAGCGTCGAGGTTTAGTTTTTGAAGGATTATCTCCACTTCGATGGTCTCGGACTGCGGCACAACAGCAAGAGTGTCCGCTGCGTCCGTTGCTTCGGAGGACGTTTTCGGTTGCTGTCCGCCGCAGGACGCCGCGCAGATGATGATGGCGGCAATGGCTGTTGACAATTTTACTTTGTTCATATTTAAAGGTTTAAAAATCTTCTTCATAATACTCGTCCTCGTGCTCGTACTCGTATTCATTGCCGTTTTTGTCAAGCCAGAAAGATAAGCCGTCGCGCCAGACAAAGGCGACTTCGCCAACGGTGCTACTTTCGGAGAGCTGGGCTACGATGTCGTACTTGAAGGGGATGACCAATGTGTTGTTTCTGTTTACAAAGCCCCATTTGTCGTTGCGTTTGACGGACGCTAAGCCGGCGCCGGTGAAATTGTTGTTATCGTCGTAATCGCCTTTAAATATGCCGATTTCGTCGTATTCGGCGGGGATTACGATTTTGTTGCCGGGCAGTATCAAGCCCCATTTGCCGTCTTTGCGAAAGTGCCATTCGGCTTCCATGCCCGAATTTAGTAATAAGTCCTCGTACTCCAAGGCGATGATAGCATTGCCCGCGAAGTCAATAAGACCGTGTTTGCCCTCTTTTACAGCCCACAGCCATTCCTCATTCCAGTCGGCAACGAAATACAAGTCGTCGTAAATAAGCGGTACAGCCACTTCGCCGCTGACGCTGTTGACGAGCCCTACTTTGCCGTTTGCTTTCGCATAGACGCGGTTTGTGTGATGTTTCAACAGGTCGTCATCCCTATCTATCACCTCTATCGTGGCGAGATCTACCACAGTCTGCTCTTGCGACTGCACTTCCGATGGTTGACTGTCGTCGGTGGTTGTTGTTTTCGGTTGTTGTCCTCCGCAGGATGCCGCACAGATGATGATGGCGGCGATTACTGTTAAAATGTTTACTTTGTTCATAGTAATTAAAATTAAATTAAACTTATTGATTTATCTAAAGATTTAATTATTACATTGAGATTGACGTCTCAGTTCTACTCGAAACACTGTGGCGTGATTTTTTATTGCAGGTTTTGGGGCGTCTCTGTTCTCATGGTCGAGCGCTCCGCCTTCTAACACGAACTCAATACCGGCGTAATACAAAGTGCCGTCTTCTTTGGCAACAAGGGGGCGAAACAGGTACCACCACGTCGTTTCTGATTCGGCATCAACGACTTCGTGTCGAGGGTACGCTTTTTTCAGTTCGGCGAAAGTAGAGCCGATGCCCATTCCTTCGGCGGTACGGTAGCGGTCGGAATCAACATCTATGTAACTTGCTCTGCTCCCGATGTCATTAAGATAAAGCAGATACTCGCCGTTTTTGGCTACTTCAATCCTCCAGCCGGTGTCTCTATATTCGTATCCTGCGATAGATGTAACATCGCTGTTGTCGAGCGTGAACGCTCCGGCTCTTTCGCCCGGCACAAGGAGAAATTCATCATCCGGCACATTGGACGGTTTGCCGTATTCCGTTTGCGGCGCATCGGACGGTTGGTCATATTCCGCTTGCGGCACATCGGACGGTTGGTTCTCTGCTGCGTCCGTTGCTTCCGGGGTCATTTTCGGCTGTTGTCCTCCGCAGGATGCCACCAGAAGTAATGCAGCGGCGATTACTGTTAAAATGTTGGCTTTGTTCATATTCTATTTATTTAAAGGTTTTTCTATTTATATCCACTACCATATCAAAGTCATCGGGGAAAGCATTTTCTAAGGCTTCCGTTCCGTTTTCATCTTTGTACCGCATTTCACTTTCATATAATGGCAATAATTGATAAAAATTCACTTTTTCGTTATTTGGCAACTTACATATTGCCGATTGTCCGCCGAAGCAATAGGGCATTGTAACGAGCATTCCGCTAAGTTGGGTGTTCTTGGCAAACGGTTCTCCATTGGGGACGGTGTGTCCCCATCCGAGCCAAGTGTCGTGTTCAATGGGAAGTCGTGCCATTACTTTCAGCCACCTTATTACCCAATAGGAGGTTTCATCGGGATTTCGCACATCCCAGTCAGCCGGAAGGGTGATGAGTAATTCGGCTCTGTCTATGCCGTACGCCTTCAATGCGGCAGGGACATTCATTTTGTGTGCGCCCATGCCCATGGTAACCAGCGTGTAATGGTTACACTCTTTGGTCGGTTCAATAACACATATATCAACGTGAATGTCCGACGAGTTACTTTCGTGGAGAACATTGTTGTATTTTCCAAAATTTCTCTCAATATGAGAACTGATGGCGTCCATCTCTTTTTCTGTATAAACTGCTGTCATAATATTAAAGATTTATCATTACAATCATATTAAAGTCATCGTTCAGACGAATTTTTCTCTGCCACCTCCCACACGGGCGTTCCTTGTCGGAGGCAGGGTTTGATTTTGGTGTACGGGATGGTGAAGGGGTCGCTGACGAAGTAGTCGTCTTTGTAGAGCATGGTGATGCCTTTGGCGGTGATGGCGAAAGCGGATTCGGGCGTCCAGATGCGCTCGTTCTCGATGCCCCACTCGTCTAACGATTGGATGTCCCACTGTTTAAGCAGTTCGGCGGTGATCAGTTTGCGGATGTCGTTGGCGGCTCCGGGTTTGAAGATGTCGTCGCGGCGGTATTCGTTGCCGGTTTGGAGGTTGAAGAGGTGGTACGCCACGTTCTCATACACTTGCGACTCGGCAGGATAGAGCGACTCCATCGTTACTAACTGCAACAGCACGTCGTTGATGAAGATGACGGCGTTGCTGCACGTGAGGTGCCAGCCGGTTACGAAGTCGGGGTCGGCGTTGACGTTTTGCATCTCTTCGACACCATCGTAGTAGGCTTGTCGCCATGCGGCGATGTAGGCGTCCATCGCCTCTTCCGGCGCCATGGCGGCGAGGCGGTCGCCCAGCGTGTAGCCGAGGAAGCGGCTCTGCAACTTCTCCAACACGGCTTGGTCGCCATAGACGGAGGGATAAACGAGTTCGACTTTGTACGAAAAGCCGTCATTCGCCGCCGCACCCTGAGGATGCTTCTCAAACTTCTCCTTGACGAAGGTCTTAAACTCCGGCGCGGCGATGGTGGCGGTACCGGCGTTATCGGCGCCGACGGCGTCGGCGGATGCTGTCGTCTGCGGCTGTTGTCCTCCGCAGGATGCTGCTGTAATCATCACAGCGACAATTACTGTTAAAATTTGTTGTTTGTTCATAATTCTATTTATTTAAAGATTTAAAGCCTCTGTGTAACTCTGTGTCCTCCGTGCCTCTGTGCTGGAAAAAAAACATTCAACACAGAGACACAGGGTACACAGAGGGTCACAGAGTTTTTAATCATGTCCATCATTTCAATCATATTAAAATCACAGTTCAGACAATCAATCCAATCCTTGAAATGGCGTATCGAAGGAAATTGCCCTGACCTGCGAATACAAGCCAGGACAATTCAGTACAATGAAATATTTTCCTTCGCTGGGTTCTCCGGGTTTAGAGGTTTTAAGCACTTCGACGGCGTCGTAGCCGGCGGTTTTTCCTTGAGTCAGGATGTTGAGATAGAGGATGGTGTTCTGGTAGTCGTTGCTGTGCTGGTACCCGTGCATCCGGCTCACTTCTACTTCTACGGTGTATGGTTTTGAGGGGTTGTATCCGTTGTCCCACGTTGCGTCTTTCAGGTAGGCAGCCATTTGGTACGGTCGGGCGTAGTATTCGTCTTTGCCGAAGAGTTCTTTGAGGCGGCTTACGGCTAAGTTCACGTTGTTGAGTGTGCTGTTGAGTTTGATACACTCGGTTCCGATGTCGGCGTTGCGCCGGTACATCTCGTAAGCCATCACCTGCAACGCTACGGCGCCGTGCGGTTCGCCGCCGATCAGGTCGCGTACTTCTTGGAACTCTGCCACCGTCGCCGGAAATCTGTTGAACGACACCGTGCCACTTTCGCTGCTGTCGTAATCCGTATGGCTGATGCTGCCCGTGATGATAACCTCTAAGGTTGTCGAAGGCTCATCGCCACCGCCGCCCGGCTCTTCGCCGCCGCCCGGCTCTTCGCCGCCGCCCGGCTCTTCGTTACCGCTACCGACGCTATCGTCGTTGTCTTTGCTGCACGACGGAGTCAGCAGCAACCCTGAAATAAGAATAGCCGCTACTATCCATAATCTGAAAAAAATCTTGTTGGTCTTCATTTTAATAAAGTATTTAATTAAAAATTATTTTGGGTGCAAAGGTACGATGGCTTTTTCGATAAAAAATACGTAATTTTACGTAGATGGATGTTTTTTTGATTTTTTTTGCCACGAATGCACGAATTTCTCTGTGCAACTCTGTGTCCTCTGCGCCTCTGTGCTGAATATTTTTTTCAACACAGAGACACGGGGGACACAGAGATTCACAGAGGTTTTATCATGTTCATCATTGAAGGTTAATATTCTCACCTTGTAAACCTCTTGTAAGTCCTTTCATTTCGTTTGAGGTAATCAAGTAATAAAATTGTTAGTTTGCCATCCCAATACTCAACAATTAAGCGATAATCGTAACTTTTTTGAAGTCTTCAAAAAAACATCAGAATACAAAACTATCATAATTTACTTCTCAATATGTTCTTTAATTGCACAATATCTGTGTGTATTTCGGAATTCCTTGACATTTCAACACGTTCCATTTCCTCTGCAGTAAGGGTTTCACGTTCCAACATTTCTACCCCTTTCATAAGGGTGAGCGCCTCTAAAAATTTTGTTACTACCATATTTTTTGGATTGTACTTTATTGCAAGTGTAGCCATAATAAGAGTGTTTAAAACAAATTAAATTTTTTTAAAATGCAAAGATACGACTTTTTTAATAACTGAATAATTTTCTCTGTGTAACTCTGTGTCCTCTGCGCCTCTGTGCTGAATATTTTTTTCCAACACAGACACACAAAGGACACAAAGTAACACAGAGGCTCTTATTTAATTTTTAATAACTTTTTTGGTTACAACTCCGTTTTCGGTGGTTATTCGGAGGAAATAAGCCCCCCCAAGCCCCCCCGAAGGGGGGGATGTGGCGCCGCTCGCGCCGATTTGCAATCGGTGCGTCCCGTCGGGGGCGACCGTATGGGTCGCAAGGACGGTACGTCCCATGACGTCGAATATTTCGATGTTTGTTATTGTTATCGTCGGCATACAATCCACGTACAACGCTCCACTCGTCGGATTCGGATACACCCGCACATCCCCCCCTTCGGGGGGGCTTGGGGGGGCTGTTATCCCCACGCCTTCCGCGAATGTTACATGTATCGTATGGTCTTCGGTTACGTTTTGGAAGGTATAGGCGCCGGTGGCGACGGCGTTGGGGTTGTTGGCGCCGTCCACGAGGACGGTTTCGATGTGGTAGCCGGCGTAGGCGGTGATGTGGAAGGTGATGTTGTCGCCTTCTTCGACGGTGGCGGCGCCGTAGGGGGTGATGGTGCCGTGGTCGGTGTCGTTGACGGTGGCGGTGATGGTGTAGAGCGGGTTGTCGCTGTCGTCGGTGGTGAAGAGGGCGGCGGGGCTTTCGGGGGAGGCGTAGTGGGTGGCGGTCTCGGCGTAGCGTTGGGTGAAGAGGTAGGGGGTGTTGGGAGATAAGCCGGCGAAGGTGGGCGACGACTGCCATGTGCCGTAGTCGCGGCTGTATTCGCATCCGGCGACGGTGGTGAGGGTGATGGCGGTGGCGGTTTTGTCGGCGAGGGTTGGGGCGGCGGGTGGGTCTTGCGGGGCTTTTTCGATGGTTGCCGTGCTTTCCGATGTTACGGAGCCGGTGCAGTTGGCGGCGGTTACGCGGACGGAGATGGCGGCGCCGACGTCGCCCGCGGCTAAGGTATAGACGGGCAGGTTCGGTGCGCCGGCGATGACGTTGCCGTCGCGGAGCCATTCGTAGGTGAGGGCGCCGAGGTCGGGGATGACGGGGGTGGAGGTGAGGCTTGGCGTGGCGACCAAGACCTCGCCGAAGATTGGGATGCCGGAGAGGGTTACGGTGCCGTCGAGGGTGGCGGTTACGACGTTGAGGGTAAAGGTCTGTTCGTAGGCTTCGACGGGGCTGACGCCGTTGGCGATGGTTGCTTTCAGCGTGGCGGTGCCGGTGGCGGTGGCGGTGAAGATGTTGCCGCCGGTGATGGCGCCGCCGGTGCTGCCCGGGTTGGTTACTGTCCAGACGATGGTTTGGTTGGTGGCGTTGACGGGGATGACCGTGCCGCTCAGGGTGAGCGGGACGTTGATGGCTGCCGTTTCGGGCAGGTCGGCGATGTCGGTTACGGCGATAAAGCCGGTGGTCGGGATAAAACTCAGTTCGGTAGCCGTGGCGGAGAGGACGCCGACGGCGCCCGTGGCGTCGAAGTTGTCGGTGTTGACGCCCGACGCCGCGCTCAGCACCACATAACTTGTTTCCGAGCCGAGGGCGGTGATGTTGAGGGTATTCGTGCCCGACTTTGTCAGGGCGCCCGATACCCAGAGACGCGATGTCGGCGAGGTGCTCAGGTTAAAGTTGGTCGTGCCGCCGTTCATGGTCAGTGTGCCGCTGATGAAGCGGTTGCCGTTAACGGTGAGCGTGGAGCCGGAGTTTTTCACGAAATCGCCTCCCCATTCGCCTCCCAGAACTACCGTACCTTGACTTGCGGTGAAAGTACCGTTGGCGTATGAGCCGCAATTTGGATTGTCGAGGGTAAGGGTTGCGTTGCCCTGTTTGGTAACGCTGCCGCTATAACCACTGCCCGGCGCCTCAAAAGTGCCGGAGAACGTTCCGCCACCATTGCTGCCGCCCGACGTGCCGATGGTTAGCGTACAAACGCCGTAGAAAGTTACCGCCGTATAGTTGACGCCGTTTAACGATTTTATGCTCTTATTATTATTACCGTAAATACGAAATTCTGCCGACCCGTTCAGTGTAACGCCCGACGAGTTTGTAATCGCACCATTTGTGCCTAAGGCAAGAGTACCGGCGTTGATGGTTGTGGCGCCGGTATAGGAGGAATTAATGCCGTCTAATGTAAGGGTTGCCGTTCCCTGTTTGGTAATGTTGCCGTCGGAGATGGCGCCGGCGAAAGTACCGCCGCCGTCGTTCGATGTGGTAGAGGTGCCGATGATTAGCGTATTGCCGTTGAGTTCAACCCTCGCGGTGGTACTGCTGCTGTTTAATGATTTGATGGTTTTACTTCCTGCCCCCATAGAGAGCCTAAATTCACCCGAGCCGCTCAGCGTAACGCCCGACGAGGTGGCAATTGTACCGTTTATGCCTAAGAGAAGCATCCCGGCGTTGATGGTTGTTGCGCCGGTATAGGTGTTGGCGCCGTTTAATGTAAAGGTACCCGTTTCGTATTTGGTAATGCCGCCCGTGCCGGAGATGATGCCGTTGAAAGTGCCGGTGTCAATGGTTAGCGTACTGCCGCCGAGCACAACCTTTGAGGTGGAACTACTACTCGATAACCCGTTGATGGTTTTATTTCCTGCCGAAATATCTAATGTACCGCCGTTCATCGTAACGCCATTCGTGCTTGCAATCGTACCGGTTGCGCTTAAGACAATCGTCCCTGCATTGATGGTCGTTAAGCCGGTATAGGTGTTGGCGCCGTTTAGCGTGAGGGTTGCGCTTCCGTTTTTGATAATGCCGATTCCGGAGATTCCGGAGATGACGCCTGCGAAAGCGCCGCCACCGTCGCTACCGCCCGATGTGCCGATGGTCAGCGTACTGGTGCCGAGAAGCACCGACGAGGTGGAACTGCTGCTGTTTAACGCTTTGATGGTTTTACTTGCTTTAATCTCCAACTTTCCCGAGCCGCTCAGCGTAACGCCCGACGAGGCAGCAATTGTACCGTTTGTGTCTAAGACAATCGTCCCTGCATTGATGGTCGTTAAGCCGGTATAGGTATTGGCGCCGTTTAGCGTAAGGGTTGCGCTTTCGCTTTTTGTAATGCCGCCCGTGCCGGAGATGACGCCGACGAAAGTGCAAGCGCTACTGTTGTTAATGGTCAACGTACTGCTGCTGCCAAGCGTAACTTCCGTACCTGAAGAGCCGCTGCTTAACGCTTTGATGGTTTTATTTCCGGCAATACTCAATTTTCCCGAGTTGTACAGCGTAACGCCCAACGAGTTTGCTATCGTACCGTTTGTTCCTAAGGCAAGCGTACCGGCGTTGATGGTTGTTGCGCCGGTATAGGAATTAGCGCCGGTCAGCGTGAGGGTTCCGCTTCCGCTTTTGGAAATGCCGCCCGTTCCGGAGATTTTGCCGGCAAAAGTGCTGCTATTGTCGCCGATGGTCAGCGTATTGCTGCCGAGAATAACCTCTGCTGTGGCGACGTCGCTACTTAACGCTTTGATGGTTTTATTGGCGCTAATCTGCAATTTTCCGTCGCCGTATATCGTAACGCCCGACGAGTTTGCAATATTACCGATTGTGCCTAAGACAAGCGTCCCGTTGCTGATGGTGGTGGTTCCGGTGTAGGTGTTGCCTTCGCCTAAAGTAAGCGTGCCGGCGCCCATTTTGCCAACCTTGCCGCTTCCTGAAATGACCTTATCATAAGTCAAAGCGTTTGTGCGATAAAAGATGAGTTCACCGCTGTTTAGGATATTACCGGCAACGGATCCTGTGGTGGAATTGTTTCCGATATAGAGCGTAGCGCCGGATGAGTTGATGGTAGTGGGTCCGGTGTAGGTGTTGGCGCCGAGCAGATTGAGGGTGGCGTTGGTTCCCGTTAAAGTAAGTCCGCCGCTTCCTGAAATGACGCCCTCGAAAGTAGTGGTATATCCTGAGTTATCCACAACCAGTGTACAGGAGTTGAGGATAATTTTGGCAGAGGTACTGTTGCTGTGTAACCTTTTAATGTTCTTACTGGTGCTGATGAGTTCTAATATGCCCGAGCCGTTTATAAGAACGGGCGAGTTGACAATGTTTCCGCCTATGCCTAACTTAAGCGTCCCTGCGTTGATGATGGTCTGTCCGGAATAGGTGTTGATGTAGTATTCAAAAAACAGAGTGCCGGCTCCGGCTTTGGTCAAGGAGTAACTGCTCCCACCGCTAATCACCCCGTCGATGATCGCTGTCACCCCGCTGGCAACGGTAATGGTAACATTGCCGGTCAGCGTGTAGGGACCGGGGTAGATCTTCCCCGATGCGGTGTAACTTCCTGAAAGATTTCCGGAATTCGGCAACGGCGTCTGCGCGCCTGCCGGTACTGCGTACACCGCCATCCAGACGGTCATCGCCATCAGAACCTTCGCCCCAAAAGCGACGGCTCCGTAGATTCTGTGTTGTGCTTTAGATTTCTTCTGCATGATGTTTAAATTTTTTGTATCCATTCTTTTTGTGGCAGTGTTTATTCTGTCGCCGGCAGGTTTAAAATATACTTTTATTTGATTTGCGATTTTGAGATTTGAGATGTGAGACTTTTAGACACAAGACTTTCTTCGTGTCTTTCTGTCTTCGTGCCTTCGTGTTGATATTTCTTTGCGTCCTTTGCGAAAAATCTTAGCGTCTTTGCGTTTGAATTTTTAACGCAGAGGCGCAAAGGGGAGCGCAAAGGGCGCAAGGAGGCTCTGTGTAACTCTGTGAACTCTGCGCCTCTGTGCTGAATATTATTAATCATGGTATTCATTGAAATCATTTTAAAATCATAGTTCAGACAATTATTCATGGGTGCAAAGGTACAGCGGTTTATAAAATAAAATATACGTAATTTTACGTAGATGGGGGTTTTTTGCGATTTTTTTTGCCACGTTGCGGGTCAAGCCCGCAATGACGGGCACGAATGGTTCTTTTTAGCCACTAATTACACGAATGGACACGAATTTTTATGGCACGAATTTTCTTATCGCCATGGCAAATGATGTTTTTTATAGGAATCCTTTCGGTGCGTAACGGATAGTACTTCCACCGTATCTGTCTCTGCGTCGTAATATAACATGATCCTGTATTTGCCGAACTTCATGCGGTAATACGGTTCATCTGTCCCTTCCATCTGTCCGACGTTCATCAATTCTTTCAAGGTAACGGCAGATTTCAACTTTTCCAATTCGTCAGCAACCTTTTCCTGAACGTATTTTGGAAGTTTATCAACATCTTTGAAAACCTGTTTATCAACTGCGGTGTTCATCGTCGTAAATAATTTATCAACTCGTCAACACCGACAAGTTCTCTGTTACTATCGTTTCTGCGCTCCTTTGCTAAAGCAAGCAGTTCGACATCGTCCTCATCCTCGTCTGCGTTAGTAACGAAAAACGAGTGAACACCCTTTTTGATACATACCTGCTCATTTAACGCCAATGCAAGATATTTGTCTTGATTGGTTGCAAACTCTCTACTGCTAACTACTGTCATGATTTCTCTATTTTAATTTGGTTGCAAAGATACGACTTTTTTAAAGATTTGAGATTTTGAGATGTGAGACTTTTTTGCCACGAATGCACGAATGCCTCTGTGCAACTCTGTGTCCTCTGCGCCTCTGTGCTGAATGTTTTTTTCCAACACAGAGACACAGGGAACACAGAGGCTCACAGAGTTGTTATTATGGTATTCATTGTCTCACATCTCAAAATCCCACATCTATTCTTTAATAACTTTCTTCGTTACAACTCCGTTTTCGGTCGTTATCCGGAGGAAATAGACGCCGGTCGGTAAAGACGAAATATCCATTTCGTTTTCGTTACACGTTACGCGTGACACGTTACATGCTTTGCCCATGACATCGAAGACGGCAATGTCGCATATCTCACATCGCACATCGCATATCGTTATCAACCCACTCGTCGGATTCGGGTACACCCGCACATCCCCCCCTTCGGGGGGGCTTGGGGGGGCTGTTATTCCCACGCCCTCCTCGAACACCACGTGTATTTCATGGTCAGCGTTCACGTTGTTGAATGTATAGGAACCGGTGGCGACGGCGTTAGGGTTATTGACCCCATCCACGAGGACTTCTTCGATGTGGAATCCGTCGTAGGCGGTGATGTAGAAGGTGATGCTGTTTCCTTGTTCAACGGGCGCTTCGCCGTCGGGGTTAATGGAGCCGTAGGCGGGGTTGTTGACGGAGGATTTGATGATGTGGAGGTTGGAGCCGGCGGTGGTGGTGAAGGTGGCGCCGGGGCTGTCGGGGGAGGCGTAGTGGGTGTTGGTTTCGGCGTAGCGTTGGGTGAAGGAGTAGGTGGTTTCGGGGTAGAGACCGGCGAAGAGTGGTGTGGGTTGCCATGCGCTGCCGTCGCGGCTGTATTCGCATCCGGCGAGGGTGTTGAGGGTGATGGTGGTGGCGGTGATGTTGGCGAGAGTCGGGGCGGGTGGTTGTGCTTGGTCGGCTTTGAGGATGAGGTCGGTGGAGGGCGACGTTACGGAGCCGCTACAGTGGGCGGCGGAGACGGTAACGCTGATGACGGCGTTGATGTCGGCGGCGACGAGTGTGTAGGAGGCGGCGGTGGCGCCGGCGATGACGTTGCCGTTGCGTTGCCATTGGTAGGAGAGGGCGCCGAGGTCGGGAAGGTCGGGGGTGGAGGTGAGTTCTGTGGTGCCGGCGTTGAGGGCGCTTCCGAAGACGGGGGCGCCTTCGATGCTGACCGTGCCGCCCAGTTCTGCGAGGACGACGGTGATGTTAAAGGTCTTGACGAAAGGCGTGGTGGGGCTTTCGCCGTTGACGATGGTCGCTTTGACGGTTGCCGTTCCGGCGCCGGTGGTGTTGAGGATGTTGGTGCCGGAGGCGATGGTGGCGCCGGTGGTTCCGGGGACGTCAACACTCCAGACGATGGTCTTGTTGGTGGCGTCGGCGGGGACGACGGTGGCGGTTAGGGTCAACGGCATAAATGCCGTTGTAATATTGGGGACTCCGGTGATGTCGGTTACGGGTGTGAACTCGGTGGCGCCGGTGGTGAAAGTCTCCGACGGGCTTTCGGGCGAGGCGAAGTGTGTTGCCGTCTCTTTATAGCGTTGGGTGAAACTGTAAGGGGTGCTGGCGGTGAGACCGGTGAAGGTGGTGTTGTCTTGCCATGCGTTGGCGTCGCGGCGGTATTCGCAGCCGGCGACGCTGTTGAGGGTGATGCTGGTGGAGGTGGCGCTCAGCATCGTGGGCGCTGCCGGAGCATTAGGCGTCGCTTTGGTAACGGTGGCGGTACTTGCGGAGGTTACGGAGCCGTTACAGTTGGCGGCGCTGACGACGACGCGGATGGTGTTGCCGATGTCTGCCTGTACTAAGGTGTAGGTGGAGGAGGTGGCGCCGCTGATGTTGGTGGTGCCGCGTTGCCACTGGTAACTGAGCGTTCCCAAGGCGGGGATGACGGGCGACGAGGTCAGACCGGTAGTTACGGCGGCGAGCGTTTGTTCGAAGACGGCGTCGCCGTTGACGGTTACCGTACCGGCGAGGCTGGCTTTGGTAACGGTGATGGTGCAAGACTGCGTATAGTTGGAGGTGGGCGATAAGCCGTTGACGACGGTGGCGATGATGGTGGCGGTGCCGCTGTTGGTGGTGTTGAGGACGTTGCCGCCGGTGATGTTGGCGCCGGTGCCGCCGGCGTTAGACACGCTCCACGTGATGGTTTTGTTGGTGGCGTCGCTCGGGACGACGGTGCCGGTGAGCGTCAATGGCAGGAACGCCGTTGCCGTTGTTGGCACGCCCGTGATGTTGGTTACGGGGACAAATGTCGGCGCCGGCGTAAACGTCAACTGCGTGGAGGTCGCGCTCAGCGTCCCGTTGGAGCCGGTTACCGTGAAGTTGGTCGTATTGACCCCCGACGCCGCGCTCAGCAGCACATAACTGCTCGATGAGCCGATGGCGGTGATGTTGAGCGTATTCGTGCCGGACTTCGTCAGTGCGCCCGTTGCCGAGAGACGCGATGTCGGCGAGGAACTCAGGTTAAAGTTGGTCGTGCCGCCCTGCATGTTCAGCGTGCCGCTGATGGTGCGGTTGCCGGTAACGGTGAGCGTGGATCCGGAGTTTTTCACGAAATTACCTGCCCAGTTGCCCGACAGCACTACCGTTCCTTGACTTGCGGTGAACGTTCCCGTGGCGGTGTTGGCGGTATTCATGGTAAAGGATGCCGAGCCTTGCTTGGTAACGCTGCCGCCGGTACCGCTGAAAATGCCTGTGAACGTTCCGCCGCCGTCGCTGCCGCCCGAGGTGCCGAGGGTCAATGTGCGGTTGCTGAGAACCACCGACGACGATGAACTGCTGCTGTTTAACGCTTTGATGGTTTTATTCCCTGCCGAAATATCCAATTTCCCCGACCCGCTCAGCGTAACGCCCGACGAGGTGGCTATCGTGCCGCTTGTACTCAATATAAGCGTCCCTGCGCTGATGGTCGTTAAGCCGGTATAGGTGTTGGCGCCGCCTAATGTGAGGTTATACGTTCCTGTTTTGGTAATGCCGCCGGTGCCGGAGATTTTGCCGTCGAAAACCTCGTTTCCGGTCATATTTATCGTCAGCGTCCGGCTGCCGAGGATAACCTCGCCGTTGTTCGTGTAACTCCAAGACACTAAATTTTTAATGGTCTTATCGGCTGCCGAGATGTCTAATGTGGCGCCGTTCAGCATCACATACGCAGAGTTTTCAATTTTTCCGGTGGAGTTTAGAATAAGTTTACCCGATATAGTGGTATGTCCCGTATAGGTATTGGCGTTGCCGAACGTTATGCCCGGCGCTGATCCGCCCACATTGATATAAACGTCGCCCGCCCCGGAAATTATCCCATTATAAGTATAAGCGTTTGAACGGGCAAATATGATATCACAACCCGAAGCAATATTGATACCGCCGGCGATGGCGCCCGTTGTGCCGTTGTTTCCTATCTGAATAGTGCCGTTGCCGCTCAAAACGTAGGTCGTTCCGGTGTAGGTATTATTGCCGGTGAAAGTAAGCGTACCGCTGCCATATTGGGAAACAATGCCGCTTCCTGAAATAATCTTATCATACGTAATATTGTTTGAGCGGTAAAATCTGAGCGTACCGTTGTTGACAATACTACCGGCAACGGAGCCTGTGGTGGTATTGTCTCCGATAAAAAGTATAGCGCCTGAATTGATGGTAGTGGTTCCGGTATAGGTGTTAGCGCTGCATAGTCGGAGGACGCTGGTTCCCGTTAAAGTAAGTCCGCCGCTACCGGAAATGACGCCATAGAACGAATAGGCCGCCGTTTGATTCACTGTCAGCGTATAACCGTTGAGCGTAACCTTGGCAGAGGTAGCAGTGGTGGTGCTCGATAACCCTTTAATGGTCTTACTGGCTGAGATGTTTAATGTGCTCGAAGTGTTCATATAAACGCGCGAGTTGGTAATGCTTCCGCTTGCGCCTAATGTAAGCGAACTGGAGTTGCTGATGGTGGTGGTTCCGGAATAGGTGTTGTTGCCGTTCAGGGTCAAGATAGCGCTTCCCGATTTAGTAATGCCGCCGCTACCGGAAATGACGCCGTTGAACGACAGGGCAGTTGTTTGATTTATCGTCAGCGTCCCGCTTCCGAGGCTAATGGTAGCGGAAGAAGAAGATCCGGATAAATTGTTAATAGTTTTATTGCCGCTGGTGATGTTAAAAACGCCTCCGTTCACCTCAACCCCACTACTGTTGGTAATGCTTCCGCCGTTTAATATAAAATTACCTTCGTTGATAATGGTCTTTCCGGTATAGGTATTGGCGGCGGTCAGCGTCAAATTGTTTGGTCCTAATTTGGTTAAAGAGTAATTGCTGTTACTTCCGTTAATCACCCCGTTGATCATCGCCGCGTACCCATCGGGAACGATAATGGTAACACTGCCGGTCATCGTGTAAGGACCGACGTAATTCACACCTCCCGTTGCGAGGTAAGTGCCGCTAATGTTTCCCGACGTCGGAAACAGCGGCTGTGCGAATAAAGATGCAGCGTACACCGTCATCCAGACGGTCATCGCCATTAGACCCTTTGCCCCAAAAGCGACGGCTCTGTAGAGTCTCTGTTGTGCTTTAGATTTCTTCTGCATACTTTTAAAATTTTTTGTATCCATTCTTTTTGTGGCAGTGTTTATTCTGTCGCCGGCAGGTTTAAATTTATACTATTGTTGATTATTTGAGATTTGAGACTGTTAGACACAAGACTTTTAGACACAAGACTTTCTTCGTGTCTTTCTGCCTTCGTGCCTTCGTGTTGATATTTCTTTGCGTTTGAATTTTTAACGCAGAGGCGCAAAGGGGAGCGCAAAGGGGCTCTGTGTAACTCTGTGAACTCTGCGCCTCTGTGCTGAATATTTTTCTCAACACAGAGAGCCACAGAGGGAACACAGAGGTTCACAGAGGAAGTCTTGTGTCTAACAGTCTTGTGTCTAAAAATCCTGTTCATCATTCCAATCATTTTAAAATCATAGTTCAGACAAATATTCATGGTGCAAAGGTACAGCGGTTTCCTCATGCCCATATACGTAAAATTACGAAAAAATTACGTAGGGAAAATACAAAAATTACGAAGAAAAGTCTTCGTAATTTTACGTAGATTCGGGGGAATTTTAACGCAGAGGCGCAAAGGGTGCCGCAAAGGGCGCAATGAGGCAGGGGAACACGGATAACACAGATAACACGGATTTTCACTGATTTTATCTGTGTTAATCTGTGTCATCCGTGTTCTACCAATCCTGCCAATCCTCAAATCATGTGAACCATGGTTCGGACGATTTACGTAGAGATTTTTTTGTACCTTTGCCGCACCGTAAAAATTATTTGTGATGGAATATACAGCAATCATCGAAAAGACGCCCACTGGATGGTATATCGCCCAGTGCGAACAGGTTCCCGGCGCTTTGACGCAAGGAAAAACGCTCGAAGAAGTACAAGAAAACCTGAAAGAGGCAATATTTCTTGTGTTAGAAAGTGAAAAAGAACTTGGCATCAGAAATGAAGATTATAATGAAATTTTGGTGGATAACTTAGTAGCCGTATAAAATGAAACGTAACCAACTGATAAAACATCTGACAGAAAAAGGATGCGTTTTTTATAGAGAAGGCAGCAATCATGCTATTTATTTCAATCCGGCAGCAAAAAAAACCACTGCCGTCCCAAGACATAATGAAATAGATGATAATCTGTGCAACAAAATATGCAAACAGCTTGAAGTGCCAAAGATAAAATAAATCTGTGCCATCTGTGTCATCCGTGTTCTACCACTCCTGCCAATCCTCAAATCATGTGAACCATGGTTCGGACGATTTGCCCGTCGCGCCATTCCGTCATTGCGGGCTTGACCCGCAATCTCCCGAAAACAATGGGATTGCGGGTCGTAGCCCGCAATGACGGGCGGGGGCGTTGGGCGGTGGTGGCGTAGAGACGTTGCGTGCAACGTCTCTACATTGCCATCGCCAACGACGCCATGACCTCGAAGAGGTCGTATGTTTATAGAATAAGGAGATCCATCCCGATATTCGACTCCGAGGAGTCGCACGTGAGCCGATATGCCATTCTTCTATAAACATTTGAATCCTTCGGATTCACGCCGCCTATCACCTATCGCACATCGCACATCTCCCAATCATGTCCATCATTACAATCATTTTAAAATCATAGTTCAGACAATTTCTCTGTGTAACTCTGTGTCCTCCGTGCCTCTGTGCTGAATATTTTTTCTCAACACAGAGACACAGGGGACACGGAGGTTCACGAGTTTTTAATCATGGTAGTCACAGTTCATCCGATTGAGAATACGATGAGTGGTTCCAGTTCGCTGTCGCACAGGTAGAAGTTTACCTTCTCTCCTTCGAATACGCAGGCGCACAGCTCTTCGGCGAATGCCTTAAAGAGGTCTCTGTTTTCCTGTACCTGTTCCACACCCGGTTGTACTATTAATCCGAGTTCGTAGGCGTTGTTCGGTTGGCTTAGTACTGCCGTTTTTTCGTTGCCGTCGGCATAACCCGAAGCGATGAAATATTCCCCTAATGTCTCAATAATGGCTTCGCTGATCTGCGGGGTATAAAAAACCTGCATGCCGTTAAATGTTCTGTCGTTCATAGTCTATTTATTTTTCATCATCTATTATCAATTTTTAATTTTCTGCGCCCCATACCCATTCATGGCTCCGAAGAACTTGAGGGCTTCTTTCCACGGGTATCTGTTGGCGTACATGGAGACCGACGACTGGATGGTGCCGGTTTGGTTCATTCCCATTGCCTGTCGGAATTTGTTTTCGGGGGCGTTGGGGTCGGAGGTTGCCGTCTCTTTGTACGAGGCGGAGAGGAAGCCATTGAGGTACGGCTCGTTGATGATGCCTTTAAACACCTTTGGGTCGGCCATGGACTTGTTGCCGCCCGACTTGGCTAATTGGTCCACGTCGGCAAAGTCTTCCACGTTGACCCGCATGAACATACCGCCTCCCGGCAGGGTGAGGTCGCCCTGTTTGTTGAGGAAGAAGATATTGTTTTCGGCGGTGGTGATGCGTGCGGCGTCTTTCGTCTTGTCGCTTTCGCTGCGCGTGCGGTCAATGCCGGCGAAGGTGCTTAGCCCGATGATGTTGTTGCTCACATAGTGATTGATGTTGCCGGTCATGTAGCGGTATCCGTAGCCCATGTCGCCGAGGTCTCTTGTCCGCGCCCATGAGAAGAGGACGGTGTTGTAGGTGAAGTGCACCTCTTTGGTCTCGTTTGCCATGCCGCCGCCGCTGATTTCGCAGGCTGCCATCACAATATTAATAAAGATATTGTTGGTGATAGTCGCCTTTTTGCCGCCGAACATGCCGTTGATGGCGTAGTTGGGTCCGTTGATGAAGGCGCAGTTGCGGATGGTGATGTCGCACCGCGAGTTGTTGAGGTAGATCATGCTGGTCTGTTTGGTCAGCACGTTGGTGGTGGTCAGTTCGGGACCTCCGATGCCTGCCGCCCCGATGGGGTTCATCATGGGCGACGCCACGCCGGCGGGCTTGCCATCACCCTTGGCGTTGTAGGAGATGGAGTTCCCTCTGTCGAAGATAAGCCCGTCAATGACGACTTCTGTGTTCGGCGTGTTGATCTTGAGCGTCATCGTGCCGCCGGTGGCTTCGGTGGTGCCGTTGGCTTCGGGCGTGGGCTGTACCATGGTGAGATACTTCAGAACGTCGCGTTCCGAAAAGTCGGTCTTGTAACCGCCCATGATCTTCACCGGCTTGGTAACGTTGATGTTGCCCTTGTTCAGGGTGCCGTAATAGTTGCCTTCGGCAACGTAGATGGTAGCGTTGTCGGACGCGACGTCTATCGCCTTCTGAATGTTCTTCAGCGGTGCGCCTTTGCTTCCGTCGTTGCTGTTGTTCCCCGTCTGGGAACTCACGTACAATTGCGCCTGAGCGCTCAAACTTGCTGCGAGCATGACGGACACTACCGCCAGCGCTCTAAAAATACTCTTTCTGTTCATCTTGTTAAGATTTAAATTAATTATGCTGCAAAGGTACGATGGGTTTTTCAATAAAAAATACGTAATTTTACGAAGACGGACATTCGTAATTTTACGTAGATTTGGGGATTTTTTGCCACGAATGCACGAATTTCTCTGTGTAACTCTGTGTCCTCCGTGCCTCTGTGCTGGAAAAAATATTCAACACAGGGAACACAGAGGCTCACAAAGTTCAGACATCGCACATCGCATATCAAAAGTAATTCACATACATCTGTATCATAAAGGTATCTTCTCCGTAGAGCAATTCGACGAAGAATTTTGCGCCGTCGGAACGTCGGTCGTAGCGCCAGAGGGACTCTATCCAATCCGGTGCATCTTCGACTTGCACGAAGCCGGCTTTCGAGAGTTGTAACTTGTAGGACTCCTTGAAGCCGTCGCCTTCGTCATAGACGTATCCGGTGATGGCATATCCTTCTTCGGGGAGGAAGAAACTGTCGTAGGGGATGACGGCGCCTTGTCGCATGGGGATGGGGAAGATTTTGTCGGGGATGTTGACATAGAAGTATTGCAGTGCGTCCCACGCTTTGAGGCTGTTCACGTTTTGGGTGGTGAAGGGTTTCCAGTCGGCTTCTTCTTTTTGCCAATAGGCGGTCATGAAGTCGCGGTGTTGGTTTTCGAAGACTTTGTTGTAGTAAATGTAGCAGACGCTGTTGTCAGCGCCCGGCTCTGCCGCCTCTTCTGCTATGTTGAAGTTGTCGGTATATGTTCCGTCGAACTTTTGTCGTCCGACGCCGCTGTTGAAGGCGCCGTTCGACCACTCAAAGGAGCCGTCTTTTTTGATGCCGGACATGGCTCGGAAGTCGAAGGAGTAGCCATAGACCGTTCCGTTCTCGTAGCGCAGGACTCTGACGATGCCGGGGTCGTGTTCCATCGCCACTTCGGGGATGCCGTCGCCGTCCATGTCCACGATGGTGAAGCGGACGTCGTTGGCGTTGTACTCCCGGAAGTACTCTTTGAGGAGGATATTCCGTTCCTTGGCTGCGTCGAAGTGCGCCGTTTCGCTGTTCAAGACCTTCTTGTAGATGGTCAGGATGTCGGCGGGCGTCGGCTTGCCGGCAGATTCTTGTTGAGGGTCGCGGGCGCCTTCGGAAGATATCAAGGCGTCCCCGTTAGTTTCGTTGCCTGCCGGTTTCGGCTGTTGTCCGCCGCAGGCTGCCGCGCAGATGATGATGGCGGCGATTGCTGTTAAAAATTTCACTTTGTTCATAACTAATATTTATTTAAAAATTTAAAGATTTAATTTTCTCTTTTACCCAACGCTTTCCCTCCGGATTTTTCTCCGGTTGCCAACTATTGCTTTGTGCTATCAGCAAGTTGCAGTAATGTTTCGTCTTTTCTGCCAAAGAAAGTAATTCTTCTTTTTTCTTCATCGTGCAAATAATTTTTTGCAAAGATAGAGCATTTCTCAACACTGAATCTACGTAAAATTACGAAGACGGGTCTTCGTAATTTTACGTAGATAATTTTTTGTATCTTTGCCGCCGAATTAAAAAAATGCAATAATATGATACGAGCCATATTAGTGGACGACCACGAGTTATTCCGCATGGGAGTACGGGCGGTGATTACCGAGCGCCACCCCGACATCCAAATCGTCGGCGAGGCAGAAACCGGCGCCGACTTCTTCGCCCTGCTGAAGATTGTCCAGCCGGACATTGTGCTGTTAGACATCATGCTGCCCGACACCACCGGCGTCGAAATCGCCGCCCGACTGAGGCAGGAACACCCCGACATCAAAATCCTTGCCCTCTCCGCCGAAAGCAGCGCCGATGTAGTGAAAAAGATGCTCGACATCGGCATCGAAGGCTTCCTCTCCAAGCGCATGGGCAGCATGGACGCATTAGCAGAAGCCATACATTCCGTCATGGACGGCTTCGAATACTTCGGAAAAGACATCTCCGACATCATCTACCGGATCTACATAGCGAAAAAGAACACAAAAGAGACAACCATCGAACTCACACCGCAGGAACAACGCATCATCGAACTGTGCCATCAGGGAATGTATGCCAAAAAAATAGCCATCCTTCTCAACGTGGACGTCCGCACAGTAGAGAAACATAAAGAAAATATCTTCAAAAAGTTAGGCATCAACTCTACCCTCGAAATGGTACGGTATGCGCTGAAAAATGGAATTATACAAGTAGAGTGAGAATGATTCAAAAATTTGATGTACATTTGCACTCACATATAGAAATTTAAACACAATATCATGGCAACGGTAATATCAAAAAAATTATCCTTACTCTTTCTTCTCTTTGCCGCGGTGTTTTGCGGTTCGGGGCAACCTGCGGACGCTTCCACTGAATACGACATAGACAGCCTCTTTGTGGTATTTTCAAACGCTGAAGGCATGGAGTTCCTGCGGAACGCCAACATCATCGTGGAAGCATTGGGCGATACGGCAAATTTCACCAATAACGTTCCGGCTAACGCAATTCGGGCGCGGGTACTCAAGAGTGTGATTTTTTATTACTACGACATGCAGCGTTTTAGAGATGTGGAGAAACTCGCGTTTCAGTCCATTGAGATATATGAAGATGCGGCGGATTCCGTGAACCTGGCAGGCTGCTATCATACGCTGGGCATCGCCTACCATCACTTGGGCGTCTTCGACAAAGCCATCGAATACTACTATAAAAGTACCGACATACTGGATGCCATCGGCGGCGACGGCTCGCAACGCCGCATCAGATACACGCTCAACAACATTGGAGCGATATATCTCAACATTGAGGATTACGACATGGCGGAAAAACTCTTCGAGCAGTGCATCGCCATGCTCAACGACAGGGAGAGCAAAGAACGCAACATGCTGGATCTGTCGAACTACCTCAACAACCTCGCCGAGATCTATTGCAAACAAGCCGAAAACCTCGAAGGGAAAGAAAGCGATGCGAAAATCAAACAAGCCATCACCAATGCCGAGAGAGCGTATGCCCTCTCGTCGCAATATGACGACGAACCGGTGAAACTCGCCACACGCTTAGTTACCCTCGCCGTAGCCTATACCGCTAACCGCGACTATTCCGCAGCCGAACAGTCATTGACGAAAGCACAAGCCATTGCCGAAGAACACGACCTGACGCATGTTCAGGTCGAAATACTCGCCACCAACGCCACACTAAAACACAAAACAGGAAACTTCTCCCAATCGTTCAACCTTTACGACCAGGCAATAGCGTTGGCTGAACAACACGAATACAACGAACTCCTCAAACACGTAGCACAAGGCGCATACGTGATGAACCGAGAGATCGCCCCCGCCAGCGCATTACGCTATTATGAGATATACGTCGCCGTGAAAGAGGCTATCCTTAACGAAGAGAGCCAAACACAGATCAACGACTTTCAGGTGAAGTACCGGACACAGGAGAAAGAACTCGAAATCGTACGTCAAAAAGCAGAAATCAGCCACCACCAAACGCTACGCTTAGTCTATATCGGCGGCTTAATCGCCGCCGGACTGCTGCTCGCCCTGCTGATTCACACCGTCCGACTGCGCACCAAACGCAACCGCGAACTCGCCGAAATGAACGCCACCAAAGACCGCTTCTTCGCCATCATCTCCCACGACCTCAAAAACCCCACCATCGCACAACGCGACGCCCTGCAAATGCTGATAGACTTCTCCGACCACTGGAACACCGAAACACTGACCAAATTCTACTACGAACTGCTCAAATCCGCCGACAGCCAGATAGAACTCCTCTACAACCTCCTCAACTGGGCGCAAGTACAAACAGGACGCATGCCCTACCAACCATTATCCTTCGACATCACCACAGCACTACGCTCCGACATCGTACTCATCAAAAACATGGCAGAACGCAAAAACATCACCTTCGACATCCAAATGCCCGAAACAGCCATCATCACCGGCGACAGCAACATGCTCGTTACCGTAATACGCAACCTCCTCACCAACGCCATAAAATTCACCGCCGCCAACGGAACCGTAACATTAAACATCACCCCATCCCCATCCCCCATCCGTACGGGCGACCCTTGCAGTCGCCCCCCCTCCTCCCCATCCTACACCATCTCCATCACCGACACCGGCACCGGCATGTCCCCCGAACAGATACAAAACCTCTTCCGCATAGACAAACAACATTCGCGCAAAGGCACCTCCGGCGAATCGGGTAGCGGATTAGGACTGATGGTCTGCAAAGAACTGATAGAAAAACACAGCAGCACGCTCCACATAGAAAGTGAAGAAGGAAAAGGAAGCAGATTCCAATTTGAAATTTAAAGCAGCATCCACCAATTATTCAGTTATTCACATCCCCCTTTCGGGGGGCTTGGGGGCTATCGCTTCCTCCAACTCCCTCCAGTCATTCGGTTTTGCGATGATTTTGCGGTTTTTGTCCAAGAGGAACATTGTCGGGGTTGAGAAGATGCTGTAGGACGATGCCACGGCTCCGTCCCAACCTTTGGTTTCCCGCACGTTGATCCATTCGAAGTCGTTGGTGCTGATGTAGTGTTCCCACTCTTCGAGGTCTTCGTCAATGGAGACGGCGATGATTTCCAACTTGTTTTCGGGCATTTTCCGGCGTTTTTCGACGAGGTTCGGCATCAGTTGTCGGCAGTGCGAACATGTTGATACATAGAAGATTATCAGCACATACTCCGCCGGGATTTTTTCTAATGTCATCACGTTTCCATCTCTGTCGCGGACGGCGAATGAGGGCGCCTGCGTTCCGATGGAGAGTTGCTGATAGCCTTGGATACGGGTTTGGAGGCGCGATTCCGACGGGTCGTTGCAGTCGGCGGTCATCCAGTTTTCGGAGAGATGTTCCAAGATGCCGTTGAAGTGGTATTCCGCCGCCACAGAGGTCAGATATTCCAGCATAAAAGCGAAGACCTGTCTGTTAGCCGAGGTGGCGGCGAGGATTTTATCTATGGCGGACGTCAGTTCCTGTTGTAAGACGGCGTAGGAGTCGTCGGGGTCCATGTAGAGTTCCATGTAGCGAACGGCTTTTTCGATATATGCGTCGCTGCGCAGCAACATCGTGTCGCCCATGTCAATGTCGTAGAAAAAATCTTCCCGCATCACCTTGTTGCGGGTGGTTCTGTTCCAGTGAGCGTTCAAAAAAGGCGTGCGGTAAGTTGAGGCGATTTTAGCGACATACGAACCCGGATACAGACGCTGCACATCTTCAATCATCTGTAACCGTTCATTTTGCAGGCGATGATATTTCTGCGCCAAAGTGTCAAAAAACGCCTCATTCGGAGGATAACGCACCACCGCCGCTTCCAAGGCGCCTATTGCCTTCCAAAGACCTTCGTTAACGCGCATAAAGTCGTAATATACAGCATTTTCCGTTGAGCGCGTTACCTTCATCGTTTGCACAGGATTGTTGAAACAAAACGACAGCTCTATCTTTTTTTCGGCGTCGTTTAGGATGATGAAAGCGTTTCTTTTCCCTGAGCGCAGGTTATACAAGCCGGTCGGTAAGTTGTCCGCATGGTGAAACTCGTATTTTCCCGTTGTCGTATTTTGTTGTGCCGAATCGGTCAAAGTCTGACTCTCGCCCCACATCTGATAGAGATACACGCAGCGGGCAGTGTCGGGACACAACAGCGAAACCGTCAACCGCTGCCCAAAAGCGGAAAAAGGCAATATTAGCGCTAAAATGACCGTTATGTTTGCAAATAAGGTTTTCACATTCAATTTTTTATGATGATTAAACGGTTTTCTTACGCAAAAATTGCGATAGCAGGAATTTCAGCTACAGCACAGAGACTCAGAGTACACAAAGTTTCACAGAGATGTTCACCCCACCTGTCTCACTACTCACTACTCACTACTCGCTCCTCATTTCTTACGGTCTTCTTTGTGTGCTCTTTGTGGTTAAAAACTACGCCTGCTCTCTCCCAAAACCACCCTCTCCTCCCTTACCCGCACCAAATCATCGAGCATGAAAGCGCTTTCAATATGAACGAGTTTGTCCCCGTTTTCAGAGGGAAAAATGCCACGCTCGAACAACAGCGTGCTATTTGGATGCTGTGCGAGGGCTTTGAAAGAATCTTTGGTAAACCACTGAAAATCACCGATAAAGAAAAAGGAAGTATCATCGTATTGCGAAATCTATCAACGGAAACGACCTCAAAAAATCAGGAAAAGACGATTCTTCCCGTGGGTGAAGAGGGTTATCAACTCAATATCCTGCCCGACAAGATAGAAATCATCGCCAACAGCAACGCCGGACTGTTTTACGGTTCGCAAACGCTGTTGCAACTGTTTCGCACGTCATCCCTGACAGGCAGGATTAACTGTATGACCATCAACGATATGCCGTCATCGAAACAACGTTATCTCTGCTATGCTTGGGATTCGCTTCATGCGCCGTCGTTCAACAACGTCAAACAGTTGATACAGAGCACCTCACATTTCAAATTCAACGGAATCGCATTGCTCAACGACGCTGCCTCTTCTCTTTTCTCCGAGATGGAGCTGTTTTATCTTAAAAAGTTTGCAGAGCAGTATCATGTTGATATTGTTACGGATACAAGAAATTTCCAAAATGAACAAATCTTGAACATCAACCTGCAAAGCAAAATATATCCCGAACTTCAACAAACGCTACAAACCATCTTTTCCACATTCGCCGAAGAGGAAAACAGAATCACCGTTTTTCACAACAGCGGTGCGCCGCTCTTTATAGATAATTGGTATTCAATGTTCTGGACAGCAGAGTTACTGTGGAATCAGCCTAAAAACAATACACCGGCAGTAATGAAACAGCGGCAGTCCCAATATGAAAAAGCCTTAGACAGGCAATTTTTCGAGGTTGATTTTTCGTTGTGCGAACAGTTGCGGGCGTTTGATTCGTTGCAGATTATCTCTTTGTCGGAGCAAGATTTTTGGGATTCCGTAACTTTGGATGGTGTTTCTCATGATCCTGCCAATAACAGATTCGTCCTCACGCGGGCGTTGGCGCTGGAAGAACGACTGCAACTTTTTCTCGACAGCGCACCCATCATGCACGACGAGATTCTCTATTCCATGATTTTCGCCGCCCAGCGCGCCGGATTCATCGCCCTGAAAAACCTTCTGCAAGAGAGCCTGACGCAGCAAAGCGCCGAAACCGAAACCGTACAGGAAACCGTCGAACTCCTCTACAAAAACATCCAACACCTCAAACACGCGCACGAAATAGTGTGGAGCGTTGAAAATGACGCTGCTTTTCCTGAAAGCGTCGCACAGAAATACGACCGGATGTTGACGGAATTGGAAAATTTTATGTACTTTTGTCGAAAAATACAAAAATAATAAAATAATGATATGACTTTAATAAAAGACGAAGGGATCAAGCAATGGCTTGTGGAGTTGAAACTGCGCATTCGCCAAAGTCAACTTAAAGCCGCCATAAGGGTAAATGACGAAATGCTGCGTCTGTATTGGGAATTAGGACGTGATATCGTTGTTCGTCAAATGGATGCTGTGTGGGGAAGTGGTTTTTTTGAGCAGTTGAGTAGAGAGTTAAAGACTGAATTTCCTGATATGAAAGGGTTTTCAACTACTAATCTAAAATACTGCAAATACTTTTATCAGTTTTATTCCCAAGACAGGCAAATTTGTCAGCGAGTTGTTGACGTAATTCGTCCTCAACTTGGGGACGAATTGCAAATCATTGAAAATAAAGAAGATATAATTCGTCCCCAACTTGGGGACGAATTAAAAAGTAATTCACTGTTTTTAATACCTTGGGGACATCATAAATGTATTATTGATAAATGCAAATCCATCCCCGAAGCCTTGTTTTACATCCAAAAGACCGTCAAAAACGGATGGAGCCGGGCTATGTTGATGAATTTCATGGAAACAGATCTGTACAACCGACAAGGAAAAGCCATTACCAACTTTGACCGCTTATTACCCGATGTTCAAAGCGATTTAGCAAAAGAAACGCTAAAAGACCCTTATAGTTTTGATTATCTAACTTTAACCGAAAATTATAAAGAAAAAGAGTTAGAAAACGCTTTAATAGAAAATATCACCAAGTTTTTGTTGGAACTTGGGCAAGGTTTCGCATACGTCGGGAGGCAATATCCGATACAGATAGGCGATAGATCGCGCAATATTGATTTACTATTTTATCATTTGGAACTGCGCTGTTATGTTGTTATTGAGTTGAAAGTCAAAGAATTCGAACCCGAACACACCGGCAAACTCGGATACTATATAACCGCCATCAACCATCAATTGAAAAAAGAGACAGACAATCCTACAATCGGAATGCTTATTGTTAAAAAGAAAAATAACATTGATGCTCAATATTCATTGGAAAGTAACAACCAGCCGATAGGTATTTCGGAATACACCCTTTCAAAGTTGTTACCGGAAAATTTCAAATCTTCACTGCCTTCCATTGAAGAAATAGAACAGGAATTGAGTGAATAACTTATAATAAAAATATGAACACACACACAATCAAATTCGTATGTCCGCTTATAACTGTTGCGGATATGAAGCGCTCGCGCGATTTTTACGAAAATGTCTTAGGACAAAAAGTGGTATCCGATTACGGGCAAAACGTTGGTTTCGAGGGGTTCTCTATTCATTTGCAATCTCATTTTAAGATGCTGATTGACAAAGAAGTCGTTGTCGGCGGAAACAATTTCGAACTCTACTTCGAGTACGACGACGTAGCGCAAATCTGCGAAACGCTGAGAGCCGAAAATGTCGAGTTTGTACACCCGCTTCGGGAACAACCATGGAAACAGTTGGTCGTACGGTTCTACGACCCCGACAAAAATATTATTGAAATCGGAGAATCAATGGAACACTTGGTACTCAGACTGTACCGGAAAAATCACTCCTCCGACGAGATTGCCAAAATGACCGGATTGGATAAAGAATTTATTGAGAAAAATATAAAAGTATGAAAAAATGTATAATCCTTTGTTTATTATTATTCCTTTTCTCTATTCCGATGAGTTTTGGACAGCCCGATTCGCTTTCGTCGGAGCCGGTCGTTGTTCCGAAGACGCTCGCAAAAGCGCCGGTCGTGCCGTTTTACGACACCTTGTTTTATATCAACGCCAACATCGGCTCGTTCTCGGCGGAGGAGCGGGCGACGTCTATCGCGGAAAAGATACGGGCGGTGAGCAAAGAACGCGGATTCCATAGCGATTCCATTAAGGTCGTCGCTTGGGGAAATATTGCGGAGATTGTCTTTGGCGACCTCGTCATCATGGGCGTTACCGACGCCGACGCCGACGCCGAAGGCGAAACGCAACTCGCCCTGGCGCACGAATACGAAAAAATCATCGGCGAAGCAATTACCGACTACAAACTAAAAAACGACTGGCGCTACATCCTTCTCCGAGTCTCCTTAGCCATCCTGATAGCCGTCGTCCAATATTTCCTGATAAGGCTGATTAACAGACTCTTTAGAAGAATATCGGGCAGCGTGGAAAAACTGAAAGGCACCAAAATAAAATCCATCAAAATAAAATCTTTCAACTTGATGGACGAAGAACGGACAACCAAACTAATCCTCTTCTGTATCAAGATTATACGCTATATCATCATTGCCATTACGCTTTATATCTCCGTTACGTTGCTCTTCAGCGTTTTTCCGCCTACGCGCGGCATTGCCGACAAACTCTTCGGCTATGTACTCCATCCGGTGCAGAAAATTCTGATGGGCGTTGTCAAATACATTCCTAACCTGATTACGATTGTGGTCATCGTTCTCGTCTTCCGTTACCTGATACGCGGGCTGCGCTATTTCGCCGAAGAGATTGACAAGGGACGGCTCACCATCAAAGGTTTTTATGCCGACTGGGCGCGTCCTACTTACAGCATCATCAAAACTTTGCTCTACGCTTTTATGTTTGTCGTGATTTTCCCCTACCTGCCCGGCTCCGGTTCTGACGTTTTCAAAGGCGTTTCGATATTTATTGGCGTGGTCTTCTCGCTGGGGTCGTCGTCGGTCATCAACAACGTGATGTCAGGATTGGTGCTGACCTACATGCGACCGTTCAAAGTGGGCGACAGAATCAAAATCGGCGACGTTGTAGGCAACGTCATCGAAAAGACGCCTTTCGTAACCCGCATCCGCACACCCAAAAACGAAGAGGTAACGATACCCAACTCCGGCATCATGGCGGCGCAAACGTTCAACTACACCCATTCCGCCGAAATCCACAAACTCATCCTGCATACCGAAGTAACTTTCGGCTACGACGTCCCGTGGCGGCAGGTACACAAACTGTTGCTGGAGGCGGCGGAGCGAACTTCCAACGTCTTGAAAGAACCCAAACCGTTCGTTTTCCAAACAGCGCTCGACGATTTCTACGCCGTCTATCAAATCAATATCTACATCCAAGACGCCGACAAAATGGCTGTCATCTACTCAGACCTCAACCAACACATCCAGGACGTCTTCCACGAAGCAGGAATAGAACTCGTGGTGCCGCACTATGCCGCCCAACGCGACGGAAGTCATACCACCCTGCCCGACGAGTATGTCCCGAAAGATTACAGGACGCCGGCATTTAATGTGAAATGTTCTTCATCTTAATCCAGAAAACTTCAACTTTCAGGGTGCCGGTAATGGTTTCGGTCGCATTATCTTCATAAACCACTTC
>Ga0099364_10000356_pt1 | contig 54100 bp, 52 predicted proteins | sample TergutTh196P3_FD_73070 | JGI IMG/M metagenome (GOLD analysis project Ga0099364, IMG submission 73070) | Microcerotermes parvus P3 segment gut microbial communities from Pointe-Noire, Republic of the Congo - Th196 P3 | ecosystem: Host-associated > Arthropoda: Insects > Digestive system > Gut ... | reverse complement strand
TTGGGAATTGTAGGGAGTTGCGGAGCCCGCGGCAGGCCCTGCGAACCATTATAAAATTGAAAAGGGAAAAACTATGGGAGACACAATGATGTATATGTTGGTTGGGGCATTCATCATTGGTGCTCTGCTTACCGCTTACGGTATGCAGCGGCAGCAAATCGACGATAAACAACGTCAAATAGACGACCTGAAACGCGAATTGGAGGAAATGAAACGGGAACGGTAACAAGACAATAAATCGTAAAAAACAATGGATTCGGAACTGAGAATTAAGTATTATATCTACGACATATTTGGGAGTCGTACTATAACGGATTTGCGTGCTGAAGCCTTGGCATCGTACGAAGAAGGCAAGTCCGTTGATGAGGTTCACGTAACGACGTGGCGGACACTAGGAGCATCGGGGAGAAATATCGTTCAATACGAATGGGAACAACAAAATGAAGGAGGATAGGAGGATAAATTATGGAAAAGCATTCACGTATTCAGCCAGAACAAATGTCAGTACAATCTGTTGAAGATGATGACGAGAGATACCGGCTCGGATCGGTGGCGTTGCGAAGAAAACTTGGTATTGTCGGCAATGTTTTCACCAACGAGCAGGAAAAAATATACAGGGAAGAGCAGCGAAAACTATGGCTTGCCATAAATAACCCGAAAAAACTTGAGGAAGAATACGGAATAACAGAAGTGCAGTTGTAAGATTGTGGAAAACGACAACCTTAACACACGGAAAAAACTATGACAAAACCATACAAGGCGTGCCAGAGTTGTGCGATGCCGTTCAAGCACGACCCCCAAGGGGGCGGGACGGAAGCCGACGGGGCAAAATCAGTGATGTATTGCAGTTATTGCTACCGAGAGGGCAAGTTTGCGGATAATTTTGAGACGGCCAAGGAAATGCAGGACTTTTGCATCACGAAACTGTGCGAAATGAAGTATCCGAAAATTGTCGCTTGGCTTTTCACGCGAGGAATACCAAAATTGGAACGATGGAAATGAAATGGGAACGGTAACGTTCGCAGAATAAAGTTCACAGGGCCCGTGGCGTAAGCCGGGGAGTCCCATCTGTACGATACGGGCTCCGTGAACCTGAATGATAGAAGAATCGGGAGACAAAAACACATGATTAAAAACGTAGTCATCGCAGATGATTCCGCACTAGCACGGATGTTTATACGGCGTTGCTTAGAAATCGCAGGGCTCGGAGATGCTAACTTCATCGAAGCCTCTGACGGGAGCGAAGCGATTTCGTGCATGAAGAAAATCAAGGCCGACCTGCTCGTGACGGATTTGACGATGCCGAATATGAACGGCGTCGAACTGATGCGCAAGATTGCCGTAAGCCCTCGTTTGAGCGGTACGCCGGTCTTGGTCGTAACGAGTGCGGGCAACGAAGAGCAGCGTCGGGAGTTGATGGAATTGGGCGTAACTCGGATATTATCGAAGCCGATTAGTCCGCCGATTTTGATAGAGGCACTTCAGGAGGTCAACCGGACGCTTCGCGGGCCGGGTGCGGAGGAAGAAGCGGAACCGGCAGCCGAAGCGGAAGATCTCGGCTGGCCGAGCGATGATCCGCCAACGACGGAACCAGCATGGTAGTAAGTGATGCAAGAGCGAGGGGCGGCGAATGCTCTTGCAATCCCTCTTGACCCCATCGGCAAAATTGACTAACCTTCCCGTATGGCAAAACGGCCAATGGACGATGACGACGATGAGCCGCAGGTAAGAAAACGGCGATACAAACCCAAAAAGGCGGATGACGAGGACGATGCGCCTAGCGGCGGTCGCGGGCGATTCGCCGAGGATGACGATGATGACGAAGACGATATATCAACCGGCAACGTTTATCTCGACATCGCCCTCGACTTTCGCGATGATTGCATTGATTGGGCCAAAGCACACGTCCTTTACGCAATCATTATCTGCGTTCTCGCCTTCCTGCTCTTTTCCGCCCTTTCCTTTTATGTGGTCTATTCCTGCGTCCGATACATCAATCGGCCATCGCTGGAGAAAGTGATCCGAACGTACGATCTCGGACTCTTTCCCGAAACGAAACTGCTTGCCGACTATGCCCTGAGTTACATTTCCGCGACAAATCGGCCGGAAGTCAGGGCTCCCTTCCAATTTTTGCAGGGAGCGGCCATCTGCGCGCTTGCCGAACGCGTTCCCCCCGCGGACCAACGGGATTACTACCTGATGGCCGCCAATTTTTTGAAGCAGTCGGCCTTGTACAATTTTTTACCCAGCCGAGCACCCGAAGGCTGGTTTTTGCTGGGGAAAAGTCTGTTTCATCTCGGCGAACTTGAACAATGCCGAATTCCGCTTCATGCCGCCCTGGCCGACGGGTATCCGTATACCAAGGATATCCACTGGCTATTGGCCAATGCGTATTTTTTGGGAGCATCGCCCGATATGGAACGCGCACGGCATCACCTGCACCAATTTCAAACCGAACCCACACTCCTCGAGGAAGAATTGGCCGAATCCCGACTGTTGGAGACGATTATCACCCTGCACATGGACGGCATCGAAGAGGCCGAAGCGGTATTACGGCAAGTTCCGCGATTTCGGCAATTTGCGCTGAAGCGTAATTTTGTCGATGGGCAAATCGAGTTATTCAAAGCACGCGAACAAGTCCAGATCGCCTTTGCCCTCGAACATGATCCGAATCCCAACTTGCTTCGTCCGCCGCTCATTCGGGCACCGATCACCGCTTCTGAAGAGATCGCCCCCGAGGAGATTCCACCGGAGCCGACCGTCCCGGAGCCGATAATCCTCGCACCGGAAGACATTCCCATCGCCCTTGCACCGGTTTCTCCGATCGACGAATCCGCACTTCAGGAATTTATGCTTTCGCGCGGCCCGCCCGCCGCGGTCGTCGGCATCTTCGATGAGTCTTCGGAGGTTCAGCAACGCATCGCGGCAATCCGGTCCCGATATGCACAAAATGCAGCGGATGACGGGATCATCATTTTACCCCGGGAAGATGCCCAAACCGCCCCGATGCCGCCGGAGGATCCTGACTTTGATTTTTACCAAGACGACCCGATTTTGCAACGGGTCCAACGGCACCGCGATGCCGCACACGATCATTACGAACGGGCGATTGAATTGTTCACCGAAGTCGTCCATCATGCGGATGTGCATAATCCCTGGGGTCGTTTTTCGCGGTTGCTTATCGGGGTATGCCATCTCGAAACCAGCAATTTTCCCGAAGCGAGCGAGCATTTCCGTCGGCTTTTCGCGACGTTTCCCGACTCTTCGGAAGCCGTCGCGGCCAATTTTTTGCTGGGCGAGCATAACCGAATGCTCGGGAACCACGATGTCGGATTCCGAGCGATTGCTCAAGCGTTTCACACTGTCCGGCAAAATCCCAACTACGCATCGCTTTGGCTGCCGATGGAAACGATGATCGAACGCAGTATCGAAATGATACGCCGTGATGTTGAAAACCACGATTACGCCTATGCGATTCGGCTTCTGAACATGCTGGCCGGTGTGAAACCCGTTGCAGACCGTGCCCGAATGACCGGAGAAGTCCACGAAAATTGGGCCGAATTCCTCCAATCGCAGGCCGACGTCACATTTGGCGAAGAAGGCGAGCAACTCGCCCGGGAGGCGGCAATGCAATGGCGTCATGCCGGGGCTGCATTCGCGGCTTTAGCAGAAATCATCTCCGACACCTTGGAATTTTCCGACTTGCTTTGGCGTGCGGCCGAAAATTACCGTGTCGGCAAAGATTACCGGAGGGCGATCGCGGCATACCGAAACTATGTCCGGGTAAACCTCGTCGCGCGCCGGCCCGAAGTGTATTTTAGAATGGGTGAAATGTTCCTGCATCTCGACGGCCTGAACGAAGTGGTGTTTACCTTGGAAGAAGCATTACGGGCATACCCGACCCATAATCTGGTGCCGCAAATGCGGCTGATTTTGAGTTATGCGTACCGGGAACTGCAGGAATGGGATAAGGCGAAAGCGTTATTGCGGTTAAATCTCATCGGCGATGCGGCCCCGACGTCGACCCCGTATCGGGATTCCATGTATCTGCTGGGCGAAATCTGTTTTGACCAGGGTAATTTTGAGCAAGCGATCCCCTATTATGAGGATGCGATCCGCGTGCATCCCGATGCCCCCCAGGCGGCGGATGCGAATTATCACCTGGCATTGGCCTATTTTAGAATCTCGGACGACATCTTGGCGGAATTGTCCTATATGACGCCGGATGCCGTACGCCGATCCGTTGAAGCAACGGCTGCCATCAACCGCCGTCGGGCACTGGCTTATTTTGAGCAAGCGGAATTCATGCTGCTCGAACGCCAACAGACGATGGGACTCACGGAGGCCGAGCGGATGATGTTGATAAATACTCATTTTATGACCTGTCGCATTCTGTTAAGTATGGGACAGTATGAGCAGGCCATACCGAAACTCAATACGGCAGCGACCATGTTCCAAGACAGAGCGGAGGCCTTGCATGCGCTGATCCAAATGGCACACGCGATGCGGATGATCGGTCAGGACGAAGAATCGCAAACCACGCTCCGACGGGCAGAAGTGATATTGAACTACTTGGAGCAAATCGGTACTATTGAGGACGGTGAGATGTGGAGGAATAAAATCCGCAGGCAAGCACCGTGATTACAAAACAGCGAATGATTTCCACAAAATCCTTTTCCGAACTCATCCGCAACGAAGAGATGCTCTTGCAGCAGTTGCTCCTCGTTTCGGAACGGCAAATCCAACTCGTCGAGCAGGGGAATGCGACCATTTTGTTGGAGCATTTGGGACAGCGTCAAAAACTTTGGCAAGAATTCGAGGATTTGGAACGGCAACTTGCGCCGCACAGAGAAACGCCGCCGGAAAGCCGGATTTGGCGAAATCCCGAGGAACGGCAGGCGACCGAGTTATCCTTCGCTCGATGCAAGGCTTTGTTGGAAGAAATTATGGCGAACGACCAAAAAAGTATGGACCAGGCGGCAGTGTTACGGGATGAAATCGACGAAAAAATCCGCCGTATTCAACGGACGGGCCATGCCGCCCCCGCATATATGAAGCAGAGTCAACTGCAACGATAGCCGGGGCCGTTGGTGCGCATTCATTTTTGCTTTGGACAAAAAATCGTCATTCCGGTGTATTTTCTATCATTCCGGCATATTTTTTGTCATTCCGGCGAAAGCCGGAACCCAGTGGAACTGGCATCACACGCAATGTCTGGATCCCGGCTTGCGCCGGGATGACAAAAAGCCCGCCGGTCCGCGGTCTTACCGTGTCAGGTCGAAATCAAACACGTTCGAACTGCCGCGTTCGACCGTTGCCGTAAAGCCCGACGTGCTCGTCTGATTATACCGCTCCGGTATCACACTCCGCGGTGGCGGCGGCGTGCCTCCAAACGGATCCGATGTCGTACCGCCATCAAGCGCCCGCACCGTTACTTCGGACTGTTCCATTTTTATAATGGTAACGAGATAGGTGCCCGGCGTCGTGCCTGCATCCACATCGCCCATCAGCGTCTGGAGCACATAACGTCCATTCGCATCCGTAACGCCGAATGCGGGAAGACCTTCGCCTTCCGTTTGAGGTGAAAAATTGACGTTGGCTCCCGCAAGCGGTTGGCCGTCGAACGTTACCGTCCCGGTCACGTTGATGGTGCCCAACCTGTTACCGCAGCCCGCTACCATCGCAAAGGCCGTCAGTATTGTAATCGTGTATAGTGTTTTTTGCATAAGTTATTGTATGTTAGAATTGTGTTGGTGTTGGCGCAAGAGTCAATGGCGAGCGCAAGAGCCGGGGGCGTCAGCCCCCGGGTGAATCCTCGTCGAAAAACCCGGGGGCTAACGCCCCCGGCTCTTGCGCTCTCCTGACTTCAAACTACAGCGAACGGGCTTCGCCGCCGCGAGGTGTCGCGACCGCTCCCCAAACGCCCATCGTCGAGGGGCCCGTCCATTGATGGTGATGCTCCGTTTGAATATCTGGATACCCCAAACGCTGCGTCGGGTTCCCATGATCAACGGAATCCGTTACGAATCTCACCGAACCATCTACCAGGCTGACGCTGACACCGCCGGGATGATAACTGCTCGCGGCCCAATGTCGGCCTGCACCCTCACACGAAGGACTGTTCGGCGGCAAATGAGCATTAAACATCGAGTTCGGGTTTCGGGCTTCGCCCCAACGCATTCCCCGGCCCTCACCGCCAACTTCTCGCACGGTTACATCGGCTCGGTACATTCCATTCGCCCCTCGCGCTGCCAAGCAGTTCGATGCCGGTCCCGTCTGAACATTGATATTTGCACCGCCGATTTGAATAGCCGTACCGGACTTGATGGTTCTGTCCCCGGCCCCCGTGGAAATCGCAACTTCCGAGAGTGCCAGCGTATTGCTCAAGCCGTCGGTAATGTTTGCAAACGTTACTTCACCGAAGACCGTGCCGCCTCTGTCGCCGGAGCCTTCTCGGTATCCGCCGGACTGATAAAAGCGGAAAATACCGCGTAGATTTCTGTTTTCGCCCCAATTCCAATCGTACATCGCATCGCCGGTGCAGCCGACGTAACTGCTCGGGTTCAGTGCCCGCGGTTGGGATCGGGCATTAGGGTCTGACGGGCAGCCCAAAATGGGGAACCATTGGGCAAAAACGGCATCGGGTTTCCCGTGAACTCTTGTATCTTGATTGTGATAGTCCCAGGTCCAAGTTCGTGAAATTCCGTATTCCCAGGCATCGCCGGAACCGGAGCCGTAGGAATTGGCGATTGCCCATTGGCACCCGAAAACGAGTTCGGCATGCAGTGCTCCCTGCTCAATATAGGGCAGGAGCAGAGTTCGCCAACTGTAGACATCTACGCCGTCAATTCGTTCTCGCGGCGTAACGCCGGGACGTGTAAAACCCATTGTCCAAAAGCGGTCCCAGCCGTTGTTGGGAATGCGGTTTTGGACGTCATGGAAACTGTGCATCGCGAGGGTCCATTGTTTGACGTGATTGGTACATTGCATCCGTCGGGCGGCTTCGCGAGCGGCTTGGACGGCGGGCAAGAGGAGTGCGACGAGCATGCCGATGATGGCAATGACGACGAGCAATTCGACGAGCGTGAAAGCGCGTTTGTCTAGATTGCCCCCCCCCCACAATTTAACATTTTGTTGCGAACATTCTTCATAGAGTGGTTCTCCTTTTGGTTGAACTGACTTGTGATGGTGCCAGCATAGCATGTTCGCCCGGGAATGTCAACAGGGGAGAGAGGCTAACGCCCCCGGCTCCTGTGCGCACGAAGTATTGATTATAATGGGCCATCCAGGAACGCTCGCTTTCCCTCCAATTTGCAAGGGAATGGCCGTTCCAAACAAGTTTTACACAAAATTGGCCAGCCAAATAATTTCGCAATTCCCTCTCATGCCATACCGCCGTATATTTTTGCCGTTCCTAATTATCGCCCTTTCCGGTATCGTACTCGCGGAATTGCCGACGACATTCGATCCGGGACGACGCGATTCCCTGACCGGAAACTTCATCGCAACCAGCCCAAACGTCCGCTGGGTCGCACCCATCGGACGATGGACCTACGCAACGCCCGTCATTACTCACGGTAAAGTCCTCATCGGCACAACCAACGATACCGTTTGGGACCCGCGACGCCCCGGAAGCCGAAGCATTCTGCTCTGCCTCGATGAACAAACCGGCGAATTCATTTGGCAACTGCCCCTGCCAAAAGATTACGGGATTTCGGCCATGTTCGATGCCTTTTGCACCGGAATTACTTCAACTCCCACTGCCGTCGGCGACCGCCTTTTCCTGACAACAGGACGCGGCGAAGTGCTCTGTCTCAATATACACGGACTCGCAAATGGAAATACCGGCCCCTATACCGATGAAGCCTTTTTGTACACATTCCGCGGCACCGAACGAGGACGAGTCATCAACCGTAATGCAAATGTGTTACCCTTGGCACAAACCGATGCGGACATTATCTGGCGGTACGATGCGTTCGGCGAACTGAAATCAATGCCGCATGACACGAATAATTGCGACATCATTCATTACGATGGCCTGCTCGTTGTCAATACCGGCAACGCACCGGACGTTACGCATCGCCGCGTGATTACTCCCGAAGCCCCCTCGCTGATTATTATGGATGCCGAACGGGGCATTCCGCTCGCCCGGGATAATTTCAATATCGGCAGCGATATTTCGCACGGCCAATGGTGTTCGCCCGCCTTCGGGAGTGTCAACGGCAAGGAAATGATTTTCTACGGCGGCGGAAACGGCGTGCTGCACGCGGTCTATGCTCCGAGCCGCGAGGAACTTTGGCGGCAATATGAGGCCAATGGTCGGCAACTTGTCCGATTGGAGCCTGCCTGGAAATTTCAGGGTGATCCTCGGGCTCATCAACCGGGCGGCGTGATTCCGCCATTTGTTATGGGTGTCGGAAGTCCGTCGTATACCTGCTTGCCACCGCCCGTTTTGGACGGCGAAGGACGGATTTTTATGATTTTCGGCCATGATGCTTGGAATGGAGCAAGACCTTACCGAAGTTGGTTGGCGTGTATTGATGCGGCAACGGGCCGACTGATTTGGGGAACGGACAACATTGAGGATGGAGCCGTCGCACCGCTTGTTGTGCAGGACGGGCTGCTTTATATGGCGGACCGGAACGGCAATTTTTATTGTTTTGATGCCGTAACGGGTCGGGAACATTGGAAATTGCAACTTCGCGGGGACATTTGGGCACGGCCGTTGATTGCCGACGGGAAAATTTACATAGGAACGGACCGGCGGATGTTCTACATATTGCAAGCGGGTTTGGAGTCGCGGATTCTATCGGCGATTACAATGCCGGATCGCATTTTCGCACCCGCGGCGGCGTCGGGCAACACGTTGTACATTGCCGGCGATGGTTTTTTGTACGCAGTCGAAGGAGGGCGGTAGCAACACGGCATCACCGCACCTGCCCGATGCGCCAAGCCCGAAAACCCGTTGCCGATGCGATCAATGACAACGCATCTTCCGCAATCGCCGGGCGAACAACCAAGGCCAATCCGATGCCGAGGTTGAAAACGCGTTCCATTTCGGCACCTTCCACATCGCCCAAACGCTGCAACCACGAAAAAACCTTCGGCACATCCCAAGACCGGTCAATTTCGAGCGACAGTCCCGACGGCAAAATCCGCCCGACGTTTTCCTGCAATCCTCCGCCCGTAATATGGGCAATACCGGAAACCTCCGCATTGGCCGCAAAGCGTTCCAGAATGGCCGAAACGCATTTTACATAAATCCGCGTCGGCTCTAAAAGGGCATCCGCAACGGTCTGTCCCAATTCCGGCACGAAATCATCGACGGATAATTTGGCAATATCGAACACGATTTTCCGCACCAGGCTGTATCCGTTGGAATGCAGGCCGGACGATTCGATGCCGATTAAAACATCGCCGCGTTGGATTGCTTTGCCGTCAATAATGTTGTCCCGTTCAGCAACGCCGACACAAAAACCGGCCAAATCGTATTCGCCGGGCTGATACATATCGGACATGATGGCAGTTTCGCCGCCGAGCAGAGCGCAGCCGCTTTGCAGGCATCCTTCGGCGATGCCGGTGATGATTTGTTCGAGCAGGTCGGGATCATCTTTGGGCATTGCGGCGTAATCGAGGAAAAAGAGCGGTTGGGCCCCGCAGCAGATGGCATCATTCACGCTCATGGCAACGAGGTCAATGCCGACGGTATTGTGCCGATTGGCTTGAAAGGCAACTTTGAGTTTCGTGCCGACGCCGTCGGTGCAACTGACCAGGACGGGATTGGTATATTGCGATGTTTTGGAATGGAGTTGAAACAGGCCGGCAAATCCGCCGTCGAGTTGGATGACGCGATCGGAGAAAGTTCGCCGCACGAGTTTAGGCAATCTTGCCATCGACTCGGCATATATGTCGAGGTCAACACCGGATTCTTTGTAGGAAACCATGGAAGGAGATTATACCGTAAACGGCAAGCAGGGGGCGAGTGTATTTAGTAGATTCGCAAGTTTCAGATTGAACACCAAAAGGTAGGCAGCCGACCGCCGGGCGGCAACACGGGACGTGCAGATTCTCACACATTGTCCGGCAAAATGCCTAATTCCCGCCAAAATTCCCTCAAGCCCTACAATCGGAATAACCGATACCCCTGTTAGTCCGTCGCCTGCGATGCGCCAACGGTTCTATGCCCACTGCAGTCAGTCCCATCAATCTACTCGTTAATGTCAGTTCCCTGCGTGGCCGACAAGCCCTGCAACAAGCCGACTCCGCTCTCACTCAATCCATTCGCAATCTCTCGTCCGGCCTGCGTATCCATACCGCAAAGGATGATCCCGTCGGTTTCGTTGCCAGTACCGCAATGAAATTCGACATCGTTACCAAGTCCCAAGCCGTTACCAACTGCGAACGAAATACCTCTCTCATCGCCACCGTAGATACGGCCCTCAATCAAGTCAATACCCTTCTCAACGACCTTCGCGGCCTGATTACCAATGCCGCCAGCACCGGCGGGGAAACGCCCGAAACGCTCGCATCCCTCCAAATGCAGGCCGATGCAATCATCGAAACCATCAACTTCATTTCCGCAACGACCTCTTTCCAGGGACAAAAACTGCTCGACGGCTCGCTCGATTTCAATACTCACGGCCTCGATTCCAGCAAAGTTTCGCTGCTCACCATCAACCAAGCCAACTTCCAAGGACGCACCGAAAAGGACATCGCGATGCAGGTTCAAGAACCTGCCCGGCAGGCCGAACTCTATTATCCCTACGGTACGCTCAAGACTGATACGTCGTTCACCATCGGCGGAACCGGCGGATACACATCTTTTTCATTCGATCGGGAAGCCACGGTTCAGGACATTGCCGACGCCATCAACCTCATCAGCGACTCAACGGGCGTCGGCGCGACCGTTTTTGCAAAGTCCAATCCCGGCAGCATCGTGTTGACTTCTTACGGCAAAAATAACGACGTTCTCGTTACCGCCAGCGAACCCGGTACGGCTGCGGGCAACTTCGTCTTCCGTTACACCGCACCGCGCGAAGGAAACGACGAACTGCGGCTCAACGTTGCCGAGGGCGACGGAAACAATCCCACCATCGTCGAAGTCGTCTTGCAAACGCAGCCCGGCGGGGATGTTTTGACCACGGCGGAGCAAGTTGTTACGCTGCTCAATACTTCGCCGCTCCTTAAAAATCTTGACGGAACAGGCCGTGTTACCGCATCGTTGCCCAGCGGAACGACCGGACTCGGCACGGTAACGCCCTTTGCCGAAATTGGATACTACGGCTGCATCAACGAGAACAATCTGTTGCAATTTCTCGCCCCGGCAGGGTCGCCGGCAATTAAGTTTTCAAGCACGCCCGGCACGCCGCTCTCCGTCGATGATACCACCTATCCGGCAGTCTATACCCACGCCGTTGCCCAAGTCCAAGGTTTTGAGCCGGGAACATCCTTCACGCTGCGTTCCTTGATGCAGGGGCCCGAAGGCGATGACGTTAAAATCATTTTCCGCGATGCGCCCGACGAATTCGCCGAATTTGATCCCGTCAGCCGGTCGGTCATCTTTTCCATCGACTTCACGGGCCGAGCGGATGATCCCGACCGACCGGATTTTTCGATGGAAGACCTTCGGCAACTCGTTGCGGACAGTCCCGAGGTCAATAGCCGATTCTCGCTCGTTCCGCACGCTTCGTATCCGATGGATGACCCGCCGCGATTTAGCAGCGATGCCTACCTCGGGATTGATGCGCAACTCGGACAAACTTCCGGCGGTACTGTATCGCCGGGATACCTTGTCGTCCATCTGGAAACCGATGAGAATGGACACATCAAAACGACGGCCAATGACCTCGTCAAGTTTTTCAATGCTCCGGCAACCGAAGAGTCGATGGCGGTGCTCGAACGCTGGGGAATCAGCGTTGCGAACATTGACCCAAGCAATATCAACTTGACGGCCTGCACCATCGGGCAAGCCGGTTTCGGGACGGGATTGCTGTCGCCGACGTTTGATTTGTCGCAACCTTGTCCGCCCGATGGCCATCCCGACGTTCACTTTACGAGTCACGGCAACGATGTCCGCGAAGGTTTTGCGACGGCGACCATTTCATCCAACGGCGGGCATAATGCGGATTGGACGATTACGGCCAAGCATGCCGGGGCGGCGTACAATAATGTTTCGGTGCGGGTTCTGACGGACGCGACGGGCCCTGCCGCCGTGTATGACCCGATCCTCAAACAGTTGACGGTGATGATTAGTCCAACCGAGCCCTCAACGGCGGAGGAAATCGTTGCTCTCATCAACAGCGATCCGGCACTGAATACATTGTTTGCCGCTTCGTTGCCTGCTCATTCCGACGGGCAAGGAACGATTACATCGAGCGACCGGGCGGTGCTTTCCGGTGGAATCTTGCCGATTGATGCCAGGGCGTATGGCTCCATCGTTGCGTCAGGCGGCGTGCATTCGACGTTTAATGTCCAATCCAATCGGGCGGATGCACAGTTCAACAACACGGAAATCCTCGTCGTAACGGACTTTTCCGGCCCTCGGATTTCGTACAATGCGCAATCAAAACAGTTGACGATTGGCATTGATCCGGGCAATCCGCCGACGGCGGAGCAAATTGTCGATTTAATCAATTCGACGCCGGACATCAGCGATATGTTTTCGGCATCGTTGCCGCCGTTTGTGGAGGGAACATCCGTTGTTCCCAACGGCAGCGGATTGGTGCAAATCGGCGATTTCGGGCTCTTGCAGGTCAACTCGGTTGGTGCGACGATGGGTGCCCCGATGATTGGAGCAACCGACAATGTCAGTTTGGGTATTGTCTTCCATTCGGTCGGCTACGGCAGCAAGGAATTTGTGGACCTATGGACAACGCATGGCGAATTGCCTGTCGTTGACCGATATGGGGTGCTGACGGAAAAGACATTTGGCGTGGACATTGTCGCGGAAATCAATGGCCGGGCGGCGATTGGAGAGGGCCGAACGGCGAAATCGGCAACAACGGATTTGGACATCGAAATCACGACGGATCCGTCGGTTTTGGCGGGCGATGTCTTTGGATTTCGGATTTCCGGCGGCGGAACCTTGATGCAATTAGGTCCGCAGGCCACTTGGACGCAGCAGATACGGATTGGCATTCAGAGTTCGCATTCGACGGCATTGGGTGGGGAAAGCGGGACGTTATCGCAACTGAAGACGGACGGCGAGTACAGTTTATTGAACAATCCTCATCGGGCATTTCGGATTCTTGAGGAGGCGCAGGTGCAGGTAACGGCAATGCGTGGCCGTTTGGGAGCGATTCAGCGTTCGCAGATAGAGCGGAATATGGACAATTTACGGGATGCGATCACGATAGAGACAGATGCACGGAGTAAGATCGCGGATGCGGATTTCGCGATGGAATCCTCGAATTTGACGCGTCAGCAGTTATTATTTCAATCATCGGTATCGGTTTTACAGCAATCGAGTCAAACGCGTCAGATGTTGTTGTCGCTGTTGCAGTCGTGATAGGGCGAAACCGCAATTTTCATCCTCTCCTTGTTGACTTTGCCGTCCGTCTATGGTACCATGGGGGCGTCAATCATTTCCAATTATAAAAGGAGACTAAACCATGAGAACTGTTCGCAATAAAATGTTAAACTGGGGGGGGGGGGCAAAATAGGAAAACACGAAACGCCCGCTTACGCGTCCCATTCCGTGCGAAAACGAGGTTTCACGCTCGTCGAACTCCTCGTCGTCATTGCCATCATCGGCATGCTCGTCGCACTCCTCTTGCCCGCCGTGCAGGCCGCTCGCGAAGCCGCCCGGAGAATGCAGTGTACCAACCATATGAAGCAGATGGGCCTTGCGGTACACAACTTTAGCAACACTTACAACGACGGGCTTGTGCCCGTGATTATCGCACCAGCCCGAGCAAGCATTTTCCCCTTACTTTGGCCTTTTCTCGAACAAAGTGCCACATACGAACTCCTTGCAGACGGCAAAACCGATGAGGCCCCGCATCCCCGGACCGACATTCTGAAAGAACTCATCACGCCCGGCAACAACGATGCGCTGATGGGTAATCCTGCCGAGTTTATTTGGTATGATTCGCTTACCGATGCGGAAAAAGATGCCCTCGGAGGGGTGCCGGTTAAAAAATGTCCCACCCGTCGCGGGGGAGTTGCACGCACACGAGCGGGCAGTGGTGACCCGGATTCGCGGGAATCTTACTTTCCCGGCCCGCTCAGTGATTACATTACCCTCGTGGTCGGCGGGCAAATGCGAAACCCGGATGGTGTAACGGCATTTTACTGGGCAGGGCTTGGTACTACCTCAACTAGACGCATAGAGCACTATGGCCCGTTTAGGATGGCAACCAGCGATTATGACAATACTCGCAGGGGGAGTGCTCCGGTCATTACGACTTGGAGCCCCCGGGATACCATGGCCTACTGGCGAGATGGATCGAGTAATCAACTCATTTTTGGAGAAAAAGCACTCGGAACCGATGATGGAGGTCATGGGATCAATTCATGCTGGGTATTCGGCGGCGGTCAGTCACGAGCCGATTGTGGTTTTTTGACGGCCCACGACTCTGCGACTGGTAATTCGATGGGAACTCAGTTTGCCCGAGGTTGGATTGTGGGTGCCAATAACCGATGGTTTGATGACGGTGCTGCGTGGTCTCAGGGGCCGCTTGCACGCCCCAGGACTGGCACCGCCGATATGTTCACCCGCATTGGAAGTTGGCATCCCGGAGTCACCAATTTTGTAATAGGAGATGGTTCTGTGAGGGCCTTCCCTGTAACGACCTCCTCGCGGGTGGTTACGCAACTTATCCACGTGTCCGATGGTACAGGTACGGCAATGCCGTAGTGTCCGGTAACATTAGAACGTATTTATTTTTGCTTTGGACAAAAAATCGTCATCCCGGCGCACGCCGGAATGACGGCTTGCGGCCAAAATAAAAATGGATCCGCCCTAGCAGGGCGGAATATACAAACACTTTACAATCATAAAATCATGAAAAAATTATACCTATTAGCAATACTGCTGACCTCGCTGATGATCGTCGGCTGCGGCGGTGGTACAAAAGTGACGGGAACGGTCAAGTATTCGGATGGAACTCCCTTTACGGAGGGCGACATCGTATTTGACAATGAGGCCACCAATGTGATTGGCTATATGGACTCACAGGGCCATTTTGCACTTTTCCAGGCGAAGCCTGGCGACCGCGTGCCGCCGGGGACGTATCGCGGAACGATTGTACCCAGAATAGGGGTTGTCGTTCCACGCAAGTACACTTCGACGGCGACGTCCGGCTTGGAAATCGTCGTGGAGCCGGGCAAGCCGCTCCATTTAGATATTGTGATGGAGGATGACCCGCCGGGCACCCCTCCATTATCGGGAATGCTGCTGGAGTTGTGATGGTTTTCCAAAACCGCTAACATTCCCGGCATTTTGCGTCTCGCAGGGCGAGGCGCAAAATGTTTCCGGTGCTCACGCCACGGACTCCACAGACGCTTCGCGCTCGATAAGCCTCGCCGCCGTCTTGCGACCAAATGTCCAAAACAGTGCCGGCCGTACAAAAAACTCCACCAACGTCGATGCGATCAATCCGCCAACAATCACCGTCGCGATCGGATACAATATCTCCCGACCCGGCATGTCCGGTGCCAACGTTATCGGAATCAACGAAAATATCGTCGTCATCACCGTCATCAAAACCGGTGCTGCTCGATTGCGGCCCGCCCGAACGATCATCTCCTTCGTAAAGGCCTCGCCCTCATTCTTCACCAAGTAAAAATAATGATCAATAATCAAAATTCCATTGCGAGTTACGATGCCGCAGAGCGAAATCATTCCAATCAGTCCCAAAATCGACCGATCCTGGCCCGTGATGACTATCGCCGCCACCGCACCGACCAACGCCAACGGCACCGCTAACATCACTTGGAGCGTAATGTTGACTGAACCAAATTGCCGATAAAGCACCAGAAAAATACATGCGAGCGATACCATACTCAACAATACCAATCGGCGAGTCGATTCCTGTTCGCTCTGAAACAGTCCCGTAATTTCGAGATACACACCGCCAGCCGTCAGTTCATCCATATACGGCTCCAACACGCGGTCTATATCGTTTTTCACATCGACGGAGCCTCGCGTCTGCGGATTCATCTGAATCGTAATTTGCGTTTGTCCCGCCTCGTGGTCAATCCGGCTCGGGCCGCTGGCATGAGCATCAATTTCCGCCACCGCAGAGAGCGGAATCAGTTGGCCCGTCGGCGTTTGAATCGGCATTTGAGCGAGTGCCTCCAAGTTTTCCCGATAGTTATCCGAAGCACGAAGCACCACATCAATCGTCCGCTTGCCCTCCAAAATTTGCGTCGTAACAATCCCTTGCATTGCCGTTTCGATGGTCGCATTGACCTCTTCGGGAACGAGCCCGTAAATTGCCAGTTCGTCCCGTTTGAGATTGAACCGAATTTGCGGAATATCCATTTGAATCGGGTCAATACGCGGATTGCCGATGTCAGGAATGTCGGAAATCAGTTGCTGAATCAGTGCCGCTGGACGGCGTAACTGCATCGGGTCTTCCGCACGGATTTTAATCGTGATTTTCGACCGCGTGCCCGTCTGTAAATGTGCAATCAGGTGTTGCAGCGGTTGATCGTAATACGCAACGGCACCCGACAGGTTTTCCGGGGCAATGACTTTGTCGATGTCCGCAAAAATGTCGATAATGTTTCGTCCGGATTTCAAATCAACCGTACACATCATTTCGGATAAACTGACCGGCATCACATGTTCATCGAGTTCAGCACGGCCTGTTCGGCGGACGACAGCGGTGATGCCCTCAATCTGCAAGAGTTGTTCGGCAATGCGTGAACTGAATGCTTCACTGGTTTTGAGCGAAGTGCCGGGAGTCAGGGCAACATTGACTTGCGGCGCTCCTTCATTGAACGGCGGCATAAAATCCCGTTGCAATGACATAAATGCAAAGACGGCAACAATCAAAGCGGCAGCGGCACAGGTCAGCACCGTCTTGGGAAATGTCAAACCAACTCGGATCGCCTTTTCCGCACTCCATTTTACCAATTTCATGGCCGGCGTTTCTTTATCCCGGTGCCGTTCGGCTTTCTTCGGCAACAGAAGATATGCCAATACCGGAGTCAGCGTCAATGAAACTGTAAGCGAGGCAAGAAGCGACACGACGTAGGCGATGCCCAGCGGCGTGAACATTTTGCCTTCCATGCCTTCGAGGAAAAAGATGGGAAAAACCACGACGGTCGTCGTAAACAATGCACTCGCATTGGCATTGCAAACTTCTTTGGCGGCACGAAAAATGATGGTACTTTCGGGCAAACGTTCCTCCAAGGCTTTCCGAAAATTTTCTCGCAATCGCCGATAGATGTTTTCGATATTGACAATCGCACTATCGACGAGTTCGCCGACGGCAAGCACCAATCCGCCGAGCGTCATCGTGTTAATCGAAAATCCAAACCAGGCAAAAACCAAGCACGTCGTGAAAATGGAAAGCGGAATCGCAATGACCGTAATGAGTGTCGTGCGGACATCCATCAGAAACAAAAAAAGCGTGAACATGACGAGGAAAGCACCCAAATACAATGCTTCTTCGACATTCGCCACGGCCAAATCAATAAACGTCCTCTGCTGATAGAGCGGAGCAATGCGGACGTTGGGATATTCTGCGTTGATTGACTGCTGAATTTCTTCGCCAATGCGTAAAATTCGTTCAGTAATTTCCCGGGTATCGCTGCCGACTTGTTTTTCGACGATGAGCACCACGCCGGGCCGACTGATGGTCGTTCCGTCGGGATTTTTGATATAGACACCGCTTGACCCGACTTTCGGAGCAGCGGCGGCGGTGATGTCGGCAACCTGATGCAACAGAATCGGCGGTGTGGAATCGCCTTTGACGACAAGGTTTTTCAGTTCGTCGAGTTCTTCGATGCGGCCAATGGATCGCACCAAAATTTCCTGCGGCCCTTGGTCGGTCAGAAAGCCGCCGGTAACATTCCGGTTGCTCCCTTCGAGGGCTGCTTGCATATCATCGAAGGTTACGCTATGCCGAAACATGTCATCAATCCGAGCAAGCACTTGATATTGTTTGAGGTCCCCGCCGATGACGAGAACTTCCGAAACACCGCCGGAACCGAGAATCCGTCTGCGTACTGTCCAGTCGGCAAGCGAGCGGATTTCCATCGGGGAGAGTTCGTTTTTTTCATCCCAAATGGTCAGATACATAATTTGCCCCATCATGGAGCCCATCGGAGCGATGCGGGGAACGATATTGGGCGGCAACTGATCGACGGCAAGACGCAGACGTTCATCAACAATTTGTCGGCACCGGATTGCGTCCATATTCCAATCGAATTCGGCAGTGATGACTACGAGACCGGCGGTCGTGCTACTTCGCAGGGCGGTTACGCCTGTTGCTCCGTTGAGATAGGTTTCGATGGGAGTAGTAACGATGGCGACGATTTCTTCGGGAGCCATACCGGGACATTCGACCATGACGACGACGCGTGGCCGGTTCAAATCCGGCAGCACATCGACGGGCAGTTGCGTTGCCTGATAGGCTCCGACGAGCATCAGAATAGCGGCAAGGGCGAGGACGAGGACTCGGTTGTTAAGCGAAAGGCGAATGATGGTGGTGAGCATGGGGAGCAGGCTGTAGGCTACAGACTGTAGACTGTAGGTTTTGGGGTATAGGGTTATTGGATGTGGGCAATGGTCATAGGCGTTAGACGATAGACTCCGAACAACGAACCCTATAGCCTAAAGCCTAATGCCTAGCACGCAGTGAATTTATCAGTCCATTGAGGACTTTGGCGGTTTCTACACATTTCGTTTCAATCTGTTCGGCAATTTCTTTGTTGAGATAATTGAGCCGTTTTGCAAGGGAAATTTGGTATTCCAGTTCACGTACACTTCCGAAAGCGATGTCGAGAAACCGCAAGTAATCGGCTTGAGTACGCCGGGCGCAGCCCTCTACGATATTTGAAGCAACCGAAACAGCACAACGCCTCATTTGCGACGTTAATCCATAACGCTCTTCGCTGGGAAACGTCGCTGTGTGGCGGTATATCAACAATGCCATCTCGTCGGCAAGTTCAAATGCCCGTAATTTTGTGTGGTCGCGCATGGAAGTAGGCTTTAGACTGTAGGGTTTAGAATCTACAAATTATAGTGTATCGGCTATAGATTCTAAACAACGAACCCTACAGCCTAAAGCCTACAGTCTATAGCCTAATGATCATGATCCCCGCAGCCGAGCGAACCGCCAGCAGCAAGTGCACGCTGATTTGCCGAATCCAATGCCGCAAGTATAAAACTCGCTCCTCGCACCGCAACTTGCGAACCAGGCAACAACGCCCCATCATTCGCAATCACAACGACATCCTTCGTGCGGTGAATCACATGCACCGGCGTTTTACGCCAAACCTTTTTTTCCTCCTCGTTGCCAACCCATTCAAAGACAATCATCTCGTTAATGTCCTTCGCTACAGCATCAACCGGAAGGACAATACAATTCGGCAACGGCTCGACCTCAACATACAATTCGCAACGCTGTCCCGGCTTGAAATGCCATTGAATATAACGACGCAAATTGCTTTCGCCATTGACCGCATAATCAGTAAACCGATTCCGCAAGTCAACATAACAGAAAAGCGTACCGCTTGCCGTATCAATCTTGTTGTCAATAGAACGCAAACGCAATCCCTCGACAATTTCGCGGTTTCCGTTACCCTCAAACGCTGCCGTTACACGACTGCCCGAAGTTAACGCTTCAACGAGCATCCGCTCGTTGACCGCAAAGACTTTTCCCTTGACCGCAAGTTTACAGTAGTCGGTCAGCAGACCAAGCGCATCGCCGACAGCGATGTTTTGCCCTACGGAAACAAACAGTTCATCAATCGTAAAGTAGTGTTCCTCATCATTCGCATGGGCTTGAGAGGCAACATTATCTTTGTTCTTAAACGGCGGTGCATAGACCGTGATGTTACGGATAATCGTGTTGTTCTTTTTCAGCGACTCCGCAATGTCCGTTTCGCTCAAACCTTGAAGGAGTAGCATATTTTCTTGGATTTCGATTTCCGAATCGATTTGGAATTTTTCGTATTCCAATTCACGGCGTTGCCGAGGAACGAAAAGCGGGTCAAGTCCAGCCCTTTCCAGTTCGGCAGCGTTGATATTCCGTTTTTGGAGTAGCAGCAAGAATTCCGTTTGGGTTTTCACCGATTCTTGTTGGTTAAGTAGAATATCGAAGAGCGGTTCTTCCGGCCCGACGGCAACGCCAGCTTCGTGATAGATCCGCGTAACGACTCCCGAAACCGGCGACGGGACCGTGAGTTGCGAAAAGCCGGGACGCTCGACGACAATGGCGGGAAAGGAAAACGATTTGTAAAAATCCGTAACTTCAACTGTTGCAATGGCGGAGTCATCGAGTCCGATGTTTCTCGCGGCGGTCGGCGTGATCGCAATTTCGGTCATTTCGCCGTGATGGTCATGGTCATGATCGCAATCATCATCGTGATCATGATCGCAGCCATCGTGATGATGATGTAGAAAGCGTTCGAGTGCGGTGCCTTGGGTCATGTAGACGGCACCGACGGCCAGCGTGCCGAGCAGTATGCAGGCAAGGATGGTATGGAATGGTTTTAGGGCTGTTGTTTTCATTGTATTGTGGGGGGTAGGAGGTTGATGGGAGGTGCAAATTTATGCAGGCACCGATTGAGGCAGGTCGTCAACCGCCGGGCGGCGACGTACGGCAATCTACACTATTGAACTCAAGCCAATCAAGAAATCAATTTAACAATACCCCATAAAGCAGGTGCAATCGCACAGAATGTGCAGAGGCAAGAAACGCCGAATCATCGCAAAAATCCGCATTGGACTGGACTGGTATTTCACCGGGAACAGTGAAGCCGCAATCGGCAAGGGAAAATTCCAGCGACTTAACGAATTCATTGGAAATACATTGTACGGTGATGGCGGGCAGGTCGTTTCCGTTGCAGAGTAGTCTTCCGCCGTCAAAATCGCCCAGGCAGCATGTTGCTGCGTGAACTGTCGGCATCGGCGGAAGAGTAGAATGTTCGCAATCATGTCCGACGTGATGTGTATCATCGTTTGCCAAACAGGGCGCACAGAGCAAGTGTCCGTCGGCCAAAGCGTACAAGGCCGCCAGAAGGATTACAAAACACCGAATGAATGCGGGATAGCGATCCATTGTGAGCAAGTTTAACTAATTTGAGCGTTTCCGTCAAGGTGAATTGTTATTTCCGGCGTGTGCCGGAAGGACTGCTGGACATTTCGTCTGCGTTTTTGGTATAACTAATGCCATAATGCAGTACATTCAACTCCAAATCACCTTTCCCACTGTGGAATCGGCACGCGATATGGCAACGAAATTGGTGCAGGAAAAACTTGTTGCCTGCGCTCAACTTTGCGGTACGGTTCAAAGCATTTATACCTGGAAGGGCGTTTGCGAAACAAGCACGGAGACATTGCTCTTGGCAAAAACAGCACTGCCTTTGTTTGAACGTGTCGAATCGACCATCCGCAACGGGCATCCCTACGAATGTCCGCAAATTGTCGCCCTGCCAATCATTGCTGCTAATGCGGATTATCTGGAATGGCTAGAGGAACAAATTTCGCTGGAGACAGAATTGCACGAACCAGAGGCGTGAACCCTCCGCCCTTGCGGTTTGGAGTCGAACGCTTAACTTGTCGGTTTTTTACGGTATAATTTTCGGAACATACTCGAGACGACGTAGATGATTCGCCAATTCCTCCTCATTCCGCTGCTCTGCTGCTTCATTGCAGGCTCAACAATCCACGCACAGGGACTCAACCTTGCCGGTCTCGATGAGCCTGCTCCGATTGCAGTACAAGCCGAACCCGTACCCGTACCCGACGCAATACTTGAACAAGGAATGCAGGAATCGCCCAGCCCCGTAAGGCCTAAAATGACGCTTTGGGCTCTCATTCAACACAGCGGCATCATCGGGTACATCATCATTTTGCTATCCCTGATTGCCGTCGCGTTGATGATTGAATATGCCTTGTCCATTCGGCGGACGATTTTGATGCCGCCGAACTTTGCCGATGATGTGCTAAAATTACTCACGCAGGGCCAGCCCAATGCCGCCTTGCAAAAATGTCAAAACGATCCCAGTGCTCTCGCTCAAGTGTTGCATGCCGGGATGACGCAGTACGAATTCGGTTGGGACGCCGTCGAACGTTCGGCTGAAGAAGCAACGGCTGAGCAGGCGTCCCGACTGTACCGCAAGGTTGAGTATCTGAATATGATAGGCAACATTGCTCCGATGTTGGGTCTGCTCGGGACGGTCGTCGGGATGGTGATTGCTTTTCAGGAGATGGCGGAGGCCGAAGGATATGGCCGGGCGGCAGACCTCGCACGGGGAATTTATTTGGCATTGATTACGACGATACAGGGCTTGCTCGTCGCGATTCCTTGTTTGGCGGCGCATTCACTCTTTAGCAATCGAATTGCGACTTTAATTGGGGAGACGACCTTCGTTGCCGAACAAGTTTTGCAGCCGATTAAGAAAAACCTATTGCGGAAACGGAATTAGCGGGTCGGGCGCGATGAACGAAGTATCGCTTTTTTCTCTTCGGTGTCGGCAACGTCGTACGGAGTACTGCCGAAATTGTTTTTGGCATCGACATCTGCACGCCGTGAAAGAAGATAACGTAATGCCGCAACATTTGGATTGAAATGAGCCGCAAGGTGTAGCGGAGTGTTGCCGGCATTATTCGGTGCGTTGATGTGTGCTCCTCGTGAAATCAAAATCTGCAAAATTTCTGCGCCTCTGAACTGAGCCGCAACGTGCAACGGCATGTTGCCAACATTATTTGTCGCGTTGATACTCGCACGCCGCGACGCAAGATGCCGTGATACTTCTATGTTGGGATTGAACTGAACTGCAATGTGCAACGGCGTGTTGCCGTCATTATCTTTTGCATTGACTTCTACGCGTTGCTCAATAAGATATTGCAACACCGCGACATTGCGGTTGTTATGAGCCGCCGCATGCAAAGGAGTGTAGCCGGCAGCGTTTCGTGCGCCGAGATTCGCACCTTGAGCGACAAGATATTGCAATACTTCAACATCAGAATTGAATCCGGCGGCATGGTGCAACGGCACAGCATTAAAACGGTCTGTCGCATTGACATCTACGCCGGCTTCAATGAAAAACGTAACATCCAATACGGTCCCCTGCCGTGCCGCTTCGAAAATATCCGTGATATGGCCGGGCGGATGATAACCATTGTCTTCGTCTTGCCCATTTTTCCCGTTGTCGTTACCATTCCCATTGCCGTTGTCGTTACCATTTGAGGGCGGGGGCGTCGACAATTCAAATGAAAACCGTTTTTGCCCTTTGGATTCAAGGATAATCGGCGCAAGTCCCGACGTCTCTGGAGTTCCGTACTTTTTCGGGATCAACTCTTCTGCAAATGTCACGTCGTACTCTCCCGCCTTTGCTCCATCTGTCATCTGTCCCTCGAAATAGGTGCGTACCACAAACCTTCCGTTGGAATCGGTCGTTCCGCTGGCCGTTCTTCCATTTTCGCAACGGGGCAGTAGGATAACTCTGGCACCTTCAACCGGCAACCCATCGAGCGTAAGCGTCCCGACAATGTGTAGCATTCCGTGCGGATTTCCCTGCCAGTAAGCGAATAGGCTAAAAAAAGCCAAAATGCAAAGAAGGACGGAAACACCGCTGATGATTTTAAGTTTGTGCTGCGAAAAGTTCGCTCGCAGCCACGTACTGCCTTGATTAAATGAACCCGCAAATTGAGATAAAAACTCGCTGCCGGTTGCGTTCTCTCTTGGCCGGGCAATGGATACAAGCTCCCGGGCAATCAGAACAATCGGCTCGCCTTCAATATCGTCTTCGTTATCGAAAGCAAGGTCTTCATCGTGATCGTCCGCACGGTCATTCAGGTCGGGCGGGGCGAGATTGAATGTCCCAACCTGTTCCTCTTCCCGATTTTCGACAACGGGCACGACAAAAGGGGTCGCTGCTGCGTCAGGAGCCTGTGTCGTCGACGGAAAGCGAAAGCCGGACGCTTTTTTCGCAAGACAAGATTGTCCTTGTGCATTTTCAATCCGCGTTTCCGGCGTAATAACGCCTTGTGCGGCAAGTTCCCGAAATTGCCGGTTCGTAAAGGGGCCAAATTTTTCGCCGACGGCATCGTAATAAAACCAAGTCGTTTTTTGCACGGCCGGGCCCGCCGGCGTTGAAGGATGAAACTTCAAGCCCTGCACTTTGCGAGCAAAGACGGATTTACCCTCCTGGTTTTCGACTAACGTCTCCGGCGTGATCAGGCCTTGTTTGGCAAGATGTTTGAACTCTCTGTTGGTGAAGGGGCCGAGTTTTTCGCCGATTGCATCGTAATAAAACCAGCCGGTCTTTTGCGGAGGCTCGATCTTGTTGCCTTCGGGTTTCTCATTGCCGAAAACGATGCCTTCGAGCGAATCGGCAAAGACTTTCACGCCAGCAACTGTTACCACAGTATCCGGCAAGACTTCGCCCGTCCGTGCCAGCCCAAACAGTTGACTTTTCGTGAGCGAAACGGACTTCGATTTGAGCCGTATTTCGAATACGATTTCGTCCCCGGGCGCAATTCCTCGCTCTTCTTTGGGGGCGTCATCCGCAACGTTGAAGTCGTTTTGCATAATACGTTTGTTTCTCCTGGATCATTGCCGTAATGTTTGCATCACAACGACGGAATCGTTACTGTGCTGTTGATCGCACCCATTTCCGCCCAAATGCCAGCGAGTCTTTGTATGTCGTCGCAGTTCCCCCGCTGATATGCTTTCCGATAAGGCCTTCGCTGAAAGCAACGCTATTGCTTGTGCCGCTCGTTACTGCACCAATACTGGCAACAAAATCATAAGTCCGTACCCAACTTCGCGGCATGTTAAATTGAGATACGTGGAGAGAGCAGTCCGCATTGTTATTTCCCGTGGTAACGATTCCCGCATCTTGGGGCAGAAACAGATAGTTCTCTGTATCGTTTCCAGACAGGTCGCCGCGACATGCCCGATAGTTCGAAACGGCCAAGTACCAAAATCGCGGGGCAGACAAGCGTCGGTCATTAAACATCGTACGTCCATCTATATCCGAAGGGCAAAGCAAGATGGACAGCCGATGATTGCCTTCCGAGCGACCAAGAATCGACCGGCTTTCCAGATATTCTGCATTACCTGCGTCATAGGGCACATAGTCCGTCCGTTCAATTAGCGAATCATAGAGAGCCTGTTGTTCCATAAAGGGGAGCAACAAGGGAAACATACCACTGCGTCGGACATTAAGCGATGCGGCGATGGGGTCGAACGCGGATGCCGGAAACCTTTGATAAACACCATGAAAAAGGTGGACGGCCGGTACGAGTTGCCGCAAATTGTTGCTACATTGCATTCGTCGAGCGGTTTCTCGGGCCGCTTGGACAGCCGGCAGTAAAAGGGCAATGAGCATACCGATGATTGCGATCACGACAAGGAGTTCGATGAGCGTGAAGGCGTGCTGTCGTTGCCGTCTTATTTGGGTTTCGGCAGCAAAAATGACAGAGTTTTGCATAGTTGCGCAGATGGTACTTTTTGCCCCCTTTTAGGCGGCGTGCATGATAAGGGACACATTGTAAGGGACAACAGGGAGCGAGTCAAGAGCATAATCTCGCGTCATGATCGCGAGCGGAAGCCGTCAAAATCGCTATTCCGGCTTGCTTCGGATAACGGCTTCCGAACAAGTCTATTCCCCGCATCTTGACAAGCCCGACGCGAACAACTATATTGACCGCATGACTAAAAACCTCAAAATCGCAGTGATCGGCGGAGATGGCACCGGACCCGAAGTCGCCAACGAAGCCGTTAAAGTCCTTAAAGCCGTCGGAAAAATCGAAAATATCAATCTGCAATTCGATGACTTCGATATAAACGGAAATCGTTACCTTAAAACCGGAACCATCATTACCAACGAAGAAATTGCAGCGCTCCGGCAATACAGTTCCATTCTGCTCGGTGCCATCGGCCATCCCGACGTGGAACCCGGTATCTTGGAACGTGCAATCCTGCTCCGGCTTCGCTTTGAATTCGATCAATACATCAACCTCCGGCCCGTAAAATTGTTGCCCGGCGTGGATACGCCCCTCAAAGACAAAGGCCCAGAAGACATTGATTTCGTCGTCGTTCGGGAAAATACCGAAGACCTTTACACCGGCACCGGCGGATTCCTGAAAAAAGATACGCCCGACGAAGTTGCCACACAAACTGCCGTCTATACCCGAAAGGGAACGGAACGCTGCATCCGTTGGGCCTTCGAATACACGCGAAAACGCAACAATCCCAAAGGTAAAATGCTGACGTTTGTCGGAAAAACGAACGTGTTGACATACGGACATGACCTTTGGCAGCGGACGATGCTGGAAGTCGGCAAGGAGTATCCCGACGTGAAGACGGACTACAATAATGTTGATGCGTGCTGTATGTGGATGGTTAAAAATCCAGAATACTATGACGTGATTGTTACGACGAACATGTTTGGCGACATCATCACGGATTTAGCGGGAATGATTCAGGGCGGGATGGGCGTTGCGGCGGGCGGCAACATCAATCCTGAGCAGGGCGGTTGCAGTATGTATGAGCCGATGGGCGGCAGCGCGCCGAAGTATACGGGCAAGAATGTGATCAATCCGATTGCGGCGATCAATGCGGCTGCAATGCTTTTGGAGCAGGAGGGATTTGCATCGGCTGCCGAGCGAATTATGAAGGCGGTCGCGTTCGTTACGGGCAACCGGATGAAGAGCCAGGCCGCTGGCAAAATGGGTTATGGAACCGCCGAAGTCGGCGATTTGGTCTGCGAAAATTTGTAAGACTTGCTCGGAAACCCTCGCAATCGGCACTCCGGCATTAGCGAGTATTTCAGATTATTCTGGACAAAAAAGCCGTCATCCCGGCGCAGACCGGGATCCAGACATTGCGTGCGATGTTGGTTCCTCTGGGTTCCGGCTTTCGCCGGAATGACGGAAACGCGTCCAGAGCAATTTGAAATACGCATTAGTCGGAACCCAGCGGGACGGCGACTTACCGAAACAGATCTTCAAATTCGTTGCCGATTGAAATGTCGGAAGAAGTCGATGATTCCGCTGAAACCTGCACTCGCTCTTCAGGCAACCAACGGACTAATTGATACTTCACATCACGTTGCATCTCCGAACCATGCAGGACAGAAAGATGCAACACGTACAGGCCAGTTTGGGGAGCGGGATAAATCTCAACTTGGATTTGCCAGTCTGGCAACCGTTCGATGGCTTTTCCCTCATCGGCTTGAATCGGTGCGGACTGTGCAAGCAGTTCGTTGAGCAGTGCCTGGCACGCATTTTGTGCTTCGGCCAATTCCTTCGCCGTGTTCATCGTTTGCAAAGCGGACCGCGTCGTTTGAAAGACAGCCATCAGTCCAATAAACAATACGGCCACGGCCAGGAGCACTTCCAGCAACGTGAAGCCGGTTTTTCGATGGAATTCCAGTTTTTGGGGCATAGTGTTTTGCTTTGGCACGAACGATCATTAGACATGTTCGGAAACCCTCAAAATCGTCATTCCGGCGAAAGCCGGAATCCAGCGGAATCAGCATCACTCGCAATGTCTGGTTTCCGGTCTGCGCCGGAATGACGGTTTCCGAACGATTATTGTATCAGAGAGCCGGTCGGGTGTGTTCCAATCCCAAACTTTAACTCGCACACCGTCTTAATACGCTTCGAAAAAGCGATTGTCCGTCCCGCCGCTGCCGACCTTAAAACTTACCGGACGAAAGCACTTTGGGCAACGCCCTTCATAGCCGGTGCCCTCCTTATTGATGTAAATGCGAACATAAATGTTGCAGCAGTTGAATCGGACACCGACAAATTTCCGCTTTTCTCTTTGCTCCGGCGGATTTTGTTCTTTCTGCGGCAATGGATTTTTGGAACTGTCAGGCATAGCGTTTTTCATACTGTTCAAAGCCTCAAAGTCGGGATCGCAATGGCCATTATATTGTATATTGTTCGGCGTTCCTTCCCAACAGCATCCGCATAATCAGTTCGTCAAACGGAACTGCCGTCGATGACACAATACAATTCAACGCATTATCAATGCCGTAACGCCTGATGTCGTCGAGAAATGATGCAAACTTCCGTTTGTATCGGCGAAGCATATCTTCGCTGATCGTAACATCGAATGTTCCGCCGGTTTCGACATCGTGCAGTTGCAAATCGCCCAACATTGCCGGTTCGGCCTCTTGGCCGTCGTGAATTTGAATGATATGCGGTTCATATTTCTGATAGCGTAATATGTCCAATCCCGCCTTAAAGCCTTTGGGATCATAAAAATCGCTCACCACAACGACCAGGCCCGTATGCTGTTTTTGGAGAACGAATTCCCGCATCGCCGCCGCCAAATCGGTTGTGCTGCCGAGCGTTTCCAGCGATTCCAAAAACCGAATGGATCGCAATATATGCTGCTTGCCCCGCATTGCCGGGAATGTTTGATACAACTTGTCGGCAAAGGCAATTAGCGAAACCCTATCGAGACCGGCAAGAGCAACGTACGCCAATGCGGCAACGACTTGTCGGGCATAGTCGAATTTGTTGGGATTGCCTGCCGACATGCTTTTGGAGCAATCGAGCAGAAAGTAGATGTTCAAGTCTTTTTCTTCTTCAAACCGCCGGATGAGTTGATTTCCGAATCGGGCATAGACATTCCAATCGAGATACCGCAGGTCGTCGCCGAAACTGTAGTTTCGATGGTCGGCAAACTCGATGCCGCTTCCCAGTTGCCGACCACGGCGATTGGCAAGCAGTTGACCTTGAAACACCCGTCGGGAGGCGAGCGAAAGGTGTTCCAGTTTTTTGAGAAATGCGGTATCGAACATGATGGTTGCATTTATTATACCTGTTCGGACGCTTTTATCCAGAACGAAATGGAATACTCGCCAACGTTTTGGAAATATCCGTTTATGGTACAATTATTTCGCATTTCCGAACCCGAAAAAAACAATGCAACTTTCCCTGGTCATTCCGCTCTACAACGAAGCAGAAAGTCTTGAACAACTCCATCGAGAAATCTGCGGCGTTGCCGAAAAAAACAATTACAACGTCGAAATCATCTTCATCGACGACGGCTCGACCGACCAAAGTTGGAACATCATCGAAAAAATCTCGGCAAACGATTCCCGAGTCCGCGGAATCCAATTCCGCCGCAACTTTGGTAAAGCAGCCGCTCTGCAAGCCGGTTTCAAAGCCGCTCAAGGCGATTTCATTCTCACACTCGATGCCGACTTGCAAGATGATCCCAAAGAGATTCCCGACTTCCTCCGACTGATGGAAACCGGCCTCGATGTTGTCAGTGGTTGGAAACAACGCCGACATGACCCTTGGCATAAAGTGTTTCCTTCCCGTGTGTTCAATGGAATGATCGGTTTTATGACCGGCGTGAAACTGCACGACCATAATTGCGGAATGAAATGCTATCGCCGGGAAGTCTTGGATGAAATCGCTTTGTACGGCGAACGGCATCGCTTCATCCCGGTCCTTGCCGCCGCTCGCGGATACAAGGTCGGCGAAAAGGTCGTCGCTCACCGTGCCCGGCAGTTTGGGCAATCCAAATACGGTTTTACTCGATTTGCAAAGGGCTTTTTGGACTTGCTGACCATTTGGTTTTTAACGCGGTATGGTCAGCGTCCGCAGCATTTTTTGGGAACGATTGGATTGACTATCATCGCATTGGGAATTGTCGGTTATTGCCTTCAAGTCATCGGGCTTATGCTGGGATTGGGAATTACGGTGGCGAATATCTTTGTAGCGTGTGTGGCAGGGTTATTCTCGCCTTACTTTCTTGTACCGATTTTGCTGGGCGTGCTTTTCATTGCATTGGGTTTCGTCGCGGAACTGTTCGTATCGAAGACGATTCAGGCGGATACGTGTTATGCGGTGCGGAAGGAGAGATAGCATAAGAAATCCGTTCCATCGCAGTACAACTTGCCAAATTCACGACGTTTGCTAGAATCTCCCTCATGCAAACGAACGACCTCCGCGAGCAATTCCTCGCTTTTTTCGAATCCAAAGGTTGCGTCCGAAAGCCGAGCGACGTGCTCGTGCCCAAATGGGATCCCTCCGTACTCTTCACGCCAGCAGGAATGAACCAATTCAAAGATCATTTTCTCGGTCGCGTGAAACTCGCCTCTCCAGATGCTCTGACCAAAGCAACCACCTGCCAAAAATGCCTGCGAACCGGCGACATCGACAATGTTGGACGCACCGCTTACCATCATACCTTCTTCGAAATGCTCGGAAATTTCAGTTTCGGAGACTATTTTAAGAAAGAAGCCATCCACTGGGCCTGGGAATTTCTGACCCACAAAAAATGGCTCGCTATTGAACCTGCAAAACTTTCCGTAACCGTCTACAAAGACGACCACGAAGCCGCAAAAATTTGGCTCGAAGAAATCGGTATTCCCGAAAAACGCTTGCAATATCTCGACGAAGACGAAAATTTTTGGCCGGCATCCGCTCCAAGTCTCGGGCCCGACGGCGTTTGCGGGCCTTGCAGCGAAATTTATCACGATACGCCCAGCGGTCCCGTCGAAATCTGGAACCTCGTCTTCACACAGTTCAACCGCGTCGGCGATCCGCCCAATAATCTGCAGCCCCTGCCCAGCAAGAACATTGATACCGGAATGGGCCTCGAACGCTGCGCTGCCGTTTTGCAGGGCGTCGATACCAATTACCATATCGACATCCTGCGTCCGCTGGTCGAGGCCGCTGGCGAAGTGCTGGGCGTAAAATATGAACCGATCACCGGGGGGCTAACACCCCCCGCTCATGCCGACAATGCCCGCCGTTTGCGTCGCATTGCCGACCATATTCGAGCGTGTGCCTTTGCGGTACACGAAAACGTCTATCCCGGCAACAAGGAGGAAAAGTACGTCATCCGCCGTTTGCTCCGCCGGGCCGTGCTCGATGGCCGGCAGATGGGGCACCGCGACACATTCCTGCATCTGCTGATCCCAAAAGTTGCGGAACTGATGAAGGAACCCTACCCGGAACTGTCCGAAACGACGCAACGGGTTGCCAAAGTGATTGAAACCGAAGAGGAGCACTTCATCAGCACGCTGGATTCCGGCCTCGATAAAATCGAACGGATTTTTAGCGAAATGCACAGAGCCGATGGCACCAGCCGGGAAGCCGACCAAGGCCGTAACCGGCAGGTTGCGGGACACGACATTTTCGACATGTACCAGACGTTCGGCTTCCCGCCGGAATTGTTCGAGACGATGGCAACGGAGCGCGGCTTCGCTTTCGATTGGGAAGGGTTTAGAAAGGAAATGGCCCACCACGGCGAAATTTCCGGCAGTGCGGAGAAGGGTGCGCTCTTCAAAGAGGATGTGCTGGCGGAAATCAAGCAAAAGCACAAGACGGAATTCGTCGGGTATGACGCGACGGAGTGTGAAGCGAAGATTATTGCAATCGTTGCCGATGGGAAACTCGTTGATTCCGTGCCGAAGGGACAAACCGTGAAAATTGTCTTGGATCGTACCTCCTTTTACGGCGAAAAAGGCGGGCAAGTCGGCGATAAGGGATGTTTACAGAGCCTGTTGCGTCAATTAAACGACAACGCGTTTGCCGTCGAACATGCCCAAATTGACGGCGATTTGGTCTTGCACGTCGGAAATTTTGGCAACGGTTCGCTTAAAGTAGGTGATACCGTTCTTGCATCAGTTTGCAATGACACACGCCAAGCGATAGCCCGAGCGCATACGGCAACGCATCTTTTGCACTATGTGTTACGCAAAACATTGGGAGAACATGCCGAACAGCAGGGATCAAAAGTGGATGCCGACATATTGCGGTTCGATTTTACCAATCACCAGGCGGTAAATCGTGAAACGTTGCAAACAATCGAAACGGAAGTCAATCAACTCATTATCCGATACGCCGAAATTGAGAGTTGCGAACAGACGGTCGAAGACGCGAGGAAAGCAGGAGCCATCATGCTCTTTGGAGAAAAGTACCCTGAAATGGTTCGAGTGATACAAGCCGGCGAGAGCAAGGAACTCTGCGGCGGTACTCACGTTGGGAACACGTCGCAAATTGGTCTTTTCAAGATTATTTCCGAGGAAAGCGTCGCGGCGGGAGTGCGGCGTATTACAGCACTCACCGGCAACAAAGCGGTCGAAAGAGTCTTAACGGATTCCCATACGCTTCAACAACTTGCGTCGTTGCTAAAAATCCCTGCGGACGAAATTTTGGCCAAAGTTGAAAATCTCAATGCGCAGGTCAAGCAGATGAAAAAACAGTTGGCCGCGTCGTCTGCGACGCGAAGCACATCGCAGGGCGGTGCGGCCAACGCGGATGCGTTGATTGCGTCTGCCGAAATCATTAACGGCATCAAATTGATCGCTTGTGAACTGTCGGATATGGATGTCAATTCGATTCGCCAGTTGATCGACCAGATTCGGCAAAAGGCGGATTCTGTTTTAATGTTATTTGCGGTAAATGCGGAGGGCAAGGTGATGCTTTTATCAGGAGCGAGTCGGGACATTACGGACAGGTATAGTGCATTGGATTTGATCCGTCGGGTTGCACCGTTGGTGGGCGGCAAGGGCGGCGGTGGGCGGCCGGACTTTGCTCAATCTGGCGGCAGCGATGCGAGCAAGTTGGCGGAAGTGTTTGCAGACGCGAAAAAGTATCTCGGATGATGCTTTCAGGCCGGACGCAAGCGATTCCTGACCAATTTGGCTGGCCTACGGCACCACGTACGGGCAAAGCAAATACACCCTCGGCGTCGTCATCTCGGATAACGTTCGATTGGGCAGCAGCATGTTCGGCACGCGGCTTTCCAACATGGATTCAAAAAACGATAACTTCGGCATATACTGAACCACTCGGTATTCCTGTTCTAGCAAATCGGCCAAATCGCCCGCCCGCTCAACCGCCTCGTCAAGAAAGCCAAGATGATCAACCAACTTGTGATGCAAAGCCTCATTTGCCGTATAAATCTGTCCCGTCGCAAGGTGATTCACCTCGTCTGGACTCAACAACGCCCGGCGGCCCTCGACGATGACGTCCTTGAATCGGCCAAAATTTTCGTCAATCAACCGCTGCCAAATGGCACGCTCTTCATCGCTCATCGGCTTCATAAAACTCCCCATCGCTTTGTGCTCGCCGCTGATAATCGGCGTTGATTCGATGCCGATTTTCTTGAAAAGTTCCGACGCATCAAACAGCGACGCAATCACGCCAATCGAGCCGGTAATCGTCGAAGGTTCCGCAAAAATTTCGTCGCCGACCATCGACACGTAGTACCCCCCGCTCGTCGCGACGGAACCCATACTGACAACGATGGGGATTTCCCGTTCGGCCTTCATTTTTTTGAGCAGATGCAGATAATAATCGCTTCCGGCCATCGTCCCGCCGGGAGATTCAACCCGCAACACAACGGCTTTAATTTTGGAATCCGCCAAAACCCGCCGGATTTGTCGGGCAATGAAGCCGTCCGAGTCACTGGTGATCACGCCCTCGATGGAGACGACGGCAATTTTGTTTTCGGCTTTGTCGTTTCCGCCGATCATTTTTTCGGTTACTTGGTTATCAAGTCTTTCGCTTGATAGATCGCCGAACACATCCGTCCCGACGGACAGGATCATCACTGTCCCGACGAGGACGCAAATGCCGACTATCCCGAGCAAAAAGAAGCAAAATAGAGCGAACATGGCACCGCACCCGCCGGATCGTGCGGGCGGAGGCGGTGTATGGGGACGCGGCGGCAGTTGCTGGGGCGGTTGAGCAGGCGGAGCACTCGGCGGCGGTGTTGCCGGACCGGGTTGAGGTGAATCGGGCGAATTGTCGGACATGGACTTCTTTTAGCAGGAAAACCTACAGGGATTATACTCCAACTTCGGCGGGGATTCACCGGGGGGGACGCCGCACCGTCTTTGTGTCATCGTCCTACGTCGGAAAAATAAACTCCGGCACGACGCGTTTCGGCACGATGCCGTGTTCGTATGCCTGTTGGAGCAATTCCTTGACCGCTTGACGGCCTACGTCGCCAAAATCAAGCGTCCAATCGTTGACGTACATTCCCACAAACTTGTCCGCATCGCTCCGCTCCAGGCCCCGACCGTATTCCAAGGCATAATCCAATGCTGACTCCCGATTCTCCAAGGCAAATTTGATACTCCGATGCAATAGGCGAACAACATCGGAAATCGTCTGTCCCGGCAAATCCCGGCGGATGGCATTCGCCCCGAGCGGCAACGGCAAACCCGTCTGTTCCGTCCACCAAACACCCAAGTCCGCGATGAGTTTCAGGCCCTCCTGCTTGTATGTCAACTGCCCTTCGTGAATAATCAGGCCTGCGTCGTATTGTCCCGACTGCACGGCCTCGGTAATCTGATCGAACGGCACCTTAATCAGTTCGACGTTGGTTCGGCCTTCTTTTGCAAGGTATAATTTCAGCACCAGGAACGCCGTCGTCAACTCGCCCGGGATGGCAATCCGCATCGGAGCGTTTTTCGGGTGCGGCGAGGCTAATTCTACTAAAATCGGCCCGTATTGGTCTCCCATACTGGCACCGCAGTTGCACAGGGCGTAGACGTCATTCAGATAAGCGTAAGCGTGAACGCTGACAGCGGTCAGTTCGAGTTCGCCGTGGAACGCTCGGCGGTTGAGGGTTTCGATGTCAACGAGTTCATGCACGAACTCGTAAGGGCCTGTATCGAGTTTGTCCTTGGCCAGGGCGTAGAACATAAAGGCGTCATCGGAATCAGGACTATGTCCGACGCGGATTGTTTGTTTTGACACGACAATAAAAGGGAAATAAAACAATGATCCCATTATTGTACCGTATTGCGGTGTTATAAGGCGAGTACGTTTGCCTCACCGCGGACTGGTTCCGCCGAAGTACACCATCAACAACACGACCAACATGCCCGCAAAAAATACCGCTGCGACATAACCCGAAAAAAATAATGTCCAAAACCATATCGGAACATGACGATACCAATCCGCAACACGAGAACCCTCCAACGGTGTCGTCGCCATCAACTGCGTTTCCTCGAGCGGCATATTGCCCTTTTTACGCTCCGCAAGAGGTCTTGCCGACTCCCGACGAACACGCATCGCCCGTTTCAAATCAATGTCATTCACCTTGGCCAAAGCCGAATCCATTCCGGCATCCTCCCCGCGCTGCGAGGATGAGCCGGTCAATGATATTAACGCTGAACCCGTCTCCGAACCAAACAAATTCACATTATCTTCCGCAACCCCAAGCACGCCCGTATCCGCATGGTCTTCCGTTTCCGATTGCTCCTCTTTTTGCTGCTGCAACAACTGCATCGAATCCGGCTTGCCGATTTTCTGAACATTGACCCGTACGCGAAACTTGCCCGTCCCCGATGAATCCGCCTCGCTAAAATCTTCCGGCTCCGCATGGCCGTTTTGTATGAGCCAATGTTCCAAATCCTGTACGACTTCCTTGGCCGATTGCTGGCGAAAATCAGGATGCTTCGCCATCATTTTTTTGCAAAGGGTAACAAGGTCGCCGGGCGCGTCGGGCCGACTGTCTAAAATGCTGGCCGGCTCGCTCTGCTGATGATCCAAAAGCCGTTTGGATACGGAACCTTCGGGAAACGGCGGATGGCCCATCAAACAGAAATACAGCACGCCGCCGAGTGCATAAATATCCGCTCGGGCATCGACTTTATGACTGTCAATCGCTTGTTCGGGGGCAAGATAATCGGCCGTACCCAAAATCGTATCTTCTTGAATATGCGTGATTCGGCCTTCGTAGACTTGCTCATCAAGCAGGGCCAAACCGAGATCGAGCACCTTCACTTCCCCCTGCGGATTGACGAGAATGTTGCTCGGTTTCACATCGCGGTGAATAACTCCGATGGCGTGTGCATGGGAAAGGGCGTCGGCGGTTTGACGCAGGATATTGACGATACGGGCAAACGGAAGTTTTTTTTCCCGATCGACAATCGCTTGCAGATTATCGCCGGGAAAGTACTCCATGATGATGTAATGCAGATCGCCTTCGTGGTCGAAATCGTAGGCTCTGATGATATTGGGATGATCCAGAGCGGCAATGGCTTGTGCTTCGCGGATAAAGCGTTCGAGATAGATTGCTTTTTCGAGTCGTTTTCGGGGCAGGACTTTGACGGCCACACGGCGTTGCATCAAAACGTGTTCGGCGAGATAGACGCTGCTCATTCCGCCGGAGCCGAGGTGTCCGAGAATTTTGTATTGCCGGAGAAAAAAGCCTTTGTATCGTCCTTTGAGGAGTTGTCGGGACTGCCAGGAGGTCAGGACATATTTTTGAACGAGTTGTTTGGCGATGAAGGCGGGATCCCCGAGTTGTTCTGGTTCGGCATTGGCTTCGATATTCGCAAGGGCTTCATCGAGTTTAGCCGGTTCGACCAACTCGCTGCGGCGTAGGATTTCGATGAAATGGGACACGGCAGGCATTGCATGATATTGTAGCGGATAGTTTTGTGCTTGATACACCCGGGCTGGTGGGGCGGATGGGCGGCACGGCTAACGCCCTAACATTCCAGCAACTTCCGAATCTCCTCGACGCTCGGCACCGTGCCGACTCGCAGTGTGTTGACAGGACTATTGCAATCTCAAAAATGAGTGGTACAGCGGGCGGATAATTAGGGCGTGTTGGCACTAATCTTGCATAGTATCGACGAAATCGTTATAGTGTGCATCATGGAATTGATATCCCAGCACATAAAAAGTATTCAACATTTGCTGTCCAAACAACGCGGCAATGTTGAAATTGACGATCTTTCGTTTTTTCAAGCCTTGCACTCCATCGCCGAAAACGGATATAAATGGCGAGCTTTGCCCGAAAAGTTTGCCAACTGGAACAGTATTTACTGTCGTTTTCGCTACTGGATTGATCGCTGCATCTTCGACCGCATCGAAAAATATCTCAAGTCGCAAGCCGCTAATGTCAAAGGGATTAAGGCTCTTTCATTAGATAGCACTTACATCAAAGTTCATCCTGATAGTACAGGTGCGCCCAAAAAAGGGCCGCAAAGTATCGGCAAAAGTAGAGGCGGTTTAACGACCAAAATACACTCGATCGTTACCGATGAAAGTAGCCGATTATATATATCTTGCTGTTTGTATCAGTAGCAGAAGATATTGAAGTAGAATTATTGATAGTAGAAGTAGCGAAGGGCAAATCATTGATAATGGACAAGGCTTATGAGGGTGATGAGTGTCGTGCGACGGCGAAAAAGTGTGGCATGATTCCGGTGGTTCCTCCAAAGAGCCGCCGCAAGGAGCCGTGAAAGTATGATGAGGAGCTGTATAAGGGCAGGAATGTTGTGGAGCGTAACTTCCTCAATATCAAGCAGTTCTGTCGGGTGTTTACGAGGTATGACAAGTTGGATAAAACTTATAATGCTTTTATTGCCTTCACAAATATCATCGTCTTTATCAGAAATTAGTGTCAACACGCCCTAGAACTCCATTATACTCATACGCACCGATGTCAACGGTGCCGTAGATGATTCTCTGGTTGCCTGCAAGGTCATACAGCAATGGATTACCCTCGGCATCGACGGCAAGAGCGTTATTACCCGCATTGATGGCAAGAGAATCGGCAGCAAGGCGGTAATCGCCATTCGTGGCGTCGACGAAACGGAGGGCAATCGGGTTATCCGATGTGCCGACAATGTCGCCGTTGATGCCGTGAACCAGCGAGGCTGTCTCATCCCATCACCGATAAGGTTGTTGCTTCCATTAAAGGTGCCACCAATATTACCGCGGCTGGTCGCATTATAATTTCCAGCAATAATTGAATTATTGATTGTTGCTGAGCCGGCAATCCCGCCACTGCCCCACGTTGATGTGTTTCCTATAACCGTACTACTTGTTATCGTTGCCATACCCGAACTACTAATCCCTCCACCAATATTCTCTACTATGTGGGAATTCATAACGATTAATTCTCCCGACCAGGGTACGAAGATTCCAATGCTTGAATTATTCGAGATCACACTGTCCGTTATAACAGCCGTACCGCCCGCAAGAAGAACGCCACTGCTTGAATTGTCTGAGACTGTGCTATTATCTATGGCTAGAGTACCCCTGTACTGTAAAGCCCCACCGTACGCACCATCGGCGTCATTGTTCGAAATTCTAGAATTAATCACGGTTAACGAGGCTCGATTGTAAATTCCGCCACCGTAGTTATTGTAATAAATGTCGTCTACAACCACTGTAGCAAAATTTCCAACTATCGCACAATTGATCACGGTTAATACGCCATTATTGTGAATTCCGCCTCCGCCACCAAACTGATACCATTGCCTAATCCCACCGGAGTCGGTGGCAAGACTGTTTGTTATCGTTAGTCCCGCTAAAATGGCCTCAGTGCTAGAAGCAATGTTGATTATTCGAGATTCGCCGTTTCCATCTATCGTAAGTTGATAAGAGCCAAAACTGAGAATTGTAACGTTCCCGTGTGTCGCGGCATTTATATTGATTTGCAATTCCGTACCGTTGAGAGTGATCTTGTTCTGCGTTGCCGTCGTGCGGAGCACGATGAGGTCATCGCTGGTCGTCGTCCCCGCTTGCGGGGAATTCGTACTTACGGTGATGCCTGTTAAGGCAGTCAATAGTGGCTGACTTCTGTACTCATATGCGTCTATATCAACGGTACCGTTGTGTATTCGTGCGTTGCCTGCCAAGTCGTATTGTATTTCCGAAGGAATGTGTTAATTATTGCCAGTATCAATGGCGGGCGAACCGGCGGCGAGGTGATAAGTCCCAATTTTTCCAGTCGTTGCCTTGTGCATTGACAAATTTTGGGTCAATCGGCGAGATTGCTGTGCTGACAATGTTTCCGTTGGTGCCGTCAATCAGCGCACTTTGTCCCGTACCATTGCCGATGAGGTTGTGGCTACCGGACAAGTTTTCGTGATACCAGCAAATATCCTCTCCATAACTGTCCGAAAAGTTTCCCGCAACAATCGAGTTGTTCATTATTAGGGCACTGTCTTCACCGAAGTTATAAATTCCACCGCCTTCCAGGATAGACGAGCTTCCCGCGATAGTGCCGTTTGTTATTGCTAACACACCACTGTTAAAAATACCAGCGTCTCCAGGGCTCCTGTACATCCAGTCGCTACTTGTTGTATTCACGACGTTTCCAATGATTTTACTGTTTACCAGCGATACTGTGCCGATTCTAGAGCCGCTACCTGTACCCATATTGCCGTTTGCAATTCCAGCACTGGCACCACGTCCCCTTTCGTTTCATGAGACAATGTTTCCAGAGATTGTAGTGTTGGCAATCATAACTTCACTACCAGCGGTGTCGATTCCACCGCCATAAAGTTGTGCAGAGTTTTCCGTGATTGTGCAGTTTGTTACAGTCAAACTGCTATAAAATTGACTGTAAATTCCGCTCCCATCGCCAACAACATTACCTCCAGTGATCGTCAGTCCTGTCAGAACAGCCGTTGCACCTTCACCGATATTAACACCCGCGACTTTTGGTCAGCGTCAACTGTAATGTTTGCGACGGTAGCATCAATGGCAATGTCTTTGTTGATGAAAAGCGCATCACCATTCAATGTTATGGTTTGACCGTGCAACGAAGAGGCAAAAGTGATGGTATCACCATTTTGCGACTCAAGAATTGCTTGACGCACCAGTAGCCTGCGGAGAGCCTTCAGGCATAAAGGTATTGACGACAACCGCATCATGCGTGGATGGTTGGGAGGTATCGGCGAAATCGTCTGCCAGTGCCCAGGGCGAAACCGAGAGCATTTCCCGGTCTTCGAGTTCTTCGAGACGGGCAGTGCGGTTGCGATGTCGCTTCCGTTTGCTTTTGTCGTGCGAAGTGGAGGAGATGGAGTCTTGGTCAAACAAACGATTGATGAAATCAAAAAACTTGCTCATTGTATTTAATAAAGCGAGATGTTATCTCGCGGTTAGGGTGAAGTTGTTTGTGAATTGTTTTGAAAAAAGGGCTCTGATTTGCCGGGTTGCGATGTCGAATGCGTGTTACGACGAAAAGAAACGAAATCAACGCACCTCGGATAAGGTAAGCGAAATCGAACTTTCGTTATTCCCTACGGAAAATTCCATATTGTCCATAAATCGGACGCGAATGCGAAGATAAGTATTTATCAAATTATGAAAGGCTCCTGTGGAGTTGTTACGAGGAGATAATCCGTGGATCGTACTGAACTCATTGATATTGCCAGGCACACCGACATTGACAATTTCGCCTGTAACAGACCAAGTGACTATTTCGCCGGTATTGACGCTAACAGAAAAATACCGCTCGATATTCGCACTATCGTATGTAAATGTGATCTTCCCATTAACCACGTTTCCTGTAGTGCCTGTGCTCTCCTCAAAAACAAGATTAACACTGCCACTTATTTGGGCTGTTCCTATAACACCAGTTCGTCGTACAGTACCCTCAAATGTCCCCGCATACCTCCTGCCCGGCTTGCAGAATTGATCAAAATCATCTTTCTGTTTTTGCAATGCCGCCTGACGTTGGCGTGCTGACTCATTTGCCACTGCCAATCGCTGGTCTGCCTCTTGTTGTTGCTGTTTCAGCCTTGCAAGGTCGGTTTCCCGGCGTTGGGCATCCTGCATCTGTTGTACCCGGCGATTCGCCGTTTCAATCTGTCGCTGTACCTCTTGCGATTGCCGTTCAATCTCTTGTGCCTGCTGGTTCACTTTCCATTCCGCTTCGACTTCAGCGATGAATTCCTTGCGGACTTGAATGACCGACTCGATGGTTTCCATTACTTTCGGGTTATCCAGTGCCTGCACATTCCATGACAATCGGACTTCGCGGGTAAATTCATTTCCGCAAGAGAAAAAATCAACCTCTATCTCGTCCGCTTGCCAATCATTGTCGCCGTGCTTGACCAGCATGACAGTTCCCGTCAGGAGAACATCGCCTCCCTTCGGCACCCGCACATCATAAAATGCGGGAAAGTTTAATCGGCTATCAGAAAAAGCATTGCGTAATCTCGTCCGCACCGCCGCTGGAAAAGTGTTGGTTTTCTCTCGTGCCTGATTGACCGCTCCTTCTTGGGTGTCGGCAATCCTCAATTTTCGCAAAGCATACTCGCTACCGACGGGTTCGTAGAGTCCTTCGGTCGTTTTGGTTTTCGCGGAGAATGTTCCCGTAGCAGTATCTTCGTTCTTTTCCGACCAGTTGACGGCAACTTCAGTGATTTCCAAGGGAATTTCTGCAAGGATACCTCGGTCGAGTCCTCTTTTTACGGTTTCGTTGAGTTCTTGCTCAACGGCATCCGCCGCCTGCAACTGGATAACGAGCAGAATGACACAATAAATAGCAAGGTAAATAATTTTTTTCATAATGATTGTGGTTGGTTAAGGGTTAAATGGTTTCTTCTCTTGATTGTGATGCTGTTTGAGAGGCGTTAGTGATTTGTGCCGTACGTATAGCAGATGCCATATTTTTAATTCGAGTAGCAAAATTGCCGCCGTTCTTAACCAATTCGACTCCTCTATGATCTATTTCAGAATAAACGGCTTGTATCGCGGGATTTTCAAGGCCGAGTTGCTGATTCAACTCGGCAATAATTGGTTCAATAACTCCACTTGCCTCTTCGATAAAGCGGACGGAGTCCATGCTCGTGTTTTGTGGTAACAAAAGGCAAATACGCCACATATCAATTCCGTAATTGCTTTGCCATTCAATCGCTTTTCGGCGTAATTCGCGAAGTTCATCCCGAGGGATTCCCGCAAATTCCATATCGTTGGAAACGGCGGCCAGTTTTTTAACGTCGTCGATGCCAACGGCAATCAATCTGTCTGCCTCTTCCGGCGTGATGTCGATTTGGGCGAGATTCTGCATTCGGTCCCGGCCGGACAGGAATGAAAGATTGCCCTCAATGGTAATGTAATCCCGAAGGTCAGGCCGGGCATTATCCAATTGGCGACTGAATGTGAGTTCATATGCGAGATAACTCAAAAGCTTTCGGCCTTCCGGGGCAGGGTGCGGCCGAGGAGTCATCGTTTCAGCAGACATCACACCAACGACGTATTCCGAAAGGTCTTCACGCAACGCATCGCATATCTTTTCGACCAACCGCAAACGATCCAGCGATAGGACGCGGTTGCGTCCTTCATCGTCCAACAGTTGCTCATTATCAAACTGGACCACCACTTCCATCAGTACCAGTAGGCCAAGATGGTTTTCAAGCCAAGTGTAATGGTGAATGATTTTATCTTGAATAAGTCCAACCAAAGAATCGTCGCTCCCTACCGAGTCCAGCAGTTCCGGTGATGGATAGTAGAATTCTATGGGAGAGTTGAAGGGAAAGAGTGAAATATGATGCGGGGATTCCACGGCGGGCGACACATCGGCGGAAGTTTCCTCTACATTTTGTGCAATCGTTGGTAGAGCGGCATTGTTGTAGCAACCGCTCAGCGTGAAGATTGAAAAAGCGAGCAGGATGACACAACAAATAGCAAGGTAAATAATTTTTTTCATAATGATTTTGCTTGTTTAAGGGTGCTTCTCTTCCGTTGATGTGAAGCCGTCAATTTGACGACCGGGGGCAGGCCTGCATCCAGCATCACGCTGCTCAAGAGCGAACGCAGGGTGGTTCGTTATTCGGGGACGAAAATAGCGATGCAATAAACAGGTCGGTCGTTGGTTTGATAACGGTGTGGTCGATTGACATGGTCACTATTATAAATGGCTTGAGATTCGCCTTGTGGATACGGCCTTCCGCTTGTACTGGGTCGGGAAAATATGGGGAGGTGGTTCTTTCTTCTGCCTGCCTTGTAAGGCAGGTCGATAATGTAGAATCCGGCCTCTGCAAAACGAACCGCCTGTCTTGTTTACATCGCAAAACAGGACAGGCGGCCTTTTGGTAGCAAAAATTAGAGGTTTGGCAATATGCATGGCAAACTGCCTGGGCTACCGAACAAAAGTGTTGTATTTTCCGGTGTTATCTGGTTTTTGCTTTTGCGCCCTTAAAAATAAGGTATTTTTGTAAACCAAAAAATGTGGTTGCAAAAAAGTTGTACAAACCCTACTCTTGATTTTTGCCCTTCCGCCGGGCAAGGGCGGCTCCTGCAAGGGCTCCCGCTGCCACTCCCGCTCCGCCCGCAATGTAGGCTGCCTTGTTCCGCGTGACGTGTGTTTTGGCTGCCGTGCCAGCCGCCCCGACCCTCCGCTTTGCCTGTCCAGCGGCGAGTTTCGCCTCCCGCACCTTCCTTGACGCATACTCCCCAATCGTTTTGGGTGCCTTCGCCGCCGTATTGTCGGCGATTGTTCTTGCTGGCTGTGCCTTTGCTATTTTTGCTTTCGCCATCATTGTACTCCTTTGTGAAAGTTATAGGAACTGCGACATGCAATTCCCTGTCTTGGTTGTATCACGAATCGTAAATCTGACAATTTACAATCCAAAGTTTTGCTTTGACTCTCTCGTTCGCTCTATGTCGAGAATTACGAAACAGTCGAAATAGTTGCTGTTGACCTGTATCTTCACGTCTTCGAGACGCTGTTTGCCTCTGCCGTCAAGCCATGAATTCTTGTTGTACGTAAAGCCGTTGCCATAGCCACTCCAACTCATGCAATGCATGGTACTACCTGACAAACGATACCATCCGGTCTTTTTGTCCAAGACCAGTTTTTTGTTTGTACCGTAGGGGATCGCGTATCCTGCTTTCAGGCAAGCGACGATATCGTTAAAGTTTCGGGGCAGTTTCGCCACTTTGATTTTGAACTTTGCGGCTTCGCTCCCCCACTTCTCATAAACTTGTTTCCAAGACCGGGCATTTTTATTCCAGTCCACCTCGCCATCGGCGTAGATTTTCGGCTGCGTATCGTAGGGCAAAATACCATACTGGGCAATAAATCTCATCATGCCCGACATACTGCAACCGCCTGATCCGGGACGACCTCTGATGATATTATGGTAGCCGCCGTAGAGCCATGGTGAGCAACTACGGAGCAAATCGCTCCATTTACCTTTTTGCTGTGCCATGCAAAGCGTGTCTTCAATTCCTGCCGAAACGCCGTAGGATACACATCCGTTTGTCCTTGTTTGGGCAACGGTGTAATCGAACATCGGCGATTTTATATTCCATTCGTTGTACAACCCGGCTTCTGCGTAAATCCGTTCCCGAACCTCCGACCATTCGATAAGAAACTGTTCTCCGCAGTATTCCTGATAGTGCATCAGTTCCCGAAAGTCTTCAAGTTCGCTCTCGTTGTCCCAGCCTGTTAAAAAGTTCGTTTCCATGTTCGTTCTCCATTGTTAAAGGTATCTATGATCATTGGGGGAGCAATATAAGCACTCTGTCCGAAAGGCTTGTTTGTTCTGCGACGCATAGCAAGCAAACCGCTTTTTTTGCAGTGTCCACCCCGCATCCAGCAATGGCTGATAGATGGGCGATTCGTAGCCGGACAAAATCTTATGTCCCGGAATGGTCAGGAGTGTTTCAATTAACAGTCCATGTTGTTCATCCGTGTATTCGTGTTTGTATGTCTCTGGTGCCACTCGCGTTTGTAAAACATACGGCGGATCGCAGTAAGTCAGACTCTTCGGACTGGCGCACTGTTTGATACACTCTATTGCATCTTTGTGTTCGATATGAACGTTTCTCAAACGTTCGTGGACTTCCGGCAAACGGTTGATAGCATTGCGGTAAGGTCTTGCCTGTGTCTTAGCGAATTTTCCTACTGCCGACCAGTGAGTTCGTAAACTTGAAAAACTTTGCCGGATCGTAATAAAAAAATGCCCCGCCCTTTCGACATCGGACAATTCTTTGTGTGCGAGGGCATTTTTCGATTCGTAAAACAGTTCGCGGGAGTAAGGAGAATGTTCCAAAAACCCGATTAACTCCTTGTATGTTTTCGGGTTGCGGAGTACCCTGTAAAACGTCACCAAATCAGAATACAAGTCGTTATAGATTTCGACCGGACTCGGTTCTTTCGCAAACAGGATCGCACCGCTTCCGCCGAATGGTTCAATATATGTCTTGAACTTGTAGCGTTGCATCACGTCTAAAATCCATGACGCTTGGTAGGTTTTTCCGCCGTAATATGTGATGGGTGATTTCATTGTTCCTTCCATGTTGATGGGGTTATCTGAAAAGTCTTTGCCGCTGTACCGTTTGTTTTTGCTTCTCAACTTGCGGCGGTTTTTCCTCTGTATCAGGAGTCAGAATATAGGAGTCAGGAGGAAGAAGTATTGCTTCAGAATCTTCTCTGTTGTCATCTGCGATCAGTGAAACATCATCTTGTCCCTCCTGACTTCTAACTTCTCTCTCCTGACTCCTTTCCAATCCTTGCAACAGCGACTGATAGACTTGCCGCATCGACTCCACGTTCTCCGTTTTCATTGTTTCGACCTTTTCCGCCCACTTGTCAGAAAAAGCATTGAAAGCGGGCGAATTGATTCCGGCAAGACGACGCTGAAAAGAAAATTCCTCTACTATCGCCGAGGGTCTTGTAAAATCCTGATGTAAAATCTTTTCTGCAACAGCAATCAGTTTCGTCCGTTCATCGGTGGTCAAAAGCCGTTCGGCTTCACGGGCAACAAAGTCTTCAAGTGATTCCGTTTCGATATTGACCGGAGCAGGGCGGACTGTTGGCTGTATATTGAACTGCCAAAATCCTTGCCAGCATAATCCCATCCCGACTCCTGCTATCAACAGCACCAAGTACAGAACGGCTTGACTTGTAAGCCATTTTGTAGCCGTCTGTAACGTTGGCACATAGACCGGCAGGACATAAAATCCTTCGGGCTTTGATAGGGATTTCGTCTTGTTTTTGCTTGTGGTTTTACGCATGTTGATAATCTCTACTATTGCTGATGTGATGCTGATGGCAAAACTCTTGCACTTCGTCATCGGTGATCATTCCGGCAACGTCGAGGCGATTTCTGAATCGGAATAGCCTCCGGCGTTGTTCCCGTTTCAAGTTTGTAGGCGAGGTTCCTGTACTGTCCGTCGTTGGCGAAGGCGGAGTCAACTTGTCGAGTAATGCACTGAAGGCTTTGATGGCTTCTTGTACTTTGTCGCTCCCGAACGCTGCCACCATCTTCCTGATGAGAGCAATCACAGCCGGTACATGGTAAAGAGCCGTCGGGGAGTGTCGCACGACCATCCATCCGGTCGATAAAATAAGGGATAATGTTTTCATGTTCTTTCGTTGAAAGTAAAAGGGTTTATAGGTTTTTGATGTCAGACCGTCTGATACTTCATTCCTAAAAGTTCCTGTTCCGGTTTGATTACGTCAGAACGTTTTGACAATTTATCAATACATTCAAGGTACTTTTCGTTCTTTTCGATCCATCCTTTGGCTTCGTCCCGCAATGACTCGATGATGTCCGTTCGGTCATGAAGTTTGCGGTAGTATTCCAACTTGTCATGACATGCCCTGCGGATGTTCGGTATCAATGCCCGTTTTGTCCAAAGACATACAAGGTTTTCTGTCAGTTGGGGCAGTTCGGGATATTGTTGTGCCCAAAACCGAATTTCCATTAGCACTTCGTTTGTCTTTTCCTCGATGTATCGATCTGCTCCGTTCGCACGAAGTTCCCGTGTGATGTGGTTTTCATACGAGGCATAGAGCAACGGGGAATTTGCTTTCAGGTTAATCAGCATGACATCCATTGATGTGCCGTATTTTTCAGCAGGCAGTACCGTCAGAGATTCGGTGGCTTTCCGCATGGCAATTTTGGTAGTCGTGTCGATCTGGTCGATTTTTCCCATCATTTCATAGACGACCATTCCGCTATTCGTGTGAATGCGCAAGCCTGACCGGGACAACACGATGTCCGATATTTTTCCCCGCAAGCCGCAAAGACATGCAAGGATAAATCCGCCCGCCCCGCAAGCACTTCCAAAAATCAGTGTGTTGAGTGTCCAGTCCATGTGTGTTTACTTTTTGTTGCCGTTTGCCGTTTTTTTGTCCGATTGCGGAGCATCTTGCGGTTCGGAAACCGAATCTTTGGGACGCGGTTTGTAGCCATAGTAGTCGTAGCGGCTGTAACCGTTACCACAACAATCCACCATTTGTTTTTCCTGTTCTGCTTGAATCTTTTTGTCGTATTCCGTTTCTGTTTTCGGAGTCATGACCGTGAATCCCGGCGGAGCCATCGGAGACTTTTTTGCGAGTTCTTGCTTGTCCATACGGACAGCATAGCCAGAAGTGCGGATCTGTCAAATCGGATTTTTTCGCTATCAAAACACCGGAAAATAGGGCGTTAGCAAGAGGCTGAAATAGACGTGGTTCGCAATATGGCAATCCGCCTCATGCAATATATTCTGCACATCCTCACACGACCAATGCCATATCGCTTCGCCATCCGCATGATACGGTATTGCCTCACAACCCTTGTCCAGTAAATTTTGCAAGCGGAGCAGATTGATTTGATCCTGCATCGTCAGCGAAAATCTCTTTGTTCCTTCGGAAGTCGCAACCTCAACGCCTTCATCAATGGCATTCTGACAGGCTTTTTGGAGTTCCGCTAATTTTTCCTCTCGAAGGAATTCTTCATAATGCGAATCGACAGGCTGAACAGTCGGTTGTTTTTTTGACTCGCACCACTTCTGAATGACCATTGCCAAATGTTCTTGACTGCAAATGTCAAAATCCAGCACTTCCTCGCCCGGCAGATACGTGAGCATTTCGGCTGTGAGCCCCTCTGCCGCTTGATACTCCCTTTGCGGAAAATCTTCCATCAGAGCATCTTTACGTGAATCGTTCTGATTTATGAGGAGCAAATCGTCCTTGCCGGATAATACTTTGGTTTCCAAAAGCCGTATGACACCATCCCTCACGATAAATTCCGGTTTCTGTTTGTTCAGTTCTACTAACATCTTGTCTATCTCCAATAAATTATGCCTCTTTAATGATGATGACGGCACCGGGGCCGCCATAACCTTGATTCCGGTCATACCACCCATCCGAAGTACCACCATTACTGCCAACGGCACCAGTCATTGTTCTCACGCCGGTACTTTGTCCGGTATCCGTCACGTAAATGTAAATTGCCCCGGCCGCTGTGGACCGCCATCGCAAGAATCGACGGTCAACCGCTTTGTAAGAACTCAACTGTGCCGTTGTGACTGTATATCGAGAGACCGCAAGACCGCCTGAACCGCCTTCACCGCCGCAATATATGTTCGACCCGCTTGACGAACCATTTCCACCGTTACCGCCGCCGCTAACACAACTGGATACAGTTTGTGTTGCTGTATCCCATCATGACCTTCAGATAGATGCCAGTACCACCTGCAAGGAACGTCGGTTGATTAGTGTTAGATGCGGTATAAAAGTACCACTCGCCGGGAGTGCGGTAATCATTAAAATCTCTGGCAACATTCCCCATCATGTTAAAGGAGGGTGCCCGATTATTGTCTATTCCCGATATGCCGAGCGTTGTTGTTCCGCTACCATCAGGCGATGTCGCCTTCACCATGCCAAAATCGCTCGCTTCTGGTTGCCGCAGTATGGGTATGCGTTGCTGGCGTGAATGTCGTTGGTTTGCCTGTTACTTGATCCCACGTCGGGGCAGTGTGAGTATGTCCCGCAGACGCATACTCGGTATGGGTATGCCCTATTTTGGAAAAGTGATCAACTAACAGTTTCGGAGTAACAACTCTGGTCGCTGTACCCGTTCCGACATCAATTTCCGCTTGAGTAATTGTTGTGTAAGTCGTATTGGTGTTGGTATCCGTCCAGGGGACGTTCACGACCAACTCTTCGGAAGCATTGACTTGGACAGGATACGTCCAGCTTGCCGTTGCCGTTGGCGTTGCTACTTTTGCAACTGTTTGAACGGTCTCACTGCCTAACTTCTTATTGAACGCCGTGTTTTTGGCAAATGCTGGTTCGTACTCGTTTGGCAATTTTCCGCCGAGTTTTGCACTGTCGGCAGCGGTTGCAGTGGCATCAAGTTTGAGAAACACTTGTGCCTCCGTTGCGACAAGTGTGCCGTCATTGATAGCAGCAGTCGTCTTGCCCGGAACTTTAACCGTGCCGGTAAACGTCGGGCTTGCAAGCGGTGCTTTTTCGTCTTGCAATTTCTTCCCCTGCCGACCATCCAATGCCGTATTACTCGCTGTTGTCGTCAGATTGTTTACAACTTCTGCCGTGCCGAATGCTCCGCCGGATGCCGTCGGCACTTTCAATAAATGGTTGCTGCCCGTTTGAGTGATTGCGTTCTGTTTTGCATCAAAGAGTTACCGGTGTGCCTCCGGGTCTTCGATATGTCCGTAAATATCAATAGTGCCGTCATCATATTTTTCGTCCTCCTCATCATCTTTGCTTTCCGGTAGTCTCTCCTCCTCCTCCTCTTCTGCACTCGCAAAAATTCCGCCCCCTTGCTGGATGGCAAAGAGTTGTCCATCCTGTTCGACCACGATAATAGACTGCCCGATGACACTTTGCTGTACAGAATAGGCACTCGAACCGGAAAAGGTTATATCCGCATCGGAGATCATAATGCGATTCGTACCGCTTATGGCAACCGCAATGAATTTTCCATTGCCATAGCAGACTGATTCCCATGAGCGATCTTCGGCAGCATTGGCACTGTACCAATGCTCGCCATCAGGAGAGATAGCGACACGCGTTTTTGCTCCGCTATTGGCAACGGCAACGAATAATCCTCTGCCGTAGCAAACAGACTGCCATTGATGTTTTGCGGGCATTGCGTGATGATGCCAGTTGATCCCATCGGTCGAAACCATCGCATGTCCTGTGGTATTATCAGCAACAGCAACGAACTTTCCATGGGCGAAACAGACATGTTTCCAAGTGCAGTTTATTTCCTTTCCCTTGGCATTATGTGCCTTCGCCGCCAGCCGTGCCGTCCAAGTGATCCCATCAGGCGAAGTCATGACGCGATAGGCCCCGTTGGACGAAACGGCTACGAATAGTCCAAGTTCCTCGCTGTAACAGACAGACCGCCAAAGATTATTTTTGGCATCGCTGGGCAAAGTACAAAGCGTCCAATGATGAGCATCAGTCGAATACATCACGCACTTGTTACCCACTGCCACATAACATCCATTTCCATAACAAACACCCCGCCAATCCTTGGCTGTCAGGCTGGCGCATTCGCTCCAGTTGACACCATCATCATGGGAATACATGACTCGGCGTTTTTTCGTTGTGGCATTCCCTTCACAGCCATTGCCGCCGCAAGAAACTGCAACGAATTTTCCATTGCCATAGCAGACACTCCACCAGTCCAGCGAATACGTTGCCAGACGTGCCGTCCATACTTCGGCATCATCTGAAGTCATGATCCGACCGAGTCTCGCACCATGACTGGCAACGGCGACATATTTTCCATTGCCAAAGCAGACTGACCGCCAGTTACGGTTTTTAACATTCGCCGCCGTCCCTCTTTCCGAACGCCAGAGTATCCCTGCCATGCCGTCCCAATTGCCGCTGATGTACGCATCCGCCACCGGAGTTCCCAGCAGGCGTATGTTTTCCAGTATCTCGCCTGTTGCCTCGCCGTCCCGGTCAAGACATTGCGCACTGCACCTACTCATATCCTCGGATAGTTCGAGGATTTTCGCCACATAGACGGCCGTCTGACTACTGATGGGAATCAACATACCCGGTGCAGGCGTGTCCGACCACCGGTACAGATTCTTATCAACACAATAGAGAATGTTCTCGAACTTTTCGGCTTTTTCTAAACTTTCCCATGCCGGATACGATTGAAAAGAGGCATAGAGTGTATGTCCCTCTTCGTGATCAAGCCGTACTCTGCCGTCCGTGCCGAAAAGCATCATTCCCAATCGCCGGGGCTTTGCCGCAAAATCTGTTACGGAACCTTTGATAAAATCTGGTATGAATTTCATTGTTTTTTCTGTGCGTCGTTTTCTCCATTGAATAACATGCTGGAATTGCTGGCATCTTCGCCGCGTTTCCAGTAGGGGATTTTCGTGTAGGGTCGGTCAGCATTCGCACGGTAGTACAAAAACGCCTCATCCACTTCGATGAACAGAACCGTTTTGACGGAACCATCCTCGTTGCGAACCACTTCTTTGCGCACAATGTCGATCACTTTTTCCGCCCTGGGTGAAACGATCATGGTTGCCCTCCTGCATATCCGCTACTCATAATAATTCTTTCACCTGTGTTGCTACCCTCTCCATCCGGTCGGTTATTCGCCGAATACACATAGATTTCGTAGTACGCCACGTTTGTCCGATAATCGCCGGATACAGAAAACTCATAGTATTGGTCGGAACGGTCATGGAGGCCGATGGTCTGATAGTTCGTGGAAGACGTTATTTTCGTACCGTTCAAATTGTAGGCATCAAAGTAAAGCCTTCTGTTAGCGTTGATATTGCTCAAGTTGCCAAGATACAAGCGAAAGGTGGTCAAATAAGACCACCCGCTATAAGAATATCTTTGCAACGGCAACCGCTGATGCCTTCCGAGAATGTCTTGTAGATTTCCCTCTGAATCTTCGGCTTTGAGGTACGTGACCGTGACGACTGCGCCGTTATTGATTGTTTCGGCAGGCAGCCCAAAAAATTGCATTTCCGGCATCGCGACCGGCTCACCCCCTACTGACGGCTTTTCCGTATTCATAATAGACTGCACGGTGCAGCGCAGTTGTGCCAGCGTCAGCGGATTCCCTGTTGAATCCTTCAAGTCGGCGTAATGTGTCCGGTCATGCACGTTGTAAATGGCATCATTATTTGGTACTTCCGACCATTTTTGCAACTGTAGGTCGTACATCATCCGTTTCGCGTCTTGTTGATTGACGATGGTCGCTTTGTCGGGAACAGTTGCCCAAGGGGGTTGCATGGCATTCCCTCTAATAAGGGCAACGCTGTTGAGCCGGGCTTGCCCCGTTTCGGCAAGCAGTTCTGGCGTTGTCAGATTGTTGAATTGATTCACAGCAGTCGTGCCGGGTTCGAGCCGCAAGCCGTCGTCGTACCATTTGCCGGTCACCGCGTTATACCGGAGAATATGCCGGTCAGTCCGGTTCATCAGAAAGGAGTCACCGGGGAGAGGCAGAGAAGCTGTAGCTGGTCGCAACACCGTGCGCAGATTTTGAACGTAGGTATTGATGGTCGTCTGATTCGTTTGGGCAATCAGACTTGCCGTTGACACTCCGAAATCATTATGTCCGAGACACTGATCGAGCGATATCAAGTCGATAAAGTCCCAATTTCCCTGACTGGGTTCACGGGTCATGTTGATATCTGACACTGCACGTCCTTCAAAGTAGAGGGAGGCGGCGTAAGACGTATTCGCATGGCTATCCGAACGTCCCAGCAGATTGTCAATGCTGTACAGGTATCCCAGAAGCCGGGCAGCCGGAAAGATCAAGGAGAGCCAGCCCTTGGATTGATAAGAGCCGAATCGACTGATGTTCCCATTTTCGGCAACATCTTCCAACAGGAAGTGATTGTTATTGATGTACCACGCCCGGCTTCCTACCGAAGCAATGTTAGTGCCGCTGACTTCCCGGTCAAAAACTCTGATTCCGCTGTCTCGGTTATTGTAGTATTCATAACTGTATTCCATACCGCCATTGGATGTAACTTGCACTCCATCTTGATGATCCGAAGTCATTCTCGGCAGGATGGGCACACCGGCAAAGACCTGTATCTGCGGCAGCCAAATCGAATCGCTTGGTTCCATGCCGTAACTCGTATCACCGCTTGTCTGTTCTACCCGCACTGCCGAAATGCGGATTTTGTTTACCACTTCCCGATGATGTGCCGTCCGGTCAATGCGGATTTTGTCATTGGTATAGAGGTTGGACGTGGACACAAAGTCAAGGATTTTCCAATCACCATTGCCGATCTGTCCCCACAAGACAAACGCTGTTGGCCTGTCGACCCGCAATCGGAACAGTTCCTACTGACTGCAACGACCATGAACGGATGCGGTGTGCGTCTGTGCCAAACGAAACTTCAATCGCCGGAAAAGTTTCCAGTTCCCCAAGCACTGTATGAAAAGACGGAAATGTATTTGTTTTTGTCCATGTTCCTGCACATCCAAGGGCGGAGAGGGAATGGTTGAATGATTTCCAAGCGTCTGTAGAGTCAGAAGACAGAAGCAAGGAGATAGAAGTGGACGAGGCGGTCTGTTTTGGAATCAACGCATTGTGTGCTGGTGTATATTTTTCCAAATGCACCGCCGATGTATCACTTGCCGTGTAAGCCCCGTCAATATCAGGATAGGTTGTCTGATTGACAGTAGAAGTAATCGCAAGCGGGACATTGGCAAAATTGTTATTCCCCATATCAAACGACGTTGCTTTTTTGACCACCACAGATGCTCGTCCTGTACCGCTCGATGGAGTTACCGTTAGTCGGGTATCAACGGGTAAAAGAGTCCAAGCGGCTCCATCATTGGCTTCGATAGCAACGAATGATGTGTCGTTGTTGTCCTCATCAAGAGTCACTTCGGACGGAATGATTTTGACCGCATGGGGTGTTTTCATGATGATGGAAAATGGGAGGTTCACGGTCGGCACTGTCCGTTCAATTTCACCGGTGCTACTGTTGTAACGGTTCACTGCACACTCACGCAACTGCAATGCCGACGAGACGAAGAGCGTCAAGTCCAATAGCGGCTTTTCCAGCCCCAGTTCCACCGCCTGTGTAGGAGAGAGATTGGAATCGGTAACAAAATCGACGAATGTTTCGTGTGTTGCTGGATTAGTTTGAACTGCCGAATTCCATACATACTCGCCATTGCTCCATGTCTGTCCGCCGTCACTCCACGGGTCATTCGTGTTCCCTCTTTTCCGGGTCAGGCGAATCTTGCTTTTGAGCCGCAGCCATGTACTGACGCTATACCACTCATCATCACTTGCGGTTTCGGCGGACAAATCCTCGCTGTATAGGTCAACAGGCAGATTCGGTTGAACGAATACTGTTCCCTTGTAATCGTTCGGATGGGTGACGGCAATGTTCCGTGCTGCGAGCGCACCGGCGGTTTGCACGATGTTCACCGTTCGTTGTACGTTCAGGGGATTCTGTGAAGTCACCGTTTCC
>Ga0099364_10000780_pt1 | contig 54136 bp, 41 predicted proteins | sample TergutTh196P3_FD_73070 | JGI IMG/M metagenome (GOLD analysis project Ga0099364, IMG submission 73070) | Microcerotermes parvus P3 segment gut microbial communities from Pointe-Noire, Republic of the Congo - Th196 P3 | ecosystem: Host-associated > Arthropoda: Insects > Digestive system > Gut ... | reverse complement strand
GGTGCGGCAAAGCCGAAGTAATGCCTGTGGCCTTTCAAGGCTTTGACGTGCCGCATGGCGGCAAAAAGACAAGGGAAAATGACAAGTTATTTTTCGACAGACCCTTAGTACTAAATAGACAGGTAAAACACCGCAAGTTGTGTTCTGTCCCTTAAGCCCAGTTTCTCTAAAATGACGCTCAGATAGTTCCTCACGGTGCCTTCGCTCAAATACAGCGTATCCGCTATCTCTTTGTTGTTTAGGCCCTTCGCCACACACTCGATTATTTCTGTTTCGCGCTCTCCTATGGTGAACCCCGACAAATCGTGTTTAACCGGCCCAATGATAAAAGACGGCAGTTTCGCTACTATCTCGCTGCCAAACACACTTTGGCCTGACATAACGGCTTTGAGCGCCGGGGCTATTGCCTCGGCATTTTGCTTTATCAGATATCCCTTTGCCCCCATCCGCAACGCCTTGACTATGTATTCATTGTCGGAAAACGTTGTGAGAAAGAGTATCTTCGCATCAGGATACTTCTCAAGTATCCTCTCCCCCGCTTCCAGGCCGGATATCCCGCTCATCCTGATATCCATAAGCAGTATATCGGGACGGACGCTCTCAAAAAGCCGGATCGCTTCCTCCCCGCTCCCGCCCGCAGCGGCAACCTCGATCTCAGGATCCGCCTGCAATATCGTCTTAAGCGACGCGCAAATAAACCCGTCGTCATCAATAATAATAACCCTTATTTTCATAAACCCAAACCCTTCGTCCCCCGCACAATTCATAATTCATAATTCATAATGCATTTCGCATTATTTCGCCCCCCGTCCACTATTCCCTAATCCCTGATCCCTAATCCCTATATGGTACCGATATAAAAACCTTAAACCCCTTGTCATACCCGGCCCGGAAAACGCCGCCCAGAGAGCTGACCCGTTCGGCCATGTTTTGCAGGCCTATTCCTTTCGCCGCAGCCGGTTGTGTGCGGTTTGTCCCGTTATCCCATATCACCACCTGGCAAAACGCCGGATGCTCGGTCACGGTTAAAGTCGCTTCCGTAGCGTCGCTGTGCCGGGCGATATTATTCAGCGCTTCACGCGATACGGCGGAAAAGCAGGTTCTCAGATCGATTGAGAGTTCACCGGCGTCATATCGCAGTTTGACCGGGCAAAACTTGAATCCTTCGATCAGCCTCTCAAGCTGCAGCTTCAGACTAACGGATTCGTCGTGCAGGTCATGGACGCTGCTTCTGATGCTGTCCATCGCTTCGGTCATAGTATTTTTGATTATATCCAGTTCCCCTGTCAGTTCGCCGTCCGCCGCGCGGGTAACGTTCAGAGCGCCGATCTGCAAAAGCGAACGGGTCAGCAGATGCCCGACATTGTCATGTATCTCGCGGGCAATACGGTTTCGCTCCGCCAAAGTCGCCAGCCTCACTTCATAATCCTGTTTTTCCATCAACTCGCGGTTTTTATGTTCCAAAAACGCGGCTCTCTCTTTTGCGTCGTCGCTGAATGAATAGAAATCGTTTTTAGTTTTCAGTTGCGACGATGTCCTGAAATGTAGCAAAACCGCCGTAGCCGACGCGAGCGCGACGACCGCCGTGACACGCCAGCCCACCGCAATATAGCAGACCGGAAGCGCGATCGCCCAGCAAAAACGTAACACCTTTTTCTCAATGCCCGCAAAGTCATAAACGATAAGCGGCAGAAATACGGCAAATTCGGGAACGACAAGGCACACCAACGCATACGCCGCGCACAGCGCAATTGAAATCCTTTTTTCAAAATAACCGCAAAGCGAACTAACTGCCACAGAGATAAGCATAGCAGCCAGATAAACCCACCGCAAATCCGTCAAAGACATCGCCAACAAACACAGCCCGAACAACGCCAGCTTATCGATTAACTTATGCATAAAAACCTCCTCTAGGGTGGACTGCGTCCCCCCCTAGATACGAACCGCTTTGCGGTTCGATACCCCCCCTCGCCTCCGCACGGCGGAGGCGGCCGCTCGGGCGGGCAGTGGTGTCCTGCGGGGAAATGAATTCCCCTGCGGACGATTACATTTTATTTCCGCCTCCGGCGGAAACTAAGGTGCTCCGCCCCTTCAGGAACCCCGTCCGTTATCTTTAATACTACCACAGCAACAATCTTCATACAATGACAAATGTAATGTCAGGGCATCCCGTTATTGTGATTATTTTCACTGTTTCCCGGGAGACCTGCCTGATAAAATACAAACAGTAACAGCCTGACGACTAATCCCTAATCCCTAAATGCTATTCGAAAGGAATAAACCTCCTATGATTCAAGTTAAAAATCTGGTAAAGCGCTATGGCGACCTCGTGGCGCTGGATCATTTTGATTTAGACGTACATAAGGGCGAGATTTTCGGGCTTTTGGGCCCCAACGGCTCGGGCAAGACCACAGCTATCAATTGCATGCTCTCGCTGTTGAAATACAGCAAAGGAGATATCAGCCTCTTTGGCGAGCCGATGAGCCCAAACAGCTACGGGCTCAAGAAGAGGATAGGCGTGGTCATGCAGAATGTGGCGGTCTTCAACGAGCTGACCGTGGTTGAAAACATCGACTATTTCTGCGGGCTCTATGTGACCGACAAAAAAAAGCGCCGCGCACTGATCGACGACGCCATAGAGTTTACGGGGCTGGGCGATTTCCGTAAATTCCTGCCTAAGAAACTCAGCGGCGGTTTGCTCAGGCGGTTGAACATAGCTTGCGGCATCGCCCATAAGCCCGAACTCATATTCCTAGACGAGCCGACCGTAGCGGTAGACCCCCAAAGCCGTAACCATATACTTGAAGGTATACGTCAGCTAAACAGAGACGGCGCCACAGTGGTATATACATCCCACTATATGGAAGAAGTGGAACAGCTTTGTTCGCGGATCATGATAATGGACAAAGGGAGGGCCGTCGCCACCGGGACAAAGGAAGAGCTCAAAGCGATGATACGGACCGGCGAGAAACTGACTGCGGAGATATTTGACCTGCCGGACAGCGTCCTCGGCGAAATACGCGACATCGAGGGCATTTTCCAGGCGGATTACGACGATACCGAAAACCGCCTCACCGCACGCTACCCTGCCGACGGCCGCCACCTTATCGCCGTTCTCGACACACTGCGCCAGGGCGGCGTAGCATTCGGACGCATCACATCCGACCCCCCCACCCTAAATGACGTTTTCCTGGAAATAACAGGAAAAGAACTAAAAGATTAGGGGGAGTGAGTTATGTTTTGGAATATTTACTCAAAGCGCATTCTCTGGTTTCTCCGGGATCGTGAGACTATTATTTGGACATGGATTTTCCCGCTTATGCTGGCTACAATGTTCTTTGCCGTCTTTACAAACCTCGATACGGCGGGGCAGTTTAGCAGGATGCCCGTCGCCGTCGTAGACAACGGCGCGTATCAGCGGGATGTCTATTTTCAAGCGGCTTTAGCCTCTGTTTCCGGCAATGGCGGCGACAGCCTGTTCGAGTTGCAGGTAGTGCCGAATCAGGAAGAGGCTGACGCGCTTTTGGAAAAAGGTGAGATCGACGGATATATCCTCTGCGAAGACGTCCCGGTACTCTTCGTAAGCGGCAGCGGCCTCAGGCAGACTATCATAAAGAGCTTCATTGACCGCTATCTGCAGACAAGCAGCGTCGCTGGGAACCTTATATCGCAAAACCCGGAAGCCGCGGAGGGACTGCATACGCTCTTGAGCCCCTTGAAATACACAGAGGAAATATCTCTCTCGGATAACCCGCCAACTTCAAAGGTAGGGTACTTCTACGCGCTGCTTGCCATGGTCTGCATGTATGGCGGGTTTCAGGGCCTTGCTACCGTAACCATGCTGCAGGCAAACCTTTCGGCGCTGGGCGCGAGGAGGACATTGGCGCCGGTCGGGCGCGTGCGCATGGTTACGTATGACCTGCTGGGCGGCCTCACTACGCACTTTTTGTGCCTGGTTTTCATCGTGGCGTACATAAATCTTATCCTTGGCGTCAGCTTCGGCCCAAAACTGTGGCCCGTTCTGCTTACCTGCCTTGCAGGGAGTTTATTGGGCATGACTTTCGGCGCGATGGTGTCGGTCACATCAAAAATGAAGGAACAGGCGAAAATTGCTGTTTTAATAACTGTTACCATGGTATGCAGCTTCCTGTCGGGCCTGATGGTCGGAGGTATCAACTATACTGTGGAACAGATAGCGCCGGCTGTCGCATGGCTCAACCCGGTCGCCCGGATATCGGACGCCCTGTACTGCCTGTACTATTACGACACTTATGAGAGGTATTTTCTAAACATCGGGATAATTCTGGCCATGTCCTCCGCGATGCTCGCGGTGACGGTCATATTCGTCAGGAGGCAGCGTTATGAGAGTATTTAACGCCTGTAACATCATCATCAAGCGGCGATTTGGCGCGTTTGTACTGTACTTCGCCGTGTTTATGGCTCTGACCATAATCATGCCAATGATGTCAGCCGAACTGTACACCACGGACTTTACTGAGCTAAAGCCTAACTTTACCGTCATAAACCGGGACGGCGTTTCCCCTCTGTCGGACGGCCTTGTCATCTACCTCGGCGGGCTCGGGCATGAAATCGTCCTGTATGACCGCAGGGAAACGCTCCAGGACGCGTCGTTCTATAACGCCACAGACTATATAGTCATTCTGCCGCAGGGATTCCGCGACGCCTTTATCGAAGGGCGGCCGCTTATGATCGAGACGGTCGCCACTACGGAATCGGCTAAAGGGCTCTATGTCGATCTGCTCATAAATCAGTATTTTAACCAGCTGAGGCTTTACCGAGAGACATCGGACATGGGCGAGGATGAGCTTGTCTCAGCCGTCCTTGGGGACTTATCAGTCGAGACAAGAGTGGTGACAAAACGCTTCGGCGCAGGAGCGCCGGTGGACCCGACATATCAGATATATAACAGAATGTTGAGTTACATACTGATAGTGCTGATCCTAGTCAGCGTCAGCAACTTTACCTCGTCTTTCCGCCGTACGGATATTCGCATGAGAAACCTGTGCGCACCGTTGAAGCCGCGCTCTATGAGCGGACAGCAAATACTTTGCGGAGTTCTGGTCAGTTTGGCTGCCTGGATACTGCTGACGCTTATGGGGGTTATCGTGTTCGGATCGAGCATCCGCGGTATCGACGGGAAGATCGTACTGCTGACTTTGCTCAATACACTTATTATGACATTGGTCGCCCTGTCGATAGCGGCGCTTGTAAGCCTGTTCGTAAAAAGCCCCAACTCACAGAACGCTATCGCGAACTTTGTTTCGTTGGGGCTGTGCTTCCTCGGCGGCGTGTTTGTGCCTATGAACCTGCTGGGCGAAGGTATCCTGGCGGCAGCGCGGTTTACTCCGATATACTGGCACACCACGGCGCTGGGCCATATCTTCGAGCTGACCTCCTTCAGCGCCGGCGCCCTCGCGCCGATATGGCAGGCCATGCTGACCCAGCTGATATTCGCTGCCGCGTTTATCTGCCTGTCCCTGGTGATCGGAAAACATATGAACCAATCCGAAAAATCCTTCGGCAGCATCCGAACGGAGCTTGAAGCATAGTCATGTCAGATCAGATTTTGTTTTATCGCTACGCGTATGGCGCTGTGCATACTGGAGACGCATAGTTTATTATAAATCGAATTGATGACCATTTTCACCGTGTTTATAGAAATATTCTGGCTCACCGCTATCTCTCTGCGCGACAGCCCCTGAAAAAGATCCTGAAGGACTTTTAGTTCACGATCCGTGAGGCTGACTGTACTTTCATAGCTGCTTGCCTTGTTGATCTCGGATATCATATATGCCAAACGTTTTGCGTATGCCGAGGATGTCCGGTTTATACTTTCAAGCCAGTCTTTCGGGATGGTACACTTAGCATCCTTGAGCGCCGCGACTGTAAGCGTTCTCATATCTTTTGAGTATCGCGTAAACAGCACTATGATTTTATTTGGTTCGGCAAGGGCATAGGCCTCGGAAAAGGCGGCCATCGCCTCATTTTTGCGGCCAAGCTTATAAAGCGTCAGCGCTTCGATCACGCTCAGCTCGATCTTAGCTAACAGCAGCGTTTGCTTCCCGCGTTCGCTTTCCAGATAGGCCAGCAGCGTGTTATACTGCCCTGTCTGATAACGATACAGGGCCCTGACCCGGTTTGTATAATTTTCCATAAACGAAGGGTGAGCATACTTCTCAAAGTCGGATTTTACCCTTTCCGGCACCTGTTCCGGCTGGCCCAGCGTAAGATAGTAAAAACCGCAGACGATGTCATAGGCTTCATACCGGGCGGCATAACTGCTGTGTTCAAGCAGTTCTTCCACCTGTTTAAACAACTTGTTTACCATATCAATTTTACCGCGTGCAAAAGCAAGATACATCAAGTATTGCAGCGCGCGACTTTGAATGTCATACTGCCCGGCGGAGCGAGCCTTATTCAGCGCCAGACTCAGGGATTGCTCGGCGTCGTTTAAATTACGACGGCAAAGGAACAACTCCCCGCGCACAAGGTCGTCATAGCCGTGCATATTACCCTTAAAGGCGTGTACGCTGTGAGGGATCGCCCGTCTCAGCGCATCGGCGAACTCTTCCGGTGCGCCTGCGCGATTTGTCCCTACCATCAGCGCGTAGGGTCCCACAGAATTATACGATACCACGACCGGGACTTTGTTTCGGGCTTTATCGTAATACTCGCGCATCGTTTTGAAGTAAACGTCAAAATCATATTCATTGGTATAGGGACTCATGATAAGGCGCAAAACCGCCCAGGCGCCGTATATCGCAGCGAGTCTCAGGTTTTTATCATCCGATTCCGGGTATTCCCGGTACATATCCGCGTACTTCCGGGCCGATTCAGACGCTTCACGGAGCAAACCCAGGCTCATCTTTGTTTTTATGACTATTGCGGGAAACAACGGGCTTTGCGTTGCTGCCTCCGGCATCCGGTCGAGTATCTCCATCGCGCATGCCGCCGTATCCTGAGGCACTTGCAGATCGAACTGACCAATAGTCCTTATGATCGAGTCATAGTTCCCCGCCTTTTCATAATAAGTCAGCGCCTCCGCCGGGTATTTGTTGTTTTCACACCAAATACCGGCTTTATTATATGTGCTGCATTTTTCGCAGTCCGGGATCTCGTCATGATACTGCCGCAGATAATCTATGAGTAATTTATGGATTATGTATATCCCAAGATGGTGGTCATAGCGGATGTACGCGTTGAGTTTATCCAGAGCGCTTACATGTACGTCTTCACTTGCCAGATTGTTGATAATGTCTGCGGTGAAATGGTCAATCAATGAGATACGCAGTAGGAAACCCCATACAGGTTTATTCCTGACATGCGATATTTCCGGCTCTATCAACTTATAGACATTCTCTTTCAGCGCGGCAAGGGCATACCTGTCGTACTTCTTGTTACTGCTCAATGACCGTCCTATCAGGTTGACCGCAAAAGCCCAACCGTGCGTGTCGTCATAGATATCTCTCACTTCCTGCCTTGTGACGGGCAGCTTAAGCTGTTTGAAATACTCGGCAACTTCGTCTTCCGTGAAACACAGATCATTCTCGCGTATTGTGAAGATACGTTCGCTCATCATCATACTGTTAACGTTGATTTTCGGTATGGTGCGCGAGATCGTTATTACCGTCCCGTGCGACGGGAGGCTGTTGATGTCCCTTTCAAAGAAATGCAGAACAGCAGGGTTCCGGAGTAAATGAAAATCGTCATACACCACAATAGTCTTGCCATGCGGTGAGAATACCTCACTGCGTATCTCGACAAATCTGGGAAAATCTTCATCTGAATAAGGAAACCCAATTTTTGCAAAACGCGACGCCGTCTCAGGCCATGTGAGTGATATCATGTCGGTATATTTCTTCCAAAAGCAATCAATGTCATTATCCGAATCTGAAAGCTGCATCCATGTGATGTATGCGGATTGCTCCTTCAGGAAGGAATAAACCGTACGGGTCTTACCGTAACCCGCTCCCGCATAAACCGCGACCATAGGAAAACTCACGGCTTGCTCCAACATGTTGTCAAGCCGCGTTCGTTTCATGAAAACACTGCTCTGGGTGATACTCTTTTCAACATTGCTTTTAAACGATTTGTAAGCTGACGTCATACCTCTAAAACCTTTTCTAATTCATCATTCCTTCATCAACTAATCAACTTTAATGCATTTGTTTGTAAGAGCTGTCGTTTATTATAAGTCTTTTTATACGACAAAGTAACACCCATAGATTAACTCTTTTTTTAGCGTTGGTTTATGCGCGACATGTTAATAATACTGTATTAAATTTAACTTTAGGGCTATTATGTGTAATTTTATGTTGATTATTAACCACATTTTCTCCTAATTACCACTTCATTTAAAGTTGCTGCAGCGATTACAATAGGATTATTGCAGATATTTATTATCATCATTTTCAAAATACACATTCTTTTCTACTATTCCACCATGCCTTTTAGTAATGCTAATAGTATTTTTAATCCATACTATATAACCCTATTCGGCCAATATGTCTAATGCGCGGGTGTTGTCCCGTCGGATAAAAAAACGTATAATATATTTAACTTTGTCAAGTTTGGCCCTCCGGAAACTTGACAGGGATTAGGAAAAAGGGTTACAAGACATTCCTCACCGGGGTCTGACTTGTAACGAAAAAGGAACGGACGTCATGCAGAATTATTCCGGAAAAAGCAGCTTACTGCAAACGGATAAAAACGAGGGCTTTATCCGTTTGCGGTTAAACACGCTGTTAGCTCAGTCGATCAAGAAACCCTTGACCATCGTATGCGCCGGGATGGGCTGTGGTAAAACACAGGCTGTCCATGATTTTTCGCATGAATGCGGCTTACCGGTTGTGTGGGTGCATCTGTCCGGGCAGGATAATGATAGCTGCCATTTCTGGGATAGCTTAACACGCGCAACGGCGCAAACTAACATTTCGTTGACTGAGAAGCTCAGAAAACTTGGTTTCCCCAGCACAGAGGAGAGTTTTAGCGAGTACTTTGACATTCGTAACCGGGAACCCACTTCAGTGAGGTACTTGCTCGTTTTTGACGGTTTTCACATATTAAAAAACGCCGAGGTGCTGCGCTTTCTTGAGCGCGAGATCAATAATATTCCTGAAAACCGTCCGGTTATACTGATTTCCAGAGAGTTTCCGCAAATAAACATTTCGAGCCTGACTGTCAGGGATAACGCCGGTTTTATTTTTGAAGACGAGCTTAACTTCACAGAAAGCGAGCTTAGTCACTATTTGCTTCAGCAGGGACTCAGCTCCGAGACAAACAGGCTGACTAAGATCTACAAAGATACAAAGGGCTGGGCTTTCATTATTAACTTCGCGGCGCGTATGCTAAAAAAAACACCCGGTTACTCCGGGTATGTTCAAAGCGCAATAAAGCAGAACATTTTTCAGTTGATCGAAGCGGAAAACTGGAACACGGTTTCCGAGCGGCTTAGGCGGCTCTTCCTTCGCCTCTCACTGACGGACCATCGTTCCGCAGAACTGGTAGATATCCTTGCGGGGGGAAATGAAATACTGATATCCGAACTTAAACAGCAGAATGCTTTTATTCGTTTTGACAAGTCGATAGACTATTATTACTTTAACCATTTGTTCATGGATTTCCTTAGCGACAGGCAGAGCCTCCTTTCTGATGACGAAGTAAATAAAACATATAGAACTATTGCCGATTGGTGCATGAAAAATGATTTCATAGTTGATGCTTTATTAAACTATGAAAAAATCCGTGATTATGAATTAATCGTCTCTATCCTTTTCGAATGCTCCACACGATTCCTTATGGATAATGTAAAAGAACTTTTGGGGATTTTTCAGCGCATAAACGGTAATGTTTTCGATACTGTTGAGAAGTCCGCCGCTATGCATGTCCAATTAGTCATGAACTCAGGTAATTTGCCGGAAACGGTAAATCTCTTAAACCACTACGAAAAGAAATACCTGAAGTTACCGGAGAACAGCGCTTTTAGAAACCGTATGCTTGGCTGCATTTACTACCAATGGGCGATCCTGCGCTCGGTGTTGTGTACTGCGGACGACCGTTATGATTTTGACGTGTATTACTCCAAAGCGGAGGAGTTTCTGAGAGGATATCCCGTCAAGCTCTGCGGCAGTTGGTATCAGCATCCGCCGGGTATGTGGACATGTCTGGTAGGCTGTAACAGATCCGGTGCCCCGCAAGAGTTCCTGGAAGCTCTGATCCGTTCAAAACGGCATCTTGAGAAGTTCACCGTCGGTTTATGTGAAGGATTAGATTTTCTTTGTCAGTCTGAGCTGCTTTTTTATAAAGGTTATATCAATCAAGCGGAATCTGATTTGGATAAGGCACTGGAACCTGCCCGGAAGCACGGGCAGTTTGAGATTATATGGAGGGCTCTGTTTTATAAGTTGCGTATCGCTGTGTATCACGGCGACTATTCAAAGGTTGAACTAGTTTTTAAGTCCATGGATGAACTGCTGGAAAAAAACGATGACTCCGCCCGATTTTTGATACATGATATTATAGTGGGATGGTATCGCTATAGCCTTGATCAACCGGAGCAGATCCCCGGCTGGCTGAAAGAAAGGTTCACGCAGCGCGTATTCTACACAAACTCAACAGAGAACTTCTCAAATAATATAAAATCCAGGTATTATTACCTCACAAGGAATTACGCAGCCCTGCTGGATTATATCGCGGAAAAGAAACAGCGGAGTACCATCCTTTTTGAAAAGATCGAACTTTTGGCGATGGAAGCTTGCGCACACTATAAAATGAAAGACAAAGAATCGGCTTTTCGTGTCTTGCAGGAAGCCTATGATATGGCCCAGCCCTGTGAGATCGTAACACCCTTTATTGAACTCGGCAAGGATATGCGCCTGCTGATAAACGCCGCCGCAGGCTGCGCCGAAAAAAGCAATGTCCCGCTGTCGTGGCTAAAAAGCATTAAACAGAAAGTAACGCTTTACTGCAAAAATCAGGCGCATATCAAATATAAGCATAGGAAATCAAACGAATTTGAAAGCAATGTCGTATTGACGCCGCGTGAAACCGATATTCTGCACTGCTTATGTGAAGGGCTGTCAAGATCGGAGATAGCTGATAAGTACGATTTATCCGTAAACACGATCAAGGTTCACATCAATAACGTTTACATAAAACTAAACGCTCACAGCAGGGCCGACATTTATCGTATCGCCGTAGAGCAGAATCTGGTTTAGCGGCGCTTTAGCGCTTTGGTTGCTGCTCTTAGTTGCGGTGCGATGATGCACGCGGCTACGATTTTCCCCGCGTCCCCGGGCAGAAACGGCGTTACGCACAGCGCCAGCGACTCGGTGAGTGAGCGCCCTGTCTGGAAAATGAACCATGCTGTACCTAAGATGTACAATAAGAGCGTACCTACGGCCATACCCAAAGCGAGCACCCATGTTTTTTTTGACACATCCGCAGCTATCCCCGTCGCCAGGGCTAGGGGGATATAGCCTACTATGTACCCGCCGGTAGCGCCGACGATCCTGTGAAATCCGCCCTGATGTCCCGAAAACACGGGAACCCCAACCGCCCCTATCATCACATACAGCGCGACCGAGACCACTCCGTATTTCCACCCCAACGTCCCCGCTGCCAAATAAATGATAAATGTGGCAAGCGACAACGGTATCGGTCCTATTGGTATGGAAAACGGCGCGACAGCGCATAGCACAGCGGCAAAAAGCGCCGTAAAAGTCATATCCCTAACAGATATTGACGCATTCTTTACATTGTTCATCTCTATTTCCTCCATTTAACACTAACCTCCCCCGTGCTCAGCGCTGCGGTTTCGCCGCTGTCATACTTCACAACCAGGCGGCATTCATCGTCTATCTCGACTGCGCGGGCCGGTTTTTCGCCGTCATGCTGTGATACATATATTTCTTTTCCCAGAATTGCGGAGCGGGTCCTGTATTCATCCAGGAAACCACGCGCGGACAGGTTTTGATAAAACTCCCGGAAGTTGTCGAGCGTCGCGGCGATCAGGCGGCAGCGCTCATTGTCCCTACCGGAGTGCCTGTACGTAAGGGAGGTGGCTACGTCAGCGATCTCCTCCGGGTATCCCTCTTCGGGCCGGGTGATATTTATTCCTATACCTAATACGGCGCTTTCTATGCAGCCGCTTTCCATGTCAAATGACGCTTCGGTCAGTATGCCGCAGATCTTCCTTCCGTCCACAAACAGGTCATTGACCCATTTGATGGAGACACTGACCCCGACGACTTCCTCTATTGCCCGTGCCGCAGCTACAGCCGCCGCAGATGTTATCAGGGCTGGTTCTTTTACCTTTGAACCCGGTCTGAGTAGCAGGCTGAAATAGACCCCGTGCCCCGCAGGCGAGTGGAAACCTCTGCCCAATCTGCCTTTTCCCGCAGTCTGCTCCCGGGCTGCGAGAACATATCCCTCCGGCGCGCCCTTGGCTGCCAGTTCACGCAAAACTGTATTGGTAGACGTCACAGACTTTCGTACTTCCGCATGGAAAAAACCGGGATCCCGAAGATATCTCATGATCCCCGCAGCCGTAAGTAAATCGCCCTGTGTCTCAAGACGATACCCTTTGTTTGTAACCGCGGAAATGCCGTACCCGTCCAGGCGCAAAGCCTCAACAGCTTTCCACACCGCATTTCTGCTGACGGATAATTCCTTAGCCAGATCAGCGCCCGAAATATAACCGTCCATATTTTCCTCAAGCAATTCTAAAAGCTTACTTTTTATGTTCATGTTTAAAAGAATATCACAGAAAACCCGAATCGTCAACCTAATTATTTGTAAAGGGTGACAATATGCTTGTTTGCGTTTTCTTTCTTTATGTGTTAAGCTATCAACTGCCACACCTGTTTTTATGACTGGAGGAGCATATGGAGCTTACAAAAGGCCGTAACTTAAAAAAGTATATCATTTTCATTTTTTTAGCCTACTTTGGATATCTTCTCAACGCGCTTTATTATAACGGATTTGGGACTAAGGCCCCTGTAATGATGGAGTTTTATCAGATCACTTCGAGCCGGCAGGGGCTTATCATCACCACGCAGGCGATAGGCTCATTTATCACGCTGTTGTACATGGCTCTGTACGGGGAGCGTTATAATAAAATCAACTTATTTGCAATAGGCCTTTTGATATTCAGCGCGGGCAGCATATCTCTCGGATTTGCGCCGCCTTTCGCAACTGTCTTCCTTTGCGTCATAGCGACCGGTGTGGGTTTTTCCACTGTGGACGTTATGCTCAACGGTATGATACCGGAGCTTTTCCCAAAACACAGAAGCACGCTTGTCCCGCTGATGCACGCATTCTTTGGCGTAGGTGCGATGACGGCCCCCATCATTGTCACGGCTTTGGTGCGGCCGGAAATCCCCTCCACTTTTTCCAGGCTGTTTCTGCTTGTAGGCGCTCTGGCTTTAGCCTTAGTAGCGGCTTTCTTCATAATCAGCAGGCGTATAATCCCAGAGACGCCGTATGCCGATATGACCGCCGTCAGAAGTAAGGTTTCCGAGAACCCGGCGGAAATATTCAAATCAAAAAACGCCTGGATGTTTCTTATCGCAAGCGCCCTGTATTTCTCTTTTCAAATAGGCCTTTTGAGCTGGCTGACTTCGTACTGCAAGGAAGTTGGCATGGATTTCAGTACGTCCGGCACAATGCTGACCGCCTTTTACGGCGGTTCGCTGGTTATGCGTTTCTGTGGCCCTCTCGTTTTCAAATTTATCGCCGTACGCAAGGCTTACATGCTGTTTAGTCTGATCTCCGCTACATTGGTTTTCACTGCACTTTTTATGGAAAGCGCCGCAGCGATGATGGCGCTGCTTGCCGCCGGCGGATTCATGCAGGGTTTGTGCGTCTCGTCGCTGGTGCTGATGTCCACTGCGGCATTCCCGCACAGGGTCGCCTCCGCAAGCTCCCTTCCGTTCATCGCCTCAAGCATAGCAGGCACGACCGCGCCGTTATGGATAGGTGCCCTCGCGGAGCATACCGGTTTCCGCATCCCGCTGCTGATTATCTGCGGATTTTTGGCGTTGTCCACGCTGCCGATTTTTCTGGTGCGGCGATGATCTTGTGATATGGCTTGAATCGTTCGCTTGACTTTTTATTTTGGGATGATATATTTTTGTAAGTACGAGTATACTAATCGTGTTTACAAAAAGAAGGAAAAAATAGCCGCCCTTCTCATTGAGACATATACGATGTTCTCAAAACCAAAACTCCGCATAACAAGACCGAGTACGAAAAACGGCTTCGTGCATTAAAATGAATGAACGCAGGAAGGTAGGGGCAGGTCATCATGAAAAATATCTTTGCTTTTAAGAAACTTTCGGGGAAAATTACTTTCATGATTGGAGCGACGGTAATAATCGTCGCCGGGGCTATCGCGGGTTATATGCAAACTCGCATTTTGACGGAGATCGGACGGCATACGCGGCTGAGCCTTCAAGTCCAGGCGATCGAAACAGCCAAGGCGTGCGACTTCTCGTTTTTGGAAGCGGCTTACAGCGGCACTGAAATGTCTGTGGGCCAAACAGAAGAGTTGGTTAGCAACATAAGAGCATACAACACGGGATTTGCCTTAATGGCTGACAATAGCGGCAGTTTTTTTGAAACAAATGACTTTATAAAGGGGCTTAGGCTCAGTGAGAGGAATAGGCTTGCCGACGGTGCCCGAGCAAACCCCAATGATGCGTTTGAGATTTCGATTGAAGGCGTGCGTTATATGGTGGCGTCAAGTCGACTTATAAACAATTACAGCGTTTACATCATAGCGCCTATACGCGAAGTCAACGCCGAAATCACTGCTTCACTAACAAGATTTGTTATTATTTTTGTTGTTTGCTTTGCTCTCGTCATCGTCATTTCTCACTTCCTCTCAAAACCCATTGCCAGACCGCTAACCGCGCTTTCTTCCTTTATGAAAAGAGCGGCCTCCACAGGCGATCTCACGTTAAACTCCGAAGATATCGAGGCAATCAAGAGGTACTCTCAAATCAAAGATGAAACCGGACAGGTTGTTGGGGACGTCGCCGCTTTCATCGGGCATGTCAGGGACATAGCCAATGCACTGGAAGTCATGGTAAGCGGTGACCTGACGCATGATATGAAGCTTCAATCCGATAAGGACACTATGGGAATCGCACTGCATCACATGTTTCAACACCTCAACGATGTTTTCAGAGAGATTTCGGAATCCACATATCAGATCGCAGAAGGCTCAATGCAAACCGCAACCGGAGCTCAGTCGCTTGCTCAGGGTTCCACCGAGCAGGCCGCCGCAGTGGATCAGCTCTCCTCTTCCATCGCAGAAATTTCTAAACAGACCAAAGATAACGCGGACATGGCCGGGCGCGCCACTGCTTTTGCAAAAACAATAAAAGGTAACGCAGAAAAAGGAAGCCAACAGATGGATGGTATGATGTCCGCCGTAAAAGACATAAATCACGCCAGTCAAAGCATAGAAAAAGTCATCAAGGTAATCAACGACATAGCGTTCCAGACTAACATCCTGGCGCTGAACGCCGCGGTGGAAGCTGCGCGGGCGGGACAGCACGGAAAAGGGTTCGCTGTTGTTGCCGAAGAAGTCCGCAATCTCGCTTCAAAGAGCGCGGACGCCGCAAAAGATACAGGCGTACTGATCGCCAACTCGATGGAGAAGGCGGAGTTGGGCGCCCGCATAGCAAATGAAACAGCCGCAAGCTTCGACGAAATCGTATCCGGAATAAACGAGAGCAGTCAGGTCATTGCGCAGATCGCCACATCTTCCGAAGAGCAGTCTCTCGGCATCGCGCAAATCAACACGGGGATCGACCAAGTAGCCCAAGTTATCCAACAAAACAGCGCAACCGCAGAGGAAAGCGCTGCCGCGTCTGAGGAACTGAACGACCGGTTCACCATGTTAGAGGAGATGCTTAAGCAATTCAAGTTGAAAGAAGGCGGCGTGCGGAACAAAACAATCGCGGCGGCATCGTCCGACTCTGCCTGTTAAAATGCTCCTCAACATGGACAAGAGCAGGAGCGCCGCGGTGGTCGAGTTTAAGCATGTAAAAAAAGTCCCTCCCAGCGACCTTGATAAAGAAGCGCGGGATGGGCTGAATCAGATAGACGAGAAGTCAATGCTTGTTTTGTAGATGCCGCAATAGCCGTCGGGTAATAGTACGGTCATTTTGCGCTCTCCTTTTTTGGATGAGGGAAAGCCTTTACCGCGGACACATCCGGTCCTTTAACATGCAGACAATCCTCCAATATTTCTTCTACAGCCGCTTCGACGCGCGGATCCGACATTTCCTCATCAGTCATGGAGAGGATTGCTGTCAATGGGTCAACAACCGCATTGCCACCGTAGTCCAGATCATAAGGCATTACCTGTACAACCATTTCCGGGGTTTCGGCATCCGGTATAGGCGGCATTATGTTCAAATCAAGCGCCTTGGCGTCAGCTTTTGAAACGGCACATACCGTGTAAGGACTGTCGGCAAGCATGGAATAGTGGGAGATTGCCGATATACCCCCCAGCTTCGTGGTGCCGATTTTGAATTTCTCACCATACCGATATTGACGGGAAACAGGATTTCTGAGGATCGGACGGACGGTTTTCCAAAGGGCTTGCCGGCTGTCTTCCCAGAGAAAGCGCCGCATTTTACCCTCGGTCTTTATGAAGGGAAGACCCAGCGCCTGCAATTCGTCGAAGCATCTGGTAACCGTCATTTTGGAAACGCCGACGGCTGTTGCGGCTTCTGTCAGCGTAGTTTGTATCCAGCCTTGGTAAATTGCTATCAGGAGCAGTTTTTGTGTGATGAAAGATATTCGCTCTGTTTGCGGCAGTTTCCTCATTTTCATCTGACCACCTCAATTCAACATTTGCACTGTAACACAATTCAAGTTGCAATACAAATATTATTCTGCAAAACAGTGAATTTGACTTGACAGGGGCGGACTGATATAATGTCTCGCACCCTCGTCTGCCGGCCACTGACCACTGAGCGCAATAAAAAACAAGAAAATTCCTTCGTCCTATCCCCGTATTCTGACTTCTGACTTCTTGCGCTCCGCAGAGCGCATGAGAGGAGACTGTTTGATAAATGTGGGTTTCCGACAAATGGAAAGATTATGAACTGCTTGATTGCTCCTGCGGAGAAAGATTGGAGCGGTGGGGGCAGTTTGTCCTGATAAGACCGGATCCTCAGGCCATATGGAAAACGCCTAAGGAGCATCCGGCCTGGCGTTGTCCCGACGCGCACTATGAGCGGTCTCCGGCGGGCGGCGGTTTGTGGTTGATCAGGAATGTTCCGGATAAATGGCGGATAAATTACGGCAGTCTCAGTTTTAATATCGGCCTTATGAATTTTAAACACACCGGCATATTTCCGGAACAAGCTGTGAACTGGGAGTTTATTTCTGAGAAGATACGCTCGGCGGACCGTGAGTTAAGCGTTCTTAACCTTTTCGCGTACACAGGTGGGGCGACGCTGGCGGCTGCGGAAGCCGGTGCAGGCGTTTGTCACGTCGATGCCGCTCGGGGCATGGTTTTAAGGGCGAAGGATAACGCTAAGATTTCCGGACTGGAAAACAAGCCCATCCGCTGGATAGTGGACGACTGCGCCAAGTTTGTTAAGCGTGAAATACAGCGAGGCCGCAAATACGATGCGCTTATTATGGATCCTCCCTCCTATGGCAGAGGCCCTTCGGGTGAGGTCTGGAAACTCGAAGACGAGTTATATGGGTTTGTGAAACTGTGCGCGGGCGTTTTGACAGAAAAACCTCTGTTCGTGCTGATAAATTCATATACGACCGGGCTATCACCCTCATCGCTGACTTATATCGCGCAATCGGTTTTTGGAGGAAACGCGGACAGCCGCGAGATCGGGCTTCCCGTGACGGAGAGCGGCCTGAATCTCCCATGCGGGGCGACTTGTAGAATGCATAATGCATAATTATTTCGGAATTCGGATTTACGTAGCCGGCGGACTAATCCCTAACCCCTAATCCCTAATCCCTGAAATAATGCAGAAAGATAAATAAATGACAGATAGTGTGATTAAAACTGAAGACCTTATGTTTTCCTATGCGGCAGCGGACGATGCGGCTCCTAAGATGGTGCTTCAAGGGCTCGACATTGAGATAGAAAAGGGTACTTTTGTCGCGGTAGTGGGCCATAACGGTTCAGGGAAATCTACGCTGGCAAAGCACTTTAACGCCGTCTTACTTCCATTGGGCGGACGTGTTCTTGTCGGCGGCGCCGATACCGCTGATGAGAGATTTACTTTGGAGATACGCCGCCGCGTCGGTATGGTCTTTCAAAATCCCGACAATCAGATGGTGGCGACAGTTGTAGAGGAAGACGTCGCATTCGCTCCGGAGAATCTCGGATTCCCGTCTGACGAGATACGCCGCCGCGTTGATGAAGCTTTAAAAATCGTAGGAATGTACGAATACCGGGAACATGCTCCGCATCTTCTGTCAGGCGGTCAGAAACAGCGTGTGGCAATAGCCGGAGTACTGGCTATGGACCCCGAGTGCATAGTATTCGACGAGCCGACCGCGATGCTTGACCCGCGCGGCAGAGAAAGCGTGATCAAAACCATACGCAGTCTGCGTGACGACCATGGCGTCACGATCGTGCTTATAACGCATCATATGGACGAAGCCGTCGGCGCGGACAGGGTCGTCGTTATGCTGGACGGTGAGATTTTCTTAGACGGTGCACCGCGCGAGGTGTTTATGGACGTCGAAGCGCTACGATATGCGGGGCTTGACATCCCTGAGACCGCCGCATTGCTGCACAAACTAAGCGAGGACGGATTCGACGTTCCGCTTGACGCTTTGACCGTCGATGAATGCGCGTGCGCTATATTCAATGCTTTAGGCGGAGGCTATGGTGCGAATTCGGAATAATCCACATCAAAGGAAACAAATAAATTGCTGCTTATCAGGACAGAGAAACTGACACATATATACAGTGCCGATACGCCGTTTGAGCGTACGGCGATACATGATATTGACTTTTCGGTGGAAAAAGGCGAGTATCTCGGCATAATAGGGCATACAGGCTCGGGAAAATCAACGTTCATTCAGCATTTGAACGGCCTGTTGAAACCGACTGCGGGACATGTCTATTACGACGGGAACGATATACACCGGTCGAAGGATTTCAGGCGCAGACTCCGCTTTAAGGTTGGGCTTGTTTTTCAATATCCGGAGTATCAGCTTTTTGAATCCACGGTGTATGAAGACATAGCATTCGGCCCCAAAAACATGGGCCTGACAGATTCCGAAATACGCGAGCGCGTCTATGAGGCGGCGGGATTTACATCGATCGATGAATCACTGCTTGATAAATCGCCGTTTGAATTGAGCGGAGGCCAAAAACGGCGCGCGGCGATAGCCGGCGTTGTCGCGATGCGCCCGGAGGTGCTTGTTCTGGATGAGCCTACGGCAGGGCTTGACCCGCGCGGACGTGACGAGATCATCGCCAACATTTTAAACTACAAGAGCGCACATGACGCAACCATAATAATGGTGACGCACAGCATGGAGGAGATTGCGCGTACTGTAGACAGGATCGTCCTGTTCGAAAAAGGATGCGCGGCGGCGGAAGGCACGCCGGGCGAGATGTTTTCGCAAGACGAAAAGCTGGCGGCCATGGGCCTTGCCGCACCGAAAGCAACCTTGATCGCAAGCCGTCTGCGCTCACTGGGATTGCCTCTAAATCATGACATCTATACAATAGACCAGCTCAGAAAGGCGCTACTGGAGTTGAGAGGAGGTTTTGCTCATGCTTAAGAATATTACTCTTGGTCAGTATTTTCCGGGTGGGACGATCGTTCACAGGCTTGACCCCCGCGTGAAGCTGATACTCACTCTCGTATATATCACGGCGCTGTTCATTGCAAACGGCATACCGGCTTATGTGCTGATGCTCGCCGTACTTATAACGATTCTCTCACTGTCAAGACTGAAGATTAAAGTCGCGCTGCGCGGTATACGCCCGGTTATCATAGTGATCTTGTTCACAGTGATACTTAATGTTTTCTTTACAAGCGGTACTGTGATCGCCGAGTTTTGGAGGATATCGATAACACAGGAGGGCCTTTACACGGCTGTTTTCATGGGATCACGGCTTATCATGCTTATCATCGGGGCATTTCTGCTGACATACACCACATCTCCGATCGCCCTGACCGACGGTTTGGAAAGCATGCTGAGTCCGCTGAAAAGAATCCGGCTGCCTGTCCATGAACTTGCGATGATGATGAGTATCGCGCTCCGGTTTATACCGACGCTGATAGAAGAAACCGACAAAATAATGAGCGCACAAAAAGCGCGGGGCGCAAACTTTGAAACAGGAGGGCTTGTAAAGCGCGCCAAAGCTATCCTGCCGCTTATCATCCCATTGTTCATCAGCGCGTTTCGCAGGGCTGACGAGCTGGCTGTCGCGATGGAGAGCCGCTGCTATCACGGTGGCGTGGGAAGGACAAAGATGAAAGTTCTGAAAACAGGGGCAAGGGATTACGCAGCTATGTTTTGCGGCGCAGTCGTTTTGGCCGGTGTGATCGTACTCAGCCGATCAAATCTTTTGGAATTATGAGCGGTCATGCAAAAAACATAGCGGCGCGTTTGATGTTTGACGGTGCGCGATATCATGGATGGCAGGTGCAAAAGACAGAGGCGACCGTTGCGGGAACTCTTGAGGAGTCCCTCTCGGATTTGTGCGGTCATCCCGTCAAGGTGCATGGTTGCGGACGGACCGACGCAGGAGTTCATGCCGAGCGATATTGCTTTAACTTTAAAACGTCGTCAAGCATCCCTCCCGACAGGCTGCCGCTTGCCATAAACTCTCTTCTTCCTAAGGATATTGCCGTACAAAGCGCGGTTTACGCTCCCGACGACTTTGACGCTAATCTTTCATGCGTAAAAAAAGAATACACATACAGGATATATAACTCAAGGATACGCGACCCGTTTTATTCGGGCAGGGCATATTTCTACCCGTATAAGCCGGATATCGCCTTAATGCGTGAGGCGTCGGAGCATTTTGTTGGAACACATGACTTCGCATCCGTACGCTCTTTTGGAACAGAGACTAAAACCACCATAAGAACCGTGTTCTGGTATGAGATCGAAGAGAAGGGCAGTATCATAGAGCTTCGCGCCTGTGCCGACGGGTTTCTGTATAACATGGCCAGGGCGATGGCGGGAACGCTTTTGTATATTTCTGAAGGCAAAATATCCCCACGCGACTTGCCGCGTCTGCTTGAGCAAAAGGATCGGCGTCTTACCGGCCCGACCGCCCCGCCCGAAGGGCTGTATCTGACGCGGATTTGGTATGAGGGTGAGGTCGGCGAATTGTTCACGTAATTTTTGGTTGTTTTTATACAATTGAATGGTATAATGAGATAATCACAACTCACATTTTTGGGAACGCGAGCACAATTAGCCATGGTTGAGAAGCCTAAGAATAAAAAGAGCATAACACGCAAACTGATCAGTGTTGCTTTTTCAGTCGTATCCCTCGGCATAATATCATACATAGCCATAACACTGATATCGGGAAGGGAGCTTAGACTGCCCCGGCTTGCGGGGGTGTTTGCCTCCCGCGCACCCGCTGAGGTTGTGTCGGAGTACCATTTCAACGTAGGGCGCAACAGGGTTCTTGTGAATCTTGGCGACGCCGTCGCCGCTGTCGGTTCGCTTGGCGTGCAGGTTCTTGATTTGGGCGGGAGCGAGACGCTGCGCGATCCTTATCGCATGTCTTATCCGGCTATCGAGACGGCGGGCGGCAGGGCTATCGCATTTGATGTGGGCGGAACGTCTTTGCGGGTGTTTGACCGTGAGCATGTCCTGACAGCGTTTGAGACTAATGCCGCCATCGTTTCCGCGTCGATTAACCCTAACGGCTGGTTCCTCGTGTGTTCACAGGAGGGCGGAGTGTTCAGAGGCTCGGTAACCGTATACAACGACCGCGGTAGTGACGTGTACAGGGTCGATCTTGCCAGCGGATATGTTCTTCGCGCAGTACTGTCGCCTGATAACAGGCGGCTTGCCATCCTTTCTCTGACAGATTTCGGCGGCAGGATAGTTTTCTACAACCTTGACAGCGAGACCGCCGGACATTCGCTCGAGTTGCCCGGAGACTTGATCCTTGATTTGCGATTTCTGCCCGGCGGCGACCTTATTGCCGTAACGTCAGACTCTCTGATAGCTATAGACTCAAGCGGCATGGACAGGGAACTGTACGGCTATTTCGATAAACGTCTCGGTGCCTACTCAATCGGCGACAGCCTTATAGCCCTGCATCTTCTCGATTACGGCGTCGGTCACAGGGGGCGCCTTATTACGATCGGCGAAAACGGAAGACTGCTGGGCGAGCTGACCACAGACCGCGAGATTGTCTCTTTATCTGCCGGGGACACATACCTTGCTGTGCTGGGAAGCGACGGACCGACACTCTATGATTCCGAGCTGGACAGTATCCCGCAATCTGATCGATCAGGCTCTGCGGCGGGCGCTGCCGGTATTCTTACGCTTGCGGGCGGCGTGTCGATTGTATACGGAGATCATACTGCGGTAGTTATTGAAGCGGAGAGTTGAGAGAGTATAGAGGAGAGTTAAGAGTTGACTTTGCTAATTGATCTTTCGGTTATCGCTATAATATTGTTTTGTGTCTGGCGTGGTTATAAGAACGGTCTTGTGCGCGGAGTTTTCGGCATTGTGGCGCTTATTGCGGCTCTGATCATTGCAAACGTAGTCGCGGAGGCGTACTCTGAGGAGTTTACAGGAGCCATAAAGCCGTTTATCGGCGGCATTGTCGACAGTACGCTGTCAGATGTTGTTGAAGAAAACACAGCGTTCGATTTTGGCTACCTTGACGGACTGGACCTTAATGATCCCGATATCGATCTTATGGATTTCGGCGCCGCCTTTACAACTCTGCGGGAGATAGGGCTTCCTGAAGCCTCTGCGTCCCATGTCGCCGAACTTGCCGCACGATCTATGGAGGAAAGGCCTGTCAGGTTCCTCGCCGAAGCCATTACAAACAGGCTTTCGTCTACTTTGGCATTCATTGCGGTATTTGGGATAGCGTTCCTGCTGCTGGCAATTATCTCCGCAGTGATAGGGAATCTTTTCAGCTTTGTTTTTTCCCTGCCGGGGCTCAAGCTCGTTGACACTATAGCAGGGATTATCTTCGGCCTCGCTAAAGGCCTGCTGATCGTCTTTGTCATCTCCGCAGTCATTAGATATTTTGGCCTGTTTGTCCAAGCAACGGTTGAGAGTACAACAGTTCTTATGTACTTTATAAACAACAATCCCGTCGCAAATATTATTGGTATTTAGTAGGTTAGGGACTAGGGACTAGGGGTTAGTCTTACAGCATCGTAACTGTGAATTGCGGCTTGTCCGCTTTTGGGGGGGTCAAGGGTGAGTTCGGTTCCGAATATTATTTCGATGTTTCGCATCTTCCTTGTACCGGTGTTTATAATAAGCTATTTTGCGGATCAGCAAGATGTTAAGCTGATCTCCGTGATAGTATACGGCGTCGCTTGCGCCAGTGATTTCCTTGACGGGTTTATCGCGCGTAAGTTCAAAGCATCATCAAATCTCGGCAAATTTCTTGACCCGCTTGGCGATAAGCTGATGACAATATCGGTAATGGCATGTATCACTATAGACGGTCTTATACCGATTTGGGCGGTGCTGGTCGCGGGGGTAAAAGAAATACTTATGGCAATAGGCGGGTTTATCCTCTATAAAAGGTCCGGCGCTCAGGTACATCCGCCAAACCTGATCGGCAAAACGTCAACCGTGGTGTTCTTTTTGATATGCGCCGCGCTTATGTTGTTTAGGGATATCCCCCGCTCAAGCGCGACGGCGCTTATATCCGTCGCTATAACCCTGATGTTTGTAGCCCTAGCGAGCTATATTAAAACATACATTTCCGTAATGAAGAAAAAGAGTTAGGCAGGTAAATCTCAATGCGACCGACGATTTGTGCAAGATGTAAAAGAAACGCGGCTGTGATTTTCATAACGAAAATTGAAAACGGAATTACAACGAACGAGGGCATATGCCTGAAATGTGCGCGTGAACTGAATATTAAGCCCGTTGAGGATATCATCAACAGAATGGGCCTGACAGACGACGAACTGGAAAGCCTCACCGATGAAATGATGGATGTCATGGGCGGTATCGATAGTCTGTCCGAACAAGAGGATAATACGGAAGACGGTAAAACAGCAACATTCCCGTTCCTTAACAGGTTGTTTGGCGGACCGGACGACTCCACCCCCCCGCGCGACTTCCCGAGGCCGGGCCGCGAGCCGAAAGATGATAAGCAAAGCGCCTCAGCAGGAAAGAAACGCAAGTATCTTGAAAGCTATTGCATTTCGCTGACCCGCCGCGCAGCCGAAGGTAAGCTTGACAGGATCGTCGGGCGAGCGACAGAGACCGAGCGCGTCGTTCAGATACTCAACCGAAGGCAGAAAAACAACCCCTGCCTTATCGGCGAGCCCGGCGTCGGAAAGACCGCAATAGCAGAGGGGCTGGCACAGCAGATATTTGACGGAGAAGTGCCTTTTAAGCTGCGCGACAAGGAGGTCTTTCTGCTCGACCTGACGGCGCTTGTCGCGGGAACGCAGTTCAGAGGCCAGTTTGAGAGCCGTATGAAAGGCCTCGTAGAGGAAATAAGAAATCACGGAAACGTGATCCTTGTAATAGACGAGGTTCACAGCCTTGTCGGCGCGGGCGATGCGGAAGGCTCTATGAACGCCGCGAATATACTAAAACCGGCGCTTTCACGAGGCGAGATACAGGTTATCGGCGCAACGACACTTACCGAATACCGTAAGCACATCGAAAAGGACTCCGCTCTTGAGCGAAGGTTCCAGCCGATCATAGTCGGAGAGCCTTCGATAAACGAGACCATCGAGATCATAATGGGTATCAAACACTATTACGAAAGCTTCCACGGCGTTACGATATCTGACGAAATGGCCCGTCAGGCCGTCATACTGTCCGAACGGTACATTACAGACAGGTTTCTGCCGGACAAGGCGATTGACCTCATAGACGAGGCATGTTCCGATGTAAACCTGAAAAGCGCGACGATTGCCAGAAAAGACGTGATCCGAAAGGAAAGAGATGATCTGCAAAAAGAACGCGAAATGATAATCTCTGTCCCGAACAGCAGGGACTACGCGCGTCTTGCCGAAATACGCAGCCTTGATCTGAGACTTTCAGGCGAGCTTGATGAGCTTGAACTGATGGGAATGCCGTCGCTCTCGCTTGACAATCTGGCGCGTGTCATAGAACTTTGGACAAAAATACCGGCAAGCAGCATCCGCGAGGATGAGTTCAAGCGGCTCAGTGAGCTTGATAAGCGCCTTAAAGAGTACATAATCGGGCAGGATGAAGCCGTTGACAATGTGTGCGCAGCTATTAAGCGCAACCGCGTAGGTATCTCTCCTAAGCGCAAACCGATCTCCTTTATCTTTATCGGTTCGACCGGAGTGGGCAAAACGGAACTCGTAAAAAGGCTCGCCTCAGACCTTTTTGATTCACCGGAATCGCTTATTCGTCTTGATATGTCCGAGTTCATGGAAAAACATGCCGTGTCGCGCATTATCGGGTCGCCGCCGGGTTATGTCGGCTATGACGAAGCGGGCCAGCTTACTGAAAAGATCCGGCGAAAACCCTACAGCGTAGTCCTGTTTGACGAGATTGAAAAAGCGCATCCGGACGTTATGAACATCCTGCTCCAGATACTCGACGACGGGCGCATTACAGACGCGCAAGGCCGCATGATCAACTTTGAAAACACCGTTATTATAATGACCACAAACGCGGGCAGCGACAAAAAAGACAGCGCGGTCGGCTTTAACCGCACAGTTAATGAGCAGGGTCAGGAAAAAGCGGAAAAAGCGCTGAAAGATTTTTTGAGACCCGAGTTTATTAACCGCGTGGACGAGGTCATATACTTCAGCCTTCTTTCCGAGGATAACTTTAAAATGATAGCAAGGCTCATGCTCAGAGAACTGCATGATTCAATGGCCGAAAAGCCGATCGATCTGCGTTATGACGACAGCCTGATCGATTACCTGACGGAAAAATCCTTCTCCGACAAGTACGGCGCGCGTAATCTCCGCCGCCTGATCCAAAAAGAGATCGAGGACCGGATAGCCGCCGAGATGATATCGAATTTTGCCCGGCCCGTCAAACAGGTAGGCCTGACCGCGGTAAACGGCGAAATACAGATACTGGCGGTATAAGCGCAACTCAAGTTTCGCAGATGCGAAACTTGAAATCGTAATAAATACGTAATTTTTTTGTAAGGCGCATGTAATCCCTGTCCTGCACAATAGCAAACATGCATATGCTGAAAACCTTACAGGAGGATAATGATCATGAAAAGAAAAATAACTGTCCGCTTTGCCTGTTTGATCGTCGCGGCGGTCGTGCTCGGCGGGGCCGTGGCGTTTGCCGCCGTTGCGGGTTCGCCTTACGAAACGCTGAAGAGGGCAGCGCTCAGTTCCGCATCTCTCGGCAATGTTACAATTGAAAGCGAAATGACGGTGAGAGTCGACGGCGTGGTACAGCAACTCAACAAATCGTTTCAAATCATCAGTGAGAATGCCAATCTGAATTATTCTTTCGACGAAGACGGAAATACTTCCGGTTACTACTTCAGCAAAAACGGCTTGAGAATGTCAGGCAATCCGGCTTTCGCGGAGGTAGACGGCACAGAGTGGTTTTCCGCCTATGTCACCCTCGTAAGCGACAACCGCAACGATTACCACGCCTTGTTTAGCCCTGAGGAACTGAACTCCGCCTCTATGCGATTTGCGGAGCTGCTTGTAGATCTGGTAGTCGGCGATCTGAAAAACAATCTGACGATGACCACCGGCGACGGCGTCCGCACGATCCGCGGCACTTTTACCGGGAATCAAGTGCCGGAAATTGCTAATGCGGGCATAGATATGATCTTAGAGCAGGAAAGCCGTTATTATTTTAACCGCCGCAACGTCAGCTTTGACGGCAAAGAGTATGTGTATGAGGACATACGCATATCAGGCGGGACAAAAACTTCCGATACATGGAAGCAGCAAGTCCGCGCACTGACTGAGGAAGAAGCGCAGGCATGGACTTACGGGAATTTTTGGGATATTATGCAAGATGTTGAGTATTACGGAGTAGAACACATAGACGGCGGTCTGTACCTGTTCATAAGCGAGTCGGAGCTGATCCACAAGCATACAGGCGCCGCCACACGCGCGGATTACGGAGACGACCCTCTGAGCGTACCAATTAAAAGCCTTGAGATAAACTATGTGCGCGGTGAAGCGGAAATAGACAGCGGCGGCATTCTGCGCAGCCTCAACATAAACGGCTCTGCGGACATTACAAATGTTTTTGGTGAAACGAATGCTATTGAGATCGTGTTTACCGCCGGTTTTTCCGATGTCGGAAAAAGCAATCCCACTTCTCCCATACCCGGCGCAGAGCAGGTATTGACCCACGAGAATATGAACAGCCGTTTCGGAGGGGTAGACCGCTATGGTTTAAACGTCTATTTTACGCTGAACACCGACGGCAGTATAAACGAGGACAGCATCACCACCACATATCCCGGCGAACGTGAGCGCAGCGGTAGCGAGGGTATGACCATATTTCGTCCAAATGCTATCGGAATTATCGGAGATCATGCATGATTTTAGAGCTTGAAAATCTTACAAAACTATATAAAAACGGTCGCGGCGCGGAGGATATTTCCTTCGCGCTTGACCGAGGCGAGGTCCTGGGCCTGCTGGGGCCGAACGGTTCCGGCAAAACAACGACAATGAAAGCCATCGCGGGTCTGGTGCAATTGACGCGCGGCAGCGTCCGCATCTGCGGGATCGACGTCGCGGGCAAGCATGAACATGCCATGAAGCATACCGGATGCCTGATCGAAGCTCCGGCATTGTACGATTATATGACGGCATACCAAAACATGAAGCTCGCCGCCAGGTTTTACAACTCTGTTGACGAGACCCGCATAAACGAGGTATTGCGTCTCGTGGAGATGGACAAGTACAAAAAGGATAAGGTCTCCACTTTCAGTTTGGGGATGCGTCAGCGCATCGGCATGGCCCTCGCGCTGCTGTCTGATCCCGATCTCTTAATTCTGGATGAACCCGCCAACGGGCTGGATATAGAAGGTATGATCTATGTCCGCGAGGTGGTGAAAGAGGCTGCCGAAAGAGGCGCGGCCGTGCTTATCTCATCCCATCTTGCTCACGAGATAGAGCAATGCGCTACTAAAGCCGCGATCATATACGGCGGAAGGCTGCTCTGCGTGGAGAGCATGGAAACGATCCTGTCCCGATCCCCAAGCCTGGAAGACTTCTTCCTGTCACAAATCTCAAAAAAAAGAGAACACTGAAAGGACAAAAAATGGCTTTTTATGCTTCATATCGTAACGAATGGGACAAGCTCATGTTCCGTAAAAAGTATATAATTTTCCTGATCATAGGAATCGCTCTTTGCCTCATTTGGACCGGGCTTGGTCAGGCTATATCATCATTTATCAGGATGCAGGGCGGATTTGCAATCACTTTCACGCAGACGCCCAGAGGCACTCTCCCGTTTTTCTTATCGATTTTGGTTCCTTTTCTGATGTTTATGGGCGTCACCGATCTGCTGACCGTTGAGGAGGCCGAAAACACCATGAAGGCGATGGTGTTCCGCCCGGTTGAGCGTTGGAAACTGTACTTTTCGAAGATATTAGCCGTAGTGTCATACGCCGCTGTTTACCTGGCTTGTATCTTTGTCGTCAGCGCGGTGCTGAACCAGATTTTTGGGAAGCCGCAGAGCGTGTCCGGATTGCTTATAGACCTTGCATCATATGCCCTGACGCTTGTTCCTCTTGCAATTTTGGCCTCGTTTGCCGCGCTGTTAGCCCTCTTGGGCCGCAGCGGCACACTTACGATGTTTTTGCTTATTATGGCTTACATACTCCTCAGCGTCCTTCCGGTGTTCTTTCCTATTCTTTCCGAAATGCTGTTCACATCCTATCTGAGCTGGTACAGGCTCTGGATCGGCGCGATGCCCGGCGCGAAGATGATACATATGCTGCTGATCGTACTTGGATACGGCGTAGTTTTCTTCACCGCCGGCAGCCTGCTTTTTGACAGAAAGGAATTCTAATGCGGTCTGCGACCGCAATTCATAATTCATAATGCATTATTATGGTGGGGAGTTATTGAATAATGTCTGTTCGATTGCGTGTTATTGCTACCAGCCTTACGGCTATACTTGTGCTTAGCGCTGTGGGTATAGCGGTGGGGTTCTTGCTGTTTTGGTTTGCCGCCGGACCCTTTGCGGGCCAGCGTCTTAGCGACAACGCGGGGCAAATTGCCGCGCGTTACTTTCTTTTTGGCGGCGTCGCGGTGTTCATCATCACCGGAATCGGCGCATTATGGGTGATAAGCGTGAATATCCGTCATGTTACCGGCCCGCTTCAGCGCCTTAATCGCGCTGTTTTGGAAATCCGGGACGGCAATCTGGACTACGAACTGGCCGTGAGCGGACAGGATGAGTTTACCGGGCTTGCCGCCGGATTTGAGCAGATGCGTGTCCGGTTAAAGGATTCAATGAGGGCTTCTGAAAGGGCTGAGACAGAGCGCCGGGCTATGATGGCTTCCGTCACCCATGACCTGAAAACGCCGATTACTTCTATCATTGGCTATTCAGAGGGAATACTGGACGGGGTGGCAGGTACACCTGAGAAAACGCGTGAATACGCGGCGGTCATATGTAAAAAGGCGCGGAGCCTGCAAGTTTTAGCGGACGACCTGTCTTTGCTCTCACGTCTGGAAAATGCCCAACTCCCTCTTGACAAACGCGAAGTGGATCTCGGGGACCTGACACTGGAACTGGCTTCCGAGTTTTTCGGTATTGAAAATGAAGCCGGAGTCGGTATGCAACTGGCCGACGGGCTTAGGGTGCTTGTTGACAGGGAAAAGATCGCGCGTGTATTGATAAACATTTTTCAAAACAGCGTCAAGTACAAAAAACCGGAGCAGCCGGCGCCGGAGGCGCTGATATCCCTTGTCAGGCAAAACGGCGATGCCCTGCTGACGGTCTCCGATAACGGAATCGGCATAACGCGAGGCGATCTGCCTTATGTTTTCGACCAATTCTACAGGGCCGACGAGTCCCGCAACCCGCAAAGCGGCAGTGGCCTGGGCTTGTCGATAGCCCGCCAGCTTATACAGTTGCACGGCGGAAAGATCTGGATCATCAATAATCCCGGCGGCGGCATATCGGTGAATATTACGCTGCCGCTGTTACAAGGAGGTAATAATGCCTAAAATACTGATTATAGAAGACGACGCGGAGATTGCGGCGCTACAGCGGGATTATCTTCTTATGGCGGGCTTTGAGGTTGATATCGCCGGGGACGGTATATCGGGTCTCGGCGCCGCAGCCTCAGCCGATCTCGTTATTCTGGACATCATGCTGCCCGGGATCGACGGGTTTGCGGTGCTCAGGAAACTGCGTGAAACGTCCGATATCCCGGTTTTGCTGTTATCAGCGCGGGGCGAGGACATCGACAAGATACGCGGTCTCGGTCTCGGCGCGGATGACTATATTCAAAAGCCCTTTTCACCCGGTGAACTTGTAGCGAGGGTAAAAGCGCATCTGGCGCGTTTCGAGCGGCTGACGTCAAAAAAAACCACACCGAAACTTGCGGTGCGCGGACTGGAAATCGACCGCGAAGGGCGATGCGTGTACTTGCACGGCGAAGAATGCAACCTCACGCCTAAAGAGTTTGATATCCTTCTGTTCCTTATGGAAAACCCCAACAGAGTCTATTCAAAAGAGGATCTGTTCGAGCGCGTGTGGGGGCTTGAAGCCTTAGGTGACGGCGATACGGTAGTCGTCCATGTGCGCCGGCTGAGAGAGAAAATCGAGCCGGAACCGCAAAACCCCCAATATGTAGAAACCGTCTGGGGCGCCGGCTATCGTTTCAGGATATGATGTGTGACTAATGAGCTTTACCGTTATCGTTTGTGTCGCGGAGACGGTTCTCCGCGCCAATCGGCTATCATGCGTCTGAACATATACTCGAGACCGTATTTCGGAGTCCAGCCCAGCGCGTTGAGTTTGTCTGTATTGAGTTTATGCCCGACATCCGGTGCGTAGCCTCTCTTTTTAATGTCCTTAGGGACGTTGATGGCAACCCCGATTCTGCCTTCGCAAACCTTATTTGCCACCAGATCCGCCATTTCACGTATCGTCGCGCATGCGAGGGGGTTCGAGAGATTATACGCCTGACCGTCTTTGCCTTTTAGCAGAATAGTCAGCAGTCCGCGGACCGCGTCCGCTGTGTAGCAGCAGTTGGATACAGAAGATCCCGGAGTGTGAAGCTCAATATCCTCTCCCGCAAGCGCTTTTCGAGCGAACTGATTTGCAACTCGCGTGTTTCCGGCATCGTTTGGGGTTCCGGCGCCGAATGTCAGCGCCGGTCTTGCTATTTTAACAGGAACGCCGTACCGGGTGGCATATGCATTACAAAGCAACTCACAAAGTCTTTTGCTTTCGGGATAACTGCTGCGGGGATCGGATAAGTCAATGTAACCTAAATCACTCTCGGTGACCTCGCTTAACCCTGTTTTACCATATACTTCCATTGACGAGAGAAAAACGAAACTACGGCAATTCCGTTCATGCGCCAGATCCAAAATATTCTTCGTGCCGTCTATAGAAATGGTTATAACCTCAACCGGATTTGCCACCATCACAGCGGAAGCAGTCACTGCCGCGCAGTGGAAGATAAAGTCGATCGTCTGCGGCAATGAATCGTCTGAAATTGGCTTTGTTATGTCGCCTGCCTTAAACCTGATCCCGCACTCCCGGGCAAGGGCCGTACCCTTGTCTGTATTTCTGCCGTGAGCAATAATTTCGATGTTTAGTTTATAATTTAAGTTCGCCGCAGACAGCGTCCGGACCAGCAGACCGCCGATAAGACCGGTCGCGCCCGTGATTAGTACAGCACTGTTTCTGAACATGCTCCACGGTATGTTGTTATCTGCTAATACATCATGTATGTCAGACTCTAATACTCCGCTTTTTCTCACAATATCCCCCGGCTTAAAAACATTGACCAGTCACCAATCCACATTACAAGTCAGACCCCGGTGAAGAATGGCTATAGTGGATGTGCCTCTGACCGTCAGCCGTGTCATACATGGTGGCCATATTCTACGCATTGGTCGCTGTTATGCGCCCTATGCGTTCTCGTTGCGGCATGCCGTACGATATGGTTGTGCGCCGTACACTCATAGGCGTAATGCCCGACATAGGTTCTTGTCGCATTGTGCCAAACATGGTCAAACTGTGCGCATTGGCTGCTGTAATGGCCGCCGTAGTGATCTGTCGCACTGTGCCATGTAGCCGCAGGCGCTGTGCCGTTATGGCATTTTCCGCCGCCCTGTGTTCCTCTTCCATGCCCGCCTGCGTATGCGGGGGTAGCTATGACGACTAGCATAATAACTATCAGCGATAACGTTATGGCTCTTTTTGCGCTCATGTTCTCATCTCCTTTTTTCCCGAATGATATAGACACAAATGATATCACACGCTTTAATATTTGTCAAAACCAAGTAATATCAACGATTATCGCAGCATAACTCAAGATGTCCTACAAAATATATTTCTCGGAAATATATTGACAACTATATCTATACTTGATATAATGATATTCGATATAACGATAATCGTTATGACGATACTCAATATCACTTTGAGGAGGGCGATTTATGGCACGGGATCAATTACAGACCCTATCCGAACCGATGTATTTTATCCTGCTGGCTTTGACCCGATCCATGCACGGATATGAAATTATGCAGACGGTATCTGCTATTTCCGGTGATCGCGTTAAAGTCGGCGCGGGTACGCTGTATGCTTTGCTGACGCGGTTTGAAAACGAGGGGATCGTTATCCGCATCAACGATGACGGACGACGAAAAACCTACGCGCTTACAGAAAAAGGGCGCGGGTTCCTGGACCGGGAATACGAGCGGCTCAAAGATTCCATAGCTGCCTACAACAATTATATTAAAGGAGGCAAACAATGAAACCTGTCTATATGCGCCAGTCGTACATGGGTACGATCAGCGAACTTAAAAACTTGGAACATCATTTTGCTTTAATGGCGGCAAAAGGCTGGATGATTGACAAAATCGGTCATTTTTCTCACCGTTACCGCGCCGTTGAACCATGCGAAAAACGCTTTTTTGTTGATCTCCTGCCCCAAATCACCGCGTTCGATTATCCCGAAAACGAAGACGCCCAACACTACCGCCGCATTTGCGAGGAGTCCGGATGGGCTTTTGTCACCTCTAATGTGCGGCTTCATGTTTTTTGCGCGGATGGTGATATTCCCGCCCCGACGCCCATCCACACCGATAACAGGATCCAGGCAGAGGTTTACCTCAAAATATGCAGGAAATATGAGTTGTTTAGTTATATTTTCCCTTTGCTTTTGATTGGTTTGACGTTTTACCTCAACCTGTCAAATTTAGGGTTCGAAGTCTTTCTCAGCAATACTACGCTATTTGTGATACTCGGCCTTATACTCTTTCTTCCGGGATATCTCTGGATCATCGCCTATCTGCTGGTATGGTACCGGCGCGTGAGGAAATCCGCCAAACAGGACTTGCCCATGCCGGTTGTTGGCTACCGCTTGTCGCGGGTTCGGATGAATATGTTTATGACGGGCGTATATGCGTACTTTGTTATAATGTTAGCGGGAATTGTTTTGGAAATATCCAGGGGTTTCTCGGCGGTATTACTTTTGCCGATCGCCATGACGCTTGCCAGCGTGGGTATTGGCTTGTGGCTCAGACGGCAAATCAACACCAAACGCCGCAGGCGCAGCGACAACATCAAATTAGTTATTGCGGTGACGGTAGTGGCGGCAGTTGTTTGCGTCGGAGGAGTGGTATTTACCATTTCTCAGATGATAACCACGTTCCCGAATCTGGCGTCTGTCAAATCGCTTAACGGACGCCCCGTTATTACGCTCAAAGACATTGGCGTGAACACCCCTCCTACCGGCGCGGACACCGTTGTGCTGGGCAGCGTTGCCGTGCCTGTCCGTTATCGTTACATTGAAATGCGTTTGTTGCAGGGCGAGCCGCCCGCTGCCGTCACCACGGAAGTGTATCGCTCGGTCAGCAGGGCGTTGACGCGGGGGTTATATAACAGTCAAGCAGAATGGTTTGAGCGTACCCGCAGCCACTCTCTCGCGGAGAACATCTACCTCAGTTCGGACGAAGCCGCGCTTTGGGGCGCCGACAAAGGTATAGTCATTATTAACGACGCTTCCACAGACCTGCTCCTGATGAAAGACAAAACCATCTTGAGTCTTAACTTGCACTATAAAGACATGGATCTAGACGCCGTCAAACAAGTAGTGAGAAACTTATGGGATGGTGTTCTGACTACTTGCGCTCCGCAGACCGACTTAGTAAGCAGCAATCTTTTGGTTTTTGATTAGGCTGACAATGGAGCTGGTTCCTAGCCTGCTTGCGCCTAAATCCAGAAATCGCTGCGCGTCTTCGAATGTACGGATGCCACCTGCGGCTTTGATTTTGACACCTTTTCCGATATGCTTTGCAAACAGGACTACATCTTCGGGTGTTGCGCTTGCTTTGGAAAAGCCTGTGGAAGTCTTAATATAGTCTGCGCCCGTTTCGGTAATAATTTCGCACATCAAGATTTTTTCCTCGACGGTGAGGAGACATGCCTCAATGATTACCTTTAGCACCCGGCCGGAGCAGGCATCCTTGACCGCCTTGATTTCGTCGCGCACGGCTTCATAGCGTCCCGACTTGAGGAATCCGACATTGATGACCATATCAACCTCGGAAACGCCGTTTGCTATAGCCTCTTCAGTTTCGGCTACCTTGGATGCCAGCGTAGAGTAACCGTTTGGGAATCCGGCGACAATACAGATCGGCATCCTGCCCTGCAGATATGCAACGGCATCGGGGGCATAAGCCGGCGGGATGCAAATGCTGGCGGTCTGATACTCCATCGCATCATCACATAGATCCTTGATATCCCCCCAAGCAGCGTCAGTACTAAGCAGCGTATGATCTACAGTCGATAGAATTGCCTTTATATCCACGTCCCTCATCCTTTCTTTTGTCAGACCGCATTAGTATATCAGAAAAATGCATTTTGGTATAGAGGAACCTTTTGGGGAGGAAACCGCTTGTCAAATGGTTGGGTAGATGGTATTATGACAAAACAAGTTTTTCAATACCGACTTTTATTGGTATTTGGAGTGAATTATTTTGCTTACTGTAAAGACGCCGGAGGAAGTATTAGAAGTTATTTTTGAGCGCTTTAAGACGCTTGGGCATCCGGCGGAGAATGTACTTACGGCGGACTTGCTTGGGCGGGTTCTTAGCGGGGATATCGTTGCGGACGAGTTTGTGCCGGGTTTTGACCGGTCGACCGTGGACGGATATGCGGTGCTGGCGTCGGACACTTTCGGCTGCAGCGACTCCATACCCGCTGTGCTGGAGCTTTCCGGCGAGATACTGATGGGTAAAGCCGCAAACTGTGCGATCAAGCCGGGGGTTTGTTTTGCCGTTTCGACAGGCGGAGACCTGCCGGAGGGGACGGACGCCGTGGTGATGCTGGAGCATACGGAAGACTACGGTGACGGATTGATAGGCATTATGACGCCGGCAGCATCCGGCAATAATATCATATATAAAGGGAGCGACATATCACCCGGCGACAGGATACTGGCGGAAGGCGCGGTTATCGGCTCGCATGATATCGGTTTGCTGTCGGCGCTGGGCGTAGGCTCCGTGGGCGTCCGCCCAAAACCACTCGTTGGGATCATATCGACCGGAGACGAGCTCGTGAAACCCTCGGAGACGCCGAGGCCGGGACAGGTGCGTGACGTCAACGCGCCTATGCTCAAGGCGTTAATGGAACAAAGCGGCGCAGAGGCAGTGAGTTACGGCATAGTCCGCGACGATGAGCGCGCGCTGCGCAACGCAGTCGCAACTGCCGCCGCGCAGTGTGATGTGGTGCTGATATCAGGCGGTTCATCCGCCGGTATGCGCGATTTGACGGCTCGTGTGATCGGGAACTTAGGTGAAATGCTGCTTCACGGCGTGGCAATGAAACCGGGCAAGCCGACGATACTCGGCGACATTGGGGGAAAAGCTGTTTTTGGACTGCCCGGGCATCCGGCGGCTGCCTGGTTTGTCGCCGAGCTTTTTGTCCGTCCGCTTACAGCCCGTCTTGCGGGAGTCGTGTCAACGCGCCGCACGGTCACTGCGTGTTTAAGCGAGGCAATATCGTCAAACCACGGTAGGGAGGAGTACGTGGCGGTGCAATTCACAATTCACAATGTGCGAAATAATGCGGAATGTGGAATGCAGAATGCAGAACTTTCGGGGTGGTTGGTGCGGCCGGTTAGGAGTAAGTCGGGGCTTATTTCGGGGTTGACGCGGGCGGACGGGTATATTTGTATTCCGCGTGACAGTGAAGGGATGCATAAAGACGCGCTTGTTAGCGTCGTGCTTTTTTGAGGGGGGCGGAAATAATTGGCGTTTAAGTATTTGACTAATGTTTCGCTTGAGAGGGCGAAAGAGGAGTATTTGCGGCTTCTTATTAATAATGGTATGGGGGCGGAGTCGGAGACTATACCCGTTATTGAAGCTGCGGGGCGGACGTTGGCGGGGCCGGTCTACGCGCATATAAGCGCGCCGCATTATAACGCTTGCGCTATGGACGGTATCGCGCTTGTCGCCAAACTGACCGGAGGGGCAAGCGAGACGGCGCCTGTCACGCTCGGCGCCGGACAGTATGTGTGGGTCAACACCGGGGATGCGCTGCCGGAAGGATGCGACGCGGTGGTAATGACCGAGGATGTGATCGAAGCCGGTGAAGCGGAAGTTAAACTCTATGAAGCCGCCGTGCCGTGGCAGCATATCCGTCAGATCGGTGAAGATATATGCGCGGGCGAGATGATACTGCCGTCTTACAGCCGGATAACGCCTGCGGCGCTCGGTGCGCTTATGGCGGGCGGAATCACCGAAACAGCCGTCATAAAGCGGCCGCTCGTTGGCATTATTCCTACGGGCGACGAGCTTGTCACGCCAACATCCGATCCGAAACAGGGCGACATAATCGAGTTTAATTCCTCAATTTTTTCTGCGATGATGTGTGACTGGGGAGCAGATGTTTTAACATTTCCGATAGTCCGCGACGACCGGGCCAAGATACGCGAGGCGATAAGATCTGCGCTGGACAAATGTGATATAGTGATAGTCAACGCCGGTTCTTCAGCCGGCAGCGAAGACTATGCGGCGGAAGCGATTGCGGAGACAGGCACGGTACTACACCACGGGATCGCGATAAAGCCCGGTAAGCCGGCGATTTTAGGCTATAGCGGAGCAAAACCGGTATTGGGTGTTCCCGGTTATCCTGTTTCGGGGATAATCGTTATAGAGCAGATACTGCGCCCGATCGTCGAATACCTCAGCCGTAAATACCCGACGCCGTATCAATACGAGGACGCCGTTCTGTCAAAAGCAATTGTCTCGACGCTAAAATACCAGGAGTTCGTCCGTGTCCGCATGGGATATGTTGAGGGGCGTCTTATAGCGTCGCCGCTGAGCAGGGGCAGCGGAGTCGTATCCTCATTTATGAAAGCCGATGGTATCATTGAGGTCCCACAAGGGACGGAGGGTTATGAGAGCGGCGCGGAAGTAAAAGTCCGTCTGCTCAAACCTGTAGAAGAGCTTAAGCGAAATCTTGTCGTTATCGGCAGCCATGACCCTCTGCTGGATGAGATATCTGAAATTCTGTGTGTGAAATACGGCGACGTCTCAATGAGTTCGGCGCATGTTGGCAGCATGGGTGGGCTTATGGCAGTCCGCCGCGGCGAGGCGCATCTGGCGGGTACACATCTGCTTGACGAGAAAACAGGAGAATATAACGTTTCGTTTATCAAAAGATTCTTTCCAAACGGCGGCGTTCGGCTCGTTTCATGTGTCAAGCGTTCACAGGGACTGATGGTGCGGAAGGGGAATCCAAAAAATATCATGGGGGTTGCGGATCTGGTCCGTGAGGATGTGCGCTATGTGAATCGCCAGAAAGGTTCCGGGACACGGATACTTATTGACTACCTGTGCAGTAAGCATGGGATAGAAACATCCGCGATCTACGGTTATAGCAGGGAGGAGTACACACACACATCCGTCGCCGCGCTGATAGAGGCGGATTCGGCGGACGCGGGACTTGGCATATACTCGGCGGCGAAGCTCTACGGGCTCGATTTTCTGCCGATTTGCGACGAGCAGTATGACCTGCTTGTTCCCGATCACGCATGGGATACGCCTATGATGCAAAAGCTGCTCGAAGTCCTCAAATCGGAAGAGTTCCGAAACAGACTTGACGCGCTCGGAGGGTATAAGTTTGAGAATGCAGGAGATGTTTGGAATGAGGAATGAGGAATTCGGAATGAGGCAAATGTATGCTTTGTGATAATTGTGAATTATGAATTGTGAATTGTACGACGCAGTCGTAATCGGCGGGGGGCTTTTGGGGTGTTTTGCGGTTCGGAGCCTGACCCGGTATAGGTTGAAAACGGCGCTTATTGAGAGGCGTGAGGATCTTTGTACGGGTATAAGCCGCGCGAATACGGCGATCGTTTACAGCGGATGTGACACTAAGCCGGGTTCGCTGAAGACGTCTATGTGTGTCAGAGCAGCGCAGGAGTTTGGTCTTTTATGTGAGCAGCTTGGCGTAAGATACTCACAGTGCGGTTCTGTTATGGTGAGCTTTGGTGAGCGCGGGGATATGGTGCTGCGAAAGAAACTGGCTCAGGGCAGGGAAAACGGGGTGCGCGGGCTGAAACTCCTGACAGGTGACGAGGTTTTGGCGCTTGAGCCGAATATCGCAAAAAATGTGGTTTCAGGATTGTATATTCCGGATACGGGTACGGTATCGCCTTGGGAGCTGTGTCTGGCTGCGGCTGAAAACGCAGGTAAAAACGGCGCGGATATTTTTTTAAACACCGAAGTGACGGATATTTGCAGAGAGGGAGACGGCTGGCGTTTAAGTGCGGGGGACAGAGAGTTTTATACACGGGCGGTCGTTAACTGCGCGGGGATGGGTGCGGATAAGCTGGCCAAAGCCGCGACCGAACCGAAAGTGCAAATAATGCCGAGCGCGGGCGACTATTTCATACTGGATACCAAGACGGCAGGGCATATCCGGCATGTTATATTCCATGAACCGGAAGAAAAAGGCAAGGGACTGACTCTTGTCCCGACTGTTGACGGAAATATACTCGTCGGACCTACTGAGAGACCTGGCGACGGCGATTATGAAACGACGCATGAGGGTATGGACCAACTGAGGAGACTCGTGTCCGAGGTGATACCGACTCTGCCTATGGAGCAGATCATCCGCTCGTTCGGCGCGGTCAGGCCGAACCCGTACATGCTGCGCCCGGGCTTGGACGGTGAGTTGGTGATCGAGAATAAAAGCGTCAGTGATTTTTGTGTCATAGAGTCGGACGACGGTACTTTTATCAGCCTTGTCGGCGTCAAGACGCCAGGACTTACATGCGCGAACGAACTGGGAATATACACTGCGGATAAGCTGGCCAAACGGCTCGGCGTTGCGCCGAACCCGGAGTATGATCCATGCCGCGTACCGCCGGTCAGGCTCGGGCAGCTCAGCTTTGAGGAACGGGAAAGCCTTGTTCGGCTTAGACCCGAGTACGGCAAGATAGTTTGCCGATGCGGGAAGATATCGGAAGGAGAGATAATCGACGCGATGCACCGCTTTCCCGGCGCAAAGACGCCTGACGGAGTCAAGCGCAGAGCCGGAACCGGGCTGGGCCGCTGTCAGGGCGGATTTTGCGGGCAAGGGGTTCTGGAAATTTTGGGCAGGGGAAGTCAATTCACAATTCACAATTCACAATTAACAATTGACTCTCAACTCGCCGATTACGACGTAGTCGTAATCGGCGGTGGTCCGGCGGGGATGGCGGCGGCGGTTAGCAGTTCACAATTCACAATTCACAATTCACAATTGAGTGTTTTGATTGTTGAGCGGGGGGAGGCTTTGGGGGGGATTTTGAATCAGTGTATGCATTCGGGGTTTGGGCTTTCTTATTTTGGTGAGGAGATGACGGGGCAGGAATATGCCCGGAGGTTTGTTGAGCGTGTGAAGTCTTCGTCTGTGGAGGTTTTTACGGATACTGCTGTTTTGGAAATAGATAATGACCGTGTGCTGACGCTTTCGGGGAAAAAGACGGGATTTGTCCGAATACGGGCTAAGGCGGTTATTTTGGCTGCGGGGTGCAGAGAGCGTCCGATAGGCGCTTTGCCCGTGGCGGGTACGCGCCCGGCAGGGATTTTTACGGCGGGCGCGGCGCAAAAGATGATGAATCTGTGTAGGTATGATCTTGGCGAAAGGTTTGTGATACTCGGGTCCGGCGACGTTGGGATGATCGTCGCTCGGCATCTGGTGCAAGCGGGGAAAGAGGTCATAGCCGTTATCGAAAAAGAGGATAAATGCGGGGGATTGCCGCGCAACAGGATAAACTGTCTCGAAAAATATGGCATTCCGCTGATAACGCGGACGACAGTTTCTACGGTACACGGGTCTGGACGGATAACCGGCGTCACGGTAAGGGATCTGAGCAGCGGCGGCGAGCGCTTTATCGCATGCGACACGCTTATAACATCGGTAGGGCTGATACCGGAGAGGGAACTGATTGACGGAATGCGGAATAATGCAGAATTCACAATTCACAACTCACAATCGGATTATTCGGAATTCCGAATTCCGAATTCCGAATTAACTGCGGATTGGTTGTTTATTTGCGGGAATGCGGATCATGTGCATGATTTTGTTGACGTTGTTACGACGGAAGCGGAGAAAATAGGTGTTTTCGCGGCGAAAGCAGCGTTTCACAGGTGTAACAAAGCAACGGTCAACGGGCGGTGATTGTAAAATAATCATTGTGTTGTTTTCTTTAATCTAGTATAATTCCCTTAAGGGTTTTAAAATAAACAATTTTAGGAGGATAAACATATGCTGACAGCGAAACAAAACATGCAAGAGGTAATCCGAGGCGGTAAACCTGATAGGTTTGTTAATCAGTATGAGGCTATTCAACTGCTGTTTCACCCTTATATGATGTTTAACAAAAACATACTCCTGCACAAGGGCGATCCGGACATAGTCAATACATGGGGTGTGACGATGTCCTTCCCGGCAAATGTGCCGGGCCAATTCCCGGTCCACACGCCGGACAAGATCGTTATCAAGGATATCAGGAATTGGCAGGACTACGTAAAAGCGCCCCCGCTGGATTTCACAGACGAGCAGTGGGCTATAGCCAAAGGTATGTATGACGCCGTAGACAGCGAGAAGTCATACAAGGCAGCGTTTATAGTACCCGGATTGTTCGACCAGACACACTATTTAAACGAGATCATTAACGCACTGATGTACTTTATAGAGTATCCCGACGAGATGCACGCCCTAATAGACTATCTCATGGAATGGGAACTCAAGCTCGCCGAAGGTATCTGCAAGCACCTCAAGCCCGACGCAATATTCCATCACGATGACTGGGGCAGTGAGAATAGCACGTTCCTCAGCCCGGCCATGTTTGAAGACTTCTTCCTTGAGCCGTATAAGAAGATTTACAGCTATTACAAAAATAACGGCGTCGAGCTCATAGTCCATCACGCCGACAGTTATCAGGCAACGCTCGTTCCGGCGATGATCGAAATGGGCATAGACGTCTGGCAGGGATGTATGGAGTCGAATAACGTTCCCGAACTTATCAAGAAGTACGGCGAAAAGATGACGTTTATGGGCGGCATCGACAACAAGGCCATCGACTACCCCGGCTGGACGCAGGAAGTCGTCAAAAAGAAGGTACACGATGTATTAGACACCTGCGGCATCAATTACTTCATCCCCTGCATCACTCAGGGCGGCCCCGGCTCGCTGTATGAGGGAGTGTACATGGCGCTTATAGACGAGATCGACAAATATAATGAGGCGAAGTTCGGCGTTAAGGGCATCGCGGATCAGCGCCTGCCGCTGCAGGTGTTGTTCTAAGGGCGCTCTGTTCCCATCCATGTGTTGGAAGGATGTAAAATAGATTTGAACAAAGTGTTCTAAATTAAGAACTCAATAATCATCAAACCAGCCGCCTTAATTAATAAGGCGGCTTGGAATTTGTAGAAAATTACTTGCATTTTTGTAGAAATTTTCGTAAACTGTGAGAGTCAGGCAGAAATGATCAGGGTGTATTTTGCGATTGTTTTTTCGAGGAACAAGGTGTTAACATTTATATATAAGGACACTATAATATATTGGGTATTTATATGATGAAAGGAACGTTGAAAATGTTGATAAAACATATGAAGAGACCGGTCGCGCTGTTATTAGCGCTGACCTTGGTGTTTACGCTTTGCATTATCGGGATCATTCCCATAGCCGCTGCGGCGACTGCTGATGATCTGGCGGCAATCATCGTATCGCAACCGGGCCTGACCGCAGAGGTATCCGGCGCTGAGGTAACTGTCGGCGGAACTTTGTCGGGATCGACGTCCGCATATAATCTGGATATCCCGTCCGGGGTGATCGTAAACTGGAGCGCGGCTCTTTCAGGCACGGTTAGGGGTGCGTTTCTTATGAATTTAACCGGAGGAGGGGTATTTAACTTTATCTCCGGTACGGTAGCAAACAACGGAACAGGCGGACAGATCAATGTGGACGGCGCGGGTATGGAAGTTAACATTATCGGAACGCTTTCATCAGCAGCAAACGGTATCTCTCTGAACATTGCCGCAAATGACGTTGTCGTAAACGTAACCGGGACAATAAACAACTCCGGAACCAACTCGACAATAAACGTGGGCAATAATCTCACGGGAGTGGAGGTAAACGTTTCGGGCAGTGTCTTGTCAACAATCTCCGACGGCGTTACAACTACGGGAGCAAGCGGATACGCTATAAACGACGGAGGCGGCGCCAGCGGGGTAAATTACTCTAATAACACCCGGATTATGGTTTCCGCGGGCGGACGTGTCGAGTCGGGCAACGCGTGTGCGATCCGGTCGTCAGGTTTGGCGTCAGTTGTTACGGTTGATGGCGGTACGGTACGGAACGCCGCCGCCAGCAATACTAATTCCACTATTTATATGAACGGCGGGACCGGCGACAATGTTATCATAAGCGGCGGCCTTGTCGAAACAACGAACACCGGAATATCAAGCTATGTCGTGCAGACAACCGGGAACGTGTTAATGACAGGAGGCACGGTCACGGCAATAAACGGCCGGGCGATCAACCTTGTGGGTGTTAACTCCGTCGCGGCTGTTTCCGGCGGAACGGTCCAGACCGTAAACGGGACTGGGGTATGTACCGCTACGACAGACCCCACCACCGTCGCAGACGCAAAGATAATAATAAGCGGAGACGCTGTCGTAAAGGCGACGGGCAACGGCACGGCCGTGCGTATCACAGGCGCGCGCAGTACCGCAACAATATCAGACAGCGCACAAGTTACGGCGAAACAGGGTTTGGCGGTTGATGCCTCGGGGTCTCCGGCTGCGGGTTCCGTCACGGTAAACGGAGGGTTTGTATTTGCGTGGGGTAATGCGGCGAGCAAAGTCGTTGCGCCGGCGAACAAGCTTAATACTGCCGTCGGCGGCGTTGTTGTGGCCTGGGACACAGATACGGATACAGGCGGGCCCTATAATCAGAACTCAAATGACGATCTTGCTGTGCCTGCGGCGTTTGGCGGAGATGTGCGTTGGGACAATGAACCGCCCTCTGCAAGCAACGGGGGGATAAGATACGATAACGGGGGGGTCACGGGCTTTTTCCCGCTTGATGTAACCGTGCTTCAAAATACTTTTACATTGACGATAATAAGCGGCAAATCAAACGGCGTCACTTCGCGCAGCGTCATGGCGGGTACATCGGTATCCGTTAATGCCGATGTGATACCGTACAATTCGAGCCTGGGTCCTCTATACATGTATCCTGTTAACGGGAACGAATTTGTCAACTGGACTTCGGATATCAGCGTGGTTTTTGACAACGTTTACTCGCCTGATACATCGTTTGATATGCCCGCCGGCGACGTTACCGTTACGGCAAATCTAAAGCCGCTGTACCTGTTTCAGGTTTTTGGCGGATATATAGGCTACCTGAGCGATTCCACACACCCCAATTACGGTTATTTCCCGGAAGGCGCATATATACCTATCTGCCGCTTTTTAACATATCCGGGAGGTCAGTCTTTTTCCGGCTGGACGCATGGGGACAATATGTTCGTTGATGACATTAGCGCCGATACCGGCGAGGAGACATATTTTACAATGCCCGGCGGTATTGCCTGGGTTGCGGCGGTGCCGAACGGAACGCCTGTCAGCGCGACAAAAAGCAGCCTTACGGTCATAGGAGGCAATATTACCACCACCACAAGCGGAGTAGCGGTCAACGCCGCCACATACAGCGGGTACAGCGGGACGGGTATGAATATAACAGCGAATGATCCGCCTCAAGGTAAAGAATTTGACCGTTGGTCGGTTTATCCTTCGGTAAGCGGCGGCGCGGCTTTTATTGCCACCGACCCTGTGACGAGGTTCACTATGCCAAGCCCGAATCAAGACGTTACGGTAACGGCGACTTACAGAGATAAGCAGTATATGCTCAGCGTCAACGACGGAACAGGCGCGGGAGGGTATATATTCAACCAATCTGTGACTGTTTCCGCCGATGCGGAGCCGATCGGCAGAGTCTTCAGCGGTTGGACGATAGACAGCGGCGGCGGCGGATTCATTAATGACACCACATTCATTATGCCGGACAGCGACGCGACGATCTCCGCTCATTATGAATTTGTTGATTACAATCTTACGGTCATAGGCGGCTATGACGCTTTGGGCCGGGGGAGTTATCATTTCGGTGAAAATGTGACATTAATAGCCGACGACCCGCCTGAAGATATGGTGTTTTGCAGATGGGAAATAAGCGGCAGCGGTGCTATCTCCGGCGCGACAGTTTCGTTTGCTATGCCGGACAGAGATATAACCGTTACGGCTGTCTGGCAGGCTACGGACGGTGAAGTCACTGCCGGGATAGACAATCCCGCACCTCCGCCTGACCCCTCGCCCGGACCTAACCCAACACCCGAACCGGAACCCGCGCCCGGAAGGAGTCCCGCGTATAACGGTGATGTGTCCCACGTGTTTTTGACCGACATACATCTTGCCTATGTACAAGGAGTCGGTTTGGGTTCGTTTGCGCCGGACGAAGAGATGAACCGCGCGCAAGTCGCGCAGATGTTCTATAATCTGCTTTTAAAGAAAAACATCGGGATAAGCCGAACTTTTCCCGATATGTCTGAGGATGTCTGGTATAATATGTCCGTGGAAATCCTGGCGACGATGGGCGTGCTGTTGGGCCGCTCCGACGGGCTGTTTCACCCGTCCGATCCCGTCACCCGGGCGGAGTTCGTCTCCATTGCGGTCAGGTTTACCAATGAGGAGTTAGGCGACAGGCCGGTCATGGAGTTTGACGATGTGCCGGAAACGCATTGGGCGCATAAAAGCATTATCACCGCAACAAGTTACGGCTGGATACAAGGCGTCAGTGATAGAGTCTTCGATCCCGACCGCCACATTACCCGCGCGGAAGTCGTAGCGCTGACAAACCGGCTTCTCCAGCGCATACCCGACAGGGGCCACATTGACACTCATCCGGAACTGGTTTTTTTCGACGACACACCTAAAACACACTGGGCCTACTATTACATAGAAGAAGCCTCAAACCCCCACCTGTACCACAGGCACGAACAAGACGACGGGGAAGATTGGGATTGACAACTCAAGTTTCGCAGATGCGAAACTTGAGAGGGATTAGGGGATTAGGGATTAGTCTATAAATTGAAACTCAAAACTAAAGGATTATCGTAGATTTTGCCACAAAACGGGATTTTACTCTTTCTACTAACCCCTAATCCCTAGTCCCTAATCCCTTCTTATAACTAAAATTCTTGTTAACCATCATTCCCGCAAAAATCCAGAGGATCTGGCTGGCTATGGGCAGGCTGATGTTGAAGAAGGCTTGTACGCAGTAGCCGATAAAGGCGACCACCACTGCCATGAGTATGGGGTTTTTGAACACGTTCGGTATTGCTTTGATGAATACTCCGCCGAGAAAAACAAGATAGCAAAGCAGGCCCAAAATACCTTGGCATATGAGGATTTGTATGTACTCGTTGTGAGCTTTGTCATATGTCTCGCCGTAGAAACCCTGCGCTTCGATCGGAAATGAGTAAGCGAAGGTATCGGGTCCGGTGCCTATGATGGGATTTTTACGGAAGACCTCAATGTATTGAAAGTCGTCATTTGATACCGGTAATGTAATGGAGGTTTGCGGAAAAACACTAAGTGCGTTACGCCATATGAATATCCTGTTAGTTCCGAAAGTATCCTGAAAATTACCGCGAAGAAGCAGTTCGCGAGCTTCGTAAATAACACCGCCGCCCCCGGCGTCCGCAGCCTGTTTCCCGACAACCTCAAGGCCGATAAGACCAACGATGATAACAGCGGCCAGCACAATGACGCCGCGCTTCCACTTGACAGGGGCGTCCGGGCCGGGTTCTTTGCCGAACTTCAAAAGCAAGAGGCCGGCAGCGAGCAGTATCAGCAGCAGAGCCGCGTAAGGGAGCAGACTCTGCGCGGTTCGAACTCCCAAAACCTGAACATCAAAAAACAGCCATTGCGCAATCAGCGCCGCGACCCAGGATGAGCCCAATATCAGGAATCTGCCCAAAACCTTTCTGTTTTCGACAACGAACGGAATGGACAGAACCGTGGCGCCTGCCGTGCCGACCATGCCGGAAAATGAGTCCGCTAAAATCATCATCCAAAAGGTGAGGGCGCTTGCCGTCAGCCACAAAAAGCGCCATTTTGAGTTGACCTTAATGTATAAAAATCCGCACAGCAACAGGGCGACGCACACGTATGTAGACACGATATTTATATTACCCAGAGTTGAGCGGAAAAAGATGTTGTAAAAGTTCTCCACATAATATCGCGGTATGTGGTTTGGCCACAGACTTAGAAAGTCCATGCCGTAAAACTGCAGGATACCTATCAGTGAGACGATCATTGCCGAAAAGCCAAATATAACAAAATCAGATTCGCGCGGTTTGTACCATCTGGATACTATAAGGAAAGCCGCGACAAACAAAAGCTGTGTGACAGCGCCGTCATACCGGCCGTCAGGTTCTGGGATGCCTATCCAAACATTTGCATATTCTTTAAAGGGGGACATCAGCGCCGAGAGTAATGTTACGGCGGCAAATCCCAATACAGCCCAGTCGGCAACCGAGAGCCTGTCCTGAGGAAGCAGCCGGGGCTTACTTAGCAGCCTGAATGCCCAAATGACAAGGGTGCAAAACAAAATGAAGCACATGCACACAAAGAAGAACCAAAATTTGTTTCCGGTAAGTTCAATATAACGCTGCCTGTTTAAATACACAGGCAGCACGCACATCAGCAGAATAACAAGCAGTCTTGCAAGCCTGCCCTGCCATATGTCTGCGCTTAAATACATTTTTGCTCTTTTACGATCAAGATAAGCCTCAGCTTTTACTTTCGCCATTATTCTGTTCCTCTCTATTTTTTAGTCCAGGTGCAGCCATACTCCTACCTCATCGCGGTTGTACTGTCTTCGGAGATACCTTCCGTGCTTGACGGCATAAAAACGACTTTCAAAGTCTGCAGGATTAACTTGACGTCCTGCCAGACGGAGAATGTCTCGATGTACATGATGTCCAGAAAAAGCTTTTCATCAGGCGCTGTGTTGTACTTTCCATATATTTGGGCATAGCCGGTCACACCGGCTTTTACTTTTGTCCGCAGCGAGAAGTTGGGATATGTCTTTTCATACTGCTCCGCGATTTCCGGTCTCTCGGGCCGGGGACCGACAAGAGACATCGTCCCGAACAGGACGTTGAACAATTGCGGGAGTTCATCTATCCTTGTTTTGCGGATAAATCTGCCAACAGGCGTGACGCGGTCGTCACCCTCGGGTGACAGGCGGGGCATCCCGTCAGACTCCGCATCGAGCCGCATACTCCTGAATTTGAATAAAACAAAGTGTTTACCACCCTTTGTTACACGAACCTGCTTATAGACAGCGGGTCCGCGGTCGCTTATGCGTATTGCAGCCCAGATTATGAGCATGAGCCAACTTAGAAGTATGATTGCCAGCAATGAGGCAAGGACGTCCATACATCTTTTTGTAAACTTCTGCACAGGGTCGATATCCGGGGTTTTTGGCATAAACATGGGGGTATTAGATATCCAGGAAATCTCCGCCGTGTTTAGCAAAACTCCGGTAAACGAGGGTAGAATATATGTATGCTTTTCATGTCGGAAACAGTATTCGAACAGGCTGTCCCTGTTTATCCCCTCAACGTCGAGAAAAAACACGGATTCGGATTCATCTATGCAGCGGATCAAATCTTCAAACGGCTCATTCTGAGATAAAACTTGACTGATTTGAAATTTCTTGCGGTGCTTTTTTATGATCGTACTGTAAACGTGCGCTTTTTCCTTGCTACCGTAAATAATGATCGCTTTATGCGCAGGATGAAGATGATAGTATAGCGCGTCTATGAGAAAAATCAGCGGTATAACGAGGACAATTTGAGTGGCAAGAATCGCTAAAAACCCATAAATCGGCAGCATCCCGGCGACAAGCAGACTCAAAAGCAGGTACTGAAACCCATTGGTAATGAGGAGACACAGGATCCATGAGAGGATGCTCTCCTGCCTGCCTACACTGCCGAAAGACATCCCGCGATATATCCTGCATGAAAAAAACAAGTTTGCCGCGTATAACAAAAGGATTACATTGTTACCCCAAAAGTAGAAACGTGTTTCCTCATAAAAGATGATTTGACCATATTGGAAAACAAGCATAATGACGGCAACGAACGCCGCTTTAGCCAAAAACAGCCAAGTGTTACCGGCCCGTTTGCTCGCGCGCTCCATAGCCCCCGTCCTCCCGTCATTTTTATGCATGAGACATTTTTGGTATTATAGTGTTACGCTTGCTTACCCGGTTTGTACAGTTGCATTATAGTTCAAAACCGCATTGAAAGTCAACAATCTGCGTTGACATGCGGTACCGCCGGAAGTATAATTACTACTGTTGAGAGAGGGGAGGATCATTTGCTTACTAAAAGACGGCTTGCCTTTCTGACTGTTCTGATGTCCGTTGTGTATTTTGTACCCTTGCTGTGGCTGCCGGAGAGTGTGGTAGGGACGCGGGCGGAGCATACGATCATGTTTGCGACTAAAATAGCCTTTCTGAGCATCACCGCAGCCATAACGACCGCATTCGTTATCATGTTTATATTCAAACGCGACTACATCCGGGGACAGTTGGGAACATTTAACCGATATAAGCATTTCTTGAGGCTGCTCGTCAAGCGCGATTTCGTATCGCGTTACCGTAAGAGCATATTAGGCGTGTTATGGTCGCTCCTGAATCCGCTGCTGACCATGATGGTCATGACTATGGTGTTTTCCTATCTGTTCAGGTTTCAGATAGAAAACTTCCCGGTTTATCTGCTTAGCGGGCAAATCGTTTTCGGGTTCTTCAGCGAATCCACAACGCAAGCCATGAGTTCGGTGATAGTCAACGAAGGCATAATAAGAAAGGTATATACCCCAAAATATATTTATCCTGTGTCACGGGTTATGTCCTCGCTCGTAAATCTGGTTTTCTCGTTTATAGCGTTTTTGTTTGTGTTTATCGTAACGGGCGCTCCGTTCCGCCTGACGATGCTGCTGCTGCCGATACCGATAATCTATACTTTCGTGTTTTCACTGGGTGTGGCGATGCTGCTGTCTTCAATGGCGGTGTTTTTCCGCGACCTGACGTATTTGTACGGCATTTTCCTGACACTGCTCATGTATCTGACGCCGCTGTTTTACCCGGTAGAAATCTTGCCGGAAGGGCTCAGGCCGTTTATCGGGTTTAACCCAATCTACCATTTCGTGGACTATGTCCGCGATCTCGCGCTGCGCGGTACAGTACCCGATTTGTGGTCAAACATGGTCTGTATTGGTTTTGCGCTGGCGGCTCTATGCTGTGGTGTCTACGTGTTTATGTCACAGCAGGATAAATATATATTACACATGTAAATAATAAAGGGGTTTTATGTATTGAGCGAACAGACAGATAATATTATGATAGAAGTAAATAACGTCTCTATGATGTTCAACCTGAGTAAGGACAAGATCACAGGGCTCAAGGAATACGTGGTCAAAGCCCTCAAACGGCAACTGTTCTACGAGCAGTTCTGGGCGCTTAAAGACGTTAGTTTCACTGTGAAAAAGGGCGAGGTCTTCGGCGTTATGGGACTAAACGGCGCAGGAAAATCAACGCTGCTGAAAATCATCGCCGGCGTATTCAGACCGACAAAAGGCTCAGTCATTAAAAACGGAGAGATTTCACCGCTTCTGGAACTGGGCGCGGGCTTCGACCATGAAACCTCCGCACGGGATAATGTCTACATGAACGGAGCTATGTTCGGATATCCGCCAAAGTATATGGCGGAAAAGTATGACGAAATAATGGATTTCGCAGAGTTATGGGATTTTGAACATGTGGCGATAAAAAACTTTTCCTCCGGCATGATAGGCCGATTGGGCTTTGCCGTGGCCACAAGCGTACTGCCGGACATTCTGATAGTCGATGAGATACTTGGCGTCGGCGATTATAAATTTCAGGCTAAGTGTGAGGAACGTATCGGCAATATGATAAGCAGCGGCATCACGGTCCTGCTGGTGTCGCATAATATAAAAACGATAAAGGAAATGTGTTCCCGCGCCATACTGCTGAAAAAAGGCGAGGTAGCCTGCATCGGAGATGTAGACGAGGTATGCGCCGCCTACGGGGACGGGTGAGTACCACAGCCCCTGCCGATTGGCAGGGGCTGCGGTTACATCACTTATGACGTGTGGGTGTTTGCTTGTGCGAGGGTTATGGATATTCGGTTATATCGATAAAGATGTGTGTTATTTGTGTTCCTGTGTTGTTCGGCAGGAACCAGAAATCATGCTCAACTGGAGTATTTGTAGGCAGGTAACTCAATGTCCTGCGAACAATGGCGCCTGTAGCAGTGTTAACGGTGTAGATATTGATGTCTGATGCCGGGGAGTACGATTCATCTCCTGCATCAGGATCAAACGTGATAACCCCGTCGGTGTAATCAATGAGCGACGTAATGGAAGCAACTGGTCTGCTCAGCGTAGCGATACCATTGTTTATCGAAATATCACGATAGAGTCCCACGGGATAGTTATCGGCAAGATCACGCGACTCGACCACGCCATTTACCATGACATTGCTCGATCTGTAGAAATTGTTGCCGGTTCCGGGCAGATTATGCAATGTTGCATTGGCTCTGCTGACAAAAATGATATCAGTCAGTACCCCTGCTCCCGGGTTCTCGACATAGACCACATTAGCTGCGGTGCCGGTAAATGCTATGACGCCTGTCGTACTTCCACTCATGCTGGGAACCTCGGTATAACCGACATATGTGGTATAGCTGCGGTTCGCTGGCGGACCTGTGGCAACGATGTAGAGAGTGCGCGCATTGCCAAAGTATACCCCAGTGGTGGCAGGCCAGTCAATCCGTGATCTGCCTTGTACCACGCTGAGTGCAATTGATGCTTTTGCTGCTTGGTTGGCAAGAGTCAGCTCATACTCGCCGGCTATGACATCGAATGTGACAATTTTGTCTTTATATGTTGCTGATGCATATTCAACATCAGTTAGGACAGTCTCGACAGTACCGTCAGCAAATACAAGCCGTGCGCGGTAGACATCTTCACCAAACTCATCAACACCTGCCCCTGACTGAAGCACATAGGCATACCTGTCAACTGCAGGTGGTGCTTTGGTCATAATGACATTGTTATAGTCGTCGAAGTATACGACTGTCGGATCATATGCATTTGTCCCGCCAATGGTTGGTCCCGCATTACGCATACTGTAGTTGTAGGTTCTTCCGTCCGCTACAAAGCTTCTTGTGGTCCAGGAAGTCGCCGTTAGTGTGTCTGTCACTGCGAGTTTCACAGACTGGATTTTGAAATCACCATCTACATCCGCGACAGTAAAGAGGACAATGTCTTCAACATTTAGTCCGGCAATTGCGAATGTTTCGGTCACGAAAGGTCTATCTCCGTCAAGCAGTTCTTTAGCAGTAACGGTGACCGTTTCTCTCGCAACTGCTGTTGCGGCGGCAACATTAGTGATTTCTCCGACGAATGTTTCAACTTCGATGATCGTTATCGCACCATCGGATGCGCGGTAAACCTCGGTTAGTGTCCCTCTTCCACCGAATCCATTGTCATCTTTAGGATTAGAAGGATCAAAACTATCAGTTCCGGTGTTGTTATAAAGAATATTCTGATCTTTGGGTACAAGCGTCTCTCCGTTACGCTTTAGGGTAGCGATGGTCACGTTAGCGCGCAATCCCAAATCGGCAAACAATGTCTCTTGTGAAACCCCCGTGGTATAGGTGAGTACGGGCGCAGAAGTGGCCGCACTGGAAATAGCCTCGCCTTTGTACAGCCACGAGCGGCTGGGACGGCCAAAAGCGTCGATCACGGTTTCGCTCTCTGTGAGGCCGTACAGTTCATCCGCAATAGAGCCAACTTTTCTGGTCTCCGTCACGGTCACAGCGGTGATGGTGTAATCCTTGCCTATAACAGCGTCGGCTTCCGCGTCTTTAACGGCGTTATTCGCGGCTGCAAATGTTGGGTACAGCTCTCCAAAAATATCAGCCAACTCAGTGTCATATGAACCACTAGAAACAGCGGATACCAAATACTCAGTTTTGGTAGTGGTGACCTCAGTGTCGGAATGGATCAGCGCGTTGAAGGTGTAGAAACCTACCTGGTCGCGAATTGCCGGTGCTGCAAGATCGACGTCGTCGCCGATGTCGAGGATACCGATCCTTGTGCCATCGGCTACGGCATTGATGGCCCAAGTCGCGGGATTGTCATACTTGCCGATTCCGAGTGCGCGGAGCAAAAACGCCGCCATCTCGATGCCGGTCACTGACCCCTGCGGATCAAAGAGGTCTTCGCCGCGGCCATAGACGATACCTTCACCATAGGCGTACTCAATCATTCCAGCAGCCCAGGCGGCGCTCGGATTCGAAAGGACGTCTGTGAAGCTGGATCTGTTGTTCGGCAGCCTGTTGGCGGCCGATGGGGTGAGCAGCATCCTTACGATGTAGGCCACTGCTTCCGCACGGGTAACGGTCTGATTCGGCTGGTATGAACCGTCGGTGTACCCAACGATCACGCCCAACGCTTTAAGTACGTCGGCCGCTTCCACGAACTCGATGTCGTCTGCGTCAATGAAGCCGTTGTCCGCGCTTGCAACCAGCGGAACCATGCCCAGCGCCAAGACCAAGACGAGCATCAATGCGAGGAGTTTTTTTAGGTTTTTCATATAACCCTCCTTCTAATATTTAGCCCATTTTTGGGCTTTTAATTAAGAGACAAAGGCGACATGCCGAAGCAATGCAGAATTTGGAATGCGGAATGCAGAATTGGCAGGGGTTTGGGACATGAAAAAGCAGCGCGTCGCCGCAAGGCTCATTTGTCCCAGGTTTGCCCCATGGATTTGTTTGGGGGAATGGGGGGTAATGTTGTCATTTTATTTTGACAATTGACTTGGGAATAGTTATAATGAGGCAGGACAATAAAAGATTGTATGGGAAGCAAATATGGATCAAATTGATTACGATAATACCGAGGGTATTGAAGCAAATAACGGAGACAAACCGCGTACACTGAAACTCGAAGAATATGTCAAGTGGCTTTTTCGCTCAGACAAGCAAGCTTTGATCAGATTCATAAACGGTGCGCTCGGAGAAAAGTATGACCTTGATACGACCGAGTTTGTCGAGTTGAATACGGAGTTCATCAGTCGGGGC
>Ga0099364_10000779_pt1 | contig 54171 bp, 49 predicted proteins | sample TergutTh196P3_FD_73070 | JGI IMG/M metagenome (GOLD analysis project Ga0099364, IMG submission 73070) | Microcerotermes parvus P3 segment gut microbial communities from Pointe-Noire, Republic of the Congo - Th196 P3 | ecosystem: Host-associated > Arthropoda: Insects > Digestive system > Gut ... | reverse complement strand
TATGACTAAAATTAGTGTTTTTTACGAATCTATGCGGTGTTTGAGGTGAGTTTAGCATTGCATATCACCCAAAACTTGTAATTTACATATTTTGGGGTTGCCGGTTGCGGTTAGTTTTGCATTTCGCCTTCTGTTTTTTGATTTGTCTTTGACTTTCTACGTTTTTCTCTGTTTTTCTCTGCTTTCCTCATAGATTTACAAATTTTAAAAAAACTTTTCAAAAACCTCTTGACAAATGATTAACGATATGTTATAATTCAACAAAATATATTATTATCACTGTAAAAGAAAGGAATCCAAAATGAAAAAGCAAATTCGAATCATATCAACATTTTTAAGTATGGTTATGCTGATGACTGTACTTAAGACCATGCCTCTCGCAACCACTGTAAACAGCATATCCACGCCTTGTACCTTTGGAGGGGTAATTGCGTCTCCGAGTGGCGGATTCGTTAACCTTATAAATGGTAATGCTCCCGGTTCGAGTGGTCGGGGTAATCTTGAAATTGATGTTTTAGATTTGATTTCCGGTACTTGCATAAATCCCGAGCATATTTACGGAATTGAGGCGGTAATTTGGGGCGATAATACCGAAAATCGGCAGGCATACATAGACGTGAATGGTGTCGCTTCGCCCAGATTCCACGCTTCGAGTTCGTTCAATGCTGATTATCTTTGGTCGGTTATGTCCCACGGGAATACACCGAACAACGGCGGTCGGACTCAGGAACAGACCTTAATATACATGAATCAATACGGCGGTAATCCGAAAGTTGCCGGGACTTCGGTGGCTCTTGTGCCGTTTGTTTCAGAGAATTCTGCCGAGTTCGATGTTGTGATTCGCCCGACGGATAATCACGCTTCGTTAGTGACGGAAGTTTCTCTGCTTGGTTCGGACGGTAATAAATTAGGAACGTCTACTTATTCTACACAGGACGCAGGCGGTGTTTGGAGTACGTTTGTTCCCGATTGTGAGTGCTGTCAATTCTGCGGATTCGACCCTTGCGAGTGTTTCATAGACGAGTTATGCCGTTTCGGGGGGATGATTGATGCTCCGCTCGGCGGGTTTGGGAATTTCGTAAACGGGAACGCCGAGGACACTAATTCCCGTGCGAGTCTTGATTTTGACGTGTTGGAACTGATTGCGGGTACTCCTGTAAATGCAAACGATATTCACGGAATCGAGGTCGTGACTTGGGGCGATAACACCGAAAATCGGCAGGTCACAATTGAAGTCAACGGTGTCGCTTCGCCGAGATTCCACGGCTCGACTTCGCCACACGTTGACCGTATTTGGGCGATTATGGCGTATGGGAATACTCCCGATATTGACGGTCGAACGGAGCAGAACACTCTGAGGTATATGAATATTTACGGCAGTACCACCGATATTCAGAATAATTTAGTGCCGATTACTCCGTTTGTTGATGACGTGAATCCGAGCGAGTTTATCGTGAGAATCCGTGCAAACGACAACCATTCTTCGCTTGTAACGGCGATTACTCTGCTTGACGAAACCGGTGAAGTTTTAGGCGCAACTACGTATTCGACACAAGATGATTCCGGTTCATGGAGTCTGTTTGAGTCGCTTGTTGAAGATTGCATCTGCGGCAACTGCGAAATCGGCGGCGATGACGATAACGATGATAATGATAATAACGATGATAACGATGACGATGATGACAATTCCGACTTGAATACCGGAATAAATACTGACCTCGGCGAATATGAATATGACGATTACACCGTGAGCTATGAAATCACGAACAGTTGGGTCGAAAACGGTGTAAACAAGCAAACTGTGCATATTATTATCACAAATACGGGCAGTGAAACCATCGAAAACTGGATGGTTGCCTACAATTTCCATGGCACGATTGAAGGAATTTGGAATGCCGCAGTTATGAAAACCGAGTTTTTAGGGCTTGACTATGTTCGGAATATGGGGCATAATGCTAATATTCTGCCGGGGCAGTCTGTCAATTTTGGGTACACTCTGACGGGATTCAAGGGTGTTCCTAACTCAATAGTCCTGTGCCAAGAGCGGTTTGAAAAGACTTCCGGGTTTTCAGTCGAGTTGAACGTCAATCACGAATGGACTGACAACGGTGTGAATGGTTTTCTCGGCGAAATCGTGCTGACGAACGAGACCGATAAACCCATTGAATGGTGGGAATTGTCGTTTGACAGCAATTTCACGGTGATTGAAATCATGAACAGTTGGGCGGCAACTATGGACGCTCACGGCGGCGGAAAATATACATTAACTGCGCTGGATTACACCGGGATTATTCCTGCGTATTCAAGTGCTGTTCTGGGATTCCAGGCGATTAAAGACGGCGTTCCCGAAATTTGGGATGCGAAATTAAGTGAAGTCACGGTCGATGAAACTGCTTTATATCAAGCTGTTGTAGCAACACCCGAAAATATATTGATTTATGATAATCAGTTTCTTTATTCGATTTCGAGAGAATCTGTTACGATTCACGGATTCGCATATGAAACATATAATAACGATGTGATTATTCCTGACCAAATCGAGGGAATTAACGTCACCGAAATCGGAATCGGTGCGTTTATGGGGACTACAATTACTTCGATTGTTTTGCCCGATACTATTACCGAAATCGGAGGTTTTGCGTTTGAGAAGTGTGAAAATCTCACTGAAATTATGATTCCGAACAGAGTTATAGAGATAGGCGATGGAGCATTTTATGCAAGTGGGCTTGTTTCAGCAATGATTGGCGGCGGGGTTGCAGAAATAGGTATAGCTGCATTTGGAGATTGTAAGAATCTTGAAACACTGACATTTAAGTCTGCTATTCCGCCAATTTTCAAGCAATCCGTTTTAATTGGCAGTAACCCTATAATCTATGTCCCGATAGGAACAAAATCTAATTATCGTTCAGAACCGCAGTTAAGCGAATTTAGGTATGTTGAATATGATTTAAATGGTAATTCGGTCTTTTGTGATGATTGTAATGACATCATTTGTTTATGCGAATATGTCATTCCGGATTGGGTGAATGACGATTCGCTTTATGATGGTAACAAAAATAAATTCAATAATTATGTCTATGCCAAGGCAGTGTATGATTCCTTGGACGAATCAATCATCATTTCATGGGGTTCTCATGTTGTAGAGGGTACGTTTGAGATTTTCAATTTAACTGATAATAATGAGTGGCATCTTGTTGCAACTGTTAAAGATGAATCCAGTTATGAAATTCTGACTGATGGGACTGATTTCATTGTAGAGTATTTTAAAGTAATTCAAACTTTAGATGATGATACCATCGTATCAGGTGATGTTTGCTATGCTGTTTGGAGTCCTGTAGGTGTTAATTGGACGGAGTATACTCGTGAGTGGACAATTGATGCTAATAATCGCCTATTGTCGGAAATCAACGACAGTAACGACTACTATGAGTTTTCAGTGAATTTCAAGGCGGCTGGTGTGCCGGAGATGCACTTTATTGCAGCAGAGAGCATATATAGTAATGCAATTAAAAATGATTCAATTTTTGGTGACGTCCCGGGGCTAATTTACCAAAAAGATTTGACAGTCAGCGATGTTGAAGTCAGATTTGAATTAAAAGATGGGTCGCTTGACATTGAAAATTTAATAATTTTTAAGTGGTTTGATGAAGCAAATATGCTGTTACCGATTGATACGAGCTATGAAATCGATGACCGCTCAGTGTATGCTATGGGGGATGATTTGGGGACCTACTGTCTTATTGACATTGATGAGTGGCTGTCAATGGTTGTTTCTAACGGAACATATCTTGGGTTCAATTGGAGTGAGCTTGAATTAACATCGCCATTACTGGTTAATGGTTCTACGATTAGCAGTAGTGACGTTGATGATCTCACTGACTGGGAGAAAATAGACCGTGATTTCATTGAGAAATTAGGAATTTCTTTGCCAAGTACCACTGGCACTCTTGTTACAGATGAACATTTACCTACTTTATCGCATATTCTGAGTGTAGTGTACGATTGCGATTTGGGTTGTGATTCAGACGAGTGTTTTTTACACAGTTCAAATACTCGGTTTTCTGTCTTGGGTGGCATTTCAGTGTTGCCCGTTATAGCTGATCCTATATCGGTTTCGACTGCTGCTGATGGAATTACTAATAGAGATAAGTTGCGGATTCTCCCTGTGCATGATGTGAATTGCAGTGCAAGATTTGGCGTTAATGGGAAAGAAGGATACGGTCGAATCGTCAAAGATGTTTGTGTCAATTGTAAGCCCGGAATTTTAGAGCGGTATAATGGTGATAATGATATTATCTGCGATGGTGGATGCAAATTAGATATTACACAACCATGTAATAAAGGTGGGTTTCTTTATAATAAATGTAGATTTGAAAAACTTGGAGGTCGGTTTGATATTAGTGAGGTATATAACGAAGCCTATGATGAATATCTTAATTTTTATATAGATTATGAACACTATATTAGTAGGCTTGGAAGCCGTTATTTAGGCGATGATGAAAATTCTACAACATTGGACGTTTTCAAGGCGTATACGGTCGAGAGTTTGTTTACTGAGTTGGAAGATGGGAATATCAATAGCAGTGATAAGCCTGTCTATTACGACATTGAAGGTAATAAGATTACGATTAAGTTATCTGTTCAATTTACCGGTGAATTTGACAGCAAAATCAGGGATGAAGATGGTAATACAGTTTATCTTGGAGACGACATTATGCAAATAAGAAAAGACTTAATTAAAGACGGAATGACCGAGTATTGGAGCGGAACTTTTCAAGGAAGCGTATATGATTTCTTCCCCGGGATGAAGGTCGAAGTTGAAATTGATTTTATAGAATGTGACCATACAAGTGGGGGCTGTTTTGAAATTAATGTTACTAATGGTATTAGTAATGGTAGCACTTCTTCGTCAATAATTATCGGAGAAACCCAATATCTTGACCCGAATAATGAAAAATATAATATCGAAAGGTATAAATGGGGCGTTGCTCATTATTTAGGACATTTTTTAGGTTTGCTTGATGCGTATCCTAAGAAGAATGAACCCGACGCTCTTATTAAGAATGAACCCTACGCTCTTATTAGGGGTAATGAAATAATTGGAGGTGATTCTGTTATGAGGGTATTTACAGGTTCGAATAGTGCGGTTGTCCTAAACGATATAGAAATGCTTCTTCTATTTCGTGTTAAAGACATTAAATGGCCAGAACGCTATATATATACCACAAACAACGATATTTCAATGGCAATCAGAGAAAAGCAGATTTTTGAACGATTTGATGTTGAGTGTGACGATAACACTTGTGGAGCCGTATATGCCGATGACGAAACAGCAATCCAGATTTGCGAATGTAAACGAATTGGTTACTATTTTTGGAATATGAGTACAAAAGCATTTCAAAGCATTATCCCATATAAACCCGGTGATGTAACCGGTAATGGTGCAATCGGAATAGATGATGCCCTCGAAATCCTCAAATATCTTGCAGGAATGGATAATGTTATGACGGGTCCGAATAAAGAGGGAATTAAATGCGAAAATGCGTTCAATGCGGGGAGAGTGATGGACGAAAACGAACCTGGAATTGCAGATGTGTTGGAAATTTTAAAATGGTTGGCAAAGATGACAAGTGAACTCGATAAAACATGGGGGGAAAAATCATGAGAAAATCTATTATATCTATTATTACTGTATTTGCAATGGCAATATCAAATCTGCCGATAACTTCAGCCGAAACTAAAGTTGAGTTAAATTTTAGAAATCAAGGCATAACAGACGAAAAACTGGCAGAAATGGTAGAGAGCGGTGAAATCCCTAAAAGTACCGTAAAACTAAATTTAGGAAGAAATCAAATTAGCGATATCACGCCTTTAAATCAATTAACAAATCTACAATGGTTAAATTTATATGACAATCATATTGAAAGTGTTTTTCCTTTAGGTAATTTAACAAAATTGCAGGCATTATATTTAGGTAACAATTTAATCAATGACATCTCCTCGCTCTCAACGCTCACAAATTTAGAAATATTAAGTTTAAACCACAACCAAATCACCGACATCACCCCACTTGCTAATCTCACAAACCTTGGTGGTCCTTTTGGAGCACTTGACCTCGGCAAAAACCTCATTACCGACATCTCACCCCTCGCAAATCTCACAAAACTCGAATGGTTGTCCCTCGACAACAACCTCATTACGGACTTGTCACCCTTGTACAAGTTGGAGAACCTAACGTTCTACACGTTGGATGGCAATCCGGTAAGCGATGACGAAGTTGCACTGTTGCGGTTGGCTTTACAAAAAGCGGATTTTGTCGGGCGGGTTTTGGCAGGTGAGCCGACAATCGAAGATGCTCTCGAGGTGTTGAAGTATTTGGCGGGTATGAATAATTATCTCGACCGAAACGTCTACGCTTTCTATGCGGCTTGCATTACAGGTGGCGATGAACCGTCTATAGCCGATGTTCTCGAGATTTTGAAGCACTTAGCGGGCATGAAAAGCGTGTTCGGGGGAGGAACGTGATGAAGATGTACAGGATTCGAATAAGCAGTATCGATGCAATCGGAATAGATGATGCTCTCGAAATCCTCAAATACCTCGCAAAGATGGATAATGTTATGACTGGTCCGAATAAAGACGGAATTAAATGCGAAAATGCGTGGAATGCGGGGAAGTATATATATAAAGATGAACCAAAAATAGCTGAAGTATTAGATATTCTAAAATGGTTAGCCAAAATGCCAAGTGAACTTGATAAAACATGGGGGAAAAAATCATGAAAAAACGCATATTTTCAATAATAATCTCATTAACATTAGTAATGTCAATGATTCCGATAATATCGGTAGACGCAGTTACTAGAATTCGAGTTGATTTAAGGGAGCAAGCTTTGACAGATGAGCAACTCGCTGAAATGGTGAAAAATGGTGAAATCCCTCAAAACGTTACAGTTTTATTATTAGGATTGAATGAAATCACCGATGTTACACCTCTTTCTACGCTCACGGATTTACAAATGGTAACATTGAATGGAAACCAAATTAACGATATCACTCCACTCTCGACACTCATAAATTTACAAGAACTATATTTATATAACAATCAAATCACCGACATTAGCCCGCTTGCTAATCTCACAAACCTTGGTGGTCCTTTTGGAGCACTTGACCTCGGCAAAAACCTCATCACCGACATCTCACCACTCGCGAACCTCACGAATCTGCAATGGTTAGACCTTGATAACAACCTTATTACAAATTTAACCCCGCTTGAAAATCTCGTAAACTTGACTTGGATAACGGTTGATAATAACCCGGTCACCGACGAACAAGTCGCTACACTCAAGGATAACTTGAAAAAGTATTCCAATTTTGTCAAGCGTGTACTCGGCGAAGAACCTGTCACGGTTGATGAAGCCCTCGAGATTTTGAAATATCTCGCGGGTATGGAAAGCGTAGTCAGCGAAGGAAATGTGGCGTTCTATGCGGCACGGATTACAGGTGGCGATGAACCGTCTATAGCCGATGTTCTCGAGATTTTGAAGCACTTAGCGGGCATGAACAGTGTGTTCGGGAGTGGAACGTGATGAAGATGTACAGGATTCGGACAAGCAGTAACGATGCAATCGGAATAGATGATGCCCTCGAAATCCTCAAATATCTTGCAGGAATGGATAATGTTATGACGGGTCCGAATAAAGAGGGAATTAAATGCGAAAATGCGTGGAATGCGGGGAGTTTTGTAATTGGTGATGAACCCAGAATAACAGAAGCTCTTGAATTATTAAAATATCTTGCAAAAATGTTAAACGACAATCAAAATCATAAACTTACTGAAACATGGGGACCAAAATTATGAAAAAAAATTTTACCTCAACATTTACTATAGTTGCTATTTTGTTAGGCATAGTAAAACCCCTGGTAATCGACGTGTATGCTTGGCATGATTTTAGAAATCTTGGAATAACAGATGAGCAACTCGTTACAATGATTGAAAGCGGTGAAATACCAATAAATGCTACCTATTTACTTTTGGGTGGAAATCAAATTAGCAACCTCACCCCATTGGAAGTTTTAAAAGATTTAGAGTTTTTAACACTAAATACCAACCAAATAACCGATATTACCCCTCTCTCGAAGCTTACAAATTTACAATCACTATCGTTGTATAACAACCTTGTTGTTGATGTTAGTCCACTTGAAAATCTAACAAATCTAAGTGGTCCTTTTGGAACACTTGACCTCGGCAAAAACCTCATCACCGACATCTCACCCCTCGCAAACCTCACAAAACTCGAATGGTTGTCCCTCGACAACAACCTTATCACGGACTTGTCACCCTTGTACAAATTGGAGAACCTAACGTTCTACACGTTGGATGGCAATCCGGTAAGCGATGATGAAGTTGCGTTGTTACGGTTGGCTTTACAAAAAGCGGATTTCGTCGGGCGGGTTTTGGCAGGTGAGCCGACAATCGAAGATGCTCTTGAGGTGTTGAAGTATTTGGCGGGTATGGACAATTATCTCGACCATAACGCCTACGCTTTCTATGCGGCTTGCATTACAGGCGGCGATGAACCATCTATAGCAGATGTTCTTGAGATTTTGAAGCACTTAGCGGGCATGAAAAGCGTGTTCGGGGGAGGAACGTGATGAAGATGTACAGGATTCGAATAAGCAGTATCGATGCAATCGATATTGGAGATGCTCTCGAAATCCTAAAATACCTCGCAAAGATGGATAATGTCATGACAGGTCCTAATAAAGAGGGAATTAAATGTCAAAACGCATTCAATGCATCGTTGATTACCTGGGTCTCAAAAAGATTAAATGCCCCCAGAATTGCCGATGTACTCGAAATCCTTAAAAAATTAGCAGGAATGACAAATGAAATTGATGGAGGAAATTAGCTAATGAAAAACATTGTTGCCTTAATGATTGTTATTGCTGTTATATTAAATGCTACACCTTTAATAAGGGTAAATGCATTAGTTATTAGCATAGATATGAACGATAAAGATATTACAAATGAAAAACTTGCCGAGATGATAGATAGCGAAAAAATCCCCAAGAATGTAACGAGATTGAATTTGTCCTTCAATCCAATTAGTGACCTTTCGCCTTTAAGTTCGCTAGAAAGTTTGGAAAATCTTATTTTGGTCGATACTGATATTAATGATCTTACACCATTAAGCAATCTGACTAATTTAAAGAGATTGGAGATAGCTTTTAATAAAATCACTGATTTTACCCCACTTTCGATGCTCGTAAATTTACAAGAACTATATTTATATAACAACCAAATCACCGACATCACTTCGCTTGCTAATCTTACAAACCTTGGTGGTCCTTTTGGAGTACTTGACCTCGGCAACAACCTCATTACTGACATCTCACCTCTCGCAAACCTCACAAAACTCGAATGGTTGTCCCTCGACAACAACCTTATTACAGATTTAACCCCGCTTGAGAATCTCGTAAACTTGACTTGGATAACGGTCGATGATAACCCTGTTACCGATGAACAAGTCGCTACACTCAAGGATAACTTGAAAAAGTATTCCAATTTTGTCAAGCGTGTACTCGGCGAAGAACCTGTCACGATTGAAGAAGCTCTCGAGATTTTGAAATATCTCGCGGGTATGGAAAGTGTAGTCAGCGATGGAAATGTAGCGTTCTATGCGGCACGGATTACAGGAGGCGATGAACCATCTATAGCAGATGTTCTTGAGATTTTGAAGCACTTAGCGGGCATGAAAAGCGTGTTAGGGGGTGGAACGTGATGAAAAGGTTTATTTCAATTTTGATTATATCGGCAATAATGTTAAACGGTATTATGATGAACGTTAGCAATTCAGAAAAATTCATTTCATATAAAAATGTAACAATATTTGATGAAACTCTTGCAGAAATGGTATTAACAGGCGAAATACCTAAAAATGTAACACATTTAGATTTATCGGGTGATGGAAAAGATTGGTCGATTAACGGTTTAATCACAGACCTTTCTCCTTTGGCAAATCTCACAAACTTGCAGGTGTTGCATTTAGGCAACAACCAAATCACCGACCTTTCTCCCTTGGCAAATCTCACAAATTTACAGATATTGCATTTAAGCAACAACCAGATCACCGACCTTTCTCCTTTGGCAAATCTCACAAACTTACAGGTGTTGTATTTAAGCAACAATCAAATCACTGACATCACTCCGCTTGCTAATCTCACAAACCTTGGTGGTCCTTATGGGGTGCTTGGTCTTGACAACAACCTCATAAACGATATCAGCCCGCTTGAAAACCTTACAAACTTACAATGGCTACAGCTAGACAACAACCTCATTACGGACTTGTCACCTTTGTACAAGTTGGAGAATTTGACGTTTTACACGTTGAAGGGCAATCCGGTAAGCGATGACGAAGTTGCACTATTGCGGTTGGCTTTACGAAAAGCGGATTTCGTCGGGCGGGTTTTGGCAGGTGAGCCGACAATCGAAGATGCCCTCGAGATTTTGAAATATCTCGCGGGTATGGAAAGTGTAGTCAGCGATGGAAATGTGGCTTTCTATACGGCTTGCATTACAGGCGGTGCTGAACCGTCTATAGCCGATGTTCTTGAGATTTTGAAGCACTTAGCGGGAATGTCAAGCGTGTTCGGGGGAGGAACGTGACGAAGATGTACAGGATTCGGACAAGCAGTATCGATGCAATCGATATTGGAGATGCTCTCGAAATCCTCAAATATCTTGCAGGAATGGATAATGTTATGACAGGTACAAATAAAGATGGAATTAAATGTAAAAACGCGTTCAATGCAGCTAGAATTATGGAAAAACCCGAACCTATAATTGCAGATGTGTTGGAAATCTTAAAGTATTTAGCAAGAATGTGGAATAAAATATTAGAAAGGCGGTGAGGTTTTATGGGAATTCGCATTTTATTAATATTGATTTTAGTTTTAAATTTTATATCGAAATTTTCTATAGTTTCTTCAACTGCTGATATTTTTTCAGAATTGGAGTTTTTAACAAACTCTCAATTTAAGGAACTGTTAGAAACAGAATTGGGTTATTGGAATGTAGAATTAGATTCCTTATCTGATTATGAAATCAAAGAAAAGTTAAAGGATATTTTAATATCTTCGACTAATTCATATGAATGGATTAGTATTGATTTTTCAGGTGCCAATTTAAGTAATGATGATCTTGCGGAAATGTTAAAAAAGGGTATAATACCTAAAAATACTACTTCATTGAATTTAACGGGTACAGGAATCAATGATGTCACACCTTTAAGTGTCCTTGAAAATTTACAGGTTTTGCGGCTTTCTAAAAATTTAATTACAGACATTTCTCCTTTGAGTAACTTAACAAATTTGCGGAATTTGGAATTACAAAACAACCGCATTATCGACATCGGTCCTTTATCCAATCTTGTTAAACTAGAGTCAATAAGTATTAGTAATAATCGAATCACAGATTTAAAACCTCTTGAAAAACTTGTAAGCCTAGAAAGATACCCATTATTAGGCAACCCTCTCACCAACGAACAGATTGATACATTTAAGTTAAATCTCAACTCAAACAAAGAAAAAGCATCCAATTTTGTCAAGCGTGTACTCGGAGAGGAGCCCGTCACGGTTGAAGAAGCCCTCGAGATTTTGAAATATCTCGCAGGTATGGAAAGTGTAGTCAGCGATGGAAATGTGGCTTTCTATGCGGCTTGCATTACAGGCGGCGATGAACCGTCTATAGCCGATGTTCTTGAGATTTTGAAGCACTTAGCGGGCATGAAAAGCGTGTTCGGGGGCGGAACGTGACGAAGAAAGCAAACAACGACTGTTTATGTAGACAGTCGTTGTTTTTTTGTGTCTGAGTTATGAGCGTTTACTCGGCAGCCATGCCTGTGTTGATTCTGTCACCGGAAACCCAGAGTTCATCGCATTTACCAAGCAAAACGAGAGCGAAGAACAGCCCAAGTTCCCGTTGTTTCTTGTTGCCATCGTCCAAAAACTGCGGATAATGCAGATGGGGTGCAATCGGGATGCACCCCTTGGAAACTGCAAATCTGCAAAAGCCCTGCGCTCTGCTAACATTAAACTCCGTATCCCCGGCAAATGGCGAAGCGACGTAGACGAGTGGGCGGTATGGTCTTGCCGTTCCCGATTTTGCAACCGCCGTCAATGCTTAGAAGGCTGTCGGGTCGGGGTAGCCTTTCATGTTATATCTGTCCATCGCCGCCCCTTTCTGCCAGTGGGGTTTCCGTCCCAAGGAAGAGGTTAATAAAGTATTGCTGACCTTTACCCGTGACCTTAGTGGTTTTACTGATGGTGACGTGACCATCCGAATGAGTGATGGCGGTTTCTTTGACGCGGAACAGCCCAAGTTCCATCGCTCTCTGGGTCGGTGCGTTGTAATCCGTACCTTTTCGCTTGATAAGGTAGCCGTCCTGACGGAGTTTTTCAAAAAGGCGGTTCTGACCGATTTCCACGCCGTTGCCTTTGAGGATTTTTGCCAACTCGCCGATTAAGATAGTGCCTTCGGAAACCGACACAGCGTCGGCAAATATAACCTTCGGCTCGTTCTGGGCGGCTTCCAGTTGCAACCGCTCCTTGGCGGCTCGTTCATCTTTAAGAGCGGTCAGCACTTTAATCCATGCGTCGGGGTCGTTCATCAGTTCTTCCAATTTAGCGGGCATGACGTATGCGCCGTGCCTACGGATGGCGGGTAGTACGTCATGGGTGACCCAGCGTTTGAATCTCTTAGCTTCGGGCTTGTCGGAGCGGAGGATTACGCTGTAGAGACCGCTTTCGTTGACAGCGTACATTTCGCGGGTCTGACCACCTGACACGAATTTGATTCGGGTCAGTTCATCGGCATCCAAACGCTCCGCCACCTTGTTTGTGTCGGAAAGCCCCAATACATCGCATACATCTTTCATAATCCACAGCGTTTCATCGCCTTGTCGTACCGTCCGCACATCGTTGCCATCATAGGAAAATACCTGTAACTCGTTCATCTTGAACCTCCTGAAAATTATTTTTCGAGAGGTAAAGAACCCCTCACCATCCACAGGACAGCGAGGGGCAACTTGGCAACCAGACCTTTAATCTTTTTTATAAAATGAGCAATCGAACCCATCGGCAACAAGCAAAAGCCCCTCCGCCCACGGCGGCGTCCAGCTCATCTGCTGACACAGAACCTCGGTGGGCAACCTTGGGTCGGCTTCGATTATGATTTCGTCGTGGACGTGCATCACGATTGAGCAATGGCGGAGCGTCTGCATGGCGTAGGTCAAAATATCTCTGCTTGTCGCTTGTACGATGTTTTCCACGAACTTAGGGCCGTAGCTTTCGATGCGTTCCCACTTCTTCGTGCCGCCGACTCCTTCGTAAGTCACGCAAGGAGAACCGAACTGATTTGTACCGATTCGTGGTTTGACGTAAGAAAGCCGCCGTCCCGATGGGAGCGTGATAAAAAGCATCCCGCTTTGAACACCAAATCGGATGCTGTGAGTTTCGGTTACCGTTCTGTCCCTGACCGCCGTCATTGCGGCACGGTCAACATCCCACCAGAACCGCACGATATTTGGGTTCGACGACCGCCACGCCGAAACAAGCGGTTGGAGTTCATTTTCCGACAGTCCCATATCCAAAGCACCCATTGCTTTGAGCGCACCAACCGAGCCGCCGTAGCCGAGGGCAAGTTCGGCAATTTTACCTTTTTGCCGTAGCAGACTGCCTTTGGTGACTTCCTCAATCGGCACGTTGAACATTTGACTTGCCGACGCTTCATAGATTTTGCCGTGCGAGGAGAACACTTCATTTCGCCACCGTTCCCCGGCGAGCCATGCTATGACGCGGGCTTCAATCGCCGAAAAGTCGGCTACGATGAGTTTGTGACCGTCTTTCGGCACAAACGCTGTGCGGATTAGCTGGGAAAGCACATCGGGGATATTTTCATAAAGCAGTTCCAAAGCGGCGAAGTCACCGTCATGGATAAGCCCTCGCGCCTGTTCGAGGTCAGACAGATGGTTCTGCGGGAGGTTTTGCATTTGAATCAGTCGCCCAGCCCATCTGCCGGTACGGTTTGCACCGTAAAACTGGAACATCCCTCTTGCCCGACCGTCGGCGCATACAGCGTTTTCCATCGTCTGATATTTCTTGACTGATGATTTCGCCAACTGTTGACGGAGCGACAGTACCCTGCCGAGCGGCTTCGGCGCATCCTTCAGCAGTTCTGCGACTGCCTTTTTACCGAGAGTATCGGTTTCCATACCGTTATCGGCGAGCCATTGCTTCATCTGTTGCACGGAATTTGGATTGTCGAGTTCAGTCAGTTCCTTCATCAGCCGAGTCAATTCGTTTCGGGAACGGGTGTCGGCTTTGACGGCGTTCCTGACGAGGGTCATATCCAAAGCCACGCCACGGTCGTTTATTTCTTGGTCTTGAGCGTATTCGCTCCACACGTTATCAGGCACGGGGAACTTTCCGAGCCGCTCTTGGATAGAAAGTTCCGCTTCCACGTCGCGGCAATTGTATGCTATGAACGCATCCCATTTATCGGGAGCGTGTTCGGGCAGATTCCGTGTCCGCTGACCATTGGCGGCGGTCGGTTTGCATGGTGAGCAGAAAAAGCGGATGAGTTCCTTACCTTCTGACAACTTCTGCTTTTCTAAGCCCAGAACAGCTCCCGAACCTTCGAGGGAGAGCGGCAAACCCATATACGCCGACCAGACCATAGCGCATCGCCATGATTCGGGGTTGAGGTATCGTGCCAAGCCGAGGACTTCGGCAGAGTGGTGATTATCCGCGAAGGGGTCAAGGCTGATGCCCATATCCGATAAATAACGTGATAAGCAGACCCTCTCAAAGTTGGCGTTAAACGCCCACTTCTGCACATTATCGTCCGTCAGGGTGTCAAGGATTTCGGTTGGAATATTCTCGCCATCGGCGAGAGAAATAACATGGACTTTGCCGCCATCCACGGAATACCCGAAAAGCAAAATTTCAAAATCTGGCGCTTCTGCGTATCGGTAAACGCCTGACTTGGTGAGGTCGACGGATGAATATGTCTCAATGTCTATACTAATAGTTTTCATAAGCCCTCCATAAAGCAAGCACACCAGTGTGACAGGCGGCAAGTGAGGGTTTCCGCTGCCCGTCACACTGATGTGCCGTTGTTTCTGCGATTTTGGTTATCCGAGGAAGTCCTCGTCTTCATATGTGGCGAAATCGTCCTCTGCACGGGATTTGCCGCCGAGGGGTTCGCCGTCGCGGATTTTCTGGAGATTGTTCAGCCCGCAAGCGATACCTTTGTTGCCGTTCGAGTTGAAGGCGTAGAAGTTCACGCTTGCCCTGCCATATACGCCGCTATAGACTTCCGAGCGGTTCAGGATTTCCTGACGGTCTGCGTCCACCACGCCCGGTGCGGTTGCGCTGTTGGCGTTGATAAAATAAGCGTTTTCGTAGGCGGGGTCGTCGGGTCTTTCGGTGTCACCGTCGCGGAGCGGAGTCTTGAGTGCGGCGAGGGGTGGTACGGTCTTACCGTTGCCTTTCAACTTCGCTTCACCGTCACGGTACGCAGCTTCAATCGCCGTTTTGATTTTGGCAACCGTCTTTGTGTCGGATTTCGGGACGATGAGCGAAACCGAGAACTTCGGTGTGCCGCCGTTGATGGATTTTGCTTCCCAGATGTTGGCGTAAGACCAGCGGGTATCGGGACCCGTGATAACCTTCATAGGGTTGGAATCCTGTGTGTTTACATTGTTTGTCGTGTTAGCCATTGGAATTTTCCTCCTCATTATCATTAAAATCTTGTTTTGCCGTATGGATTGCCGGGCGTTTATCGCTCTCCGGCACGAGCGTTGGTTTGCCTTGGGGCTTTTCGACCAGACCGTTGAGCAGTTCGGCGAATTTGGCTTTTCCGAGAGCCTTTTCCATTGCGGTGATGCCCATGACTTTGTGTTCATATGGGTCGTAGCCCGCCGCGCTTACGGTATCTGCGACCGCTTCGTCGTTCGTGTATCTGCGGTTGGAGCGACCTTCTACCAGTTTTCAACCAGACCAGTGCTTGCCACTTAAAGCAGCTTGGAAAGCGTAGTCCTTAATGTCGGAAGCCCACGATACGAACTCATCAATCCTGCCGAGGATAGATTCGATTTCATCGTCCTCCAGAAGCGGCGGCAGCTTAAAGTCATGCTTTGCGAGTTCGAGGTTTCGTTCCGCCCGTTTGCGGCAGTCGTTCTTTGCCTTGCAGAACTGACACCAATCGCCGCATTGGAAGTCACCCTCGCCGTCAAAGGCAAGTTCGGCGGCGGGTTTCAGCACTTCCTCTGCCCATTGGTAGAGCGATTCCTTAAAAACCGTATGGGTGCTGATGTTATCGCGCCTTGGCTGGTAAACCGTCATGCTGACCGTGTCAATGTCGTAGATGCCATCGAACAACTCCAGAACGCCCAAGGCGTATAATTTCATCTGGGGATTGTCCTCTGATTCGACCAGTACCCCTTGACCATGCTTGTAATCCACAATGTGGAGTGTACCGTCGGCGATGACGACTGCGTCGCCGGTGCCGAAACCGTCCTCGACATACTTTGAGAAGTCGAGCCGCTGTTCAATAAGAACAACAGGGTCGGCGCAGGTCTGCTTTGCCGTTTCCACCAGTTCCATGATGTAGGCGGCGTAGCTGATGGCGCATTCCTCCATCTCTTCGTTGAAATATGTGAGATGAGCGGTCGGGTCTTTGGAGCGGATGCCGAGGGCGGTTTTTAGCTTATACTCGCCGAGAGTGTGAGCATCTGTGCCTTCGGCGGCATAACTGCTGCCCTTGTCATCGTACTGTTCACAGAGCCTTGCACTCGGCGGGCAGTTGAGCCATCGGTGGCTTGATGAAGCCGATAAAAGCGCGTGTTTACCCATTGCCCAGCACCTCCGCATCCGCAAGCAGAGCGGCGTACTTTTTCGGGTCTATCTCCGACAGCTTCGCCGCACCGTACTTTTCGAGCAGTTCCCGAACCTTGGCTGTGTGACCGTTTCGGGATTTTTCTGCAAGAACGGCTCTAACCTCTTCGAGCGTTAGCGCCTTGGGTTTCGGGGCGGCTACCTTTGGTTCGGGTTTCGCCAACGGTTCAGGCTGATTGCCGTTGAACAGAGCCGCCAGACCGTCAGCTACCGAGTTCAGCGACTGCGCAGCGTTCCGAAGTTCGCCGATGCAGATGTCAAGTTCACTCATTTTGCTCATCTGGCACACCTCCTTCCCCGGTTGGTTCGTCCTGCTTTTGAAGCGCGAGCAGCTTCTTGGCGAGACGTTTGGACACGACGCTGATTGCAGTGAGGATGCCTGCGAGTTCTTCGTCTCAGCATCACGCAAATCCATGTCCTTCTCGTTTGCCTTAGTTTGCATTGTCTTACCTCCGTTTCCGGGGGTTTTGTTATCCCCTCACCATCCACAGGACAGCGAGGGGATACTTGGCAACCGAGAGCGGATATTTTTATTTATCCGCACCCATCAGACCACGCAGTTTTTCAATGACCTTCTTCTTCCGTTTGCCGATGGCTTGGTGTGAAATGCCAACTTCGGCGGCATAGTCCCGCTCGGTACGGTCGTTATAAAAGAGGGCGTTAACAAGCGACCGCTCGTCTGGGTCTAAATCGTCAAGGGCAACTACAAGCTGTTCGAGGAGCAACTTGTCCGCAATTAACTCAGCGATGTCGACTGAGTCGGCGAGTTCAAAACCGTCGTCGGTGAACTTCTCTAATGATAAATCACCACCGTCACGGAGTTTCGGGCATTCCCGACAGCTTTTCGTGCAGCGGTTTCCGTTCTCGTCACGGCATCGCATGGCTCTTTCCTTGCGTTTGTGTTCTGCCCAGAGCGGGCGTTTGTAGGCACGGTAGACCTCTTCGGTGACGGGGATTTGTTGCCCATCGATTTCGATGTAGCGTTGTTTATCAGATTTGCTGTTTTTGTGATTGCTTGTCATAAGATTGACTCCTTTCAAAATTGGAAGGAGCCTGAGCAAGTAGCCACAGCAAACAAAAAGGACGAACCTTAACGCATAGCTAAAAGCTACTTGTCAGGCTCGTCCGTCATTTTTAATTTCTGCCGCCGTTGGCGGCATTTGCGGCGCGCTCTGTTTAAGTACAGAAGTGCTTATTCAATTTTTTTGATGCCTATATCAGCCTTGCATTTGCTGCACTTCTGATAGTAGTCGGCTTCCAGATAACCCACCTGTCCTGCCACATAAGTCAGCGAGTGTGTGTATTGACCAGTATCAAGTAACCGTTCAAATTCACAGGCCGGGCAGGGCAATCTTTGTCGATAGTGCTGACGGTTACGGGTTGTTTTCCGCTTATCCGCCTTTTGGCTCGTAGCTATATACATAGGCATCACCTCTTTCTCTGATTATCAACCTATTGGTTGACATTGAAGTTAAAAAAATATAGTGAAATCCTCTCTTTTGATGTCATTCAAATGGTTGACATCAAAGGCATTTTTTTGTGCCTTCAAAAGGCGCGGGGAGTTTTTAGCTATATTGTAAGTCGAGAGAAAAAAGGCGCTGCCCACACACAAAGTAGCTGTTCGGAGATTCATTCGGCAAAACGAAGTTCAGCTTTAGCTGCTTTACACGGATTCGGGCTGATGCTTGGGACACTAAAAACGTCTGCGCTACAATAGCAACAAGCGCATCGTTCTCAAACTCCGGATGTTTTTCAAAACAGTACGTCCGCACCTTTGGATTCCGGCACAGCGTCCGCATGGCAGCTTTGGGCATAAGGGTAGCCGCGCTAAAATACTTAGCTTGGTGTTCAAGCCAGTCATTATCGGTCTTCAGACGCTTTCTCTTTCCACTCCATTCGCCTACTATATCGCCCGATTTGCAATGAGTGTAAGGCAATCGAGACACGTCGGCTTTGTTGATAAGAGGCAGTTCGGAGTAATCGATGCAGTAGTATTCTGGATGGTATACGGAATGACCGCATTCGTGCATAACGGTAGAACGAAAGTTGACCTCGCGGTCTTCCTCAAGTAGGCTGTTATCAATAACGATTGTGTTTGCTTTGACCGGCTCTTCGTCGGCGATATTTTTCTCTGGGTCATACACGACTATCATCGTGTTGTTGAATACCATCCTCCCCCAAATAAATCCTGTGTGGGATAAATTGGTGTAGTGGAACTGCAACTTCAAATAGCCCTCGGCGAAGTCCTCAACGTCCAAGGGTCGCGGGGTTTTTAGTAATCCGGCATTGTAGTCCTGAATATAAAGCATGGCGTGGCGCTCAATTTCCGCATCGGACATACGCGGCACATTGTTCGCGCCATACTTAAATTGGATGTCGACCATGCTTTACTGCTCCTTCCGTTTTTTCAACTCCTCGATAAACTTCTCCCAGTCCCGTTCATCGGCGTCCAATTCCTTCGCCACGCGCAGGGCTTGCATTGCGTAGTCCCTCTCGACGATGTAATCCGAGAAGTCTTGGGGTAGCGTGACGTCCTTGCCCTTACGCGATTCGGCGGCCTTGTTGTACATGGCTTTCGCCTGTTCGTCGTCCATTCCGAGGAACATCTTCAATTTGTCCAAGCGGTCGGCGGTGAAAGCGCAGCGACGATTCTTCTCCACCTCACTATAAAACTGTGGCGAGACCCCTATCGCTCTGGCGGTTTCTCTGAGGGACTTGCCGGATGCTTGCCGTATCGCTGCGATAAAATCCCCGAAGCTCCTGTCATTGCTAACCATGTGGAACGCTCCTTTCTAAACACCAGCATGGCGTTTGGATAGATTTTTGTGAGCCAATTGGCTGACACCTCTACTATGATAACATATCCATCCAACGGTGTCAACTACTTGGTTGATATTAAATGTAAATTTTTTTGTCGGATTTCATTAATAAGCTGGACACATGAGAGTTCAGACGACTATTTGCTTGCTCTCAAAGTTTTTCTTGACAAACTCTCAATTTTTCAGTATAATAGATAACATGGGTGCAGTATGTATTCAGGAGGTGCGGTATGGCAATCAGTTACAACAAATTATGGAAGCTGCTCATCGACAAGAAGATGAAGAAGAAGGATTTGCAAAAGGCTTCCGGTATTAGTTCGTCTTCAGTCGCTAAACTCGGCAGGAACGAGAACGTGAATACCGAGATACTTCAAAAAATATGCTCCGCACTAAACTGCGACATAAGCGACATTATGGAGATGGAAAATGGAACAAACAATCAAGGCACCGTCGGAGCAGCACATAAGTGATGACGCCGACGGCAGGATAGGAGCAATACCTATGAATGGATTAAAAACGGTAGATTTGTTCAGCGGATGCGGAGGTATGTCGTTGGGGTTTGGAAATGCCGGATTTGACATTATCGCCGCTTACGACAACTGGAATCCCGCCGTTGTCGTTTACCGCATGAACTTCGACCACCCGATATACGAACAGGACTTAGCAGACGAAAGCGTTCAAGCAAGCATCAAGGAAATGAAGCCTGACATCATCATTGGCGGCCCCCCTTGTCAGGACTTTTCCTCTGCTGGGCATCGAAACGTTAACCTCGGTCGTGCTATTTTAACAAACACATTCTGCGACATTATCACGGCCACCCTACCGCAATATTTTGTTATGGAGAACGTACCTGAAATTATAAAAAAGGAAATTCTCGCAGAAATCATTGAAAGGTTCAAGGAAGCTGGTTATGGACTGACCTCAACCATAATAGACGCAAGCCTTTGTGGTGTGCCTCAACTACGTAAACGTTATGTGCTGATAGGCTGTATCGGAGCGGAGGACGGTTTCATGCAGTCGTATTTGGAAGAGGATTATTCCGACAAGCCTCTAACAATGCGCGACTACCTTGGAGATAGCCTTGGTGTAGAGTATTATTTCCGTGTGCCGAGAAGCTATAGTCGGCGCGGAGTTTTTAGCATAGACGAGCCGTGTCAAACAATCAGAGGGGTGGATAGGCCTATCCCAAGCGGTTACACGGGGCATCCTTCCGACCCTGTTGAAATCGGTCCCAAAGTGAGGGCTTTGACCGTGCTTGAGAGAAGTTATGTCCAAACGTTTCCCGAAACTTTTAAATTCGAAGGTACCAAGACGAATTTAAACCAGATGATTGGAAACGCTGTCCCAGTAAAACTGGCAGAATACATTGCCCGTTCCATCATCAAATACGATAACACACGGAAGGGGTGAGGTGGTACATGAAGGCTGTAGATTTGTTTTGCGGTTGTGGTGGGATGTCGCGTGGATTTGAAAATGCAGGGGTTGAGGTGTTAGCCGCATACGATAATTGGGCATCGGCAATCAGCATCTACAATGACAATTTTGACCACCCCGTCTTTACCTTGGACTTGGCTGATGAAAAAGCGACAGACCATATCAAGGCGCATAATCCAGATATAATTATCGGCGGTCCCCCTTGTCAGGACTTTTCTATAGCCGGAGAACGGAATATGGGTGATAGAGCCAATCTAACCATTCGCTTTGCTAACATTGTGTCGGAAATAAAGCCCACTTGGTTTGTAATGGAGAACGTCTATAACATCGAGCGTATGCCGATACTACCGAAAGCAAAGCGAATCTTCAAAAAAGCTGGGTACGGTCTCACAATCCGAATTTTGAACGCAAGTCACTGTGGTGTACCGCAGGCGCGCAGACGGTATTTTATGATAGGGTTGTTGGGTGCAAAGGATGACTTCCTTGGAAGGCGATTGGACTTGGCGCAGACGAGACTTCCGATGACGGTGAAAGATTACTTAGGGGAAACGCTCCACACTCAGTTTTACTATATGCACCCTCGCAGCTATAACCGTAGAGGAGTGTTTAGCATAGATGAGCCAAGCGCGACTATACGAGGCGTAAATCGCCCGATACCTCAAGGCTACAAAAAACATCACGGAGATAAAGCTGACCCATCGGATGGTTGCGTTCGAGCATTGACAACCAAAGAACGCAGCTACATCCAGACGTTTCCAAAGGACTTTGTCCTTAAAGGCAATAAGACCGATTTAGAACAGGCTATAGGGAACGCAGTTCCCGTGAAGTTAGCGGAGTTTGTGGCGGCGCAGATAATGGATTATACTCGAAGGCAAAGAGAGGGAATCGAATGACGATAAATTATGATAAAGTCCAAGCTGCGGTTAAGGCTTTAGGAACTGTTACCGACAACGACGCCTTCTTGGAGGGTTTTCTATCTGCGTTAAATTTTCCGCAGGCTACATATAGCCGTCTGAAAGCTGGAAGCAAGGGAGGCACCAATCAAGGGCTACGTATTCAGGGCAATGGCGGCGTGTACTTTTTGGCATCTACTACCGCAAGTCTGAACTCCGAATTCAACATCTTCAAGAGAAACACCGATTTGAGCAAAATAAAGGAAGCCTTCATCGTAATTGTCAACGATACAGATATTCTCGCTTTCGAACGCAAATCGGGTGATGTACTTGAAACGAGTAAAAGAGACCTTTATCGGTACATCGAGTTCTTTTTCTCGTTATTGGGCATAAAACCCGAAGCGGCATCCGAAGAAATGAAGTCGGTCGATAAAAAGGCTGCCGAGAAGTTCGCAGAACTATACAATGAGCTGCGTATGCGAAATCACAACCATATTGAAGACGTTGCTGAACTACTCTGCCGCCTTCTTTTCTGTTGTTTTGCCGACAGTATTGATGTTCTGACGAACGGCGGGTTACGACCTTTGATGGCAAATTACACAGAAACGTCAGGCTCTGATACGAACGCATTCTTCTGTAATTTGTTTGAAGCAATGAAATCAGAATCACGAGATGGATTGCCCGGCTACTTCGTTAATGTTAGGTATGTGGACTCCCGCTTGTTTGGGGAATCTTTACCGTTGTTAGACTTCAGCAGAAAAGCGCGGAGTTTAGTTCTTGATTTGATGGGGCTGGACTGGTCTGAGATAAGTCCTGACGTATTGGGGACGATAATCCAGTTGATTGTACGCGAGGATGCGGGGAACTCAAATAATAACTACACTTCTACCGCTAACATCCAGAAGGTTATCAGTCCGTTATTTATGGATGGTCTGTATCATAGTTTTGAACGTGTTAGAGCGAGCCGCGAGGGTTGCGAAGCTCTATTGCGACGGATTAGGGCGATAACCGTGTTTGACCCATCGAGCGGCGCGGGAAACTTTCTGCTTGTAGCGTTCAAAGAGTTGAGTAAGCTTGCGCATAAAGTCAGCGACGCAATAAGAACCCACAATGCCCCTATCGCTTTCGACCGTACGTCTCCGGCTTTGCGCGTTGCGGAGAGCAGCCACTATGATATCGGAGCACTCATATCTTGGAAGAATTATTACGGAATCGACGACGATTCGTTTTCATGCGCCATCGCTCGGCTGGGGTTCCTATTTGTCGTGTGTCAGGAGGCGCGTGGTTACTCTAACGTCAAGAACGTATTTAGAAACACGATTGACGTTTTGTTCTCCGACAATATCGTCGTAGGTAACGCTACGAGAATAGACTGGGAAACAATATGCCAAGGTGCCGGAGAGACGTACATTGTAGGCAATCCGTCCTATTTCGGCGCAAGGAAGCAGAGCGCGGCGCAAAAAAACGACCTCCTCCATGTGTTCTCTGGCTACACGGGAATATCAAATCTTGATTACGCCGCTTGTTGGTTTATGCTCGCCACCAAGTATATCTGCGCCCACGGCGGTGGTTTTGCTTTTGTGACCACAAAATCTTTGACGCAGGGAGAACAGGTTCAGTTGTTGTGGCCAAAGCTATTTGAGATGGGTGTGCATATCAGATTCGCCTATACGCCGTTCAAGTGGAAAAACGATGCCAGAAACCGGACTGCGGTCACTGTTGTGGTGATAGGCATCGTCAAGAACACAAACTCGCAATTACGCGAGTTGTTCACCGAAACCACCGTACTCGAACCGCGAAGCATCAGCCCGTATCTGGTGCCGGGCAATGCCATTGTAAGTGGAAGAGGTGAACCAATCAGCAATTTGCCGGAAATGCTAAAAGGTAATATGCCTTATGATGGCGGTAACCTTCTGCTCAATCATGCACAGATGTTGTCGATTATATCAAGTGATGAGCGCGCAAAGAAATTCGTCAAAAAAATTGTTGGCTCTAAAGAATTCATTCGCGGACTTGACCGATGGTGTGTTTGGATACACAACGATGATTACGATGAGGCTATGAGCATCCCCGCTATAAAAACACGGGTTGACAGAGTTCGCGCATCAAGATTGGCAAACAATGACCGCTCTGTAAAAAGACTCGCAGAACGACCGCATCAGTTTCGTGAGATGCGCGAGACACGTACCCAATCTCTGGTCGTGCCTGCCGTCTCGTCAGAAAACTATGTATACATCCCAATTGGATTTATAAACAAGAACACCGTAGCCTCAAATCTTGTTTCAATTGTATATGATTGCGAGACATGGGTTTTTGGGGTAGTGTCTTCCTATATGCATAATATGTGGGCAAAGACGGTCTGCGGTAAACACGAAGGGCGACCGAGGTACTCCTTGGAATTGGGATATAATACGTTCCCGTTCCCTGATATAACACAGGAGCAAAAGGACATCATTCGAGATTGTGTTCGTAACATTATTAGGGCGCGTGAACGGTATGTTCCCAAAACGCTCGCACAGCTTTACAAAGATGGTCAATTACCATCAGATTTGGTAGAAGCGCACGTTCTGCTCGATAAAGTTATAGAGAGTTGTTATCGGCAAGCGCCGTTTACTTCAGACCAAGAACGCTTAGAGCGTCTATTCGACCTCTACAATAAACTGGGAGGGTAACGCATATGGAAAATATCGTAAAGATAAACTACGAAGCCACAGGAAAAAGCACCAATGTAAATGAGATGGGGATGCGCGAAATGCAAGCCCGCGCTTATGACGCGCGGAAAGCGCAATACCTTCTTATCAAAGCGCCACCCGCTTCGGGTAAGTCAAGGGCTCTCATGTTCATCGCTTTAGACAAGTTGAAGGAGGGTGACATCAAGAAGGTGATTGTAGCCGTCCCTGAACGTGCCATCGGCAAATCGTTCTCTTCGACCGCCCTGACCACCAATGGTTTTCATAGCGACTGGACAATTCCAGACAAACACAACCTATGTGTTCCCGGCGCCGATACGGGTAGCAGTAAGGTCAATGCTTTCGTCAGCTTTCTTGAGTCCGACGACGATATCTTGTTATGTACTCATGCCACGCTTCGATTTGCGTATGACAAAGCTGGGGTGGATAAGTTTAGGAATTGTTTGGTGGCGGTCGACGAGTTCCACCACGTATCTGCTGACTTCGAGAGTAAGTTGGGCGAATTGGTGCGGGCTTTGATGGCGCAGCAGAACGTCCATATATTAGCGATGACCGGCTCGTACTTCCGAGGAGATGGAATACCCGTTCTCACCGGCGAGGATGAAGCGAAATTCGTAAAGGTGACATACAACTATTACGAGCAACTGAACGGCTATAAGTATTTGAAGTCGTTGGGCATTGGCTTTCATTTCTATACGGGCAGATACACCTCCGCGATATCGGAAGTATTGGACACAGACCAAAAGACGATTCTGCACATACCAAGCGTGAACTCCGGCGAATCGACCAAGGATAAGTATATTGAAGTCGATACAATCGTCGACGCTATCGGAGCAGTGGAAGCGGTCGATTCATCAACAGGCATAATCAGCGTCAAAAGGAATTCAGATGGGAAACTCATCAAGGTGGCAGACTTGGTGAACGATAACGCCGCCGAGAGGGAGAAAGTGATTTCCTATCTGAGAGATGTAAAGAACCTTGACGATGTGGACTTAATCGTAGCCCTTGGCATGGCGAAGGAAGGGTTTGACTGGCCTTTCTGTGAACACGCCTTGACCGTAGGCTATCGCGGCTCATTGACCGAGATTATCCAAATCATCGGACGCTGTACGAGAGATAGCGAAAATAAAACTCATGCGCAGTTCACGAACCTTATTGCCGAGCCTGATGCCGAAAGCGAAGAGGTCGTAGAATCTGTGAACAATATGCTAAAAGCGATAACGGCATCCTTGCTCATGGAGCAGGTTCTTGCGCCAAACTTCAACTTCAAGCCCAAAAAGTCAGATGAAGACGAGAGTGACGATGGAGAGAGAACCATCCGCGTTGGTGGTCTGCGCGAGCCATCCACCCAGCGTGTCAAAGACATAGTGGATTCGGATTTAACGGAGTTGAAAGCGAGTATTTTGCAAGACCCCGACGTCGTTAAGACCGTCAACGGCGCAATCGACCCAGAAGTTGTAAACAAAGTGCTTATACCAAAAATCATTCTGACGAAATATCCCGACCTCTCAAAAGACGAAGTGGAAGAGGTCAGGCAGCACTTGGTGACGGATATAGTAACGCGCCACGCTACGGTCACCCAAGCGGGAGACCGCCGGTTTATCGATATGAGCGGGAAATTCATTAATATCGAGGAACTCAATATTGACCTTATTGATAAAATAAACCCGTTCCAGCAGGCGTTCGAGGTCTTGTCCAAGTCGATAACGCCGAAAGTTTTGAAGTCTATTCAAGATTGCATATCGGCTTTCAAGGTCAATATGACAGACGATGAAGCGGCGATTTTATGGTCGAAAATAAAAGAGTTCGCCGAAAAGATGCGTCGTCAACCATCGCTTGACGCGCTCGACCCATATGAGCGTCGCCTTGCGGAAGCATTGGCGTATCTTCGACAAGTTAAGCGAGGGATGAGTAATGAATGACGCAACCCGTAAGTCAAGATTTCAAGAAATTTTTGACGACGACAACCTCGGCTTGCTCGAAATAAAGGAAACTCCGAAACAAGAGCGACGCGACGAGGATTGGAAGCTTAAAGAGCAGTTCAGAGAGATATCCGAATTTTATGAGGATAATCAGAGGCTGCCGAGCATGGATGGTGACGACATCAACGAGTACACGCTTGCCGCAAGGTTGGATGGTATTAAGCGCGACCCCAAAAAAGTCAAAGCCCTTTTAGATTTGGACGCCTACAACCTTCTTCAAGCGGAGGAGACTCCGTCCATATCGCTTGAGCAACTTTTGACGGACGACCCTCTTGGTCTGCTTGAATCGGATGAGGAGAGCGACAGTATTTTTAAACTGTCGCACGTCAAACCATCCGATAGGCTACGTCCCGACTATATCGCGCGGCGCAAAGTCTGCAAGGACTTCGATATGTACGAAGACGCTTTCAAGCGCATCCACGAAGACCTCGCAAGCGGACGCCGCAAATTAGTGGTGTTCAATGGACAGGAAGATTTGGTGGAAGGTTGCTATTTTGTGTTGCGCGGCGTGGTTTTCCTATTGGAAGTGGATGCCGCAGACATTACGGAAAAAACCTACCAAGGAGAGGTGTACCGCAGAAAAGATGGCAGGACGCGTTGCATTTTTGACAACGGCACGGAATCCTCTATGCTGTTTCGGTCGCTCACTAATGCAATGCGTATAGATGGCTTTGGCATCAGCGACTTGCAAACAAATGACGATGGAACGCTGAAAATAGAGCCGGACGATGTACAAAACGGCTACATTTATGTTTTGCGGAGCCTAAGCCGAAACCCTAAGATACGCCAGATGCGTAACCTTTATAAAATCGGTTATTGCTCTGGCGATGTGACCAATCGCATAAAAAATGCAGCGAAGGAGCCGACCTACCTGATGAGCGATGTGGAGGTTGTTTTGACCGCTCGTTGTTACAACTTGGATGTCCCTTATCTTGAAGCGAATATTCATCGCTTTTTTGGTAAGTGCAATCTACAGTTGGAGATTAAGGATGACCAAGGGGACAAACATTATCCGCGCGAATGGTTTATTGTCCCGCTTTCAATCGTAGAGGACGCAATTCAACTAATCGTAAAAAAGGAGATAGAGCAGTACACATACAATCCCGATTTGAAGATGATAGTCAAGACGGGATAGAGGTGATTTGGATGGCCGACGTTTTCGACAAGGCGACACGCTCGGCGGTGATGAGCAAGGTTCGCTCCAAAGGGAACAAATCGACGGAACTACGCTTGATTGAAATTTTCCGGTCAAACGGCATAAAGGGCTGGCGGCGAAATTATCCCGTGAGGGGACACCCCGACTTTGTGTTTCTGAAAAAGCGAATCGCCATTTTTGTAGACGGATGTTTCTGGCACGGACATGACTGCCGAAATACTCGACCAAAGGAAAATGAAGAGTTTTGGAGAGTAAAACGAGAGCGGAACATAACTCGTGATATAGCGGTGACAGGTGAGTTTAAAAAACGAGGGTGGTTAGTGCTTCGGATTCGGGAGTGTGAATTGAAAAAGAAAAATCTCCCTGTTCTACTCGAAAAACTTAACCCATGTGTTGAAACCTTTTAACGATTACCCCGAACCTTTTAACGATTGTCCTAACCTTTTGACGATTACCTACCCGATTAAACCGCAAGGGGGTGTGCATAAACCATGATAGCGATAGCCGAAGCACGGCAAGTGACTGTACCGACCATGAATTCCGCACAAAGAAAAAGGATCTCTCAGTCAGTGCATGACCGCAGAAAGCCCTTATATCAAACGGTTTTTGCTCCTTTGCCGACTTCACGGAGAGCAAAAATCGCTGTATTCAATTGTATCAAAGACGGTAGTTTTATATACCCTGCGTGTGGTTCGGGTTCGCTGTTGCTGAATTTTGCTAAAATCCTCGGCAAAGAGAATGTCCGTAACGGCTTTTTCGGGCAGAAAATCAACATCACGACCTACAATCTTTGCCGAATCAATATGAACTTGCACGATGTCGGCTATGATAATTTCGATATTGCTCACGGTGATACGCTGATTGAGCCGCTCCACTGGGATGATGAGCCGTTTGAGGCGATTGTTTCTAATCCTCCGTATTCGATTAAATGGGTAGGCGATGATAATCCGCTACTGATTAACGATGAGCGTTTTTCGTCTGCGGGTGTGCTTGCTCCCAAGTCAAAAGCTGATATGGCATTTATAATGCACTCGCTTTCATGGTTTGCAACGTGCGGAACAGAGGCAATCGTATGCTTCCCCGGAATATTCTATCGTAGCGGCGCTGAGCAAAAAATCCGTAAATACTTAATCGACAACAACTATGTGGATTGTGTTATCCAACTCCCGAGCAACCTTTTCTTTGGGACAAGCATTGCGACTTGCATTATGATGTTGAAGAAGTGCAAGAGCGATAACTCTACGCTGTTTATTGATGCCTCGAAAGAGTGCATCAAAGTCACTAACAACAAGCTGAGTGCTGAAAACATTGCTGACATTCTTGGATTTTACACGAGGCGGGCGGATGTTCCGTACAAGGCGAAATTCGTGTCGAACAGCGATGTCGCCGAGCAGGATTACAACTTGTCGGTCAGCACTTACTTTGAGCAGGAAGACACTCGTGAGGTAGTGGATATTGCCGTGCTGAACGCTGATATTAAGCGGATTGTCAAGCGGGATGACGAGTTTCGCCGTGAGATTAACGCTATTGTTGCAGAGATTGAAGGCTATAGCGATGATGAGTGAAAATTTGATTTTAATTGGGTGGGATTCGACCCAATTAAAAATGCAACCATTGGTTGCAGAATTGGAGAGATATTGTGAAAGAGCAAAATGGCGAGATGATAATATTCAAAACAGATGACAATAAAATATCGGTTGATACTCGAATCGATAACGATACCGTTTGGCTTACCCTTGACCAAATGGCGGAGCTGTTTGAACGTGATAAATCCACGGTATCACGGCACATCAAGAATGTCTTTGAAGATGGCGAATTGGAGCGTAATTCAGTTGTTGCAAATTTTGCAACAACTGCCACTGATGGCAAAACATATCAAGTTGATTATTACAACCTTGATATGATTATCTCGGTCGGCTACCGAGTAAAGTCCCTGCGTGGTACGCAATTTCGTCAATGGGCTACCAAACGCCTGAACGAATATATTCGCAAGGGTTTCACTATGGATGACGAAAGATTAAAAGAAATTGGTGGTGGCGGATATTGGAAAGAGCTGCTCGCTCGTATCCGTGACATTCGTTCAAGCGAAAAGGTAATGTACCGTCAAGTGCTTGATTTGTATGCGACAGCAATAGATTATGATGCAAAAGCGGAAATAAGTCGGCAATTTTTTCAAATGGTGCAGAACAAATTACACTATGCCGCCCACGGCAAAACTGCGGCTGAAGTTATATACTGCCGTGTAGACAGTGAAAAACCATTTGCAGGCTTAAAGAGTTTTAAGGGCGGACAACCGACACAAGCTGAGGCGATGATTGCCAAAAATTTTCTTGAAGAGAAAGAACTGTTAGTGTTAAACAATTTGGTATCTGCTTACTTTGATTTAGCAGAAGTAAACGCAATTGAACAGCGGGCAATGAAGATGTCGGATTATGTAAATGAGCTTGATAATATTTTGCGTTCAACAAATCGTAAAATATTAACCGATTTAGGAAAAATTTCAAGCGAAGACGCTAAATTGAAAGCCAAAGAAGAAATACAAAAATACAAAGTACGAACGCTTACGCAAGTTGAGAAAGATTATCTAAATACAATAAAGGAAATCGAGAAAACAGCGAAAAAGAAAAGCAAATAGGGTATTACGGGTGATTACAATTTCTCTGCGAACTCTACTTTTGTTATTAGTGCAGGTGTGGCGGGCAAAATCGGCTACAGCGTGGCAGACTTTTGGGCAGCTGATGACTGTTTTGTTTTTGTTTGTCCCGAAAACGTAAGTAGTCGGTATCTTTATTATGCTTTGCACTGTCAATAAAACCTCATATTTTCAAGAGTACGGCGAGGTGTTGTCCCACGATTATCACGCTTGGTTATAGAGAAAATCACAATCCCCCACCCACCACTCCCCGTCCAACAAGAAATAGTCCGCATATTGGACAAATTCACGGAGCTAACGGCGGAGCTAACAGCACGGAGAACGCAATACAGCTACTATAGGGACGATTTACTCAATTTGGGTTCAGAAGTGGAGTGTGTGAATTTAGGCAGTATAGGGCGCGTGGCGATGTGCAAGCGAATTATGAAAGCAGAAACTTCATCACAAGGCGATGTGCCGTTTTTCAAAATTGGAACATTTGGCAAAGCACCAGATGCTTATATTTCTGCTGAAACCTACGAGCGTTATAAGCGTGATTACTCGTATCCTAAAAATGGCGATATTTTAATATCAGCGGCGGGGACAATCGGCAGGACGGTTATATTTGACGGCGAACCTGCTTATTATCAAGATTCAAACATTGTTTGGCTTGAACACGATGAAAGTCGGGTGCTAAACAAATATTTGTTCTATTGTTATCAACTTTCGCCGTGGCACATATCAACAGGCGGAACGATTGCACGGCTTTATAATGATAACATCACAAAGGCGGAAATCCCATTACCGCCTTTGGCTGAACAGACCCGCATTGTTGCAATTCTCGACAGTTTCGACAAGCTGACGGCTGACATTGCGGAGGGGCTTCCGGCGGAGATTGCGGCGAGGCGGCGGCAGTATGAGTATTATCGGGATAAGTTGTTGAGTTTTGAGGGGGTGGAAAAATGACAATGGAAGAATATATCCAACTAATCGTACCTGTATTCGGCATTGTTTCAGTTGCACTGTCGGCTGCGTTTTCGTATTATTTTGCAAAACGAAAACAAATTTTAACAGATGAAAAAAAGTTAAAAGAAAAATTTTATTTAGACCTTATTGGTGCACTTAGTGGCAATGTTATTGACGATGATAGAGAAAAAGCTATGGATAAATTAGCTGATATTCAAAACAAATCACTTTTGGTCGGAAGCCCTGACATGGTAAATTGCTTAATGAAGCTTCACGATTACTGTAAAGTGTCTAATACGAATAGGGAATCTGATGAGCAAGATAAATTGCTAACAGCACTTATAAAAGCTATGCGAGAGGATTTATACGGGAATTCAAAGGTAAATAAAAATTTTCCACAAATTCATTTTTCGGGAAAACACTAAATCGACGCAAGGAGTCCACCCTATGAACCAATACAACATAATCACAGAAACCGAGTAAGCAACAGTCGTTGCTGAATACACACCCGATGAACGCCGTAGTGATGACTACCAGTCCGAGGCAGAGCTTGAACGGGAGTTTATCCGGCTTTTGCAGGTGCAGGGGTATGAATATTTGGCAGTTCGAGACGAAACCGCACTTGTTATAAATTTGCGAAAACAGCTTGAATTACTCAACGACTACACTTTCAACGATGGCGAGTGGGAGCGGTTTTTTCGTGAGAGAATCGCAAACGCTAACGAGGGTATTGTCGAGAAAACACGAAAAATTCAAGATGATTATGTTCAAGTCTTAAAGCGTGATGATAACAGCACGAAAAATATAAGCCTCATTGACAAGAAAAACATTCACAATAACCGCTTGCAAGTGATTAACCAATACGAGGAAGACGGCGGAACGCACGACACTCGTTATGACGTGACGGTGCTTGTTAATGGCTTGTTAATGGCTTGCCCCTTGTGCACATTGAGTTGAAGCGGTTAGATGTGGCTTTCCGTGAGGATTCGTGCCATACTTACAAAGATAACTCTGCCGAAAACTTTGCTGTTAATTTTGCTTGACAACAGAATAAAATTGTGCTATAATAAGTTATTAAATCTATTAAATAGGGGGATATTATGGGATTGTTTAAACCTGCATGGCAAAGTGCTAATGAAAAAAAAGCATTAAAGGCAATCAGAAAAATTACCGACAAAAATACGCTTTTTGAAATAATGGAAAACGTTGGAGGTGTAAGGCGCAAAGAAGCCGCTAATGTATTGATAAATATGCAACTTGACCAGAAAACATATGCTGATATAACAGAAAAATACGGAGACGACAGACACTACGGATACTGGGAAATAGACTACAGCGAAGAATGGGAAATAGCAATGATAGCGGTAAAAAAATTATCTGATATTGAATTACTTAACAACATTGCGAGAAACAGTAAGGTTTGTCCTTCATTGCGTGATGTCGCTTGTGAAAAAATCCAACACGATTGGGACGGTTGTAAATGCAATATTTGCGGTAAAACTCGTGACGAACAGCATGACTGGTACGGCTGTAAGTGCAAGCATTGCAGCAAAGTCGGCAATCACGATTGGGACGGCTGTAAATGTAAACGCTGCGGCAAAACTCGTGACGAACAGCACGATTGGGACGGCTGTGAGTGCAAGCGTTGCAGCAAAGTCGGCAATCACGATTGGGACGGTTGTAAATGCAAGCGTTGCGGCAAAACTCGTGACGAACAGCATGACTGGGACGGCTGTAAATGCAAGCGTTGCGGCAAAACTCGTAACGAACAGCATGATTGGGACGGCTGTAAATGTAAACGCTGCGGTGAATTTCGTGATGAACAGCATGACTGGGACGGCTGTAAGTGTAAACGCTGCCGCAAAACTCGTGACGAGCAGCATGACTGGGACGGCTGTAAATGCAAGCGTTGCGGCAAAACTCGTGACGAACAGCATGACTGGGACGGCTGTAAGTGCAAGCGTTGCAGCAAAGTCGGCAATCACGATTGGGACGGCTGTAAATGTAAACGCTGCGGCAAAACTCGTGACGAACAGCATGACTGGGACGGCTGTAAATGCAAGCGTTGCGGCGAAATCGATCACTACTGGGTAAATGGCAAATGTGAAAAATGTGGCTTTGAGTGCGGGTGCGATGTGAGTGGATGTAATAGTAGTTGTTCAATTTGCGGTAGAGGTGGTAATTGTAATGGTTGTGGTAGTTGTGTAACATATTATTCAGGTCACCATTGATTAAAATAACTACACCCAATAAACAATACACGTAGTTCACCAAACATAAAATCGGACACCACAAAAGTGTCCGATTTTGCACTATTTCGACACAGGCACTGGCGCAACAGAACTCGCACCGAGGACAACGCCGTCCTCCAACAATGCCGCTTTGGTAGCGGCTTTTCGAGCCTTGACTTTCTCCTTGTAACGGCGGTCGTACTCAGCTTGCTTGCCGTTTGCCTTGCGTTTGAGGTAATTCTGACGGTACTTCGCGCGCCGCTGTAAAATCAAGCGTTGCTCTTCCTCCTGTTCGGGGGTAAGCGGGAGCGGTTCGGGCATTGGCGGTTGATATTCGCCTAATCCTGATGAAGAAGAACTTGAAAACTTGCTTGATGAAGAGTTTGAAAATGACAGACTCTCTCAATCCGATCGCGATTTCCTTGAAGCGGTAATTGGCGATTACAACAAGACTTTCAACACGAATTACGATACTTCACCGGATAAGTTTCCGAGCTATTATAAAGACATTTCGTTGAGGATGAAAAATCGAGAAATTGATTTATTGATTGTCGTGAATATGTTTTTGACAGGATTCGATGCAACCACGCTAAACACGCTTTGGGTTGATAAAAACTTGAAATTGCACGGACTTATTCAAGCGTTTTCACGCACCAACCGCATTCTAAACAGCGTTAAGACTTACGGAAATATCGTGTGTTTTCGTGATTTAACAAAGGAAACAGATGAGGCGATTGCTTTATTTGGCAACAAGGAGGCGGGCGGTGTTGTGCTTATGAAGACCTACAACGAGTATTACAACGGCTTTAACGAGAACGGCAAGCACTCTTTCGGTTATACCGAGTTAATCGCTGAACTGACATCAGAATTTCCACTCAGCGAGTCTGTTATCGGCGAAGAAGCACAAAAAGAGTTTGTAAAACTATTCGGGGCGATTTTGAAACTCAAAAACATCTTGACGGCTTTTGACGATTTTGCGGGAAATGAAATCCTGTCTGAGCGTGATTTCCAAGATTACCAAGGGCGGTATCTCGATATTTACGCAGATATTCGCAAAACCGGCAAAGTTGTTCAAGAAAACATCAATGACGATATTGTGTTTGAGTTGGAGCTAATTCGACAAGTTGAGGTAAATATCGACTACATCTTAATACTCATCGAGAAGTACCGCGATAGTAATTGTGCCAACAAAGAAATCCTCACGACAATTCGTAAAACAATCGGCGCAAGCATGGAATTACGCAGTAAAAAGAAACTTATTGAGGATTTTATCGAGCAGGTTAATGCCGACACCAATGTTTGCGATGATTGGCAGAAGTTTGTCAGTGAGAAGAAAGAACAAGACTTGTCCGTGATTATCGAAGATGAAAACCTTAACGACGAGGCGACACGATGTTTTGTTGAAAATTCGTTTCGTGATGGTGCAGTTAAGACTACAGGCACAGATATTGATAAAATTCTGCCACCGGTTTCACGTTTTGGAGGTGGTCGTGCCGCGAAAAAATGTGGAATTTTAGCGAAGTTGGCAGAGTTCTTTGAGAAGTATTTTGGATTGGGTGGTTAAGAGCTGAATGTCAATGTTTCGCATCAATGAATTCTACGGTTATGCAAAAACGCTCCCGGCGTGAACCGAGAGCGTTGCGATATATTGGCTGTTCGTGTTTTATTCTCGGTCAACTCGTGGTCAACAAAGTTACTTGAATTTGCGATAATCTGCTATAAGTTCCGAAAGTTAGAGTGAGTCCAAAGCGTGTGATAGAGCGGTTTGGCGGAAGTTAGCGTAAGATAAAAAAATCGAAAGTGTTAGCAACAAACCAACAACAAATCAGCTTTTTTGAGTAAAATAACACCCCTCAAATCCGCTCTACAAGCGGATTTGAGGGAATCTGAGTGACTGGATTTGAACGTCCAAAAGTACATTTCCTAACTTATTCTAACTCTCACCAAACCGCATTATCAAGCGGTTTTTCGCAACTCTAACTTCTCCAACTTCTACTAAGTTATCTCAAATTCGAGTAACTTTAAGCCCCAAATAAGCCCCCGCAAACCCCGGCGAAAATCAACCTCACACTGCATATCTTCAACAGTAATCCCCCACTTTTTAGAGTGGGGGATTACTCTGTTGGCAACGCAACGTTAAGGAGAAGTTATTTTTCTTAAAACGTCATCATAGTTGGATTTAAGTTGTTCTAATTTATCCGATTTATACTAATAATATCCAAGGTGGTTAAAAACTTTGATACAAGATTATTGATTTTTTATGCAAAATCTTGTAATTGAAATTCCTATAACATATAACAGTATTGTTAGCAAAAATCCAACTGAAGGTAAAACGCTCGTTATATGGGCAGTGAAATCATAACTCTCCCAGAGCCGAGTACCGATTAGAGAATCAATTTCAGTTGGAAAAAGCGAGTCGGTTACATTCACTGACATTATGTTATCAACACTGTTAGGTGTTACGACAACAACCCTCCACGAGTACCAAAAGAAACCCAAAACAGTTAAGATTAACCCGCCGATAAATGTTGCCGATAAAGATGAATATAATCCACCGATACCAGAAGTGATAACTTCTCCTCTCTCCTTAATTATTTTAAGTAACATGAGCATAGGTGGCAATAAAAGAATAAAAAAGATGTAATCTAAATTCGCCAATGAAATTCTCAAACCGCTAAAACTTCCCGAAAGCGTTTTTTCAACATCACCAACTTCGATATTAAAAGGTGGACTTTCTTCCCTCATTACATTTAAAATACTTATATTAAATTTGTAGTAAGGTAGCATAAAAAACGCAACAATAATTAAAGCCGCAAGAATTCCAAAAACAATTCGAACATCTATACCGACTATTTTAACTATGTCGTTTAAGCTTTTGACGTTAATAGCTGTTGTTCGAGGAACCGTGTTCTCTTCGAAACGCGACGAGTAATCGCGATGCTGATTGGGGATTTCACCTGGAATTTGTGTTTTGTGCATAAGTCCGCAAATTGGACAATATCCGTTATCGTTAAGTTTTGTTGAGCAACTTGAACATACGTTCATTATAGTTCACCTCGCATCTCATATTTTCACAATCAACTGTCTTTAATTATAGCACATCTTCGCTTAAATTACAACCCCTTTTTAAGAAATTATTTTAGGTTCAAAAAATATTTTTCAAATCAGGAACAATTAAGCCGTGTTGGTGTCGTTTATTAAATGAAAGCCCGAAATCACTCACATCGCGTTGCAAAAGCAACGAAATCCGGCACTGTGCGTGACGGTGACGGCAACATAACAGCGAAAGGAGACGTACACAACAGCGGATTCATCCGCGCAACCGTGCAATCATTCCCGCAACAAGGGGAGGATTGCACGGAGGGGAGTTTGAGGGGAGCCCCCTCATTCCCGCGGGAGAGTGCAGAGAGGGCCGCAGTCCTCTTTGCCAAGTTACCAGTGCCGTAGGCAAGCGTAGCGGTCTGGTATAACTTGCTCCACCAAAATTGGTCGTGGTTTTACTGCCCCGAGTTGGGCTGTAAAACTGCGGCTTTTTTGGTGGGCGATAACGAAACGGAAAGGAATCATTTTATGGCACACATGGAAAAATACGCACGCTCGGCGGTGGGGCAACTCTGCCAACACTACGAGCGGAAACGGCTACCGGGCGGCGAATACGTCAAGTTCGGAAACGAGGACATCGACATAACGCTGACGGAGGGGAATTACAATTTAGCCCCCGACCGTAAGCAGATTGATTTCATCAATCTGCGGTGCGGCGAAGTCAAGTGCATGAACCGAAAAGACGTAAATGTTATGGTTTCGTGGGTGGTGACACTGCCGAAAGACTTCCCGCAAGAACGCAGTCGGGAGTTCTTCGAGCAATCCTACAAGTTCTTGAATCAGCGGTATGGCGGTGAGCAGAACGTCATCTCTGCTTTCGTCCATGTTGATGAATCAACTCCGCATATGCACTACGCTTTTGTCCCCGTAGTTACCGATAAAAAGTCGGGCAGGGAAAAGGTTTCGGCGAAAGAAGCCATTTCAAAAGGCGATTTGCTGACGTTCCACAAAGACCTTGAAAAGGCTCTGTATCGGCATTTCGGGTTCACTGTCGGGGTACTGAACGGTGCGACAAAAGAGGGTAATCTGTCAATCAAAGCGTTGAAGTTGCAGAGCGAGGTTGAGGCACTCTCTGAAAAGAAAAGCAACCTACAACAAGCGGTAAAAAGCTACGAGAATTTGAGCGTAGATGTCACTGAAGTCGGTGCAATCGGTAAGAAACAGCTCATCGGTAAAAATATCGTAATCACACCCGAAGAGCACTCAACACTACAAGAGCAGGCAAAAGCATACCGCACGAACAGACAAGAAATTACCACAATTCGGGAGAATTGGCGAGAGATTGAGGAAGAGCGCAAACGGCTCAAAGAGCGTGAAAAGCGGTTAAAAGCCGAATCCGACAAAGCTAAAAGGGAAATTGCCGAAGAGCGTAAAAAAGCCGTGCAATTGTGGGATATGGCGACAATGCCTGAGACTTTTCAGCAACGATACAACCTCATGGAGCAGAAAATCGAGGATTTGACACGGCAGTTAAACAACGCTGTATCGTTGCAAGAACACGAGAAAATTACACGAAAATGTAGCGATTTAGCCCTGCATATTCACGAGTTGGAGGGAATAATCAAGGCTGAAAGAAAAGAATTAGGGGAGGTGAAATCCGCTTTGTCGGGCAAATACAGGGAAATTCAGCGGTTAGAACAGAAGATTGACGAGCTTTCACCGAGAACGTCATTCATAAGAAAGTAGAGGTAAAATTCAATGCAACAAAATCAACTTAACCAAGACTACAAGCCGATTTGCGGGGCAGATGTTCAAACAAAACCAATCGAATGGGTTATGCAAAACTTCATTCCTCGCGGTATGTTATCGAGTTTGCAGGGCTTACCCGATGTAGGTAAGTCGTTCCTCACAGGTGCGATTGCGACAGCCGTCACCCGCTATGACGGCGAGTTGCCAAGCCCCGATGGAACTATGCAACCGTGCGTTTCCGGGAACGTCCTCATTTTCAACAGTGATGACAGCCCCGCACATACCACAATTCCCCGATTATCCGCTATGGGAGCGGATTTAAGCAAGGTCTATTTCGAAAATCCCGACAGCGAACCAATGACTTTCACCGACGAGCGATTACCCGCTTTGTTAGAGAAAATCAAGCCCGTTTTGTTGATTTTTGACCCCATTCAAAATTTCATCGGTGCAGGGGTGGACTTCAACCGTGCAAACTCGGTTCACCCCGTCATGAGGACGTTGGAACGGCTTGCAGACAGGCATAACTGCGGTATTCTGTGCGTTCAACACATCTCAAAATCGGCGGCAAACGGCGGCGGTGGTGCGAGTGTTTCGTGGGGATTAGGCAGTATGGGGATTAACAGAATTTTCCGCTGTGTGTGGACTGTGGGGCGATTGCACGATAGCGAAAATCCTTATCGCCGTGCGGTTTTATCGGCAAAAGCGAACATCGTACCCGGTGTTCCGCCTGCGTATTTGTTCGACCTTAACCCCGATTCGGGCTTTCGCTGGGCGGGCGTTTCAAACGAGATTACCGCAAAAGATTTGTTGCGAGAGCAACATACGAAACAGGGCAGACCATCGGAGCAATCCGACAGAGCGGAGGATGTCATAATCGACACGCTGTCTGCGAATGGCGGTGAGATGTTGTCGGCAGATTTGCAGTCAGCTGTGGCGGAGCATGGCATATCTGAACGGACATATCGTGATGTCAAAAAATCAATGGGGATTGAGTCGTTTCAACGGGGACGGCAGTGGTTCGTCAGACTGCAAAAAACATCTTGCAGTCAGAGCAATGAGGAATTTTTGCAGTGTGAACCCTGCGATTATTAAATCGCTAAAATCGGCTCTGTGAAAGGGATTGAGCGTTTGCGAGATTGTGCGTAAAAGTTCAGACTGCAATAAATACTGTGTCTGTGAGTTTTTGCAGTCTGATGATTTCGCACCACTGTGGAAGAATATTTTTTTCTTTCAGCCCAGAAAATCTCACTACTTCATTGTAACACAAAACACCCGAAATTACAACAACTTAGAAAAATTTAATAAATCGGCATAAATTCGCTTGACAAGCCGCAAAAATCGTGGTACAATGTTAAGTGAAGATATGCCGTGTTTTAATGCCAAAGAAGAGCAGCGGTGCGGCGGGCTTTGCCCGACGGCAGGCTGCTTGACAAATGAAAGGATTAAAATTATGGCTTACATCGAAAAACGCGGAAACGCGTATAAAATTCGTGTGTCGTGCGGTTACGACACCAACGGAAAACAGGTTCGGCAGTCGTTCACGTGGAGACCTCCAGAAAATATGACGGAGCGACAAATCCAAAAAGAACTGCAACGTCAAGCGGTTCTTTTCGAGCAGGAATGCCTGAAAGGGCAGGTGGTAGCGGTGGTGAAATTTCAAGATTTTGCTACTCAATATCTGACAGAAACCGCTCCAAACAACCTCAAGGCGGGTACGTTGCAGAACTACCAAAACTACTCAAAGCGGGTGTTCAAGGCGATTGGACACCTTCGTATGGACAAAATCACACCTCGGCATATTCAGCGATTTGTCACCGAAATGTCATCGGGAGAACGGCTTGACCGATACCGCAAAGGCGCACTCTCAGCGAAAACGATTCGCAACCACATTGCGTTCACTTCGAGTATTTTCGAGTACGCTCAGCGTATGCAGATTATCTCGAACAATCCCTGCAAAAACGTGATGTTGCCTAAAGACAAGGCGAAAGAAGTCCGCATTTATTCCGTCGAGGAAACGCAAAAAATCCTCGAATTCCTAAGCCGTGAAGAGCCGAAAAATCTGCACTATGTGCTGTTTTTCATGCTTGCAGTCTACACAGGCGCACGTCGAGGAGAATTGCTCGGATTGGAGTTTAAGGACTTCGATTTTGAGCGAGAAATCGTCAGTTTTCAACGGGCTTCTCTGTATACGAGAAACAAAGGCGTGTACACAGATTCGCTAAAAACCGTGACCGGGTATCGCAGTCTAAAACTGCCGACAGAGCTTGTCGAGTTGGTCAAGCAATACCGACAACATCAAGCTAAGCTGAAAGAAGAAATCGGCGATTCGTGGGTCGAGAAAATCAGCGGTGTCAATGACGAAATTGTCGATAACGACAGGCTTTTCACGCAGTGGCAAGGCAAGCCAATGCACCCGAATGCTCCCGCATTATTCTTTGGGCGATTCTGCAAGCGAACGGGCATTACCTACCGCAAGAATCACTCGCTACGACACCTCAACGCCTCTGTGCAAGTACTCGCAGGCGTGGATATCAAGACGATTCAGCAGAATTTAGGGCACTCGCAGGCAAGTACAACTTTGAACATATATGCCAAAATGTTCCAAGCGGCACAGGCGGCAAGCATGGACAAGGTTGTCGAGATTCTCGGAGTACCACCCGTCCAAGCGTTGGGGTGATTCGAGCGGTTTTTGAGAAGTAAACCCCCGATAAGCCCCCGACGGTGTTTTTTGAGTTAGGTATAACCCCTCAAATCCGCTTGTAGAGCGGATTTGAGGGAATCTGAGTGACAGGATTTGAAAACGGGCGAGTGCTTCTTCTAACTTATTCCAAGTTCCGTTTTCGTGAGTATTCATGCGGGTTTACGGCTGTACGTCTTTCGCAGGTTACTCTAACTTTTAGCAGGTTGTAGCAGGAAACTTGCACCAAACCTGCACCAAAGAAATTAAGAATTTAGAGCAGTGTGTCTTTGCCAATCCCCACTTGAAAAGGTGGGGATACTCTTTTTGTATTCTCAATTAAATTTCAATTTTGTTGTTTGGAATTGAGTTTATACTTGAATTCCCTTAATGAATATTTGCTTTCGTTAAAAATAACGTTCAATTCAATTTCAAACATAAACGATAACGTCTCGCTCTGAGCAACTCTATTCCTGTCGTTATCAGCATCGCAAGGTTGACTTTTTGTTACAATATAACCATTACCAGTTGCAAGTATAATATTATCGTTGTGTAAACTGATTTCCGAAACTTTGTCTACACGTACGCTTTCAATTATCGGAATCGACGATGAGTTTTCTGTTTCGTTTGGCGGATTGTCTATGAAATAGTCTTTGATGATTTCGCCTAAAACAGTTTCTGTTTCATCAATAATATCAAAGTTAGTTCTTCCGTCCTCAAAAACCTTAAAAGGTAAAAGTAATCCCAAAGCATTGTCGTGCTGATACTTGAAATTCACACGAACCGCTACATCACTTTCACCTAAAATCGCAGTTATGTTATCAATATATTTTTGGAAAGATAGCTCATCGTGATAAAAAATAGTAATGCTGGCATTTTTGTTTTCGCAAAAGATATGTTTCAATTTTGCGTGATCACTTTGATCAAGTGAATGACCTAAGACATAAATATTTACATTTTCATTACATGCACGTAACTTGAGTAACAAACGCTGATAGTCTGCCAGTGTACCATATCTATGTTGTTGGTTGTGCTTTTGAAATATATTGAATTCTATAGGGATGTCCTTGCCATCTCCTAAACGGTCAAAGCTATGTGTGCCTAAAACAAGACCGTTAATTTCTATGCCCTCTACCAAAGATGTTTCGTTATCAGCTTCGCCGTGAATAAAAATAAAGTTATAATCAATGCCTTTCGTATTCGCATCGTAAAAGCGGCTGAAGGTACGAGTATAGTTAAAGTTCAAAACATAAACGGAGTTGTTTTCATCATCATTGTTTTGTGCCGTCTTAAAGAGTGTTTCGTTTAATTTATAAAGCTTTTTAATTCCGCAACTTTCGTTAATATAAGAACAACAATATATTTCAAAGGCGCGAGTGAAACGTCGAAGCTCTGAGTACCACGTATCAACGTCATAAATAAGTTTATTACTATCGTTGTCGTACCTAATAAACCTACCAAAAGGTTTTTGTTGACTAATGCGATTTATTCCACTTATTCGGCTGTTGCCATCACCCAAGTTGTCAGCTGTCTGAGATTCTTTACAAAGCTTGCGTATTATTTTGTATATCTCCGTTTCGCAGTCTATCCAGTTTTCTCCTTGTAATTGATTGTTATCTCGTTGCTTAGTGAGGTAATCAAGCCAAGAGTTTTTTTGCTCTGATTGCTCACTAAAACCTATGAGAGTATAAAATTCATCTGCCAACACATCATCTGGTGTTATCGGCTTATTGAGGTCATAACTCAAACAATAATCAAGGAAATCGGTATACTGTGTTGGAAGTCCATGAGCGAGGTCAAAACCATTACCGAGAATTAAGATATTCATTATTGCACTTCCCCCGAAAAGCCTTTTATTTCCACTTGAAGTTCAGAATTGTCAACTTCAGTTTCTATTGTGTTCTTTGCGCGCATTGGTTCATAGATTGCGATATTTTGATCGATAGCTTCAAAACTTATTGCAAGGGCATATTTAGCCTTAAATAGACTCCCCCAACCTTTATGACCACGCACCGCAATGCAAAAAGCTTCTCTGAGTTGACTGGATTTTACTATGCACCAATCTTTTTGAAGTGTTTGGCCTTTTCTATTAAACCCCTTAAAATCTCCCCAGTTATTTTGTTCGCGAATAGCCCATTTAAAAGTACCATCATCTTGAACACTTTTGTCAGTTTCAAACACCCTTTTCTCAAAGCTGTCTTGAGTTTCGTTTACACGGCTACAAACCCAGTCTAACCAAGTTGACATATACCCCTTTATACCACGCCGCGTTCTGCGAGGTTTGGAAGAGTAAGACAAAGTAATTTCAATCAAAACATTATAATCATCTCCAATGCGAAGGAGTTCGTCCGGAATTCTGACAGGGAAAATATGTGCTTCACCAGCACTTATTTCAATAGATTCAGTTGTTATAAGAGTGACACGATAATCGTTGTTTTGTGTAGCTTTCTCTATATCGGGTAGCCCGTACCCCATTTGCCTTATCAACATTTGCTTTTCGTCTGTAGTCAAACGAGAAACATCACACGGCAACTGGGCTGATTGCGCTATTAAAGCACGGTAAAGGAGTGCGGGTGCTTCAGGAAGAACTTTTTGAATTTGAACTGCGATGTGCGCAACTTTGGGGGCAGCAAAAGATGTTCCTACTCCATCTTTTGCATAAGCCGGACCTTGCGGTGAACTGCGAATTAAATCGGTACACACTTCCTCGGGGGTTGTTATGGTGTTATTATTTTTATTAATGGCATATGTTCCGCCATACTCAACAACATCAGGCTTAATGCTGTCCCATATTCCTGGTCCAATTCTCGAAAATGAGGATATTTCATTCATTTTGCCCATCGTTTCTACATCCATACTATCAAAATTAGTATGAGAAATAGAGCCAACAGTTAAAGCTTGCAAGCTTTGAGCGGGATTGGACAATCGCGCAGGCTTTTCGTTAAAATATTGAGGATAACAAAAACCAGCACTAATGAGTCCGCTGATAACTTCGAGCGTTATGTTGCCTGCGGCTTGGATGAATAATACATCGTTGTCATATGAAACAGAATCTATTTTTGCAGCCCAAGCAGACATATGTTTCAGTTCATCACCATCAAAAGGTACACCGCCCCCAATTGAGTGGTTGAAAATTTTCGATTTAATTGTAGCATCACGTACGAAATGTTTTATTGAGTCGCTTATGATTTGACTCGGATTGATTTCCAGCGGAAGATAATTATTTCTGTCAAGCACCCGTAAATTGCGTATAAAGCAAGGTAAAACATATTCGCCAACTTTAGGAATATTGTTATAATAAAGAATCGCACCTGCCACACGGGTTCCGTGACCACTTGTTGTTCCGTTTCGGCTGTATTCATCATTTACAGAGTTATCGTTTGGTATCAAACAAATGGACTCATCGGCAAGAATCGCTGGCGAAAGATATTCGTGACCCTCTTGAATACCGCTGTCGACCACGCAAACAATAGGACTCTTTTCATCAGGTTTCACAACGGTAAGTGTATCATTTATTTGAGAAACAGTGCCTGTGGTAGTCTCCATTTTAATCTCTGTATTTTCAGAAACTTCAAAAATATATCCAAAATTTTGAACAAGATCTCGCAAGCCTGCTCCATTGATAGTTATTCTCACGGAAAAACTATCAATTTCATCAATATATTCAAAACCTTGGTTGGGGTTATACGCACTAACAATATGCTCAAATTTTTCTTGGCGTTCACGAGCAACCTTGTCTATATCCTCGTAATATTTAATAAGTGCCTTTTGACAACGATCGTTGTAATCGTCTCTCGACTCTTTAACACTCATTTGAGGCATTTCAGGGTTACGAGTCAAACCATTGCATTCAATAGACAAGTCAACCGTAACGACTATTGAACCATCTAACGTCGACCACTTTTCGTATAAGTTTTTTGATAAAATTTTAGATATTCTATCATCGTCGTCGCACAAACCGTAAACCTTCGCTGGTGAACCGCTACGTTGTTTGTTGTTAACAAAATCGTCAACTTTTTGTTGAAAGGTATTCAAATTAACATCATCTGTTGCAACAACAATAAAGCCATCGTCAAGGTCGCATACAACTTCAAAACCCATAGCATAAAGAAAATTTACATCTGCAGTGGGGTCGATCTGTAAAAGGAAAGGACGACCACCTTCTATATTGGGGAGAGCTTGCTGCTTGCGTTCAATGCATCGATCATTCCACATTGTTGATAATGTGGTAGCTTTCTTTTTTAAGTTGTTTCCGTGAAGTTGTCTATTCTGTTTGTTTTGTGCTGTTTGTGTTTGTGGAAAAATCACAGGTTTGCGAAATTTTGCAGGTGCCGCTATTGGATTTGGTAAAGATAAATGTATAAAATCTTTAATGCCAGCCATAAAATCCCCTCCGTTAGATTAAAACTTTGAACCTTCGTTAATTGCTTGCTCAAAATGAACAATACTTACTTTTTTATCTCCTGCTAAAATACTATATTTTGCCGCGCGCTGTGTTGTTAACACAACATTCGCATAAGAGTAACCTTCCATTAGTTTGGCAATGGAATACAACTTGACGTTTGTAGCTGTCGGTAATGCAGAAAGTGTCATTTTTAATAGTCTTTCACGTTCTACGGTTTCTGGCATAGGTATTTCAATCACGTCATCAAATCGACGAAACAAGGCTTCGTCTAAAGTTATCTTGAGATTTGTTGTAGCGATGATAAGTCCAGGTGCATTGTATTCATCAAGGAGTGTTAATAACATATTTACAATACGAGGAACTTCACCAACATCCTGCCCACTAATTCGTGATTTTGCTATAAAATCACATTCATCTAATAGCAAAACAACAGGCTCATTTTTGCAATAATCGAAAACAGCACGGAGATTTGAGGCAGATTCTCCAAAATACGATGAAAGTAGGGCATCAAAGCGCACTTTAAGAAGCGGTAATCCTAAATTCCATGCAATTCGTTCAGCACTTAATGTTTTTCCACATCCTGGTGCACCGTGCAGAAGAATTTTCTTTTTTGGAACAAGATTGTATTTGCCAAGCCTCTCTTTAGCGGCATATTCTTTTTCTATTGATTTTAAGCGCTCTTCTACCTCAATTGGAAGTACCATATGATGCTTAAGCATTTCACGTGACACAAATGAAACAAGTTGCGAATTATCACGCTTGCTTGTTGGCAGTGTTGAAACGCCAGAGCATATGCCAGAATCTGTGCGTTGTCTTTCTCCCAAAACTGTGAAACGCGGTTTTTCGGTTACACTTATGTGTTCAAGCGATGTAGCAAGCTTATTATGTCCAAGTTTTCGCTCTTCAATGATTATTAGGTTCGCTACTTTTTTCAAAGAAATGATGTCCTCAGAAAAAATTCCTTTAAAGAGCCTTTTCATTAAATCTGCTTTCATAATTTAAAGCCAACTCCTTTTCTATTGGTTCGTTTATTCATACTACATCCCCAACTTAACTAAGAGACGTTGTTTTCATTTTGGAAAAGCACAAAATTTTATCAGCCATTACTCGCACCTCCTCCAATTGCTATACCCACCAACTCCCGATACCTCTCCATCAACCCAGCCACAACCTCGCTCTCGCTCGCCCCCGCCGCAAACCCATACAACTTCATCACAGCCTTATCCAAAGCCTTATGAGCCTTTCTTAAATCCTTTGGCATAGTAAGAGGGTCATACAGAGCCGCAAGACTGCAATCGGGATACATCTCCCGTGCATCTAACACGCCCTGTGCTAACTTTTCAATCGCTGATTTCTGTTTAGCGGTAGCCGTTTCAATCCATGGAAAGTTGTTGTAGACGATTTTCGCCGAGTAACGATAGTCGCTTTTTAACCGTCCGCAGACGATTCGCATCCATGCCATATGAACAGACGAAGTCAAGATGCCCAAAAGATACAAATTAGCCTTTGAAATGAACAGATTTGCATCACTAACAATTACATCCGACGATAAAAAACCAATTGGAATATATTGGCGGCGTTCGGAAGAAACACGTGGAATAAGCAAATAAGGGGTAATGGGTTGACGAATTTCGCCAAACAAATACGGCGTATCCGCTAATTTTCGTGTAGCTTCACGACTGCTTTTCTCACGTTCTTCTTTGACTTTTGTCAAAATATCTTTCATAAAAGCGGATTTTTTAATCTCTGATGGTGAAACGTCTTTCAACCACAGACACCAACGTTCAACATCGTTTATGAACTCTTCAGCCCCCAAAAATCTTTTGAACCAACCTTTTGTTTCGGGAAAACTTGCAATAATCTCTTCTTTCTGTGCGGTTGAGTAATTGCTGAGTAACCCTTTGCCGTCATTAGGCATATTACCAAATTCCATTTCAGGCACATCACATAGCGGCTTATTTCTGCTTTCAATAAAAACAGTCGGCGCTTCGAGTAAATATGGGTTAATATTCGGCTTTGTTTCAACGTAACTAAATCCGACAATTACGCAATGCACAGCCGCTTCACCGCTCCACTTGAAAGTCGGAACACCGAAGTTTATGTGAACACCGCGCTCCATTAAAGGCTTCCACAGAATTGCAACCTGTTCACCTTGAGAAACTGAATTAGTTGAAACAAACGCACAGCAAATCGAAGTATTTTCGACGTAATCAGCGGCTTTTTTATACCACGCCGTCACATAATCAAGGTTTCCGACACCTTTTATCTTGCCGAAAACGCTCAACAACTCATCTTTTTGTTCAGCATTCATCATTCTCGCACCTACGAACGGTGGATTCCCCATAATGTAATTCAACTCTTCTTTGAGGATAACATCGCGCCAATCAATCCGCAGAGCATTGCCTTCAATAATGTTCGCATATGATTTCAATGGCAAAAAGTCAAGAGCAATACTGACAATATCCTCTGTTTCTTTCATCATCTGTGACTCGGAAATCCATAACGCAGTCTTGGCAACTTTAATTGCGAAATCGTTAATCTCAATGCCGTAAAACTGTTTAATCGAAACTTTTATAATGCCCTCATCGATTTTGATTTGCCCATCATCGTGGAGTAATCTCAACACCTTGTTTTCGAGCCGCCGTAAGGAAATATACGTTTCGGTGAGGAAATTACCGCTCCCGCAAGCGGGGTCTAAAAAGGTAAGGCTCGCCAATTTCAATTGGAAATCTCTCAATTTCGCTGTGCGTTCGTTTGCTCTTCCCCAAGCCTTGATTTTTTCAAACTCAGCGTCCAATTCGCTCAAGAACAGCGGGTCAATCACCTTGTGAATGTCCTCAATCGAGGTGTAGTGCATACCTCCCGAACGTCGAGTAACCGCAGCAAGCGTACTCTCGAAGACAGCGCCAAAAATTGTAGGGCTAATCTCGCTCCAGTCAAAATCTTTGCTCGCATTGTTCAAGAGCAAATCGACAATCTTTTCATTAAATCGTGGAATTTCAATTTTTTCGCCATCAAAAAGCCCACCATTGACATACGGAAAAGCCAATAAGTCTTCATCTTCATAAGGGTCGCGGTCTTTGTCTTGGCTTAATATTTTGAACAACTTGTTTAACGAATCGCGAACATCGTTAACATTTTTGTTACATAAATAATCATGGAACTGCGATTTGTTGAAAACCTTCGCATCTTCAGCATACAAGCAGAAAACAAGCCTAACACACAGCATATTCAAGCTACGGAGGGTTTCGGGCGAGTTGGGGTCTTTATACTGCAACTTAATTTCGTTGTACAGCTTATCGACAATTTCGCCTGCTTGTAGCGAAATTTTAGTTTCACGCTTTATTTCCGTGGTCTTAGTGTCCACGAGAAATTTCAGATGGTGATACTCATCGGCAAGGTTTTCAAGAGAAATTTTTATAGGTTCATCTCTCGGCTTGTCGAGGTCATAAATCCAAAATTCTCTAAAATTGCAGACAATAATCCAGTACGGGCTCTCGGTTCTTGCAGGAAGCCAATCGGCATAGCGTTTTGCCTGCTCAAACGGGGTAAGCATTGCTTCATCGGATTGTTTTGCCTTTTTGCTCAAGTCAATATCAAGGCTCTTGTGTTCAATAAGAACGCGTGTTTCAAGAATAACCGCATCAGCGTGACTCATGTTATCAAGTCGAACCGGGTAATTAAACTTTATGTGGTTCTCCGGACGTTCGACAGCGAACACATCGCGCAGCAACGCAAGCCAGAAGGGTTGAGATTCACCCGACTCACTTCCCCTGTCTTTCCATTCAGCCGCAAACTTCGCCGCCGCTTTCCGCCGTTGAACATCAGTCACACTCTCACCCTCCTCTCACACCTTTTTCAATCATACCACATCCTCGCCGAATTGTCAACGGTTTCTTTTGACTTTTTCTAAGATTTCTCAAAATTTATTTTCCCCCTTGACATTTCAAAAATAATTTGTTAAAATAGGAACAATAAGACCGTTTACGTGTCGTTTATTAATGTAATCAATCAAAACCACCCCGCCGAAAAGAAACTTTCAGCAATCGGGAACAATTACCCCTCGCTCGTGTCGTTAATTATTAGAACCCTCCAAAACCACAGAAAGGAGCCGCCCACATGAACGCGCTCAAACTCCCGCACGACAGCCATCTTCGTTATCTCCCGATGGTCTACTTCCTCCCGGAAGCCTACATCGCTTGTTGCCCGACATTACGCAAACTTCCCCGAAACCTATGCGAAATCACGCAATCGTCCGAATTAGTCGCAACTATAAAGAGTGAGCACTTCATCAACGAAATCGCCGACGCGACATCTGCGCTTGTGTTCCCGCATTTCGGATTTCGTGGGTGGAAAGAGGATTACACTGGCTTTTGCCCGGTGTGGAAGCTATCCTACTCGCTACCGTTATGGGTTAGGCTCATTGAAGAGGTGACGGGGTGGGGAGTGGCGGCTTTGTTAGCCCGACCGTTTGAGAAAGACGTACCGCTGTTTGAACCGGATTACGTCAAGGAGGTCATGGCAATTGTTGTCAATCGCGGAATCGCCGAGCAGAATTGGCAACCAATCCTTGATGTGGTGAAGAAAATACCGTGCGAAGAGGACTTCGAGATTCGCCGTAGCCGTGTGCGGATTGATTTTGAGCGAAAGTGGTATCGAACTCGCACGAAAATCAAAATCGTGTCGCTTGAGGAATGTTTGGCTGACCCCACTCACTCGCTCCACCGAAAGGCTGTTGCTCTCACCGACATTGCGGTTGATGTTGAGTCTGCCGATTATTGGGAGCGGTTCAAGGCTCGGCTGTCCGATAAGGACAAAGAAATCTTGGTGATGAGGGCGAACGGCTACCCCTACGAGGAAATCGCCGAAGAACTCGGCTATAAGAATCACAGCGGTGTACTTAAACGAATGCGACACATTAAAGCGGTCTACGAAAAATACGAAGAAGAGCAAGAGTAAAAAAATTCGGAACTAACACGTTACCTTTATAAGGTGGCGTGTTTTTTTGCCAAACAAGAGCTGCGGTGCGGCGCGCAACACTCGGCGGCTGTGTCTGCGAACCCGCCAATGTGATTTTCCAGACAGCAGAGGACGGACTCGTCGACACAATTAAGCCGCGCTTGGAGGACTTGGAGGCAGACTGCTCACGAGTCCACGTCATCGACGATTCCGAGTCTTCGCTCACTTTCGCAGACGAAAGAATCGAACAGGCAATCATCAAGACGGGAGCGCGGCTAATAATTCTTGACCCTGCACAGGCGTACTTCGGCGGTGCGAGTATGAACTCCGCCGACGGTGTTCGTCCCGCTTTGAAAGCTGAAATCACTTGCGGCAGTCGCTGAACGAACCGGGTGTGCGGTCTGCATAATCGGTCATCTCAACAAGTCGGGTAGTAAATCGCAATATCGTGGGCTTGGCTCGATTGACATTTACGCCGCCGCACGTAGTGTTCTTGTTGTCGGAAAAATCGGCGAACATACCCGTGCGGTCGTGCAAGATAAGAGCAACCTTGCTCCGCCGGGCAAGTCGCTATCGTTTGAGTTGCACCCGTCGCTCGGCTTCAGTTGGCTCGGCGAATGTGAAGCGACAATCGAGGACGTGATGTGTGGCAGAACGCAAAAGGAAAGTCAGCACGATAAGGCGAAGCGGATTATTCTCACGCTGTTGTCACACGGCGAGGCAGTCGCGGCGAATGACATTATAGAGGAAGCCCGTGACGTTGGCGTGTCGCTCGTCACACTGAAACGTGCAAAGGCTGAACTCGCCGTTGACACTTTCAAGAAAGGCAGTCAATGGTTTTGGCGGATTCCGATTGAAGCGCATTTCGCTGAAATTGAAGAGTGTCAAGGGAACCGTATCACGGCGTAGTGTCGTCTTGATACTCTTGAAAAAATTCACAGAGAGGAGAAAATCGAAAATGCAAAAACCTAACAGACCCACGAAAAAACTCACGCTTGCCCCCGATTTGTTCAACTCGCTTTACTCAACTCTTTTGTACTTTATCGCCACAGAAGCAACAGTTGGAGAAACTCAATTCAGCATTGAGGCGGCGAAGTTGAAAGAACAAATCGACAAGTACGGCAGGTTCACCGTGGCGAAAAATCCCGATGACAGCACGTTCACGATTTACTACTTCGACAAAGAGGTTATGCAGATTATGAACCTGCTGATTTTGCAAAACACGATGAAGTCAAGTCCGGGTGAAGACCATTTTTCGCGGCTTGCACGATGTAAAAAATCGAAAAGTCAACTCTAAAGGGGTACGGGTTCTCCCGATTGCGGAGCAACACAAGAGGGGTTTGGGGAAACGCCCTCAACCCAATAAGCAAAGGGACTTTGCGGTCTGTTTTGCAAGCTCTGAAAGGGGCGTGCAAAACGGCTATTGTATTAATACCCACATCTACTATCTTCTACCAAACTCCACCAAACCCCACTATCAAGCGACTTACACCTCTTCCAACTTCTACTGGCTTACGTAATTTTAAGCGACTTTTCGTAGGTTTAAGCGACAAACAAGCGACAAAATAAACCCGTCATTGACGGTCGTCACGGTTGAGTTTCATCTCGATTGCCTGCATTGCCTTGACCTTGCTTTGAGCGAAAACGTGCCCGTAAACATTTTCCGTAATCACGGTGCTTGCGTGACCGAGTTGCTCGCTGATGACACGTGACGGAATGTCGCTGTTAATCATAATGCTTGCCGCCGTGTGTCGCAGACTGTGAACGTGGATTTCGTCGGAAAACCCGATTTTCGCACACAATTTCTTGAACCGCTTATTCAACCCCGATTCGCCGTAATAACCGCCCTCCGGTGCGATGAAGCACATCTTTTCAAGCGCAGGATTTAGCACAACTCTTGTGTCTTTATGCTGTTTCAGCAGTTCAATCAAGAAATCGGGAATTGCCACATAACGCTCACTTTTTCGTGTCTTCGGTTGGTGCAAATAATGTCCCTTTTTCGGCACATAAACGAGGGCGTTCTCGATAAAAATGCACTTGTTCTCGAAGTCTATGCAGTCCCACGTCATACCGCAAATCTCGCCCGCACGCGCCCCAGTGAACAGCAACAGAGTTATCATCAGCTTGAATTGAAAGTCGCACTCTTCGAGAGCCCCCAACAGTTGTTTTGACTGCTCTTCGTCCAAGAATCCCTGAGCCTTGTATGAGTTACTCGCAGTCAACGGAGTTGTCAATTTTACCGGATTTCTCGTCATAATCTCTTTGCGACAAGCCACCGTGAATATCGCACTTAGTGTCTACCGAGTTCCGCTGACGGTCGTGGGGGAAAGCGGTTCTTTGCTTCTCAATCTGCCTTTTTGTTGCATTTCAGCAAAGAAACTGTCTAACAACTGTGGAGTGATTTCTTTCAGTTTGTAGTTCCCTATTTTCGGCAGTACATAGGCGTTTAAGTGACATTCGTTTTTGTGTCGTGTGGTTTCCCTCCACGTTGACGGTGCGATTGTTTCGAGATACCAATGAATCAACTCCCTGAGTGTTCTATTTTCGTCTAAACTCGTGTAACCTCTGATTTTCTGCTCCCAAATAACAGCGTATTCTTTCGCAAGTTTCTCTGCCTTGCCTGAAGTTACATCGTTTGGCGGCTTGAATGTAGTAGTCTTCTTGATTTGCTTCCCTTTCTCATCGTAGCCCATGTAGGCAGTGATTGTGAAGGTTTCGCCCCGTTTTCTGATACTCGCCATGTGGTTGTTTCCTTTCTGATAAATTTGATTAAAAACTGGTAACATTATAAGGTCACAGTTAATTTTAAGGACGGTGCTGAATCGTGGTAAAAAGAATCTGATTTTTTCATCGCAAAAAAGTAATATGTTACACCCGATTCTAAATCATTAAACAATTGCTCATATTGCCATTCTGTAGTTGGAGACGTTGCGTTTTCACTCGTTGCATAACCATACATATACGCTCCAGTGCCATCGCCTCCCGAACCATTGATTATAACGCTTGTTTTTGTCTTTTCTATTAAATGACATATAACCTTAATTTTTTGGGGTTCTCTAAATTTAGGGTCAGTCACTAACAGTGTGAACGTTGTTTCGATTAAGGAGAACATTTCGGACGGTCCGGAGGGAATAATTCTTGAAGCACTCCTTGAGGGAATGGCGGAATACTATTCCGCAGAATTAAGCGTAAAGATTAAACGTGGAAAGAAAGAAAACGCCCTCAAGTGCAAGGCGAACGGGGCAAGTCCGCCGTTCGGTCACAAAATCAACTCCGAGCAGCTTTATGAAATCGACCCGCTTGCTTCCCCGATTGTTCTTGAAATGTTCACCCGTTATGCTGACGGCGAAACGGCGGCGCACATTCTTGATGACCTTAATCAGCGCAAGGTTTTCGAGGGAACGAAGAAAAAGTTTACGAACAAAAGCACTATTTATAATACTTTCAAGAACCGCCGCTACATTGGCGAGTACAGCTACGGTGGCACGGTCATTCCGGGCGGTATGCCCGCACTTGTGCCGCAAGAGATTTTCGAGCGTGTTCAAGAGCAGACCGCCAAAAACAAACAAAAGCCCGCC
>Ga0099364_10000778_pt1 | contig 54175 bp, 52 predicted proteins | sample TergutTh196P3_FD_73070 | JGI IMG/M metagenome (GOLD analysis project Ga0099364, IMG submission 73070) | Microcerotermes parvus P3 segment gut microbial communities from Pointe-Noire, Republic of the Congo - Th196 P3 | ecosystem: Host-associated > Arthropoda: Insects > Digestive system > Gut ... | reverse complement strand
TTATTAAGATTGTAATAAATACCACCCACAAGCGTCTGTCCATACACCTGCATACTAGTAAATAAGCATACGATTAAAAAAAGTAAAAGTTTATTTTTCATTATCTTTTGTGCATCTTGTCGAATTTTTCTAATTTTTTGTATGAACCAATGTCCCAATCTTCTCTCCCAAAATCACTTTCTTAAGATTTCCAATTGTGTCCATATCGAACACAACGATTGGCAAGTTATTTTCTTTGCACATGGTAGTGGCAGTTAAATCCATAATTTTCAGTCCGCGGTTGTAGATTTCGTCGTAAGTAATTTCGTCGAATTTCACGGCTGATTTATCTTTTTCGGGGTCGGCGGTGTAGATGCCGTCCACGCGTGTGCCTTTGAGCATTACATCGGCTTCTATTTCAATAGCGCGAAGCGAAGATGCTGTATCGGTGGTAAAATACGGATTTCCCGTTCCGGCAGAAATAATCACTACTTCGCCGTTTTGCAGGAATTCCACTGCTTTTTGTTTGGTGTAAAATTCGCCGATTGGCTCCATTCTGATGGCGGTCATTACGTGCGTTTTGACACTCATTTTTTCCAACGCCGAATGCAGTGCCAAACTGTTAATCACAGTTGCCAACATTCCCATTTGGTCGCCTTTTACGCGGTCGAAACCTTTTGAAGCGCCGCTCAATCCTCTGAAAATATTTCCGCCGCCGATAACAATACCAACTTGGATACCCATTTCTACTAATTCTTTTATCTGAACGGCATAATCGTTCAAACGGTTTTCATCAATGCCGTATCCTTTTTCTCCCATTAGGGATTCGCCGCTTAGTTTTAATAAAATTCTCTTAAATTTCATTCTATAATTTTGAATATTGAACTTTGAATCTTGAATTATTTTATTTCTTTTTAGCTTGTTTGCGTTGTGCTTCCTGCTGTGCTTTTTGTGCTGCTTCGAGACGTGCCATAAAGCCCGATTTTTTCTTTGGTTTATTGCGGTTTGCGTTCAATTCTGCAAGAAGTTTTTTCTCATCAACCGTAGCGCGGATGGCATACGTTTGCAATACTGTAATTAACGTAGAAACCAAGTAATAATAGCTTAATCCTGACGGATAGTTATTAAAGAAAAACAGGAACATAACTGGCATCAGATACATCATATATTTCATTCCCGGCATTTGCTGACCGCCCATATCTTGCGTTGCCATGTTTATTTTGGTGTAAGCAACGTTGACAATCGACATCAATAAACAGAAAAGGCTGACGTGTGCACCATAAAACGGAATCTCAAATGGCAGATAAAGCACCGCATCGTATGTCGAAAGGTCGGCTGCCCAAAGGAAACTTTGCTGGCGAAGCTCAATTGCCGCCGGGAAAAAGTAAAATAATGAAACCAAAAACGGCATTTGCAACAGCATCGGCAAGCAACCGCCCATTGGGTTGACGCCCACTTTACTGTATAAATCCATCGTTGCCCGTTGTCTGTCTTGCGGTTTGCTCGCCGGAATTTTTTCGTTTATTTTTTCGATTTCGGGTTTCAATACGCGCATTTTGGCAGACGACATATATGATTTGTATGTCAATGGGAACAACACAAATTTGATAACAAGTGTCATCAAGAAAATAATAAGTCCCATACTGCCGATAAAACTTCCGAAGAAATTGAACATCGGAATAATCAACCAACGGTTAATCCAACGAAAAAGCGCCCAGCCAAGATTAATAATCTGTTCGAGGTTCAATCTGTCGTCGCCCGAAAGTCCTTCGTTATATCCATTTAATATTTTAAATTGGTTTGGTCCAAGATACCACGAAAATCCGACTTTTTCGTCAGCCTGCGCATTGAACGGAACGCTTGCTTTTGTAAAATATTCTTTCAAAAATGGTGAAGATGGCTCCATCATCACGCTTTCCAATTCGGGCGAAGCCAAATGATTGTCAGCAATCAAAATTGACGAAAAAAATTGGTTTTTATATGCAATCCATTTTACTTTGGTCGGAATCTGCTTTTTCTCCGACTTTGTTTCACTGAGCGATTCTATGTTGTCGCGATAGTTTTTAAAGTATAATTGCGTGTAACGATTTTCAAAATCGCGTCCTTTTTCTTGCTGGCGAGCTTTACTGCGCCACTGCATTTCCAACTCGCGGTAAATGGGCGACAAGACATTATTCATTCCTACCGGAACGATTTCAAAGCGCGTCATGTAGTCGTCGTTCGGAATCGTATAAACGAAATCCATATAGGAAGCTGAATCGGCAACCAAACGCATCGTTACGATTTGCGCGCTGTCTGTTTTCTGCACCGGCAACGCTTGAAAATACAAATCGGAAGTATTGAGAATGCGATTATTGTTGGTTATCAACGAAAATCCGTAATCGGCTTCGTCGTAGCCGTCGAACAAGTAAAGTGGCAATGAATCGTGTGTTCTAAAATTTTTCAATTCTGCGGAAGAAATCCGCCCGCCTTTGGTCGAAAAGGTTAATCTTAATAAGTCCGATTCTATTTGCATCGTGGTTTCTTCACCCACGCTTGTTGATGCAAATACGCCGAAACGGTTTTCGCGATCGGCGATAATTTGCGCTGAATCAAGAATGCCTGCTGCTTCGGTCAAAATATTTTGGTTGAGAAGCGCTTGTTGCTGTTTTTCTATCGCTTGCAATTCGGCTTCGATTTGCCGTTGTCGCTGTGCTTCGATTTGCTCTTGTGAAGGTGTATTCCAAAAATAAAATCCTACAAAAATCAATGCAATCAGGATAAATCCTGTCAGTGTATTTCTATCCATTGTCAATAAAATTAAATACTTTTTATATTGAGGCACAAAGGTAGAAAAATTAATGAAGAATGAAGAATGAAGGCGAAATATTATGTTGAGATGCTCAAAAAATAATATTTCACCGATTTTTATATATTGACAATTCTAAAACTATTTAGGTTTTATTGCATTCTTTTTATCCAGTTCATCTTTATTATCAATTTCTTCTATCCATGACCCCATAAAATAGTGCATGGCATAGGCATTTTTTATCAAATGGTCATATTTATTTTCGCCTTTCAGAAATTCTTTGATTTCGTCTTTTATAAGTGGAGCTACGTGGTAATCGGGAAGAAGCTTTATTTTTTTCTTATTTTTATATTCATTATATAATCTGGTGAACATAAATGGACCTGTACTTTTCATCACTTGTGTGGGATTGTGTTTCGAAAGGTTAGTCAAGCCGTTAAGTTGTACGTATGCAATGGCATGTATGATAAAATCATGTTTGGGAGTAGCGGCTATAAATGCATTACCCAACAAAAGAGGCATTTTATAAAATTCTGTATTTTTTTGTGGCTCGAGTCCGATACAGCAACTACTGTCTTTCAGTATCGTATCTATTGGATTCAGACATTCGTAATCCATATCCACATATAATCCGCCGTAACGGTACAAAACAAGAAGGCGAATAAGATCCCAACGTTGTACGTCGAAGGGAAATTTTTTGTATACGCTTTCATATAGGTAAGTGAAATTATCCTTAAAAAATGTGTCAATTTCTGCTTTTCCCCAAAAGCGATATTCCCAGTCGGGATTTTTTTCTTTCCAACTTTCGGCTAACTTCACACATAGTTTTGATGGTCCTGCTGGATCTTCGTATATCTGGTGAATTATTTTTGGTATTTTCATAAAATGGATAGATTTGTTTTGTAATGCAAATTTCCCATATTATTGCTGCTTATCCAAAAAACTATGTCAAACTGACAGTGTTTTGGCGTGCCTAAAATTCCAATATTGTACTTTGACCAGTAAGACTATTGTATATCAATAGTTTATTTGAAAGCACTTCGCCGATGCCTAATATTATTTTCAAAGTTTCGGTTGCCATTAAACAACCCATTACGCCGGGCAATACGCCCAAAACGCCTGTTGCTTGTGAAGAATCGTCGCCACATTCGGGAAAAAGGTCGGCATAAGAAATACCTCCATTATAATTGAAAACAGATAATTGTCCTTCGTATTCGGAAATGGAAGCGTGGATAAAAGGTTTTTTTTGTTTTTTGCAACAGTTGTCAATAATAATCCGTGAAGCGAAATTATCGGTCGCACCGAGAATTATTTCATAGTTTGATATAAGCTCAAAAGCATTGTTTTCGTCTAAATTGAAACAATATGTTTCGATTTCGCAATCGGAATTCAACGCAAAAAGACTTTCTTTTGCTTTTTCGGTTTTTGGCATTCCGATTTGATTTTCTTGATACAAAATTTGCCGTTGCAAATTGGATAAACTCACGCTATCGGCATCAACAATCCCGATTTTTCCAACGCCAGAAGCTGTTAAATACAATAGGGTAGGACAGCCTAATCCGCCTGCACCAACAACCAACACTTTTGCTTGTTGAATTTTTTGCTGTCCTTTTTCGCCGATTTCGGGAAGTATTGTGTGTCTGCTGTAACGTTCCATTTTATCTAATTCCAAAAGATTCGTCCCAATCTCTCCAAACTGCTTCGTATCCTGCTTTTCGGATTGCTTTTTCTACTTCGAGCGGATTGCGGTCGTCGCACACAGCGAATTGTTCGGGTGCATTCGGATAAGTAATATAGCCGCCTGGGTCGGTTTTTGAGCCAGCACTCATTGAAGTTGTTCCAAGCGGAATAACATTATCTCTCAAAAACTGATTTTCGCGCGTAGAAACCGAAATATCTATATCGTGGTCGAAAAGACGGAAAGCGGTCAGCAACTGCACATATTCTCTGTTGCTCATCACCACATTCGGCTGAAAATGATCATTTTCGGAAGGGCGAATGCGTGGAAAATTAACGCTGTAACGCGTTTGCCAATAGTTTTTTTGCAAATAACGCAAGTGGTGCGCCAACATCGTGAGGTCTGTCCGCCAATCTTCCAAACCGATAAGTGCGCCAAGCCCGATTTTATGCACGCCGGCTTGTCCCATTCGGTCGTAGCCGTTCACGCGCCATTCAAAATTCGACTTCATTCCTTTCGGGTGGTAATTTTTGTACCTTTCGTTATTATACGTTTCTTGAAAACAAACCACGCCGTACAAACCTGCTTTCGTAAGCCTGTGATATTCTTCGGCTTTTAACGGCATCACTTCTATCGACAAATTATTGAAATGCGGTTTTGCCAACTGCAACGCTTTTTCGATGTAATCGACTCCTGCATCTCGCGGATTTTCGCCCGTAACAAGCAACAGATTTTGAAACGGACCTAACGCTTTGATAGCTTCCAATTCGTTGAGAATTTCTGTTTCATTGAGAATGATTCGTTTGATTTGGTTCGTGTGCTGAAATCCGCAATAAATGCAAGCGTTAGTACACGAATTTGTAAGGTAAAGCGGAATGTAAAGCGAAATCGTTTTCCCGAAACGCATCTGCGTATAACGACGGCTTAACTGCGCCATTTGTTCCAAATACGGCTCTGCCGCAGGCGAAATCAACGCCATAAAATCGTCAACCGAAAGTTGCTCGTGCGATTTGGCAAGGGCATTTTCTACATCTTTTGCCGTTTTGGAATAGATGTTTTTTGTGGTTTCATTCCACGATATTTTTTCTAAAAATTCTGAAAACACAATATTAATTGTAAATTATGTAACGATTAAAAATTATCAAAAACGGTTTTTTCATTCCGTTAGGAATGTAAGCTCGGTAGAAAATGGCATCTCACACAACCTGCATTCCGTAGGAATGCGACATTATTCTATTTCTTTGAAAATATATTTCTCATCATATTCTAATCCAAAGTCGCTTAATATTTTTCGATACTCTTCTAAAAATGTTCGCTTTGAATGATGTATTTCTTGATTTTCAATATAATTTGCCACTTGAGAAATTTGCGATTTGCTATACGAAAATCCACCATAACCTTCTTGCCATGAAAATTTACCCATAACAAAGCGGTTTTCATTTATCCATTCCGAACTGTCTCGCTTAACATTTTGCATCAGGGCAGACAACGATTGAGTCGGGCGAAATCCGAACAAAATATGAATGTGGTCAGACATTCCTCCGATTGATAAAACTTTATGTCCATGATTTTGAATGATACTTATAATGTATTGATATAGCCTATTTTGCCACGTTTTATTTATCAACGACAATCTGTTTTGCACCGCAAAAACAACGTGAATATGAATTTGTGTGTATGTGTTTGCCATTGCTTTTTTGTTTTTCGTTGCATTCCTATGGAATGTAGGTTGTGTGAGATGCCATTTTCTACCGAGCTTACATTCCTAACGGAATGAGATATTTTCAAAACAATTTCAACCAGAGAATTTTTATTTTCTACGACCTTCTTTGACTCATTCCTCATCTCTTATTCCTCACTTCTACATCAAAAACGAAGTCAACGGGCTACTCGCACTTGCGCCCATAGATTGTTCCGCCAATTTTGCCTCGAAAGCCATTCGTCCAGCCTCAACAGCCATTTTGAACGCCATCGCCATTTGCACAGGATTCGGCGAAACGGCAATCGCAGTGTTTACAAGCACGGCATCGGCACCCATTTCCATTGCCTCGGAAGCGTGCGAAGGCGCACCAATTCCGGCATCAACAACCACAGGAACATTGCTCTGCTCGATAATTATCCGCAAAAAATCTCTGGTGCGCAATCCGTTGTTAGAGCCGATAGGCGAGCCAAGCGGCATCACGGCGGCTGTTCCCACTTCTTCGAGTTTTTTACAAAGCACAGGATCGGCTTGCACGTAAGGCAATACGATAAAACCGAGTTTTACCAATTCTTCGGCGGCTTTCAACGTTTCTTCACCGTCGGGAAGCAAATAGCGCGGGTCGGGATGGATTTCGAGTTTCAGCCAATTGGTTTCCAACGCCTCGCGAGCTAATTGCGCTGCAAAAACAGCTTCTTTGGCATTGCGCACGCCCGATGTGTTGGGCAAAAGATTTACTTGTGGCTGCGTGATGTGCAACAACATATCGTCGTGTTTGTCGTGCATATCAACGCGTTTCAAGGCGACGGTTACTAACTCCGAACCGGATGCTTTTATCGCCTCGTGCATTAGTTGGTTTGAGCTGAATTTTCCTGTTCCTGTGAAAAGGCGCGAGTTGAAGGTTTTGTCGCCTAATATTAGTTTTTCCATATTTTATTTAGTTTTTATTTTTTGTAAAATGTTTCAGCAACGCACTCGAAATTGCAACGCCATACAAACCGCAATTTTCGATGGTTTCAATTTCGTTCATTTCGATGCCACCAACGCCGACAACAAGCGTGGAAATATTTCGTTTTTTTAGTTCCGAAGCGATTTCACGATAACCTTTTTCGCCCAAAATGGTGCTTAAATTTTGTTTCGTTGTCGTAAATCGAAAAGGACCTAAACCAACATAATCTGCACCGTTTTTTGCGTGCATTTCGATGTCGTCAATCGTGTTTGCTGTTCCGCCGATGATAAAATTTTCGCCCAATATGTTGCGAGCGTCGGACACACTGCAATCGCTTAATCCGACGTGTACGCCGTGCGCTTGTGTTTCGAGGCAGATGTCAACGTGGTCGTTTACGATAATTGTTCCGCCAAATTCTTTTGCGTATCTCAACGCTTCTTCGACTTGTGCTTTAATTTCTTCTTTCGGTGCGTTTTTCAGACGAATTTGCACCCACGAAACACCGTTTTTGAACATTAAATGTGCTTGTTCGGCGTGGGTTAATTTGTCGTTGTTTTGCGTGATGTATTGTAATTTGCTTATCTGTTTCATACGTTAATATTTTTATGTCATTGCGGGCTTGACCCGCAATCTCTTGAAAAATGCGCCTCACTATTAGGGGATTGCGGGTCAAGCCCGCAATGACACCACGCGGAACCCAGCATCGCATATCCATCAAAACCCAACTCTTCGATTTGCGACACTCGTTCTGGTGTTATTCCGCCCAAAGCAATTATTTTTATATCGTGTTTCTGTTGTAAAAATTCTTTTACTTCTTTCATATCTAAATTTCCGTGATAACCTAGTTTGGAAATACTCGGAAAAATGGGACTTAAAAATGTGTAATTAAATTCGTTTTCGATGCTTTTTATTTCGTCTAATGCGTGGCACGATGTACTTTTTGTAATTGAAAGTTGAAAGTTGAAAGTTGAAGATTGTTGTCTGTTTTTTGTCGAAAAATGCAAACTTCGAATGTTGTATTTTTTCTGCAAATCATAATGTTCGTGCAACACAATGCGCGAATGATATTTTGGATTTATGCTTTGCAATAAATTTTCATAATCAGCCACAGCCGAATCGGGTTTCCGCAAATGAAGAATTAGATTGTCATCATTGAGAAAATGATTTTCAATCTGCTCTTTTTCTCCATCGAAAAAAAATGGTTGTGTGATGATTATTTTTTGCATTTTGTCCGTTATTCCGCATTTTTTAAGACAAGTCATTCAAACTAATTATTTTACTGCCTTTACTTTTATAATAATGCAACATTTCGTCAATTTTCCTTTTATCATAACTCGTAATGCAATCTGATAAAACATTAACGTTGTAATTTGCCTTAGTTAAATTATAACAGGTTGATTTAACACAAGCAACAGCATCTGCTCCTGTTATGTAGAAATCAGCTATTTCGTTTTTATTAATAAAGTCTGTGAATTCCTCACTACTTAATGCGTTTCCTTTGTATTTTGTGAAAACATTTTTTGATACTATTTTCAAATCCGAAACTAATTCTGCCCCACGCGTATTGGGTTTAAAAGTCCTTGTGCCGTCTGATAAATTTTCGTGCCTGATATAAACAACGTGAATATCATTGTTAACTGCCCAATCTATAGATTTATTTATATTATCAATTATATCCTTGTAATTCTTTGTTATATCATTTTGAATATCAATTATTACTAACGCTTTTTTCTGCATAGGTTTTCTCCTTTTGATGTTTAATATAGGTTGTGTGATGATTATTTTTTGCATTGTGAATTTATCGTTGTGTTTTTGATAACTTTGTAGCCCTTTCAGTCGCTAATTGACGATTATTCTAACTTTTGTCATTTATTGCAACATAAACGAGAATGTTTTGGCTCATTGATTTATTAATCAGACCTTTAAGATTATTGATATAAATATTATTCTTTGCTATCTGTTCTTTTTGAAGTGTAGAATGACTAATTTTGTTATTTTCTGTTGTGTTATTTATACTTGTAAAATTTGTTTGAATTGAAGGTTGTTCAGAAATTTTTGTTAGTAGCGAACTATCAATGTTTACATTTTCTTTTAATGGTGTTATAATTTGTTCATCTGTACTCTTTTTATCAATACCTACAAAATGCCGAACTTTAGATTCATTCAAAGCAATACCGACAATTGTAATGATAATACCAACAATTGCAATAAAAGTGCTAATCGATAATTTATTTCTGCTTTCCATAACTATTCTTTGTTTTGCATAAAAAAATCCTGCCAATCTTTTAATCTTGTAAATCAAGATTCCGACACGCTTCCCTCACTTCCATCGAAGCACGCATTGAACAAAAATGTTCTCCGCACATTGAACAATAATGCGTTGATTTATAACCTTCATCGGGCAAAGTTTCGTCGTGAAACTTCATTGCTTTTTCGCTGTCTAACGCCAATGAAAATTGGTCTTTCCAACGGAATTCAAAACGCGCTTTGCTCATTGCATTGTCGCGATACTGCGCTCCGGGGAAACCTTTTGCCAAGTCCGCCGAGTGTGCCGACAACTTGAACGTAACAACGCCTTCTTTCACATCTTCTTTGTTTGGCAAGCCAAGATGTTCTTTTTGAGTAACATAGCAAAGCATCGCCGTTCCCTGCCACGCAATCATTGCACCGCCGATGGCAGACGTGATGTGGTCGTAGCCGGGCGCAATGTCGCAAACCAACGGTCCGAGCGTGTAAAAAGGCGCCTCGTCGCAAATTTCAAGCTGTTTGGTCATATTTTCTTGAATGAGGTGCATCGGAACGTGTCCCGGACCTTCGATAATCACTTGAACGTGGTGCTTACGGGCAATGTGCGTGAGTTCGCCCAACACTTCCAACTCGCCGAATTGCGCGCGGTCGTTGGCATCGGCAATCGAGCCGGGTCGCAAGCCGTCGCCCAACGAAACGCCGACATCGTAAGACGCCAAAATTTCGCATATTTCCTCGAAATGCGTGTATAAAAAGTTTTCCTGCTGATGGTGCAATATCCATTTTGCCAAAATCGCACCTCCGCGCGAAACAATTCCTGTTGTGCGGTGCAAGGTCATCGGAATGTGTTTCCACAGCAAACCTGCGTGAATGGTAAAATAATCGACGCCCTGCTCGCACTGCTCAATGAGCGTGTCGCGGTAGATTTTCCACGTGAGGTCGGCAACATTTCCGTTGATTTTTTCCAACGCCTGATAGAGCGGCACAGTGCCAACGGGAACGGGACTGTTGCGGATAATCCACTCGCGCGTTTCGTGGATATTCGCGCCTGTGGACAAATCCATAATCGTGTCCGCGCCCCAACGAAACGCCCAAATCGCTTTTTCGACTTCTTCCTCAATGCTTGATGTGACGGGCGAATTGCCGATATTGGCATTTATTTTTACCAAAAAATTGCGCCCGATAATCATCGGTTCGCTTTCGGGGTGGTTGATGTTGGAGGCAAGAAAAGCGCGACCGCGGGCAATTTCACTGCGGACAAATTCGGGCGTGATGTGCGTTTCGGGAATTGATGCGCCAAGCGGACAGCCTTTGTGCTGTTTGTATTTTTCCTTCAACTCATCGATACGTTGATTCTCGCGAATGGCGACATATTCCATTTCGGGCGTGATAATTCCCTGTTTGGCATAATAATATTGCGTGATGTTTGCGCCTTTTTTTGCTCGCAACGGGCGCGTATTGACGTGTTCAAAGCGCAGATAATCAAGCGATTTGTCGGCGTGGCGCATTTTTCCGTATTCCGACGAAAGTTCTGAAAGTTCTTCTACATCGCCACGCTCCAATATCCATTGTTTGCGGAGTGTTGGCAAGCCTTTGGTTAAATCGACTTGGTAATTATCATCGGTGTACGCGCCCGAAGTGTCGTAAACCGTAACAGGCTCATTGATAAATACATTTCCGTCTTTATCTTTGGTTGGCGACAGCGTTATTTCGCGCATTGCGACTTCGATATTGTGTAGTTTCCCTTTTACGAAAATCTTTTTTGAGTTGGGAAAACTTCCTGTAGTGATGTTCATAATTTTAAAGCCCCCTAAATCCCCCACAGGGGGACTTTGGAGTGTGTTTAGTTTATAATTTTTTATTTTTTATTTTCATCGCTTTGCAAGTCCCCCTTATGGGGGGATTTAGGGGGGCTATTATCCTCCCTTTGTTGCTTGAATGATAAGAATTTTGTCGCTTTCCATAAGCGTGTGATTTTCCCACGAAGTTTGCGGAGCGATGCGGTTGTTTACCGCCACGGCAATTCCTTTTTGAGAAGTAAAATTGTTTTGCTGTAAAAAAAGCAAAAGAGAAATGTCGTTGTCTACAGCGAACGCCTTTTCGTTACAATAGATAGTCATTGTAGTTTTTTGTTTACGAAAAAGGGAGCTTTGCGAGAAAATGGAGAGATTTTGATTTCCCTTAACAGCATTATCTGTTCAGGTTCGTAGGGTATAATCTCAGCCGTTGAAAGTAGGCACCCCTTTTCAGGTTATTTTTGCAAAGATAGAGAGAAAATAATTCTGAACCAAGATTTTAATAAGATTTTGAAGATTAACAGAATTTGTACTAAAATATTCTTTCAAACCATATTCGATTAAATAATTTATCTTCAAATCCAACTAATCGTACGCCGAAATGACCAATGAAATTGAGATTTTTTTCTACGGATTCTACTTCGTGAACGCCTTAAAATCTAATACGCCGTGCGGATTGGAATAATTACAGCTGTGTTTTTTTGAGTATTCTTCACTTGCAATGTAGCAAAGTTTGTCGCCTGTTTTTAAGGATTTTTTCTCTTCGTCTTTAATTTACAGGTTCAAATATTCCGCCACCGAATTCTTCTTCTCTACATCCGACTAATTTTACAATTGTCCAAGAACGACCTATTACGATGTAGTCTATTTCGTAAATGTTTTCACAATCTAATTGACCGCGCGGGTTGGAACAACGAACGCGAACGCCATCTTTCAAGCCTGTTTGTTTCTCGAATTTGCTTTCGGTGTATGCAAATTGTTCTTCGATGGATTCGATTTGTGGAACAATCGCAATGAAATATTATTTTTTATACTCTTTGTGATTTTTAAATTTCTCATTTTCTTGTGTTATTTGTTTAAAACTGAAAAAATTGAGATGTAATGATTTTTTCTTTCAACGAATCGGAAATATCTAATTTTGCAAAATCGGCTGAATGTTCGCTGTGTATCGGAATAATCGCTTTTCTCGGATTTACTAATTCACATACTTTTGCCAATGTTTCGGCTGTGGCGTGTCCGCTTGTGTGAATTTTTTCTTTGTTTTCAAAAAGATTCCAAATATTGAGATAATTCTGTATCAGATTTTCGCCGTTTTTTACATTTTCGTTGATGTAGCCATCCCACATTGAATAAATTAGCAACGATTCTTCTTGCGGTAATTGTTCTAATAATTTTTTGACTAATTTCAGTTGTGAACTCCGTATAAGCATACAAAAACCAAAGTGTTTATCTATTTCAAACTCTGCTTCGTCGATTTTATCAAAAAGATAAGCTTTGTCAAAGTTGAATATGCTGTCAGTTCTTTCGTTTCCAAGTGTTTCCGAAAATATTTTTAAAACATCTCCTTGATATTCGTCGTGCAAAAAATTTTTTTCGCACATTTTGCTTGCCGTGTGAAAACTTGCCAAACGGTCAATGTCTGTCGAGGAACAAAGCACGAAAATATATTTGTGTTTGGGAATATTTATCAATCTGAGAACATCAATAAGCAAATCTTTTTCGGATTTTACTTTTTCCTGCACCCTCGACAACATCGTACCTTCGGTTATCAATACATCAACGCCTTTTTCTATAATAAAGGTATTTAAACATTTCTCCAATCCATTGCCTAAATATCCGTGTTCTCGAAAATCGCCTGTGTGCAAAATCCGTTTTTCGCCCGATTCAACCAAGAACATATACGAATCGCAAGCCGAATGACTGACAAAATAAGGCGTAACGCTAATATCGCCAACCTTGATGTTGTCCTTTGCTTTGAAAGTTTTAAATGCGTCTAATTTCGCTACATCTTCGGCTGTAATGTTTTTTATCCTTGGCGATTTTGCAAGTATCTTGTACTTTACCAACATCACTTGTTTGGCAATTTCTCCGATATATTGCGGAATAGTTTTGGAAACGAATTTGAATAAATCAATATGGTCGCCGTGATAATGTGTATAAAAAATGGCATTGCAATCTTTTGTCAGTTTTTCGATGGCTTCTTTGTTGGCATTTTCATCAATTGCAGGTTTATCGCCTTTTGGCAAATTATGCCCCAAATCAATAAATATTTTTGTCGTTTCGGTAGTGATTTCGGTAATGCAACCGCCTATTTGGTTGATTCCGCGGTGGATTGTGATTTTCATAGATTATTTTAAAATTACACGTTGTTCTCCTAATTCTTTCTCAATTTTTTTCTTGTGTATTTCCCAAGTTTTTCGTGCGTGAGAATCTGTGTCAAAACCAAAAACAATTAGTTTGGGTTGAAAATCTATTGTTAGATTTGAATCGGTTACACATTCGATTAAATCTCGATTTTTTGTAATATTTAATTCTTTTAAATTTTCACAAACAAGTTTATATGATTTTACAATTTCTTGTTCGTATTCTTTTTCGTGAAGTTTTAAGGCTTCTTCGTATCTATTAATTTGCTCAACTACTTTTGGAGTTTTTGTAGAACGAATTTCAGAATTAGAATAGTGTTTTGCTTCGTAAAATACTATTCTAATTTTATTTTCGACATCTTTTTCTAATGCAACATAGTCAATAGAAGAGACTTCATAATCGGCTTTTTCTTTGGAATTAGGATTTAACTTTTTTGCAAAAGTGGCTTCTGTGTCAATTACTTGACTGTCTTTATTTAAAATCAATTCGTATGATTTTGCTTTTTCTTTTCCAATATATTTTCCATTTCTAACATTGTTTTTTATTTGAATTAATTCATTTAAATCTTTTATAACTGATTCAGAGGATAATATCTTGCCATTTTCCGAATGATAATATCCCGATTTCTCAACTCCTAAATATTTTTTATGTGTTTTCCCTTTTATTTTTTTTTCCGGCGAGTAAGAGAGTTTGCAAATACTTTGTCCCGAATAATAAACATTGATATACTCTTGTCTAATGGCAATGAATAAATCTTCGTCGTGGATCATTTTGTGCCAAAAACTATTTTTGTCTTTTGCTAACTTATTTAAAGCGTTAATAAATTCCTGATTACTAATTCCTCGATAAAATTTTACCATAATATTGATTTCAATTTCAATCTGCAACTATATTTACGAGTTCATTAAAATCAACTCCAAATTCATCGGCAATCGCTTGAATTTCTTCGTCGATAACTTTCCCTTTTTTGTCTTCAAATAATTGCATTGTTATCAATACAGATTTTTCCAATCTATCTTCATCTTTTTTGCTGATGTTCTTTTCCATATGTTAATGTTGTTAATGTTTACATATATACAATACGAACGAGGTGCCTTAAAATACACTGAAAATGCGACAATTTAACAATATTTAACCAAAATAAATATCTTTTTTGCATTTTTGTCGATATTCCGCCTGCAAGGTAAAAATATTTTTCTAAATCAAAAACAAGTTTTAAAATCACTATCTTTGCACCGTCTAATTTTAAAACAATTTTAACAATGAAAAAGAAAATTTTTTCAACAAGAAAAACACTGTTTTTCAAGAGGTTTCAACGTAAATCGTACGCTGTTTTTAACAGTTTGAAACGTGAAATTTGTATCGCGGTACTACCCGTGGCGTGTTTAACTTTTGTGCCGACAAGCAATGTGCTTGCTCAATCGCACAACCTGCCGAGCATAGAGCACAACCTTCGGGAAATAGAAGTGTTGGGCGAGTCGCCTTCGGAACAGATGGGACGAGTTGCCGGCATTGTGTCGGTAATTCATCGAGAAGAAATTGCCACTGCGCCTGTCCAAAGCATTCAAGATTTGCTTGATTTTGTGAGCAGTGTCGATGTCCGCAAGCGAGGCGTACACGGCGTGCAAGCCGATATTAGCATTCGCGGTTCTTCTGCCGACCAAGTGCTGATTCTGCTCAACGGCATCAACATTACCGACCCGCAAACGGGGCATTACAACTTGAATATTCCGATAGATTTATCGTCGGTAAGCCGTGTCGAGATATTGTATGGATCGGGTTCGCGCGTGTTGGGTGGAACGCCTTTCGGAGGAGCCATCAATATTATAACCGGCGAAGCGGAAAAAACCGAGGCAAATGTTGAAATTACCGCAGGCGATTTTGGTTTTGTTTCGCAAAAAGCAGACGCAACAATTCTCTCTAAATCAAAAGCATTTTCCAATCTTCTTTCCTTCTCGCACCAACGAAGCAACGGCTACATTGACAACACCGACTTTCAATTTATCAACGCTTATCTGCATAGCTCTTATACGAGCGAAAAAATCGGAAGACTGCAATTTCAGTTTGGTTTTCAAGATAAAGGATACGGCGCGAACAGTTTTTATTCACTCGCTTATCCGAATCAGTACGACAAAAACAGGACTTTTTTCTCCGCTCTTTCGTGGAACAAAAAACTTTCTTCCAACACAAATTTAATGTCGCAAATGTATTGGCGGCAATTTCACGACCGTTTTGAGTTGTTCCGCGATTTCCAAAATTCCGCGTCTTTTTACACAAATCACAATTACCACCAAACCGATATTGCAGGCGTAAAAGCACGGTTGGAACATTTCTTTTCGATTGGAAAAACCACGGTCGGCATTGATGCGCGCAACGAACATATTTTCAGCAATGTGCTGGGTGAACCGATGAAAAACGAACGGCCTGTTTTGTTTGAGAAAGACGCATTTTTTACCAAAGAAAAAAACCGTTTTCTACTGAATGCGTTTGCCGAGCAGACTTTTTACATTCAAAAATTCACGGCTTCGGGCGGACTTTCGCTCAATTACAGCAACGATTACGACTTTAATATGAGTGGCGGAATTGATTTGGAATATTCGCTTTTACCAGCATTAAAATGTTATGCGAGTGTTAATCACGCGTATCGCCTGCCTACTTTCACGGATTTGTACTACACCACGGCAACGCACATTTCCAATCCTGACTTGAAACCCGAACATGCCACCGTTTTTGAAGCCGGGTTGAAATATTCTGATAATCAATGGAAAGTGAATTCTGCTTTTTATTACAGAATGGCAAACGATGTGATTGATTGGATAAAAATGCCCGATTCTGTGAAGTGGGAAAGTCGGAATTACACCAAAATAAATGCGTTTGGCGCGGATTTTTCGGCGCAATATTTGTTCAATAATTCGTTTTTACGCCGAGCACAACTGTCTTATTCTTACTTGAATCAGGATAAAAATTCGGCAGAATATGATTCGCGGTATGCGTTGGATTATTTGAAACACAAACTAACGCTTGGGTTGAATCACAAAGTTTATAAGCGGATAAGTATGAATTGGAATCTGTCGTGGCAGGATAGAAACGGCAGCTTTTCCGATTTTGCAACAAACGAGAAGGTAGAATACAAGCCGTTTTTCCTTGCTGATGTCAGGGCGCAGTGGTCGAACGAAAAAATCGTTGTGTATGTAGATGTCAATAATATTTTTGATAAGCGATACGAAGATTTTGGCGGACTTCCGCAAGCCGGGCGTTGGATAAATACGGGGATAAGAGTGAATTTATAAAGCAACCATACAAAAAACCTGTTAAGTTTTTAAACTTAACAGGTTTACATATAAGAGGAAGAACAAAAAGGTTTTTTCGGAAATAATGAAACAACCTTTTTTTGTATCAACAAGTTTTTTTTACAAATGGTCAATATCTTTACTATGTTATTTAATTCTAGTAAATGTGGATATATTTCCTGTTGAAACCCGTTTTCCTGACCATAAATCTTCGGACAATACTATAATTTCAAAATTATAATCTTGAATATTAGTTATTAACATCTTTGATTCAGACACATATTGCCATACTCCTTCTTCTGAGCCTCCTCCACCAAAACCATCCTTTCTTCCCCAAGTCCAGGTACAAGTACCATCTGCCCTAAATTCGGGTTCGTGTAACCAAAGAACACCTGCACCACCACTATATTGACCTTGCCATTTGCCTACAAAAAGTTCAGACTCTTTGTTATTTGTATTACCTGTAGCATTGTTGTCATCTTTTTTTGTGTAAGTTCCATTCATATTGCCATCGCTGAAATTAGAAATGGTCATTTTACCATTAATAATTGTTGCATTGCCAACATCTCCTACTTGTGCACTACCCATACCTTTATTGGTTACTTTCCATTGGGCAGTATTCCCTTCGTACGTATAAGTTCCGCTATTGTATGTAGAACTTTCCACTTTTGCAGTCCAAGTTGTTTCCGTGATTATAATATTTACAGAATAACCATCAGTCCAAGTTCCTGCAAACAGATTGTCCGGATTTATCTTTTCGCTGTCTTCATCTTTACTGCAAGAAACAAAACTTGCCGATAATACTAATAGACCTATTAAGGTCGTTAAAAATAGTTTTTTCATTTTAAAAATTGCTTTACTTCCGCCCTTTTGCAGAAGGATTGAATTAAATTTTTGATTATTTTTTGTACCAGAATAGTTATTCACATACGCGCATAAAAAAGCGTGGTACTTTTCAGTATCCCGCTAACTGAGGTAATTTGCCGTAACCTGTAAGGAACAGAATAAATCAAAAGTCCACGCTAAAGCGCAGACATTCTAACTTAAACTCTTTCCTTACATCAAACTGGCAAATTTTTCAGTTAGAAAGAATAAACTAAAACGCTGTTTTTCAATTAAAATGTGCGTATTAATATTACGCTTTTATATCATAGGCATACAATTTTTTGTTGTTTACAAATATGTGTATATTTTTTTGAAATACAATGATTTTGAAGAAATAAGTAGAAAAGATAATTCCTTTAGATTGCTTCGTACCTCGCAATGAAACGAAAAACAATAGCAATGTGTCATTGCGAGATACGAAGCAATCCGGTTTTTAAAATTTAATTTATTTTTCTAATTTCCGTTTCAGCAGTTATTTTCAACTCAAAAAGGTCAATATTCTCAAAAAGCCAAATTTCAATTTGCTTGCCTTTTTCAATGACTGCCGATTCCGATTTAATAAAATCTACAAAGGTTACGTTAGGAAACTTTTGCTGCATTTCCCATAATTGACGAAAGGTGATATTGGGAAAGGCTGGCGCTAAAAATCCAGTGTAAAATTCTGTGTTTGAGCTTTCTACAGCAATGTCGTTTAGCGAAAAATAATCGGTAACAACGTTGTTTTCATCTATTTCTACAACGCCGTTTTTCAATAAAACATTGCGATTGATGTACAAGTAATGCGCGCCGATTCGTTTCATTCTTTTTCCGTAGATTGACTTTCTTTTTCGGCTTGTTCTGCTGTTTTTACTTCTTCCTCTATTTTTTTCAAAATTCGGTCGGCTTCGGCGTAAACTGCTTCGAGTTTTTGCGGTCTTTTGGTGTACCAAGCCATCGATTCGTTGAATTGTTTGGCGTTGGTATTGTATTTTTCAAAGATAGAATTGTAAAAGGCTTCGCGTTTTTTATATTCCGTGCGAAAAACACCGTACATAGACATACTGCCTTCGAGCAGGTGCATATCGGCAATAATGTGCGCCATTGTTTTTTCGGGCAAAATGCTTTTTTGGCAACTTATCGTCGAAAAAACAAGCAGAAAAATAGTGATTATTTTTACATTGAATTTCATTTTGGTTCTTTTTTATCGTCTAATAATTTTCGATAAAAAATAAGTAGACAAGCAACGCCAACGGTAATGGCAGAATCGGCTATATTAAACACAGGACTGAAAAATATTCCGCCACCAAAAAACGGCACCCATTCGGGAAAAGTAAACAGCGGAAAATAAAACATATCCACTACTTTTCCTTGAAACACAGGCGCATATCCGCCATCGGCAGGAAAAAACGTTGCGACTTGTCCGTAACTGCTGTCGAAGATAAGTCCGTAAAATGTGCTGTCGATAATATTTCCGACTGCACCGGCAAAAATCAGCGACACGCAGGCAATAAATCCCATCGGATATTGCTTTTTGACAGTGTAATAAATTCCGTAACCAATCGCGCCTGATGCAACAATGCGGAAAAGCGTGAGGAAAGTTTTAGGAATGAAATCCATACCAAACGCCATTCCTGGATTTTCCACAAAGTAGATGTAAAACCAACTCGCTACGCGGACATTTTCGCCGAGTTCAAAGTTCGTTTTTATCCAGATTTTCAGCATTTGGTCAACGACAAGAACCGCCAAAATTAGCAGAATGCTTTTCTTCCCGACCGACATCATTTTTTATTTTTCGCTTCGATGCTCAATGTGGCGTGAGGCACGGCGCGCAAACGCTCGGCAGGAATCAGATTGCCTGTTTCGCGACAGATTCCATATGTTTTGTTTTCGATGCGTACCAACGCGCCTTGCAAGTGCTGAATGAATTTCATTTGGCGCTGTGCCAACCTTCCGGCTTCTTCTTTCGACAGCGTAGCCGCACCTTCTTCCAACACCTTAAACGTTGGAGATGTATCGGTTGTGTCGTTTCCGTCTAAATTGGTCAAGCTCAATTTCAACGCTTCGTAATCGCGTTGTGCGGCTGCCAATTTGTCTAATATCAACGCCTTAAATTCTTCTAATTCGGCGTCTGAATATCTATTTTTTACTCCCATAATCTACGTTTTTAAGGTTTGTGTTATTTAACATTTGCAAGTATAACGAAATATCTTGTAATATCAAGCAGTTTTTCGCAATAAACTTTTCAACAATCGCTAAATTTTTTCTATAAAAATGTTCACTTGATAATCTTCAAAGTCAAGAACTGTCGGGTTTTTTATCTTTTCAACTAACTCAATTGACTTTCCAAGTGTTTGTGCTGCAATGTATTGACCGTATTCTTTTATCGTATCGTTAATCTCGTTGTTGGATTCAATTTTAATGAAGATTTTATCCGTAATCTCGTATCCATTTGATTTGCGAATATTTTGAATTCTGTTTACCAATTCGCGCGCAATACCTTCTTTCAGCAATTCGGGCGTTACTGTAATGTCGAGTGCAACCGTCATTTTTCCCTCGTTGGCAACCAACCATCCGGGCATATCTTCGGTAGCGATTTCTACGTCTTCGGTCGCCAGTTCGACATTGCCCGAAGGTAATGACAAAATATAACTGCCTTTTTGCTCTATTTCAGAAATTTGTGCTTGCGAAAAATCGGTCATTGCGTTGGCAATTTCTTTCATTTGCTTGCCATATTTTTTACCGAGCGTTTTGAAATTTGGCTTGATTTTTTTAACTAATCCTGCCATTTCCACATCGGGCGAAATAACCTCAATTTCCTTGACGTTCACTTCCGTTTTTACCAAGTCGGCAATATATTGCATCTGTTCGTACATCGTTTCGTCGGAAGCAGGAATAACCACTTTCGACAAAGGCTGACGAACTTTTTTCTCGGCTTTTTTGCGCAATGCCAAAATCATCGACGAACTTTTTTGCGCCAAATCCATACATTGTTCAAGGTTTTTATCAATGAGATTTTCCTCAAAAGTCGGGAATTTTTCCAAATGTACGGACAAATTTCCTGTTAAATCTTTATACAAGCGGTCGGCGTAAAACGGAGCAATTGGTGCCATTAGTTTTGCCACTGTTTCCAAGCAGGCGTAAAGCGTTTGGTATGCCGAAATTTTGTCTTTGTCATATTCGCCTCCCCAATAACGTTTGCGGTTTAGGCGCACATACCAATTCGACAGATTTTCGCCGACGAAATCGGAAATCGCCCTGCCTGCGCGCGTTGGCTCGTATGTTTCGTAATATTCGGTAACATCTTTTATTAATGTATTGAGCAGTGAAATTATCCAACGGTCAATTTCGGGGCGTTCGGCAACGGGAATTTGCGGTTCTTCGCACGCAAAGCCATCTACGTTTGCATATAACGCAAAAAACGAATAGGTATTATATAATGTACCGAAAAATTTACGGCGCACTTCCTCTATGCCTTCGATGTCAAATTTCAAGTTGTCCCATGGCGAGGCGTTTGTCATCATATACCAGCGCAACGGGTCAGAACCATATTTTTTGATAGTAGTAAACGGGTCAACAGCATTGCCAAGCCGTTTAGACATTTTATTGCCGTTTTTATCCAGCACCAAACCGTTGGAAATTACGTTTTTAAATGCGACACTTCCTTTAATCATCGTGCTGATGGCGTGAAGCGTAAAAAACCAACCGCGCGTTTGGTCAACGCCTTCGGAAATAAAATCGGCAGGATACACATCGCCATTATCAATAATTTCTTTATTTTCAAACGGATAATGCATTTGCGCAAACGGCATTGCACCTGAATCAAACCAAACATCAATCAAATCTAATTCACGTTTCATTGGTTTGCCAGATGGAGAAACCAATACAATATTATCTACATACGGACGGTGTAAATCAAGATTTTTGGTCGAATAATTTTCTTCGGAATAATCACCGACTTTGAAATTTTTAAACGGATTTTCTTTCATAAATCCGGCAACGACCGCTTTATCCATTTCCGTCATCAATTCTTCGACCGAGCCGATGCAGATTTCTTCCGTTCCGTCTTCGGTGCGCCAAATTGGCAATGGTGTTCCCCAATAACGAGAGCGTGAAAGATTCCAATCGTTGAGGTTTTCGAGCCATTTGCCGAAGCGACCTGTGCCTGTTGAGGCAGGTTTCCAATTAATCGTGTCGTTCAACTTCATCATTTCTTCACGACAAGCGGTAGAACGGATAAACCAACTGTCTAACGGATAATACAATACAGGTTTGTCGGTGCGCCAGCAGTGCGGATAATTATGCGTGTGTTTTTCGATTTTGAATGCTAAACCTTGCTGTTTCAACATTACACAAATGTCCACATTCAAATCTTCGGTTTCTGTTTCGCTGTATTCTTTTTTTACGAAGCGACCTGCAAAATCCTTGTATAAATCAACATTGACGTTGCTTTTTACGAAATCGGCATCCAACTCTTCTATCTTGAAAAATTTACCTTGCAAATCTACCATTGGGCGCTGATTTCCGTTTTTGTCAATTAATAAAAGAGCCGGAACACCAAAGTTTTTTGCCACTTTGGCATCGTCGGCGCCAAAAGTAGGTGCGATATGCACGATTCCCGTACCATCTTCGGTGGTAACAAAATCGCCCGAAATGACACGAAACGCGCCTTCTCCCGAATTTATCCAAGGAATTAATTGCTCGTATTCCATTCCAACTAAGTCTTTGCCTTTGTATGTTGAAACGATTTCGTATTCGTTTTTGCCCATTACGTTGTCGAGCAACGCCTCTGCCAAAATTAAGTTTACATTTTCTTTTGTATAAGGATTTTGTGTGTTGACTTTCACATAATCAATCTTTTCGCCAACGCAAAGTGCGGTATTCGACGGCAATGTCCAAGGCGTAGTTGTCCAAGCTAAAAAGTAAGTGTTTTCAGTATTTTTTACCTTAAATTGTGCTACACAAGTCGTATCTTTCACATCACGATAACAACCGGGCTGATTCAATTCGTGCGAACTTAAACCTGTTCCGGCAGACGGCGAATACGGCTGAATAGTGTAACCTTTGTATAGTAATCCTTTGTTATACAACTGCTTCAATAGCCACCAAAGCGTTTCGATATATTTGTTTTCGTACGTAACATATGGATGTTCCATATCTACCCAATAGCCGACTTTGCGAGTCATATCTTCCCATTCTTTCGTGAACTTCATCACATCTTTGCGACAAGCGGCATTGTATTCTTCGATGGTGATTTTTTTGCCAATATCTTCTTTGGTAATGCCGAGCGATTTTTCCACACCAAGCTCCACCGGAAGTCCGTGCGTATCCCAGCCGGCTTTTCGTTTTACTTGAAAGCCTTGCATTGTTTTGTAGCGGCAAAAAATATCTTTGATAGCGCGCGACATAACGTGGTGAATACCAGGCATTCCGTTGGCAGACGGCGGACCTTCGTAAAAAACAAATGTTGGACAGCCTTCGCGGGTTTCGATACTTTTTTGAAAAATGTTATCTTTCTCCCAATCTTTCAACACTTCTTTGTTGATGTCGGACAGGTTAAAATTCGAATATTCAGCAAATTTCTTCATAAAATTCGGATTATTTTTGAAAGATGCAAAAGTACAAAAAATAAATAAATTATCGCTCAATTCTTTTGTAATAAAGAATTAAATTGTTAACTTTACTGCATAAAAATTTACGATTATGGAAGGCTGGGTGCAAATTTTGAGTTTTACTTCTTTGCAAGATGCTTACATCGCAAAGTCTTATTTGGAATCGGAAGGAATTGAAAAAGTCTTTTTGCAAAATGAAATTACTTCGCAGGTATTGTTTAATATGGGTGGCGGAGTGAAAATGGTTGTCAACGAAGAAGACAAAGACAGAGCTGTGGAATTGCTGAAAGAGGGCGGATTTTTGTAATTGTCTTGAACCGAGATTTTATTAAGATTTATATGATTTTCAAGACAATGTTTTATTTACTTCTTGGTTAAATAATGTAAGTTTTCTGTTATTTTTTCAACTTCCCAATCCCATCATTTCGTTTCCAACAGTTCTTTTATTTTCACTTCCGAAAATCTTTTTTTTATTAACTTCGCCGGATTTCCGCCTACAATAGAATAAGGTTCAGCATCTTTTGTTACTACACTTTTTGTCGCAATAATGGAACCGTCGCCGATTTTTACACCAGGCATTATTGTTGCATCTGCTCCAATCCAAACATCATTTCCTACGATTGTATCGCCTTTGTATGGAAGTTCTTCTTTTGTCGGCGTTACTGCTTCCCAATCTTTTCCGAAGATAATAAATGGATACGCTGTTATTCCGTCCATTTTATGATTAGCGCCATTCATTATAAATGTTACGCTCGAATCAATCATGCAAAATTTACCAATAGTTAATTTGTCGCCTATAAAATCAAAATGGTATTTTACATTCTTTTCAAAATTATAAACATCTTCAAAATCATCATAAATAAGTATAATCGCCAACAATTATATTCGGATTTGTTATAATATTTTTCAGAAAACAAAGCCTGTTATAATGTTTTAATGGAAATAGTTGATTTTTATCAGGTATCTGCATATTGCCTAATTTTTGCCAAGATTTTTTAATCTTGTTTATCCTTTAATTCTGCAACTTCCGGTTCCTCATTTTTCTCTTCCACAATCGGCTCACGCAAAATAAACCTTTTATAATACGAAATTATTAAAACCGTTGTCGGAAGTGCGATAATCATACCGACTAATCCGAACAAAACGCCCCAAACGGACAGCGAAAGCAATATCACAGCCGGTTTTAATCCCGTAGTTTTACCCATAATTTTTGGAACGAGAAACATATCTTGAATGACTTGTACAGCAGCCAAAACGGCTAATGCCGACAATAGAATAAGCAAGAAATTTTCGTTTGTGCTTCCGGCTTTTATAATCGAAAGAAGCAAAATTGGAAAAAGTCCGACGGTTTGCAGATACGGCACTAAATTCAGCATTCCCATAAACAATCCCAAGGCAATTGCCATCGGAAAACCAATTATTTTGAAACCAACAGCAAACAAAATGCCGACAATAAAAGCTATCAATGCTTGACTGCGAAAATATTTATTCATACCGTTTCGTAAATCGTGTGCCAACTGCACGGTAAAACGGCGATATTTTTTCGGAATGAATCTTTCCCAGCCTTTTTCGAGCGATTCGTAGTCGAGCAAAATAAAAAAGATATACAATAATACGATAAAAACAACGAACAAACTGAACAAAATATTAAATGAACCGGAAACAATCCGCCACATTTGTGTGGATACTTTTTGTGCAAACTGCATAATATTTTCGGTCGAAAAAAGAGTTTGCATATCAAGTGTTTGCAGCATACTTTTCAACAGATCAATCCATTCGGTTGGCACCAAACCGCTGAAATTGGTTGTATTGTTTATAAATCCGGAAATCATTGCCTGCATTTCGATATATTCGCTTTTTACTATCGGTTTTATTGCCCACAAAACAAAAATTATTGTGCCGATAATGCTGACCAATGCAAGTAAAATTGCCACCGGTCGGAATTTTACGCGTAACTTGTATTGGAAAAATTTTACGAGCGGATAAATCATATAAGCAAACAGCCACGCCACGAGGAAAGGCAGAATAACACCGCTTAATTTATTTACCAATAATAATAGTATTGCGCTGATTGCAATGCCGATAAAAAGCCTTACTGCTCTGTCGAATGTATAAGGTTTATTAAAAGTTGAGTTCATATGTTGAATTTTTGTTAAATCTTTCTTTTTAATTCGTAATTCTTCATTACTTTTACGCGGATATTCTTCACAAAGATAAAAAAAATATCATTTTATGGATAAAAATAAAATAATTGGGCTTGCGCTGAAAGAAATAAAAGAGATTGAAACGCTTGTTACGGCTTTTGGTGAAATTGCGCAAGTGCCTGCTATAATGCTGAATTTAGCCGATTCAAAGGTCGAAAACATCCGAAATATTTTGAATCTTTTGACCGACTCAACTGTTACAATAACAAATAATGAACAATCGATACAAGAAAAAGTTGCAGAAACCGTTATAGAAGAAAGCGAAGAGGTGCTTGTGCCCGATGAAATTGACAATATTGAAGATATTTTGATTCCAAAAATCGAAAAAGAATTTGAGGAAGAAAAAATTACCGTCGTTGAAGAGGAAAAAATTGTTGTTGTTCAAAAAATAGAAGAAGAAATTGCCGAAGAAGAAATTATTGAAGAACAAATTGAGCCGGAAGTCGTTGTAAAAGAAGAAAAAGCGGAAGAGCCGAAAGAGGCAATTGTCGAGGAAAAAGAAGAGTTAAGACCTGTTGCGCCTGTTGAGAAAAAAGCGGAGAAAAAGACAACAATCGGCGAAAAAATAAAAACTTCGTCTGTTAATGAAAAATTGTCGGGAAGAAATACATCAATAGAAAAAGCGTTGAACAGCGGAAAAATTACCGACTTAAAAAAGAGCATCAACTTGAACAACAAATTCCGTTTTCAAAAAGACCTTTTCAAAGGAAATGCTTCGTTGATGAATCAAACGCTCGAAGTGCTGAACGAAACGGAAGATAAAGCAGATGCATTGGAATTTTTGTCGAGCTTCGAGTGGGATTCAAAAAATCAGACCGTTGTTGATTTTATGGAATTGGTGAACCGAAAATTTTTGTAAACAAAAATGGGAAAGTTATTTGTCGTTCCAACACCGGTCGGAAACCTCGAAGATATGACGTTTCGGGCAATTCGGGTGCTTAAAGAAGCTGACCTTATTTTGTCTGAAGATACACGAGTTACCGGTTTTTTGCTGAAACATTTTGAAATAAACACGAAAATGATTTCGCATCACAAATTCAACGAACACAAGGCGATTGACGGAATTGTGGAGAGAATAAAAAGTGGCGAAACCATTGCGCTTGTTTCTGATGCGGGAACGCCGGCAATTTCTGATCCCGGATTTTTGATTGTGCGCCATTGCGTTGAAAATGAAATAGAAGTAGAATGTCTGCCCGGTGCTACGGCTTTTGTTCCTGCATTGGTTTGCTCGGGCTTGCCAAATGACCGCTTTTGCTTTGAAGGATTTTTACCGCAAAAAAAAGGCCGTCAAAAAAGACTGACAGATTTACAAGCTGAAACGCGCACGATGATATTTTACGAATCGCCTTTCCGCATCGTAAAATTATTGACGCAACTTGCTGAAAATCTGGGGAAAGATCGACTTGGAAGCGTGTCGCGCGAAATATCCAAAATGCACGAAGAAACTGTACGTGGAACGCTCGAAGAGTTGATAATTTATTTTACAAATAAAAATCCGAAAGGAGAATTTGTTGTAATTATTGCGGGAATAAATAATTAGTATTATATTTGACAAATTTTTTAACAAAAAAGAAATATTTATAAAACCTCAAAAAACTATTGAAAATGAAAAAGATTGTAATTTTTAGTTTACTTGCGGGCTTTTTATTAAGCTCTTGCAACTACGAATCTCCACAATTTAAAGCGATGAAAGCGGAGAAAGAAGCATTGGAAAAAGCCATAGCTCAAAAAGATAAAGAAGCGAATGAATATTTAGCTATTATCAACGAAATTGAGCAAAATTTGGAACAAATTAAAACAGTTCAAGGCTTTATTACTGCTGACCAAGGCGAAGGAACAGCCGATTCACGTACACGTATTGAAAACAACATCAATTTGATTAACAATCTGTTGAACGAAAACAAAGCGAAGATTGCAGACCTTGAAAAAAGAGCACAGCAAGTTGGCGCGTTGCAATCGAGAGTTAATGCGTTGAGAAAACAAATGGAAGAAAAAGAAGCGGAAATTGCCGAACTTAAACTTCAATTGGAACAAAAACAAGTTAAAATCCAAGAACTTGAAAACACTGTTACGGAGATGAACGAAAATGTTGTGGTTTTGACTGCTGAGAAAAGAATTATTGAAAATGTGGCGGCAGAGCAAGATGCGGCATTACATACAGCATTTTATTTCTTCGGAACTGCCAAAGATTTGAAAAACAAAGGTATTGATGTGAAAAAACGCTCATTAAACAAAGCGGCTTTCAAGCAAATAGACACGCGTGATGTAACTTCTATCAATTTGAATTCTAAATCGGGAATTGTATTGACTAACCATCCATTGCGTTCGTACAAAATTCATATCATTGATAAAAACGCAACGCTCGAAATTATCAATCCAACCGAATTTTGGAGTATGTCTAAATACTTGGTTGTTAAGACTAAATAATTTTTCAACGTAGAATTATAACATATAAAAAGAACCGAGCATTTTTGTTCGGTTCTTTTTACATTGTCATTGTGGGCTTGACCCGTAATCTTTCGAAAAATGCAGGAGATTCTGAAACAAGTTCAGAATGACAGAGAAAAGAAAATGAAAAAAAAATACAAACACCTATTTTTTGATTTCGACGATACGTTGTGGGATTTGACAACAAATTCTTACGTTGCGTTGCGTGAAGTTTTCGACAAATATGAGCTAAATAGATTTTTCTCCGATTTCGACCAATTTTATACATTATACACGGTAAACAATAAATATCTTTGGGAACTTTATCCGAAAGGATTAATAACGAAAAAAGAACTAAATCAAGAGCGGTTTCTCAATCCGTTGTCTCAAGCAGGCTGTAATGATGCGGGGTTAGCCTATCGCATAAGCGAAGATTACATCGAAATCTGTCCGACGAAAACCGCTTTAAAACCACACGCAATCGAATTGTTGGAATACTTAAGACCGAACTACAACATTCATATTCTTACCAATGGTTTTGTAAAAACGCAACAGATAAAAATGCAATCGTGCGGCATCGGTGGTTATTTCGACAATATTTATTTTTCCGAAATAATCGGTTTCCTCAAACCCGATAAGCGTATTTTTGAATATGCTGTAAAATCGTCGAATGCCCGAAAATCAGAGAGTATTATGATTGGCGATAATTTTGAAGCGGATATTGCCGGTGCCAAAAACGCAGGCATTCATCAGATTTATGTTGCACCCGACGAAATGCCGAATCTTCCTTTTTCTCCCACTTATGTTGTGCAATCGTTGTTAGAAATCAAGAAAATCTTATAATTTACGATTTTATATTGACGATTTACGATTTGCCGATACGAACATTATTTCAATCGTAAATAAAAATCACTATATTTGCAATCTAAAATCGTAAATTATTTTGCCAATTATTTTAAATATAGAAACATCGACAAATGTTTGTTCTATCGCTCTTTCGGAGAATGGAAACTGTATTTTCAGCAAAGTGAATGCCGATGGACTTAACCACGCCAAGCTGTTGAGTCTTTTTATCGAAGAAGCATTGACTTTTTTGAAAGAACAAAACGCAACATTAGATGCCGTTGCCGTGAGCGCCGGACCAGGTTCGTACACAGGATTGCGAATCGGCGTTTCCACTGCCAAAGGACTTTGTTATGGATTGGGCATTCCGCTGATTTCGGTTTCCACGCTGGCGATTATGAGTATCTCGGCTTCGCAACAATTGAATTCCGACGAAGATTATCTGCTTTGTTCTATGATTGATGCTCGCCGAATGGAAGTCTACGTCGCTTTTTTAAATAAAAAAAATGAACTGATAAAAGATATTTCCGCTGATATTATTGATGGAAATTCGTATCATGATTTGTTAACGAAACAGCCGATTTATTTTTTTGGAAACGGCGCCGAGAAATGCAAGGAAGTTTTGATGCACGCCAATGCTCGTTTTCTCGACGATATTGTACCACTTGCAGAAAATATGATACCATTTTCGGAGAAATATTTCTCCGAAAATAAAGTTGAAGATGTTGCTTATTTTGAGCCTTTTTATTTAAAAGAATTTCAAACAACACAACAAAAAAAGAATTGTTTTTGATTTATCCATACTTTTTTACACATAAAAAAAGAGGAAATTTTTTGAATTTCCTCTTTTCTGTTTTTAATGAAAAATTGGATTATTTCTTCACAATAAACCGTTCTGTGTAAATCCCTTCTGTCGTTTTTACGCTCATAATGTAAATGCCGTTTCCAATGGTTGACAAGTTTACAACATTGACATTTTCTTTCGAAATAACTTTTTGTCCGGTGATAGAGAAAATGCTGATATTTTCTATCATTTCTTCACTATTGATTGTAATGAAATCGTTTGCCGGGTTTGGAAAAACTTTTATCGCTTTGCTGTTGACAATATTTTTTACAGAAGTTGGTTCTACAATAGTTTCGCCATACTCAATCGTTTTGATTTCTCCAAAAACAATCGGAGCATCATCGCTGCTTGTTGTGTTCCATAATACTTCGCGAACTGTCATTTTTTGAGTACTCTTGTCGATACTCAAAATTTGGAAAGACAATAAAGTTTCGTCGCTTCCCGATTCTTCACCTTTCATCGGCGAATCAACTCTGAAAGTAGAAAGGCTGATGTTTGTATCAGGTCCTTCGTAAGTATAAAATTCCGTGAAGTTTGTATTTCCGTGGAAATAAGCTTTGATGTTTGGGTTTGCTGCAACAAATTCAGCAAATTCTCTTTGTACGCCTACATCTCTTAGCTCTCCTGCAAATCCTTCTTCTGTTGTTTCGCCTGAAGGTGTTTCGTTTACCAAGTTTTCAAGTCCTTCTCCTGTCAAGTGTTTTAACTCTACATCAGGCTCATCGTGTGCGAAGATAAAGATAGGGAATTCAGTATTTGTATTAGCAGAAATGAAAGCTCTTTGGTCGGCATCGGGCCACATATTTACGAATGCAAATTGAATACCTGCAATATTTCTTATATAATTTACTTTATCTGTTGCATAATTGTAAGTATCAACTGTTTTTTCTTGAGCAGGGTTCATCATACGATTGTAGATAGTTGTCAGTGTAGTAGCATCTTCATTTCCGACAGCTATTTTTTTTTGCCCAATGGCATTTGATATATCGTGGTTACCCGGCACAATGAGTAGCACAGGTTTTTCACCTCTAAAATTTTGAAGCGTAATACCATTAGTATAATCATTGTCGAATTGAGCCAATGTTTGAGCTGACGGAGTTGTTCCACCTTCGTTCCTGTTAGAAATATCTCCGGTAGTGATAATATAGCTAATATTCATTACTTTTCCTGCTCCAATTTCGCTGTCGACAGGAGCATTTGTAGCGTTTAATTTGTTGATTTGAGCTACCATTGCTGCGTTTACAACAGTTGCATTTACTCCTGTTTCGCCACGGAAATTATTACGAGTAATTCCATAATGTTGGTCAGAAGTATAAACAATAGTAACGATGTTGTTACTTGCGCCGATAGTAGCATCAGCTTCGTTGTAAAGTTGCCAACCTCCGATTTCTTCTCCCGCGAATGTTACATCAACACTGCCTTCTCCATCGCTGATGCGACCTAAGGTTTTGCCTGCAATATTAGAAGTATAAGCGATTTGGTCAAGTATATTTCCATTTTCCTTTAATGTTAATGTTTCGCCCGAAGCGCCTAAACCGTAAGTAAAATGAATAGTTTCTACCAATACTTTGAATCCTTTTGCAGGAATAAAAATAGAATCCAAATTTGCAGTAGTTCCTTCTGTAGCACTTTTGGCATCGTCTAATGTATAGCCGGTAAGGTTAATTACTTGATCAGAAGAATTGTAAAGTTCAACCCAGTCTAATCCATTGTATTGAGTTGCTCCGTTTGAAGCAATTTCATTGATGCGAACAGAATTATTCGCTTGCGCATTGATTGATAATCCTAAGCTCAATAATAATGCACTGATAGTAAAAAGTTTCTTTTTCATTTTGTTTTTCTATTAAGATTTTCAAGGGCAAAAGTAGAAGGGGAAAATAACAATGCAGTTAAAGAAACAAAACAAGAATGTAAAGAAAATGTGAAGAATACATGACGTAAAATAACGCTAAAACAATAATTTAATTGTCAAATTCAAGATTTATCTGTACTTTTGCATTAAAGAATAACAAAATGGAATACACAACACTACAAGGAAAATTGATTTTGCCCGAATACGGGCGCAACATACAGCAAATGGTGGAGCATTGCAAAGGGATAGAAAATAAAGAAGAAAGAACGCATTGTGCCAAAACCATTATTAATATTATGGGAAATTTGTTCCCATATTTGCGCGATGTGAACGATTTTAAACACAAACTTTGGGACCATTTGGCAATTATGTCCGATTTTCAACTTGATATTGATTATCCTTACGAGATTGTAAAAAAAGACAACCTGCATTCAAAACCCGAAAATATTCCGTATAAACATTCGAGAATACAATATATGCATTATGGACGCACGCTTGAGCAAATGATAGAAAAAGCAATTGCGTATCCCGAAGGCGAACAAAAAAACGACCTTATCCTGCTCATTGCCAACCATATGAAAAAGAGTTTTTTGACGTGGAACAAAGAAGTAGTTGATGATAAGAAAATTTTTGATGATCTACGCTTGCTTTCCGATGGCAAAATTGATTTGAATCCCGATTTCCTAAAATTGATGGAATCGAAAGATATTTTGCATAAGAAAAAGTACAACAAACCGATTCAACAAAAAAGAAAATAATTTACGATTTTAGATTTACGATTTTAGATTGGCTGACGCTTTAAATCGTAAATCGTAAATCGTCAATCTAAAATACAAATTATTATGTCAACATTTACAATCGAAGGAGGTCATTCTTTGTGTGGTGAAATAACTGCGCAAGGAGCAAAGAACGAAGCGTTGCAAATACTTTGTGCTGTGTTGCTTACCGAGCAAAAAGTAACAATTCACAATATTCCGAACATTGTAGATGTCAATAATCTGATTAATCTCATTCGAGATATAGGCGTGAAGGTCGAGAAACTTTCGCCTAATTCTTACTCTTTCGAGGCATGCGATGTGAATTTAGATTATTTAGAAACAGAAGATTTTTACAACAAAAGCGCATCGCTGCGCGGTTCCGTGATGTTAATCGGACCATTGCTTGCTCGATTCAAAAAAGCCATTATTGCAAAACCTGGCGGCGATAAAATAGGAAGGCGTAGGCTCGATACACATTTTATCGGAATGCAAAAACTTGGTGCCGATTTTAATTACGATGCCAAACGACAGTTATATGAAGTTTCGGCAAAAAAACTGACAGGCGCGTATATGTTGTTAGACGAGGCATCTGTAACCGGAACTGCCAATATTTTAATGGCAGCCGTGCTTGCTGAAGGCGTTACTACTATTTATAACGCCGCTTGCGAACCTTATTTGCAACAGCTTTCTAAGATGCTTATCAGTATGGGTGCCGATATTTCGGGCGTTGGCTCAAATCTGCTGACAATCAAAGGTGTGAATAAATTAAACGGTTGCGTGCATACTATTTTGCCCGATATGATTGAAGTGGGCAGTTTTATCGGAATGGCAGCAATGACAGCTTCGGAGCTTACCATTAAAAACGTTTCTTACGAAAATTTGGGCATCATTCCCGATAGTTTTCGTCGCTTGGGAATCCAATTGGAACAGCGCGGTGACGATATTTTTATCCCTAAACAAGATTCGTACGAAATAGAGTCGTTTATTGACGGTTCGATTATGACCATTGCTGATGCACCTTGGCCCGGACTTACGCCCGACTTGTTGAGCGTATTTCTTGTAACGGCAACCAAAGCAAAAGGCAGTGTGCTGATTCATCAAAAAATGTTCGAGAGCCGTTTGTTCTTCGTTGATATTCTGATTGATATGGGTGCGCAAATTATTCTTTGCGATCCGCATCGCGCCACGGTTATCGGCTTGGGTGACCAATTTAAACTCCGCGCCGCAAAAATGAGTTCGCCCGATATTCGCGCGGGTATTGCGCTGCTTATTGCCGCTATGAGCGCTGAAGGAACGAGCGTTATCCACAACATTGGACAGATTGACCGCGGATATGAAAATATTGATGGTCGTTTGAATGCGCTTGGGGCGAAAATTACGAGAAGTTTATAAGGAATTTTGATAATTTTACCTGTTGATAGGATAAATTATCAGATAATTTTACCTATGTATGGGTAAAAATATCTGATAATTTTACCTATGTATTGAAAAATATATTATCTTTGCAATACAAAAAGTAGTGATTATGATACGAAATTTATTTGCAAAATTACTGCAACATCTTGATAGAAAAGAATTTACCATCATAACAGGAGCACGGCAAACGGGTAAATCTACATTGATGCGTCAATTAAACGAGCATTGCAAGCAAAACAATGCGCCAAGCGTTTTCTTAAATTTGGAAAATAAACAAATTCTAAACGATTTAGACGCATCGCCACTCAACATTTTGTCGTACTTGCCCGATACAGAAAATAGAGTTGTGGTTTTTATCGACGAAGTGCAGTATTTAAAAGCTCCGTCGAATTTTCTAAAACTACTCTACGACGAATACGTTCACAAAATTAAAATTGTAGCTACAGGCAGTAGCGCTTTTTATTTGGATAAATCGTTTACAGATTCGCTGGCAGGCAGGAAGCGGATTTTTTGGCTTTCGCCTTGTTCTTTCAACGAATATTTGGCATTGCGAGGTAAAGACGATTTGCTGCAAGAAATTACGGAAATACAAAAAAACAACCGTTACAAGAGCTTGCAAATCGAAATTTTGCGGCAAGAATGGGAAATGTTTATGCTTTTTGGCGGTTATCCGGCTGTGATTATCGAACCCGACCGCAACGAAAAAATATTGCGTTTGGCTGAAATTCGTGATTCGTTTCTCAAGCGTGACATTTTGGAATCGGGCGTGCAAAACGAAACGGCATTTTACAATCTTTTTCAACTGCTTGCTTCGCAGACAGGAAATTTATTGAATGTAAATGAATTATCTTCAACGTTGAGGATTAAAAACGAAACGGTCGCCAATTATTTGTATATTTTGCAAAAATGTTTTCATATTTCATTAGTCAAGCCGTTTTTTAAAAACTTAAGAAAGGAATTGACCAAAATGCCAAAAGTGTATCTGCATAACAACGGTATGCGAAATAGTTTACTAAATAATTTTCAACCGATTGCTGAAAGAATAGATAAGGGAATGTTATGGGAAAACACTGTTTTTTCGTTGCTTTGTGAAAAACATAATATTGATGAAATATTTTTCTGGCGCACTGCTGATGATAATGAAGTTGATTTTGTATTACCTAAAATACAAAATCCGCAAGCGATTGAATGTAAATATGATGCAAATATGGAAAGCCTAACAAAATACAAAAAATTTATCGAAAATTATCCGAATATTCCATTTTCGTTTTGTTCGTATTTACCTTTTGATAATGATTTTTTTAGGAAGAGGTTTTAATAAAGTAAAAAACCTGCCAATCCTGCTAATAAAATCAATACAATCGGGTGCAGTTTGAAGAAAAAAGAACCTACCAAAACGCCTCCGAAAATAATAAAACTCTTATAATCAATAAAATTTTGAGTATTCATTAATAATAGAGCAACGGAGGCAATAAGTCCGACAATAACAGGGCGCAAAAAAGCAAATGCCGAATTTACATAAGTGTTTTGCTGATATTTAAAGAAAAATTTACATAGTGCGAGCATAATAATAAACGACGGCAGACAAATGGCAAAAACAGCCAATGCTGCTCCGAAAACACTTCCGGAAGCTGTGTAGCCGACATACGTGGCGCAGTTAATTCCGATAGCGCCGGGCGTCATTTGTGAAATAGCGATAATATCCGTAAATTCCGTTTCGGTCATCCAGCTGTTACGCTCCATTTCGTGCTGAATAAGCGGTATAATGGCATATCCGCCGCCAAAACCGAATAATCCGATTTTTACAAAAGACCAAAATAATTGCAAATATATCATAATGTTTTTATTGACGATTTTAGATTGGTTGACGCAATGAAATCGTAAATCGTCAGCCTAAAATCGTAAATTTTTAATCTTTCTATAAACAAGTCCCGTCGCGATTGCCGCGATAATAATGTAAATCGGCGACACATTAAATTGCCACACTAAAACCATTGCCAGCACAGGAATGATGATTGTTTTAGCGTTGATGCGCGCCGTTTTCGACATATTCCAAAGCGGCGTTATAATCAGTGCCACAACAGCCGGGCGCATTCCCTTAAATATTTTTTCGACAATCGGATTATCTTTAAAATCAATGTAAAAAGTGGCAATTATCAATATGGCGAGAAAAGATGGCAAAATGGTTCCCAGCGCAGATGCAACGGCGCCCCAAAATCCTTTTATTTTATATCCGACAAATATCGCTGTATTTATTGCCATCACGCCGGGAACGGACTGCGCCAACGCCAGCATATCAACAAAATATTGTTTTTCTATCCATTTTTTATTTTCGACCACTTCTTTTTCTATTAGCGGAATCATTGCGTAACCGCCGCCAATGGTAAAAGCGCCTATTTTAAAAAAGGATGTAAAAAGCTGTATGTAAATGTTCTGAACCATGATTTTTACAAGATTTTCAGAATTCCCAAGATAAAAAAAAACGAACAAATTGGTGTTTATCCAATTTATCCGTTAAAGCTGTGGAGATTACCGGACTCGAACCGGTCACCTCGACACTGCCAGTGTCGCGCTCTAGCCAGATGAGCTAAACCCCCAAATTTCAGCGCAAAGATAGTTATTAAATTAATAATTGATAATTAATAATTAATAATTTTTGAAAAAATGACTTAAGTTGTCAGTCAATGGTCATTAGTCGAAAGTTGAGTTGATAACATATATAAGTGAATTTATAACGTTATTAATTGTTAATTATTAATTATTAATTATTTTTGTGTATGGAAAAACAATATCAACTAACCGACTGGCTGCCCACTACTAAAAAAGAACTCGAAATAAGAGGGTGGGATAGTGTAGATGTGGTGTTGTTTTCGGGCGATGCGTATGTTGACCATCCGTCTTTTGGCGCGGCGGTAATTGGGCGTATTTTGGAGTCCGAAGGTCTGCGCGTGGCTGTTGTTCCGCAACCGAATTGGCGCGATGATTTGCGCGATTTCAAAAAAATGGGACGTCCGCGGTTGTTTTTTGCCGTGTCGGCAGGCTCTATGGATTCGATGATGAATCATTATACTGCTAATAAACGCTTGCGTTCTGACGACGCTTATTCGCAAGATGGAAAAGCGGGTTTTCGTCCTGATTATACGACCATTACGTATTGCAATATTCTTAAATCGCTTTATCCCGATGTGCCGATTATTATTGGCGGAATAGAGGCTTCGTTGCGCCGTTTTACGCATTATGACTATTGGCAAGATAAGCTGATGCCAAGCATTTTAGCGGATAGTAAAGCCGATTTATTGGTGTATGGAATGGGTGAAAAACCAATAAAAGAGATAGTTCAGCGGTTTAGAAATAATGAAACGTTGTTGGATATTCCGCAAACGGCGTATTTGGATTCAAAATTCAAGATTCAAGATTCAAAATTTCCGTTTATTGAATTGGCTTCGCACGAGGAATGTTTGAAAGATAAAAAGAAATTTGCCGAGAATTTTAAGATTATTGAAGAGGAAAGCAACAAGCAAAATGCGAATACATTGTTGCAAAAAATCAATAATAAAACGCTTGTTGTTAATCCGCCGTTTCCGACAATGACAACCGAAGAATTGGATATTTCGTTTGATTTGCCTTATACTCGTTTGCCGCATCTGAAATACAAGGGAAAAACGATTCCGGCTTTTGAAATGATAAAATTTTCGGTCAATATTCATCGCGGTTGTTTTGGTGGCTGTTCGTTTTGCACCATTTCGGCGCATCAAGGCAAGCAGATTGTGTCGCGTTCCGAAAAATCAATTTTAAAAGAGGTGCAACATATCAGCCAAATGCCTGATTTCAAGGGATATTTATCGGATTTGGGCGGACCGTCGGCAAATATGTACCAAATGTGTGGAAAAGACAAGTTGGTTTGCTCAACATGTAAAAAGCCATCGTGTATTTTTCCGAATGTTTGCAAAAATCTCAATTCAAATCATCAGCCGTTATTGGATTTATATAAAAAAGTAGATAGTTTGCCGTACATCAAAAAATCGTTTATTGGCAGTGGTGTGCGTTACGATTTGTGTCTGCACGAAAGCAACAATGCAGAAATAAACAAAACAAATAGAGAATACATTAAAGAATTGATAATTAATCACGTTTCGGGACGATTAAAAGTGGCGCCCGAACATACTTCGCCAAATGTGCTGAAAATTATGCGGAAACCGTCGTTTGATTTATTTCAAAAATTCAAAAAAATATTTGATAAAACAAACAGTGAATATTTGCTGAAACAGCAGCTTATTCCGTATTTTATTTCGAGCCACCCGAATTGCACAGACGAAGATATGGCAGAATTGGCGGCAACAACCAGAAACTTGGATTTCCGATTGGAACAAGTACAAGATTTTACGCCGACGCCGATGACATTGGCAACGGCGATTTATTATTCTGGTTATTATCCATACACGATGGAAAAAATCTCGACAGCTAAAACCAAACAGGAAAAACTGAACCAACAGCAATTTTTCTTTTGGTATAAAAAAGAATATAAAAGTCAGATTATTAACAGTCTGCGAAAAATGAAACGCGAAGATTTGATAAAGAAAATTTTTCAGTGAGAATTATGGAAAATATAAAAGTAAGCGTCATTATTCCTGTTTATAATACGGAAAAATATTTGGAAGAAGCGATAAATTCGATTGTGAATCAGACATTGCGCGAAATAGAAATTATTGCTGTGAATGATGGTTCTACGGATAATTCGGCAACTATTTTGGAAGATTTTGCAAAAAAAGATAGTCGAATAAAAGTGTTGACGCTTGAGAAAAATGCCGGACAATCTGTTGCTCGAAATGCGGGAATGGAAATTATGAAAGGCGAATATCTTTATTTCTTTGATAGCGACGATGTGCTGGAAAGCGATTGTTTGGAATTGTGCTACGAAAAAAGTGAAAAGGAAAATTTGGATTTTTTGTTTTTTGATGCGCTGACGTTTTATGATGTTAAGTCGGATTTGAAATTGGATTATCAACAGACAACAGGTTTAGAACCAAAAGTTTATACGGGAACGGAAATATTGAGAATTTTATTAAAAAAGAAACTTCATAAAGATACGTTGTGGCTGAATTTTATCAAAACATCGTATGTAAAAGCATTGAATTTGTCTTTTATTCCCAATATTTGTTACGAAGATGCGCCATTTGTTATTCGATTGTATGCAGAGGCAACGCGTGTAAGTTTCATTAATAGAAGTTTTTTTCATCGGCGCATACGCGAAAATTCTATTATGAGTTCAAAAATGTCGGAAAAAAATATCAATGATATATTGTTTGTTGCCAACGAAATTGCAACATATAAAAATACTGCTTCCGGCGAAGTTAAAAGGCTTTTAAATATGAAGATTCGCCTGATGGTAATCGGCATAACCAAAAAATTGTTGCGGCTTAATGCCAACACCATTGTTGCGAAAATGCCGCAAGTAGTCAAATTATATGTTTGCAGTTTTTGCTAATGTAATTCTCTCAAACGGCGCATTGTTGATTTTTGCAGCATAAAGTGGAAATTCACTTGGATACATTTTTCCGGCTACGATGTTGTAAATTTTGTCGGCTTTCGACAGCAACAGAAAATCAACAAACGGTTTCATAAATACGTTATCGTCTTGATTTTCGGCGCAATCAATGTGCGTAGTTTTGTCGGGAAAAGTTATGATACCGTCGAATTGAGATATGTGTTGCAAAAAAGTAATGCTGTCGGAAGCCACGAGAATTGGTTTTTCAGTTTGTTCTTTCAATTTCAAAATAACATCAGCACATTGATTAATAAGCGCTTGTTGCTCTTTTTCGGGCAAAGGCAGATTTCCATATTCGTTGAAATCGCCCAGAAGCGCCATAAATCGCAGTTGGCAAGCAATGTACGGCGAACCGATGATGCTTAAATGACGATTTAGTTCGTTTTCTAATGTTGGTGTCGGTTTGAAAAGTTCGTGAAACATCTCTCCCCAATCAAACGAAATATTAAATTTTTGGTTGTAAATCGGCAAATAATCGCGATTGATGTAAGCGTGAACTTGCTTTTTTGTTTTCAGCCGAAGCAATCTTTTTCCGTTGCCTTCGCCTTGCACAATCAACACGCGAACATCGGAACTGTATGGTGATTTTTCGCTGTCTTTCAATTGCCAATCGTATTTGTTGGGTATCAAAAATTGTGATAAATCAAACGGATAGGTAAATTGACTGCGAAACGGAATGTTTTTTATGTTGCAGTAAGCATACAACGAAATCATGCCTTTCAGCCTGTCTGCCAAACCGAAACCGATGCGTTTTTCGTCGAAAATGGCAATGTAAATTTGTTTTTTATTTTTTCTGGAAAAAGAAAATTTATAATATTGAAACCGCATGGTAATTTCTTTTATGCGGTGTACAATTGTTATAAGGTTTCTGTAAAAAAAATTATTCATAAATTTTATTAATTATTTAGAATTTGTTTTGAATTTTTAATTTGCAAGCCGTTAGGTTTGCATCGCTCGGTAAAAAACATGTTCTAATCTAACCAGCAGCATTCCGTAGGAATGCAACTAAAACAGACAATGTCGCGTACCTAACGGCACGCTGTTGTGCGGATTATTTATTTTCTACCGAGCTGGAATGCCTAACGGCATTCAAATACATCAATAAATATTTTCTATTATTGAATAATGCGAATCAATAGTTGAAAGTGCCATTAGGCACGAAATATTGGTAGAAAATTTATTCATACCACCGTTTGCGTGCCGTTAGGTACGCAACTATTGAATATATTACGTGCCTAACGGCACTAAAACATGAGATTTATCACTATTTCTACCAATATTATGTTCCTAACGGAACTATAATAGCATTTTCAACTACTGATTGGCATGAATACATAACTTTAAATAATATTTAATTTTATCTTTTATCACCATTCTGCCATGTTTTCTTTGATTTAATGATAAAAGCATTTGTCTGATATTATTTTTATTTTGTATTGTCAAATTGTTTATTGTTTCTTCTAAATGCGCATCGAAAATTTTTTCGACATAATAATCATAATTTTCGGATACATCTTTAGTAACATCAACAATATCCTCATAATCAGCCCAAATAATATGGTTGTGATAAGGAATATGCTCTTTCAACGGCACATTTTCGCTAATCACAATACATCCGCACAACAGCGCCGGCAGCACTCTTAATTCTTCAAATGTATCGTGATACGGTGTTTGATGTATGTTGACCAGAATTTTTGAGTTGGAATAGAGAGATTTAACATCTTCCGTTGAAAATTTATCAACGATGTTCTGAACAGCAATTCTCGCGGTTTTGAATCTTTCCAAGATAATACTTCTTCGTGTTTCCTTTTCGTTGATAAACGTAGTGATTATATTGTTCTTTCGCGGTTGAATCCACAGATTTTTATCCAACGGATACAATACGGGCGAAATGACAGTCGATTTCTTGGCAATGGATTCAAATAATTGATTACTTGAAATATTTATTAAATTGGGAAAACTGTAATCAATAATAAAATCTAACGATTTGTAATAAGATTTTTTTGCGATACGTATTAAATAAAAATCGATGTCATTTAACTGAATATTTCCTGTTACAGCGCCTTCGGAATCTCTTCCGCCCGGTTTTACCAGCGTATGTTCATATTGTATATCTATTTTGAAGATTTTATTTTTACCGGGAAATGGTGCATAATAATTACCAAAAATAAGATTTACAGCGTAATTTTCATTGTTAAGTTCTTTTTTTATAAGCTGAAGGCAATACAAATAATATTGACGAATTGTATTTAAACCGTTTTCGTTGTAAAGCACGTACGAATTCGCAATTTTTTCAACGATTGGCTTGCTATTATTTATATTAAATATCTTGTTCATCTCAATTCCCATTTGTCATAATCCACAGCAAAAGTTTTGTTTTTGTCCATTTTCATACCTAAAAATGTTCCGGGATTACTGCTGAAAGTTCCGATAAAAATTTCGGATTGGCTCAATGCTTCTATGGATGCAAAAAGTTTTTCGTGTGATTTCCGCAATTGGTCGGGTGTGTTTTTTTCGAAATCGGAATGAATATAACCTCTTTCGTTTTTTTCGCACAATGTATATATTTTGTATTGTTTGTCAAATAATTCTATTATTTGATAATCATCGGTTAAAACAAACGCATTTTTCGTATTTGAATATTTTTGCGCTTTTTCTATATATATTTGCGATTCATATAAATTTGTTTCTTTTATTTTATCGCCCGAACGGATGTGAAATCCGATATAATCGTTAGGAAGTTGCAACTGCTTGACCAAATTTTCTACATTCGTTTTCGTTTGTGCGTTGTATCGCCATGTTAATTGCACCAACACATGGCAAGCCGTTTGCAAGTCGCCGTTTATTCCTAATTCGGGAATGTGAAAATTTTTATGGGCAAAATTTTTATTTTTTCTAAAGCTGTCCCAAATATCAAACGTTAAATAATCAAAGTTGTATGTTGAACGAAAATATTTTTTACGCAACAGATATGCATAATTTTTTATTCTATTGGTAAACCATTTTTGCGGGAAATAACCTCTTTTTATAAAGGATAATGCAACCCACGACAAATTTGGTATTTCGCGAACATTGTATTGATGATGAAAATCTTCGGTTCTTTGTTCGCAAAAAGGTTCAAAATAATCTTCCCAACCTGTTGAATATTTGAAATTTGCATCGCCGGAATAAAGCGTAAATTTTATGTTGTTTTCTAAACAAAAAAGCATGGCGAAAATCATATTGTTGTATTCGGAAAAAAATCCCGAATTGTATCCGATATGAAAAACCAATGTTTCTTTGAATGAATTATTTAGCTTCGTATATTTTTCTAACAGCGTCTTCATTTCGACATTTTTGTATTGTTTGTTCGACAAATAGTCTTGCGTAAATGAGTTTCGTAAAACAACAATCCGGGCGTAAGATAATGAGAGTAGCCTAATGTTTCAAAAAAATTGCTAATGTTTTTGGCATCGTTTTCATTATGATAAGTACAAACAGACAACGCTATTGATTGACCATTTGTCAGCAGTTCTTTTGCGTTGTTTAGAGATTCAAGTTCATATCCTTCAATATCCATTTTTATAAAGACGTTGTTTTGTTCTTTGTCTTTCATAAAAGAATCAATGGTAATAAAATTATCATCGTTATTGCCGCCAACATATTTTTTTACAATTTCCACTTTATCTTTCCATGGCTCAAATGTGGCTTGGAGTGGAGCCATCCATTCTTCATCACATTCAAACAGATATACCTTCTTCACATATTCTATTGCGTCTAACGCAAAAATACCTTCGGCTGCACCAATATCCAAGAGGGTTTTTCCTTGCAGTTCGTTGTACGATTCTACATAACGATGAGACGAATTTGCATCTTGCTCTGTCAGTAACGCTCTATACTTAGATTTTATCACAAATTCAGGGTAATCGCGTTTGGCGTATAATCTTTTTTGGTTATGAATAACGTATGATAAACCTTTTGTTTCATCATAAAAAACTGTTACAGGAAGTTTTTTATATTTAATTGTTTTTTCAAAAGGATAGCAAGAATAACCGTGTTTGCCCATATAGCGCCACGCATTGTAATATTCGTTTTTTGGGAAAAACGGACTGAACACAATAATAAATATTCCTTTTATTCTTGGTAAAGGATAAAAATTGCGAAAAAAATACAATATATCTCCTAAAAATAAATTATATATTTTTGTTCTGAATGAAAGAGAAAAAAGATTGCGGTATAAATTTATTATCATAATTGTTTTGTATTAGAAGATAATGTCATTTTTTGTTTTCATTCCAAAATTCTTTTATTACCCAAATGTAATCTTTGAATGTTAATTGTAATTCTTTTGCCACCACGTATGGCAATTTCCAATTGAGGTAAAAACTCAACGCCAAACCCGTACATAAAATAAGGCTCAATACGCCCAGCGAAGTAAATTTAAACATTAAGAAAAGCAACAATATAGACATAAATCCTGATAATATATTGGCTTTGAAAAATGCGACTTCGTTTCTTGCCAAAATAATATTTTGCGCTATTCCTTGATTTTGTTCCAACAATGAAAAGAATAACATTAGAAATAAATAACTTCCAGGCAATAAAAGCGTTTTACTCTGTATGAAAATCAACATATGATTTCCGAATAAAATAAGTGAACCACCAAGTACAACAAATGTCAGCAACAATGCCATTTTCCCTTTGATATAAAGGCGTTTCCTGTCGCTTTGTTTTTCTTGCACGCTGTATTGCGATAATTTTGGCAAAAAGGTAAGAAACCACGCAACGCCCAAACTTACAATCAAATCAATGATTTGTTTTGAAATGCCATATTCGGCAATTTCGGATAACGACAAAAAAAACGGCGCCATCAACACAATAGCTTTGGAACGGAGAAATATACTCAACAACACAAATCCTATTTTTAACGAATTTGGTGCAAGCGTTTTGATCGTATCCCATGAAAAATTTGAAACTGAAGCAAATAAGTTGTTTTTTGTTTCTCTATCGTAAAAAGTGTGATACGATAACGTTCTATTTACAACACTGCTTATCAGTAATCCCAATACCAGCGAAATAATGCCCAAACCGGCAAATAAAAATCCAAGCGTTGTTGCTATGCGGATTAATTGCGAAAAAACAACAATTTGCATATTTCGTTTGATTAATCCTCTGCCAATCAAAATACTGCTGTAGTAATAAGTATAAACTTCGTAAGCAAGTACCGCTCCAAAAATATACCACGCAATCCAAATCGCTTGTTTATCGCCATTGTATTGTTCCAATACCGACGACATATAAAACGGACTTCCCGCCAAAAATACAACCAAAAATACCAATGCTGCAATGCCGTAATAACGTTTCATTGCCGATAGAAGACTTTTCAATAAACCGTAATCAACTTCCGTAGTTTCGGCAACGACATAACCTTCTTTTTTCAATTCCTTAACGCCACTATACACGTATGTAATGTTGCGCGAAAACGAGTTGGAAAATCCAAAATCGAGCAATGAAGTAATGGTTATCAGCGAAAGAAAAATGCTCCAAATCCCCATTTCTTCGCTTGAGAGCATATGCAAGGTTATCGGTAGCACCACAATGCCCGACAATATCCGCATGCTCGTTGCGGTGTAATTCCAAAAAAGGTCTTTGCGCCCTATTTGCATTGTTGATTAACGTTGGTTAGATTACTCAACTTATTTTTTATGCTTTTTTTGTTTAGCTTTTTTGCCGTTTTGTGTATCGAATCAAAATCTTTTCCGTAAACGCCGATAACTTCCGATTGTGAAATAAGCGCTCCGGGATCAATTTCTCTTACGATTTGGAAAATATTCGTTGAATCGCTTTTCAGCGCAATAACGCTGATGACCGTAATCGGCTCTTTTGAATACCAGCCTGTTGCATTCATCACGGTTACGCCTCGCCCGATTTCAACATTGATTCGGTCAGCAATTTGACCACATTTTTTAGTGAAAATAAAAAACTGAACAGATTGACGCACGCCGCTTACAACCAAATCGACCACATAAGTTGTAATTCCCAGTGTAACAAGTCCGTAAACAACTTTTTCGATTCCGGCGCCTGCTACAATAAAATAAGAAGAACCAATAATCAGCACATCGCAATAAAGTATGGCTCTTCCCAGCGTAATGTTAGAATATTTGTTTATTATTTTGGCAATAATGGTTGTTCCACCCGTGCTTCCGTGGTTTAAAAAAGCAATTCCGTAGCCGATTCCCCAACAGATTCCGCCCAACACGCAAGCTAAAAATCCGTCATTTTCTGTAACAAAAGTACCGATTGGCACTTCGGGAACAACGGACAGGAAAAATGTCAGCACGAGTACGCCGTAAATGCTCCGTATGCTGAACTTCCAACCAACCGTAAGGACAGAAATAATCAGCAAAAAGAAATTTATGGAAAAATAGGTAATAAAAACGGGCGTGCCTGTTGTGTAATACACAATAGCGGAAATACCCGTTACGCCTGCGCCCACGATTTCGTGCGGAAGCAAGAATCCTTTCCATGCAAAACAATAGAAAAAAAGTCCTATCGTGATGAAAATGTATTCTTTCGTATTTCGTAAAATTTCTTTTGTTTTTGGATTCATAAATGTTTTGTTTTTTAACACGAAGTCAAAAAGGCACGAAGACAGAACGTTTTTTATTTATAACTTCGTGTCTTTCTGACTTTGTGTCTTCGTGTTTAAAAATTATTTTTTTGATTAATTTAAAAAACAATATTCACAATTTTTCCCGGCACAACGATAATTTTTTTAATTGCTTTACCTTCCAAATGTTTGGCGGTTTGTTCGTTGGCAAGAGCTGTTTTTTCAACCTCTTCTTTGCTCATATCGGCAGGAAGTTCGAGCGTGAAACGTACTTTTCCGTTGAAAGAAACCGGATATTTTACCGCTGATTCTTTTAAATATTCTTCGTTGTATGTTGGAAATTTGGCATCACAAACGGTGGTTGTATTACCTAATTTCTGATAAAGTTCTTCCGAAATATGCGGTGCAAACGGCGAAAGCACAATTACCAACGGCTTGAGAATTTCCTTTTTATTGCACTTTAACGTTGCCAATTCGTTCACGCAAATCATAAATGCGCTGATAGACGTGTTGAACGAAAAATGTTCGATGTCGTATTGTACTTTTTTAATCAGTTTATGCAATGCTTTCAGTTCGTCGGCAGTTGGTTTTTCGTCGGAAATAACGAGTTCATCGCCTTTGTAGAACAATCCCCAAAGTTTTTTTAAAAAGCGGTGTACACCGTCAATACCGTTGGTGTCCCAAGGCTTGGATTGCTCCAATGGACCGAGAAACATTTCGTACATACGCAACGTGTCTGCGCCGTATTTTTCGACAATAATATCGGGATTTACGACATTGAACATTGATTTCGACATTTTTTCCACTGCGTGTCCGCAAACATATTTATCGTTTTCGAGGATAAATTCGGCATTGGCAAATTCGGGGCGCCACGCACGGAATTTTTCCAAATCCAATACATCGTTTTCTACAATATTTACGTCAACGTGCAAAGGCGTAGTTTCATAATTGTCTTTCAGATGCAACGATACAAACGTATTGGTGCCGTTAATTCTGTACACAAAATTCGAGCGCCCTTGAATCATTCCTTGATTTATCAATTTCTGAAACGGCTCGTCTTTTGAAATTGTGCCCAAATCGAACAAAAATTTATTCCAAAAACGGCTGTAAATCAAGTGTCCCGTGGCGTGTTCCGTTCCGCCGAGATACAAATCTACATTGCCCCAATAGTCGTTTGCCTCTTTGGAAACGAGCGCGTTGTTGTTGTGTGGATCTTCGTAACGCAAATAATATGCTGAACTTCCGGCAAATCCGGGCATTGTGTTTAATTCGAGAGGGAATTTTTTATTTTCCATATATTTATTCATCTGATTTATTGTTTTTGTTTTTCCAATTCTGCAATTATAGAATTAATCTCTTCTATAATTGCATTTTCTTTTTCATTTAATTCTCTATCTAAATAGGCATCTATTAAAAATTTCCCATAATTTGATTTTCCTATTCTACTTTCTTTTTCATCTGAAATAATACTGAAAAATTCGAATTGATTTGTTCGATGTTGAAGTTTTTCAAAAATGATTTTATAAATAAAATCCGAATTTTTATATGTTTCAGAAACAGACAATCCTTTTATAAAAGCATTAATTTCTTTTGATTTGTTGTTATATCCCAAATTAATAATGGTAGTCATGAAATCTTCAGTAGATTTCTTTACGTCATTTTCAAACGAACATTCTAAAAAATGAAAAAAATCATCATTAAGAATGTCATTTCCAATTGATTCATCTTTTATTGATAAATCAAGAAAATGCTGAAAGAAAAGAGCTAGATAACCTGCGATATATTTTATGTCTTTTTGTTTTACTGATAACTCTTTTACTTTTAAATATGCCTTTTTCAAAGTATCAAAATCTTCTTTTTCTAATTCTCTGGATACAAGTTGTTGACCTAAATTACTAATATCTTGCGGAACTTGTAATAAGCGATTTAGAATAGTTTGAGTTTCTTCTCTTCTCAATTTTTTATACAAATTACTTAGATTATGGTTGATATCATCATTAATTTGTACTACACTTTCTTTTACGATCTTGGTTTCTCTTAAAAGTTGCTCAACTTCTCCTTTTATTTGAACAACTTGTTTTTCTTTTTTGTTTATGAAAATACCTATCGCTATCGCTATAAGTGCTAAAATAACACTAACAATAGAAACCCAATATGTAGAAGCATCTAGTTGAGTAGAAATTGTATTGAATGCTTGTTCTGTTGAATTCTTCTGAAAAGAAATCTGTTCTTCAAGGAACTTTATTTTTTCTTCATAATAATTCTTTTCTAATTCTCTTAATTGATTTTCAAGAGCATTTATTTTGCTATAAATTGTTGTGTCTTGCTTTGATTGTGCAAATACAATTAAAGGAAATAATAATGTGATAAAAATTAATCTTTTCATTTTTAATTATTTTTATTTATCAAATTCACAACCACTTTTACCATCATATCTTTTTCTTCGGTACGGCTTTCGGCAATCATCAGCGTCAGCGCCACAAGCGTGTTGTTTTCGATTAATCGTGTTCCATCTGTTTTATATAAAATACCACTTCTGTCCAAAAACCACAAGAAGAGGAAAGCCGCAATGCGCTTGTTTCCATCGCTAAACGAGTGATTTTTTGTAACCAAATAAAGCAGCATTGCTGCTTTTTCTTCTATGCTCGGATAAAGTTCCGCTCCATCGAAAGTTTGGTAAATTATGTTTATCGAGCTATCGAAAGATTCGTCTTTTTCGTTGCCAAACAAACCGCCACTGCCGAATTTTTTCCGCAACACATCTATTGCCTGCATTCCCGATTCGTAAGTGGCGCGGAAACTGCCTTTTTCGGTTATTCCATCTATCGCAAGCGACTGAAAATCATATCTATCTAACGTGTCAAGCGCGTAAGTGTAATCGGTAATTACCTGCAAAAGTCCTGTCGCTTCATTAGCAGAAAGTTCAATTTCTTTGTTTTGAATAACATTTGAAAGCAATTTAACGGTTTGTTTTAATTCCTCGTATTGTTGAATCTTTAATTTGTCGTTTATAGCGTAGCCTTTGAGAATGTAATCTTTTAGGATTTTATTTGCCCAAATGCGGAATTGAGTACCTTGCAGAGATTTTACGCGGTAGCCAACGGAAATGATGACGTCAAGATTATAAAAATTCGTGTAAGATGTTTTTGTTTTCCCCGTCATAGCACCGTGTTGAGTGTCGTGTCGGAATTTCCGACACGACACTTTTTCTTCTAATTCGCCCTCAGAAAAAACATTTTTAATGTGTTCTGTAATAGTGGTACGACCTTTACCAAACAACATACTCATTTGCGCTTGTGTAAGCCAAACTGTATCATTCCCCACAAAAACATCAATCGTAATATCGCTGTCTTTTGTTTGATATAATATTATTTCATTTTGATTTTTCATTATTTTTCTTTTTTTAGTGATATGTAAGGATTCTTTACATATCACCTGTTCCAAAATGGAACTTATGTTTTTAGTGTTAATTCGGAAATTCCGAATCGACACTTTTACTTCTCCTCATAAACCCAATTTTTCGCTCTTCCCAACGGCGGTTCGCCTGTTTCAGTCGGCAAAAACTTGTCTACTTCAGGCAATTCAATTGGCAAATCTTCCAACGCAACAGCGTAAGGCATTCCGTCTTTATAATAAATCGGGAATGGTTCGCCCCAATAACGCTGACGGCTGAAAATAGCATCGCGCAAACGGTAATTTACTTTCACTTTGCCGAGATTATTTTCCTCAATATATTCTTTCGCTTTTTCGATTGCCTCTTTCACGCTTAAACCATTCAAAAAGTCCGAATTTATCATAATTCCTTCTTTGGCATCAAAACTTTCTTCGCTTATGTCTGCGCCTTCAATGAGCGGAATAATCGGCAGACCGAAATGTTTGGCGAAGGCATAATCTCGGCTGTCGTGTGCGGGAACAGCCATAATTGCTCCTGTTCCGTAACCTGCCAACACATAATCAGAAATCCAAATCGGAATTTCTTTTCCATTCAACGGATTTATCGCATACGAACCCGAAAATACGCCTGTTACTTTTTTGTCAATTTGGCGTTCGCGCTCAGTGCGTTTTTGGGTTGCCTCCAAATACTTCTTCACTTCTTCGGCTTGCTCTTCGGTTGTCAACGCACAAACATATTCACTTTCGGGTGCCAACACCATAAAAGTAACACCGAAAACAGTATCGGCACGCGTGGTGAAAACATCAATTTTGAATTTTGAATTTTGAATTTTGAATTCTAATTCTGCTCCCTCACTTCGCCCAATCCAATTCCGTTGCGTTTCTTTTAGTGATTCTGTCCAGTCGATTGTTTCCAAACCGTCTAACAAACGTTGCGCATATGCCGACACGCGTAAGCACCATTGGCGCATCATTTTTTGCTCCACCGGATGTCCTCCACGCTCCGAAACGCCGTTGATTACTTCATCGTTTGCCAATACCGTGCCGAGCGCAGGACACCAATTTACCATTGTATCGCCTAAGTAAGCAATGCGGTAGTTCATCAAAATTTCCTGCTGTTCTTTTTCGGTTTTAGCGTTCCATTCTTCGGCAGAAAAATTTAATTCTTCGCTTTGAGCGGCATTCAAACCATCATTTCCATATTTTCCAAAAGCTTCTATCAACTCTGAAATTGGTCGCGCTTGTTGTTCATTGTTGCAATAATACGAGTTAAACATTTGAATAAAAGCCCATTGCGTCCATTTGTAATAATCGGATTCGCAAGTATGGATTTCGCGGCTCCAATCGTAACTGAAACCGATTTTATCTAATTGTTCGCGATAACGGTTTATATTTTGCTCGGTGGTAATGGCAGGATGCTGTCCAGTTTGAATGGCATATTGCTCGGCAGGCAGTCCGTAAGCATCGTAACCCATCGGGTGCAACACATTAAAACCTTGCAAGCGTTTGTAGCGGCTGTAAATATCCGAAGCAATGTATCCGAGTGGATGTCCAACGTGCAAACCTGCGCCCGAAGGATACGGAAACATATCTAATACATAGTATTTTGGTTTGCTTTTATCTTCGGTAACTTTGTAAGTGGCATTGTCAGTCCAATATTTTTGCCATTTTTTTTCGATTTCTTTAAAATTATATTCCATTTTAGAAATGATATTGATTATATTTGTAACCTGCAAAAATAACTAAAAATTTCAACCTTATGAGTACAAAAACTAAAAAATTCATTTTGTCCGAAAATGAGATTCCAACAGCGTGGTATAATATTGTGGCTGATATGAAAAACAAGCCGCTTCCGATGCTACATCCGGGAACTAAACAACCATTAAAAGCTGAAGATTTGTATCCTCTTTTTGCGGAAGAATTATCGCGTCAAGAAATGAATCAAATAGACCGGTACATCGAAATTCCGGAAGAAGTACGCGAAAAATATAAATATTACCGTTCTACGCCGCTTGTTCGTGCCTATGGATTGGAAAAAGCATTGGATACACCGGCGCATATTTATTTTAAAAACGAAAGTGTGAGTCCGGTGGGTTCGCACAAATTGAATTCGGCCATCGCGCAGGCATATTATTGTAAAAAAGAAGGCATTACAAACATCACAACCGAAACTGGCGCGGGACAATGGGGAACCGCTTTGTCTTATGCCGCCAAAGCATTTGGGTTGGAATTGGCGGTTTATATGGTAAAAATCAGCTACGAGCAAAAACCATATCGTCGTTCCATTATGCAAACGTTTGGGGCGCAAGTAATCGCTTCGCCATCGATGTCAACCAAAGCTGGTCGTGAAATTCTCACAAAACATCCTAATTATCAAGGAAGTTTGGGAACTGCTATTTCCGAAGCCATTGAATTGGCGATGCAAACGCCTAATTGTAAATATACATTGGGAAGTGTGTTGAATCAAGTGTCTTTGCATCAAACCGTTATTGGATTGGAAGCCGAAAAACAAATGCAGATGGCTGGCGAGTATCCTGATATTGTAGTAGCGTGTTTCGGTGGCGGTTCAAACTTCGCAGGTATTTCATTTCCATTCCTTCGTCATAAAATATCGGGCGAAAAAAATACCCGTTTTATCGCTGCCGAACCTGCTTCTTGTCCGAAGTTGACACGTGGCATTTTTGAGTACGATTTTGGCGATGAATCAGGTTATACGCCGCTTATTCCGATGTTTACGCTTGGGCACGATTTTTCGCCGGCACACATTCACGCAGGCGGATTGCGTTACCACGGAGCAGGAACGATTGTAAGCCAATTGAAAAAAGACAATTTGATTGAGGCGGTTGATATTAAGCAACTTGATTCGTTCAAAGCAGGCGTTTTATTTGCGCAAGCGGAAGGAATTATTCCGGCACCGGAGTCGTGTCACGCTATTGCCGCCACTATCAACGAAGCGTTAAAAGCAAAAGAAGAAGGTACGAAAAAAACGATTTTGTTCAATTTATCGGGACACGGATTGCTTGATATGGCGGCATACGACGCTTATTTGGCAGGCGATTTAACCAACTACGAGTTGAGCGACGATATTATCAAGGAAAATATAAGTAAATTGGAGAAGTTGGTGTAAGAACGTCTGAACCACGATTTACAAGATTAAAGGATTAACAGGATTTTTTTTATTATCTTGTTAATCCTTTAATCTTGTAAATCGTGGTTCAAGATAATTTTTATGACTATCTTTGCATAAAATTATACAGAAAAGCATTCTATGATAAAAAAGCTGGATTCATACGTCCTTCGGAACTTTGTAGGTACGCTTTTTGTTACTTTTTTTATCTGTTTATTCGTCTTGTTGATGCAGTTTTTGTGGAAATATGTGGACGAAATGATAGGAAAAGGACTTGCGATGTCTGTGATTGCCGAATTTTTCTTTTACTCAGCATTGACGTTGGTTCCTATGGCGTTGCCGCTGGCTATTTTATTGGCTTCGTTGATGGCTTTCGGCAATATGGGCGAACGCCTCGAACTGCTGGCAATGAAAGCGGCGGGAATTTCGCTTTTTCGCATTATGCGACCGTTGATTATCGGTATATCCTTTGTTTGCGTGGGCGCTTTTTTCTTTTCCAATAACGTTATTCCTATTGCGCAGGTAAAACTCTGGACATTAATCTATTCGATGCGTGATACATCGTTCGAAATAGAAATACCGGAGAATGTTTTTTACAGCGGTGTTCCGGGATACAGCATTTATGTAAAAGAAAAAGACTCGAATCGTAACCTGCTGAAAGATATAATGATATACGACTTGTCGAAAGGTTTTGAAAATATTACCGTTACAGTGGCAGATTCGGCAAGATTGCGATTTACGGAAGATAGAAACTTTTTGGTGTTGACGCTTTACAGCGGTGAATCGTTTGAAAATCTGCAAAGCCAAGAAACCCGAAGCGAAAATATGCCGTATCGGCGTGAGTCGTTTGTAGAAAAGCAGACGTTGATAGAATTCGACGGCAATTTTACCAAAGCGAGCGAGTCGATTATGAAAGACCGGCACGCGAGCAAAAATATTGTTCGGCTCGGAAATGACATTGATTCGTTCGGCGTTATGATTGACAGTTTGTCATTGATTCTGAAAGAGCAAATGTTGCGGGAATATATAAGTGCGACAAATCCTGTTCAGTTAGAAGCAGATACAATTATGTTAATTGGAATTTTTAATGCCGATTCTCTTTTTGCATCATTAAGTCCGTCAGACCAAGCAAACGCCATCAGAAAATCCATTCGCGACATAGCGGCATCAGTCAATGAATTGAATTACAGAAAATATGAAATCGATGATAAAGCATATCAGCAACGTCGTCACGCGATAGAATGGCACCGCAAATTTTCGCTTTCGTTTGCCTGTTTAATATTCTTTTTTATCGGTGCACCGCTCGGTGCCATTATACGAAAAGGCGGATTGGGATTTCCCATTGTTATTTCTGTGTTTTTGTTTATCGCTTATTACATTATAGATAATACAGGTTATAAATTTGCGCGCGAAGGTGTTTGGGAAGCTTATTCGGGAATGTGGTTGAGCGCGTCTGTGCTGCTTCCTTTGGGAATATTTTTGACATATAAAGCAGCAACTGATTCGGTTCTGTTTAATACAGATGCTTATATCAATTTCTGGAAAAAATTAAAATCTACTAAAAAAGTTTCACAAAAAAATAATGGAAAAATTTAAGCTAAATACAATTGAGGAAGCTATTGAGGATTTCCGCGAAGGGAAAATCATCATTGTGGTCGATGACGAAGACCGCGAAAATGAAGGCGATTTTATTGCAGCGGCAGAACTGATTACTCCCGAAAAAATCAATTTTATGATGACTTACGGGCGTGGTTTATTGTGCGCTCCCATCACGGAAGACCGTTGCGAAGAATTGGAACTCGAAATGCAAACCACCAGCAACACATCTATATACGACACGCCTTTTACCGTTACGGTCGATAAAGTGGGCGGCGGCTGCACTACCGGCGTGTCTATGTTCGACCGCTCCGAAAC